>Ga0114966_10000210_pt1 | contig 54898 bp, 53 predicted proteins | sample M_130207_XF_Meta_FD_87029 | JGI IMG/M metagenome (GOLD analysis project Ga0114966, IMG submission 87029) | Freshwater microbial communities from Lake Montjoie, Canada to study carbon cycling - M_130207_XF_MetaG | ecosystem: Environmental > Aquatic > Freshwater > Lake | place: Lake Montjoie... | reverse complement strand
TCCTCGACCTCTTTGGCCGAGATGTTCTCACCGTTGCGGATGATGATGTCCTTGAGGCGGCCCGTGATCACGACAAAACCTTCGGCGTCGATGACCCCCACGTCGCCGGTGCGGAAGAAGCCGTTCTCGTCGAACGCATCGGCGTCGAGCGATGGGTCGAGATAGCCCTTCATCATCTGCGGTGCCTTCGCGCGGAGCTCCCCCTCTTCGCCCGGCGCGGCGAGCGAACCGTCGGTCTTCACCGCGATGAGCTCGACCCCGGGCATTGCGAATCCTTCAGTGGTGGCGAGCTTGTCGTCGGGGTTCTTCGAGGTGGCCAGGGTGAGGATCGGCACCTCGGTGAGCCCCCATCCGGCGAGCACGCCGCGGCCGCCCAACACGCGTTGCAGGTCGGCGTGGATCTGTGGCGGCTTGGGTGCGCCGCCACCCGGACAGTTCTTCAGCCGCGGGAAAAGCGCAACGTCGGGTTGCTCGAGCTGCAAGTCCATGTACGCAAGATGGAACGCCGTGCCCGAACCGGCATGGGTGACGCCTTCGCGTGCGAAGTACCGCGGCGTCTCCTTGGCGTCGAACGACTCGGCAAGTAGCAGCACGGTGCCGTACTGGGCGGAGTTGAACAACCAGGTCGGGCCAGCGATGTGCGTGTATGGGAACGCGATGCCCGAGCGATCGCGATTGCGAGTGTCCATTCGGGCGCCCATGGCCAACCCGACCAGAGCAAGCGACGGATCGGTGTGCTGCGCGCCCTTGGGGTCGCTGGTCGTACCCGACGTGTAGAAGTACCAACGAACCGGCGCGTCGCCCGTCGATGCCGGCGACGCGGTGATCGGCGGCAACGTGGCCGGATCACCCAGCGGCAACGCGCCGCGCGGTGCCACCAGCACATGGAGCGAGTCGCTCTCGGCTGCGACGCGCTCAGCCATGACGCCGTAGTCGAACCCACGCCACACGCCGGGCACGATGAGCAGCTTGGCGCCCGTCTGGCGCGTACAGAACGTCACCTCACGATCGCGGTAGATCGGGATGATCGGATTCTGGATGACGTCGATGCGGCTCAGCGCAGCCGACAGCACAACCGCGTCGATGCCGCTCGGTAGCGTCCAAGACACGACATCTCCGGCGTCGACGCCGAGCGCCCGGACGGCCGCGGCGACCGACTCGGCCCGGGCGACGAACTCGGCATACGTCAGCCGCTCCCCGCGCTCGTCGACGAGCATCTCGAGATCGGGCGTGGCGGCGACACGCATCGACAGCAGCTCCCACAGGTTGCCGCCGGTGAGCACCGGCCATTCCGTGTGCGCCTTGATGTGGGTCTCGTCGCCGTCGAGCCAACCCATTTTCGCGGCCAGCCCCAGCATCTTCTCGAAACCGGTCGCCCACTCCTCGAGGGACATGGCCTGAGGCGATGCGCCGGCCTGCGCGACGAGCCAGGACTTCGAGATCCACACGTGGTTCGGATCGCGGCCGCGACGACCGGCGCCGTGCAGTTCGAGGAGATCACCGAGCTCGTCGTCGCCGCCAGCACCGGTGGCCGCAACCTGAAAGGCCCGGAAGTTCGCACCATCGCGCAACACAACCGTGCCGCCGGCCAGGTCGACCGCGATCTCCATGCTTCCTCCTCGCGGCGGCCGCACCCGCGAACCACAGCGAGGGAAACCGTACCCTGCGAGACTCACCGAATGGGCATCTACGCAGACCAGGTCCTTCCTCGACTCATCGACAAGCTGTGCGGCGCGAAGGACATGACCGTCCTGCGCGAACGAGCCGTCGAAGGGCTCCACGGCACGGTCCTCGAGATCGGGTTCGGGTCGGGCCTGAACGTCCCCGTCTACCCACCCGAGGTCGAGCGCGTCCACGCCGTCGACCCGGCGGTGGTCGGGCGCAAGCTCGCGGCCAAGCGCATCGCCGCGTCGAAGGTGCCCATCGACTTCGTCGGGCTCGACGGCCAGCAGATCCCACTGCCCGACGCGAGCTGCGACACCGCATTGTCGACCTACACGTTGTGCACCATCCCCGACCCGGGCCGCGCACTGGCCGAAGTGTTTCGCGTCCTGAAGCCGGGCGGCACCTTCCACTTCGTCGAACACGGTTTGGCGCCCGACGCCGAGGTCGTGCGCAAGCAGCACAAGTACGAACCGCTCAACAAGCGGCTCGCCGGAGGCTGCCACCTGACGCGCGAGCACTGGGCGCTGCTCGAGGCGGCCGGGTTCGAGCTCGACCGCCGCACCGCCGAGTACGGCAAAGGGCCCAAGCCTTACGCGTTCCACTACATCGGCATGGCGCGCAAGCCGGCGTGAACCCCGCGATCTCGAGCGGGAAGTCGTCGGGGGACGTTTCGCGGACCGCGAGGACCACGCGCTGCTCTCGGCAGCTCAGTTGCGTCCCATGAGGCCGCCGAGCACGCCTCCGGCGCCGGCCCCGCCGCCAGTGGACCCGATCATGCCCTGGATCCAACCCACGAGCTCGGAGGGGTTGCGGGTCTGCGTCATGACCTTGCCCGGACCAACGAAGTCGAACACCAGACCCTCGCCGCTCTTGAACGACTGCACCATGCCGCCCGCGACCTTGCGCAGTGTCGTCTGCACGGACTCCTCGTAGGCCACCATGTGGCCGGTGTCAACGGTGATCGACTGGCCGGGCTGGAGGTCCCACGTCTCGATCGCGCCGTAGCACGCCATCACGAGGGAACCGGAACCCGAGGCTCGGAGGATGAAGCCACCCTCGCCCCCGACGAGGTTCTTGAACCCGCCCCACTTGGTGTCGAGCGTGATCGGCACCGCCGACGCGAGCCAAGAACCGCGCGACACGAACATGGCCTTGTCGGGCGCGATATCGATGGTGAGCAGATCGCCCGGGAGTCGTGCCGCGACGTCGACGAAGCCACCCTGGGCCGGAGCGGTGTACGTACTGACGAAGAACGACTCGCCGCCGGCGACCGCACGCTTGGCCGCCTTGAGGAAGCCACCGTCCATCTTCGATTCGAGGAGCATGCCGCCCGACATCGCGTACATCGCGCCGGCCTCGACCTTGACTTGCTCCGCTCCCGCAAGCGCGATGCGGGCCACTCCGAACGAGGGGGTGTGGCGCGTGGTGACTTCCATCGTGACTCCTTGTTCTGCTGTCTTACATGGAGCGCAGCTACATGCCGCGCCGCTCCATGGAGCGCAGCTACATGCCGCGCCATTGTGGCGTGCGGCGCTCGCGGAAGCTCTGCACACCTTCCTGCATGTCCTGGGTGCGGGTGATGAGCTCGACGGCCCACGCCTCTTCCTCGAGGATCGTGCGACGATCGACGTCAAGGCTGCGGTTCAACAGCCACTTCGAGAACATGTAGCTCGTCGTGGGGCCCGACGCGAGGCGCTCGGCCCACTCGGTGGTCGCCGCGATAAGGTCGGCACCCGGCACGACCTTGTTGCACAGACCTATTTCGAGCGCGCGCGCCGCGGGCACATCGTCGGCGAAGAACACGAGCTCCTTCGCCTTCTGTAGGCCGATGAGCCGCGGCAGGATCCACGTTCCGAGACCATCGGGGATGAGGCCACGCCGAGCGAACACCTCGATGAACTTCGCATGGTCGGCCATGATCACGAGGTCACAGCACAGCGCGAGGTGCACGCCCACCCCGGCCGCCGTGCCGTTGACCGCGGCGATGATCGGGATCTCACAGTCAAGGATGGCCGGCATCAGCTGGAGCTGACCGTTCAGCATCATGCGCCGCGCCGCGCCGACGATGTATTCGGGTGCGTCGGCCGGGCGGGCGAACGTGCGGTCCGACTTGATGTCGGCGCCGGGGCAGAACATCTTCTCGCCGGTCGCGGTGATCACCGCTGCCCGCACCTCGTACTGGCCGTTGAAGCCGTTGATGATGTCGCGCATGCCGTCGCGGATCTCGGGCGTCATCGAGTTGCCATTATCGGGACGATTGATGGTGATCCACGCCACCCCGTTCTCCTCGCGATAAAGCAGCTCGTCATTCGACATGGGTGACTCCCTCGACTTCCCGGTACGACGGCCGCAGCCTAGGAGACGCGGCGTCTTCTAAGCTGCGCCACCGAGGGGCCACGACTCACAGGGGGACACCATGGAGCTACCAGAGCATCGCGTCGTCGCGGACGGGCTTCGATTCCCGGAAGGCCCCGTGGCGCTGGCCGACGGCACCGTGCTGTTCGTCGAGGTGCAAGGCGGCACGCTGAGCCGGGTTCCGGCCACCGGGGGCCCGGTCGAGGTGGTCGCCGAACTCTGCCCCGGCGGCTACGGCGGTGCAAACGGCGCGGCGATCGGGCCCGATGGGGCGGTGTACGTGTGCAACAACGGCGGCTTCTTCTGGGGCGAGATGAACGGCCGGCTCATGCCGATCAACACGGCCACCGGTACCAACGTGCCACCCGGGTTCACCGGCGGCTGGATCGACCGGGTCGACCTCACGACCGGCGCACACCAGGTGCTTTACTCGGCGTGCGACGGCAAGGCGTTCACCGGTCCGAACGACCTCGTGTTCGATTCGAGCGGCGGGTTCTGGTTCACCGACCATGGCAAGGTCCACGCCGATCGTTGGGACAAGGGCGCCGTGTACTACGCCTCATCCGACGGCTCCTCAGTCGAGCGCAAGATCTTTCCGTTGAACGGCCCCAACGGGGTCGGCCTATCGCCCGACGAATCGGTGCTGTACGTCGCCGAGACGAACACCGGACGCCTCTGGGCCTTCGACCTCGACGGCCCCGGTGCGCCACGTCCCGTCGAGCGAGGCCACGGCGGCCGGTGCATCGCGAACACGCTCGGGCACCTCGACTCGCTCGCGGTCGAGGCCGATGGCACCGTGTGCGCGGCGGCGATCAGCCAGGGCATCCTCGTCGCTCCGGTCGACGGCTCGGCCCACCACCACATGCCCATGCCCGACTACGCGTGCACCAACATCTGCTTCGGCGGCCCCGAACTGCGCACGGCGTACATCACCCTGTCGGGGATCGGGCAGCTCATCGCCGTCGACTGGCCTCGCGCCGGTCTCGCACTCGCTTACTGACGTACGTGACTGCTCCTGGCGTCACCGAGAGGACAACCATGCCCCGCACCGAATATGACACCGTCGACCAGATGGTCCGCGGACGAGCCGGTGAGTCCACCATGGCGGTGCTGTTCGAAGACGAGCAGTACACCTGGGCCGAACACGTCGAGCTGTCCGCAGCGCGCGCAGCACTCGCTCGTTCGATCTGTGGTGACGGTCGCACGCACATCGGTTACCTGCTCGACAACATCCCCGAGCTGAGCTTCTGGCTCGGCGCAGGTGCAGTCAGCGGCACCCCGCTCGTGGGCATCAATCCCACGCGTCAAGGCGCAGAGTTGGCGCGCGACATCACCCACACGCGCTGCGGCCTCATCGTGACCGAGTCGCGGTCCGTCGGTCTGCTCGACGGGCTCGATCTCGGCATCGATCGCGATCGCATTCTCGTCGTCGACACACCCGAGTTCGCGGAACGGATCCGCGCATTCGAAGGCGCCGAGCTCCCCGATGCACCCGTGGCCGCCGACGCGCTGGCGCTGTTGATCTTCACCTCCGGAACGTCTGGCGCGCCGAAGGCCGTGATCACCTCGCAGGGCCGCTGGGCGCGTACGGGCCGCGTGATCTCGATGACGCAATCGCTCACCGCCAGCGACGTCGGCTACATGGCCATGCCGATGTTCCACTCGAACGCGTTGTTCGCCGGCTGGTCGCCCATGGTCTACGCCGGCGGCGCGCTCGCGATGCGTCGCAAGTTCAGTGCGTCGGGATTCCTGCCCGACGTGCGTCGCTATGGCGCCACGTTCTTCAACTACGTCGGCAAACCGTTGACCTACATCCTCGCCACGTCCGCGGCCGACGACGACCGCGACCATCCGTTGCGTCGCGTGTTCGGCAACGAGGCTGCGGAGCGCGACATCTTCCGCTTCAGCGATCGGTTCGGCGTGCCCGTCACGGACAACTACGGGTCCACCGAGAGCGGCGCGGGCGTGCAGCGCCAGCCCGACCAACCGAAAGGTGCGCTCGGCCGCGCCGCCGAAGGCACCGTCGTGCTCGACCCCGAGACCCTCGAGGAGAAGCCGCCGGCGGCATTTGACGAGAACGGGCGCTTACTGAACCCCGAGGCGTGCATCGGCGAGATCGTCAACAAGGCCATCGGGGAGGGATTCGAGGGCTACTACAACAACGACGAGGCCAATGAGCAGCGCATGCGGCACGGCTGGTACTGGACCGGTGATCTGGGTTACCGAGACACCGCTGGTTGGTTCTACTTCGCGGGGCGCGACTTCGAATGGTTGCGCGTCGACGGCGAGAACTTCTCGGCTGCGCCGATCGAGATGATCGTGGGCCGCTTCCACGGCGTCATCCTGAGCGGGGTCTACGCGGTTCCCGACGAGGAGGTCGGCGATCAGGTGATGATCGCTGTCCAGATGCACTCGCTCGACGCGTTCGAACCTGCGGCATTCGATGCGTTTCTGGCCGCGCAGCCCGACCTCGGCACCAAGTGGTCTCCTCGCTACGTGCGGGTCACCACCGAGCTCCCCATCACCCAGACGTCGAAGGTCCTGAAGCGGCAGTTACGCGGCGAGCGCTGGGAGTGCGACGAGCCCGTCTATTGGCGTCCCACCAAGAACGCGCCGCTGCAGTTGATGGTCCCGGCCGATCGCGACGCGGTGCGCGCCGTGTTCGCCACCCGCGATCGCCTCGGTGAGCTCGACAAGGTCTGAACGCGGTCAGCGGGCGCGGGCTTCGGCCGCGATGCGTGCGCCGATCTTGGCCAGTTGTTGGCTGCCTCCACCGAAGACGTTCTCGAGCTGCTTGACCCAGATGAAAGCGCGGTGCACCGGGTAGTCGACGTCGGCGCCCATGCCGCCGTGCAGGTGCTGAGTGGCGTGAACCACGCGCTGGCCACCCTCGGCGGCCCAGTACTTCGCGACCTCTACCGCGAGGCCGGCATCGACCTGCGCGTCGAGGCGCCACGCGGCCTGCCACAGCGTGACCCGCATCGCGTCGATGTCGATGTAGGCATCGGCGGCGCGGATCGCGACGCCCTGGTTGGTCGAGAGCGGGCGGCCGAACTGTGTGCGCTGGCTCGTGTAGGCCGCAGCCATGGCCAACGCGTTCTCGCACGCACCGAGCGCGACGGCACAGTTGGCGACGTTCACCCGTTCGAGCGTGGACGCCACGATGCCAGCACCCGCACCGACCCGGCCGATCACCGACTCCTCGCCGACGGCCACCTGGTCGAACCGCAACGTGGCATGGATCTCGCGATTGGTGGTGACGGCGTCGACCCGCGACAGCCCCGGAGCGTGCGCATCGACGATGAACACCGTGAGCGTGCCATCGTCGTGCGCCGCGGGTACAAGCACTGCGTCAGCCACCCGCATCGCAGGTACCGCGACCTTGGTGCCCTCGAGCTGCCATCCGTTCGCGGTGCGCGTGGCCCGCACCGACGACCGGCTGGTGACGTTCGCGCCTCGCTCGGCGTATGCGCCGCTGAGCACTGCCGTTCCTGACGCCACTCGCGGCAACCACTCGTCACGCAGCGAGTCGCTGCCGAACGCAGCGAGCGGGAAGGCGCCCATTGCGAGCGTGGGCACCAACGGCACCGGAGCGACAAAGCGACCCTGTTGCTGGGCCACGAGCGCCAGGCCGACCATGCCGAAGCCGATGCCGCCGTGGGCATCGTCGATCGCGACGCCGAGCAGGTTCGCCTCGGCGAGCTGGGCCCACAACGCACGATCGAACCGGTCGTCGGTCGACTCGACCGCTTTCAACTGCTCGACCGCAGTGCCGCCCCGGAAGATCTGCTCCGCGAGCTCGGTCAGTGCGAGCTCGTCCTCGGTGAAGGTGAAGTCCATCGTCTTCCCGCTCCTCAGCGACTCGTGCGCGTCATGCCGAGACCCATCCACGCCACGATCTCGCGTTGGACCTCGTTGACCCCGCCCCCGAAGGTGTTGATCTGCGCGGTTCGGCCCATCGATTCGACCGTGCCGTGCAACACCGCACCCGGCTCCCCTTCGCGCAGGTGCGCCTCGGGGCCGAGGATGTTCAAAAGCGCGTGGTAGATGTCGTTGATCGCCTCGGTGCCGTAGACCTTGACCGCGGAAGAGGTCTGCGGCTTCAGCGCCCGGTTCGCGACATCGACGGTCATGCGCCAGTTCAGCAGCTTCATCGCCTCGAGCTTGACCTTGCACCGGGCGAGATCGAACTGCACCCAAGGCAGGTCGATCATGAAACCGCCTTCGCCCGATTCGCCCTCACCCGATGCGGTGGTCGCCGCCCACTGCACGACGTCGTCGTACAACCGGAACGCCTGCGCGCCGACTGCGGCGAGACCGACGCGCTCGTGGTTGAGCTGCGTGGTAATGAGCTTCCAGCCCTCGTTCTCGGCGAACACGAGGTTGCCCACCGGTACGCGCACTTCGTCGTAGTAGGTGGCGGTGGTCGTGGCGTGGCCGACCGTGACGATCGGGGTCCACGAGAACCCTGGGGATGACGTGGGCACGATGATCAGCGAGATGCCTTTGTGCTTCTTCGCGTCGGGGTCGGTGCGGCATGCGAGCCATACGTAGTCGGCCTCGTTCGCGCCCGAGGTGAACAGCTTCTGGCCGGTGATGACGTACTCGTCCCCGTCGCGCACGGCGCGGGTGGCGAGCGATGCGAGATCGGTGCCGGCCTCGGCCTCGGTGTAGCCGATGGCGAAGATGCACTCACCGGCGAGGATGCGCGTGAGGTACTCGGACTTCTGCTCGGCGCTGCCGTATTCGATGAGTGTCGGCCCGACGGTGTTGAGGGTGACGAACGGCATCGGGCAGCCGGCCCGCTGGGCCTCGTCGAAGAAGATGAACTGGTCGGTGGCCGGACGACCGTGGCCGCCGTACTCCTTCGGCCAGCCGAGGCCGAGCATGCCGTCTGCGCCCATACGGCGAAAGAGTTGCCGCCGGATCGGGCTGGTCTCATGAGCACCGATCAGCGCCTCGCGGACCTGATCAGTGATGAGACCTCCGAAGTAGGCGCGCAGCTCTTCGCGAAGTGCTTGTTGTGCAGGCGATTCCTGCAGGTACACGAGCGACCTCCCCGAACCGAGCGACGTGCTCGGACGGTAGCCGCCGGGACGGGATCAGATGGCGTCGGCGCCACGCTCGCCGGTGCGGATTCGGGCGAGGCTCTCGACGTTAGTGACCCACACCTTGCCATCACCGATCTTGTCGGTGCGGGCGGCGCCCAGGATCGCTTCGACCACGCGGTCGGTATCGGCGTCGTCGATCACGACCTCGATGCGGGTCTTCGGGGTGAAGAGCACCTTGTACTCGGTGCCCCGGTAGGTCTCACTGTGGCCGCCCTGGCGGCCGAAGCCCTGGACCTCGGAGATGGTCATGCCCTGGACGCCGACGGCGCTGAGGGCGTCCTTGACCTCGTCGAGCTTGAAGGGCTTGATGACTGCGGTGACGAGCTTCATGACTGGCCTCACTGGTTCGGTGCCGGTGGCGATTGCCACCCGGGGTATGACACAAACTCTACGATGAGCCTGTTTGTATGACCGTCTTTCTGACGTTTATACGACATAAAGAATGTTTGTATCGATACATTGATGCAATGGCGTCCCGACAGCCGGCGATCATCGGATTCCGCGACACCCGAGGGCGCGAGCGGCGCATGACGTTGCGCCTCGACCCGGCATCGCACATCCCCCCGTACGAGCAGCTGCGCGCCCAGCTTTCGGTGATGGTTGCCGTAGGCCATCTCGAGCCCGGAACCCGGCTGCCCACCGTGCGCGATCTCGCCGCCGCACTCGAGGTCTCGCCGGGCACTGTGGCCCGGGCATTTCGCGAACTCGAGCACGACCGCTTGCTCGAAGGCCGCGGGCGGCGCGGCACGTTCGTGGTCGACGAGCCGCCCGACTCCGAGCCGCTCGCCGAACGTCGCCGACGCGTCACCGAGGCCGCGAACACGTTTGCATTCGCGGCGCGTCAACTCGGCGTGGGCCTCGACGCGGCGACCGACGCAGTGCGTGAGGCCTTCGCTCAGCTCGCAGTCGGCGAACAGGCGTCGAGCGAACGAACGTAAGCTTCGGCCATGTCGAGTGACCTCTCCGCAGACCACGTTCTTCGCACCACACGGGCCGTCCGCAAGCGACTCGATTTCGATCGCCCGGTACCACGAGAAGTCATTCGCGAGTGCCTCGACATCGCACTGCAGGCACCCACCGGTTCGAACCGGCAGAACTGGCACTTCGTGGTCATCACCGACGAGGCCCAGCGCAACGCGATCGGTGACCTCTACCGACGTGCCATCGGCGCCGCGCAGGCCGACGTCCGGGCGCTCACCCGCATCGACCCGGCCGATGCCGATACCTACGAGGCCCAAACCACACGGGTCAACAACTCGGCACACTGGTTCTTCGATCACGTCCAGCGTTCGCCGGGCATGTTGATCCCGTGCATAAGCGGCCGCATCGATGGCCCCTGGCGCATGGCCATCGCCAGCCACGTCGGCTCGGTCATCCAGGCCGCGTGGAGCTTCATGCTCGCGGCACGCGCCCGCAACATCGGCAGCGTGTGGACCACCGTCCACCTCGCACTCGAGGAAGAGGCGGCCGAGATCCTCGGCATCCCCTATGCCGATGTCATGCAGGTCGCGCTCATCCCGTTCGGCTACGTGGTCGGCAACCCCTTCAAGGAAGCCGAGCGCGAGCCACTTGATCTCGTGACCCACTGGGACCGTTGGTGAGGCTCAGTCCAGCTCGTCGATGATCTCGACGATCACCATGGCCGCGAATCCGTAGCCGCCGGGCGAGAACTCGCCCCAGCCGTTGGCCGCGAAGTTGTTGGCCGCATCGAAACCGTCGAGGTCGCTTGCGATGCCGAGCGTGCCGATGCCCTTGCCCGCGAGGATCGCGCTACCCGGACCCCCGAGCGCCAGGTCAGACGGTGGGAACTGTCGCCGCCTGCTTGGCTTGGAAGTGCGGGATGACCTTGGTGCCAAACTGGCGGATCGTCTCGAGCATCACGTCCTGGGGCAAGGTGCCCATCTGGATCATGCACATGATCTCGTCCGCGCCGATCTTCTCGAGCTCCTCCACGTAGCGGATCGCGTCCTCGGCATTGCCGTACGCGTGGTCGATGTTGAACGTGCTCGTGGAGCTCGCGGTGACCGGGATCTGCATCTCGCTGATGCGGGCAACGACGTTGCCCTTGGCCTGTTCGATCAGCGCCGCAGTGTCCTCGTCGTCGCTACCCGGGTTGGGGGGCGGCGTTCCGAGGTTCCAGTGCATGATCGCCTCGGCGAAGAATCGCTGGGCACGCGCGCCGTACTTGTAGGCCTCGTCGCGATCATCGAGGATGACCGTGGGGCACAGCGCCGAGAACCAGTCGTTCGGATGATCACTGACGAATCGCTCATCGGTGCGCGTGGCGATGGTCTGGTCGTAGACCTCGCGCATGCCACGAATCTCCTCGGCGCCGGCGAAGCCGAGGACCAACGCCCCCACACCCAGCTCCGCGGCGAGCCGGACCGTGTCCTTCTTGGTGCAGGCCATGAAGAGCGGTGGATGCGGGTCTTGGACCGGCCGCGGAAGGATCGGGTGCGGCGCGATGTCGAGCGAACCGTGCCATTCGAACTCGTCGTTGCGCCAGCAGTTCGAGATGATGCGGAGCGATTCCTCGAGCTGGGCGTAGGTGTCCTCGGGGTTCACCCCGAACGCCGACATCTCTTGCAGCGTCGCGCCGCGACCCGCGCCCACGTCGACACGTCCATTCGAGAGCACGTCGAGCATGGCGATGCGCTCCGCGGCGCGCAACGGGTGGTTGTAACCGAACGGCATGCACACGACACCGTGACCGATGCGAATGCGTTCGGTGCGCGCCGCGACCCACGTGAGGAAGATCTCGGGAGCCGACATGTGGGCGTACCACTTGAGACAATGATGCTCGACCGCCCAGATCCGGTCGAAGCCCACCTGTTCGGCGAGCACTGCCTGATCCACGCAATCGCGGATGCACTGCTGCTCGTTCTCCCGGGTCGGGAACGCCATCTGTGCTTCGAAGATCATCGAGAACTTCACGTGCATGCCCCCACTCGCGGCCGCCCCCACGACGACATGTTACTAATTGTAACATGTCCATCCCGGCCACTGCCTACGCGCTCCTCGGGCTCCTCTCGTTCGACCGCGAACTCTCGGGATACGACCTGAAGAAGTGGGCCGACTCAAGCCTCCGCTTCTTCTATTGGTCGCCCGCGATCAGCCAGATCTACAGCGAGCTCAAGCGTCTCGACACAATGGGCTACGTCACCTCTCGCGAAGTGCCGCAGGACGAGCTGCGCAACAAGCGCGTGTACCGCATCACCGACGAGGGACGTGCCGCGCTCGTCGAGTGGGTCGAACACGACGACGTCGAGCCGCCGATGCTCAAGCACTCACCGCTGCTGCGCGTGTGGCTCGGGCATCTCACCACGCCCGCCCGGTTGCGCGCGATCCTCGAGTCGCATCGTGTGTACGCCGCGCGCATGCGCGACGACGCGCTCGGCGCGGCCACGTCCTCGGCGCCCCGGCCCGGCATGGAGTTCCCGGCGGTCGTGACCGCGTGGAGCGCTCGCTACTACAAACGCGAGATCGAGATGATCGACGAGTTGCTCGCCGAGATCAGCGGGCTCGCGTAGCTACTTCGGGATGTCGCGGAACGGAATGTTCTTGTCGACGCGCGGCTCGGGTGGGAGTGCCAGCACCTTCTCGCCGATCGTGTTGCGTTGGATCTCGTCGGTGCCGCCGCCGATCTTCGAGCTCCACTGGCCGAGGAACTCCATCTGCCAGCGCCCCCCGTCGAGCGCGTCGGCGCCGGCCAACATTCCGCGTGCGCCTTGCATGGCGAGCACCAGATCGCCTTGCCCGCTCATGTGCTCGGATACCAACAACTTCATGATCGAGCTCTCAGGCCCCGGGGCGACACCTCGCGCCGTGGCCGTGCGCACGCGATAGCCGAGGAACTTGAGGATCGCGCTGCGCGTATAGGACCGCGCGAGATCCTGGCGCAGCACCGGCGATCTGTGGGAACCGGTGCGCCGGGCCAGATCGGCCATCTCGGTGAAGTCGCCGCGGGTCGCGCCGCCGATGAGGGTGCGCTCGTTCGAGAGCGTGGTCATCATGGGGCCCCAACCGGCGTCGATCTGCCCGATGATGTTCTCGTGCGGGATGCGCACGTCCGTGAGGAACACCTCGTTGAAGTGCGCCGCGCCGGTGATCTGGCGCAGCGGCCGCACATCGATGCCCGGGGTGCGCATGTCGACGAGGAAGTACGTGATCCCGCGATGCTTCGACGCGTCGAGGTTGGTGCGCGTGAGCAGGATGCCCCAGTCGCTGTAGTGCGCCCCGGAGTTCCACACCTTCTGTCCGTTGACGATCCACTCGTCGCCGTCGCGCACCGCGCTGGTCGCCAGGCCACCGAGATCGCTGCCCGCATTCGGTTCGGAGAACAGCTGGCACCAAACCTCTTCGCCGCGCAGCATCGGCTTGAGAAAACGGTCCTTCTGCGCGTCGGTGCCGTGTGCCATCAGTGTCGGGCCGGCCATACCGAGCCCCACGGCGAACACGCCTGAGGCGTTGATGAACTTGGCCTCCTCCTGGCGGAAGATCGCGTCCTGGAAGCCGGTGCCACCGCGGCCGCCGTACTCCTTCGGCCAGGTGATACCGGCCCAGCCGTAGTCGTACTTGACCGACTGCCAGTCACAGCAGCGCTTCACGTAGCGCGACTCGACGTCGTGATCCGTGATGAAAATCGAGCGTTCGTCGCCGAGTGCATCCTCGACGAACGGTTTGGCCTGCGCCTCGAGAAATGCGAGTGACTCGGCCCGGAACGCAACCTCCGCTGGCGACTCGTCGAAGTCCATGTTGATACAACCCCCGAGATTTAGGCTACGCGAGTTGCTTCACCGGCGCGAGTTGCTTCACCGGCGCGAGATACGGCCGCGCCAGCGGACAGCAGCGCTAGGTGGGGATGGCGCGGAACGCGACGTTCTTGTCGACCCGTGGCTCGCTCGGCAGCCCGAGCACGTTCTCGCCGACGATGTTGCGCTGTACCTGATCGGTACCGCCACCGAGCTTGCTCATCCACTGGTTGAGGAACTGCTGCTGCCAGAACCCACCGAGGTACGCATCATCGGCGGCCAACATGCCCGCGGCGCCCGACAGCATCATGGCGAGGTCACCAGCATGGGTGAGCCGCCGGGTGGCCGCCAGCTTGAGCACCGAACTCTCGGGCCCGGGCTGCACACCTCTCGAGGCCGCGCTCTGCACGCGATACCCCATGTACCGGATCGTCTGGAAGTACGTGTATTGCAACGCGAGATGCTGGCGGACCACCGGGTCCCCGGCCACGCCGAAGTGGCGGGCCAGCGCCACGAAGTCGTCGATCGACACCTGCGACTGCCCGCCGCCGATGAGGGTGCGTTCGTTGGCGAGCGTGGTGAGGATCGGTCCCCAACCCGCATTGGGTTCGCCGAGCACGTTCTCGTGCGGGATGCGCACGTCGCTGAGGAAGACCTCGTTGAAGTGCGCGGCACCGGTGATCTGGCGCAGCGGCCGCACGTCGACGCCCGGCGAGTGCATGTCGACCACGAAGTAGGTGATGCCCTTGTGCTTCGGCACGTCGGGATCGGACCGGGTGAGCAGGATGCCCCAGTCGCTGTAGTGCGCGCCCGAGTTCCACACCTTCTGCCCGCTGACGGTCCATTCGTCGCCGTCGCGCACCGCGCTGGTACGCAGGCCCGCGAGATCGCTACCCGCGTTGGGTTCGGAAAAGAGCTGACACCAGATCTCGTCGCCCCGGAGCATGGGCGCCAGGTAGCGCTCCTTCTGGGCCTCGGTGCCATGGGCGATCAGCGTGGGTCCAGCCATACCGATGCCCACGGAGAAGACGCCCGCGGCGACGTCGTACTTGAACTCCTCCTGGGAGAAGATCCCTTGTTGCACCGCCGTGCCGCCGCGTCCGCCGTACTGCGTCGGCCAGGTGATGCCGGCCCAGCCGTTGTCGTACTTGACCCGCTGCCATGCCTTGCACTCCTCGACGTGCGCGTGCTCGGCCGCCGCCGAGGGCACCGAGGCGTAGTACGACGACGACAACCCGTCGCGCTCCTTGCGCTTTGCGTGCACGTCGAGGAACGCGACCACCTGGGCGCGAAACGCCGCCTCCTCCGGACTGTCGTCGAAGTTCACCGTCGCGCCCCTTTCGGATCAGGCCCCGAAGACGGGAGCGGGTGCCTGCGTCTTATCGATGGATTCGTGTACCGCTGCGCCGACCTCGACCGCTTTGAACTTGCGACCGATGTCGACGGGGTGCCCGTGCTGCCAACCGTCGCACACGTTGACTTTGCCGCCGACGATCTCGAACATCCGGCCGGTGACGTCGCAGGCGTCGCTGCCGAGCCAGACCACGAGCGGTGACGCGTTGGCCGGGTCCTTCACGTCGAACGAACCCTCGCCCGGCGCGGCCATGTCGTCGAAGACGCCCTCGGTCATGCGGGTGCGCGCGTCGGGCGCGATGGCGTTTACGCGCGTGTTGTACCGACCCCACTCGGCGCCCTGCTGGATGGTGAGTGCTGCGATGCCCGCCTTGGCCGCCGCGTAGTTGCCCTGGCCGATCGAGCCCATGAGCCCCGCGCCCGATGACGTGTTGACGATGCGCCCGGCCGCGGGAGTGCCAGCCTTGTGCAGGTCGCGCCAATGCGCCATGACGAGGCGCGACGGCACGAAGTGGCCCTTGAGGTGCACGCGTTGCACGGCGTCCCACTCGGCCTCGCTCATGTTGACGAGCATGCGGTCGCGCAGGAACCCGGCGTTGCAGACCAGCGTGTCGATCCTGCCGAACGCCTCGAGGGTCTGCTGCACGAGGCCTTCGACCTGGGACCAATCAGCCACGTCGGCGCCATTGGCGATGGCCTGGCCACCCATGCCCGTGATCTCCTCGACCACCTCGTGCGCGGGCCCCGACGCGGCCGAGCCCGATCCGTCGCGCTCGACGCCGAGGTCGTTGACTACGACCAAGGCCCCTTCAGCCGCGAACTCGAGCGCGTGCGCCCGACCGAGGCCGCGCCCGGCGCCGGTGATGATGACGACGCGACCGTCACAGATACCCATCGTGTTTCCGTCCTCTGGCTGGTGATGCGCCCGCGAGATCAGTTGAACGTCGGATTCAGCTCCGAGCTCACGATCCACATGGCGAAGTACTGAGCCGCGCCACCGTAGGCGTGCCCGAGCGCAACCTTCGCACCATCGACCTGATACTCGCCAGCCGTGCCCCGAACTTGATTGGCGGCTTCGAGACAACGGATGAGCCCGGAGGCCCCGATGGGGTTCGACGACAGCACGCCGCCGGACATGTTGACCGGAAAGTCACCACCCAGCTCGGTGGCTCCGGAGTCGGTCATCTTCCAGCCCTCGTTGAACGGGGCGATGAGATGGCCCTCGAGCCACATCGGCTCGTACCAGGAGAAGGGCACGTAGATCTCGGCGCAATCGATCTGCCGGCGCGGGTTCGTGATACCGGCCTTCTTGTAGAGCTCGGTCGCGCAGTCGACCCCGGCCTGCACGTACACGGTGTCACGGCCCGGGAACTGTCCGAACTCGGTGCGCTTCGCGTGGGCGATCACCCAGGCTGGCTTGTTCGGCGATTTCTTCGCCGCCGCCTCGCTCCCGAGGACGATCGCCGCGGCGCCGTCGGAGGACGGGCACGACTCGAGGTAGTGCAGTGGATCCCACAGCATCGGCGACTCGCGGACCTTCTCGATCGAGATGTCCTTGAGATGCAGGTGGGCGTAAGGGTTCTTCAGCGCGTTGAGGCGGTCTTTGGTCGCGACCTTCCACCCGATGTGCTCGGGCGCCCCGGAACGGGTGATGTAGGTGCGGATCCAGGGTGCGAACGAGCCGCCCGCGCCCTGACCGCCGGAGCGGCCACCCGACAGCGCCCAGGTGGCGTTGCCCTCGGACTGCTTCTCGTAGCAGACGACGAGGACGCGCTCGTAGCGGCCGGACTCGATGAGGTTCGCGCCCGAGATCGCGGTTGACGCGCCGACCGATCCCGCGGTGTGCACCCGGTGAATGGGCTTGCCCACCGCGCCGAGAGCGTCGGCCAGTGACAGCTCGGGCATCATCACGCCTTCGAGCGCATCGGGTGCTTTGCCGACGACGATTGCGTCGATGTCGGCAAACGTGAGCTCGCAGTCAGCGAGCGCCCGCAACGCGGCCTCGCGGACCAGACCCTCGAGCGACACGTCGATGCGCTTGGACTTGTACTTGGTCTGACCGATGCCGATGACCGCACAGGGCTTCGCCATGTCAGTTTCCTCCTTCGAGCACGCACACGAGGTTCTGCTGCAAGGCCGGACCGCTGGACGCGTGGGCGACCCCGCGATGGGCCTCACCCTCGATGATGCGCCGGGCGACCTCGATGATCCGCACGAGGCCGGTGGCCATGATCGGGTGACCGCTGAGCGGACCGCCCGACGGGTTCACGTTGGGATGATCCTGCAGCCCGAGGGCCTCGCGCAGAATGATCTCCTCGTGGCTGAAGTTGACCATGAGCTCGGCGACGTCGACCGGCCCGTCGTGCACCCCGACCTTCTCACCGGCCAGCTTGGTCGACGGCGATGACGAGAGGTCGCGCAGCCCGAGGTGGTGCGACTCGATGCGATGATCGATGCCCCGGATCCACACCGGCCGATCGGTGAGTTCGAGGGCGCGCTTGCCGCGGGCGATGATCATGGCCGCGGCGCCGTCGCTGATCGGCGGCAGGTCATGGAGGCGCAAGGGCGAGCTGTAGTGCGGCTTCGCCAGGAGCTCGTCGACGCTGTGGTCGCCCGACACCTGTGCGTTGGGGTTGCTCATCGCGGCGCGACGACTGCGCGCGACAACCTCGGCGAAGTCGCGTTCGGTGGCCTTGCCTGCGTTGATCAGCGCGTTGGCCTGCAGACCAGCGATTGACGGGTAGTCGAGGCCGAGCGGTGCAGCGGTGTACGGATCGGTCTGCAACGGGAAGACGTGACGCGGGGTACCGGGCGATGACTTGCCCGAACCGATAACGAACGCGGTCTGGATGTCGCCGAGCATCAAGCGGTGCCATGCCTCGTTCAGCGCCCACGCACCGTCCATCTCGACGTGCGACTCGTAGACCGGCGGCCACGCGCCGACTCCATCGATGTTCGACACGAAGGCGAACGGGGCACCAGACAAGTAGTCGCAGCTGCCGGCGATGGTGAACTGGACATCGTTGCGATCCATGCCCGTGCTACCGAGCAGGTCGTTCACACAGCGCATGATGAGCATCTGCTCGGAGTCGTTCCACAGCCGGTAGGCCGGGGTCTGGGACACCGCGACGATGGCGATGTCGTCGTCGGTAGGCACAAAGTCCGAGCCGGTCACCATGTGTAGTCCTTCAGCGAATCAGGATCGATGTCGGCTTCGCCCGTGGGCTCCCACCGCTCGATGACGTCCTCCCACGAACCGCCGAAGCGGTTGTCGAGCCCGTCGACCTTGCGCTCGGCCGGCGCACGCCAAACAGCCTGGAGCCGCATGCCCACGCGGAACGACTCGAGTGCGATGTCGCGCACATCGACGCCGATGATCGGCGAGTCGGTCCCGTCGAGCAGGATCGAGCAGCGGATGTACGGCTCGGTCTCCTTCTGCCCGTAGTACTGCACCGGGGTGAGCACGGTGTAAGACGACACCGTGCCCCGGTCGCTCACGAACAGCTCGTCGGCTTCGGTCAACGGAACACGGTTCAGGTTGTCGTAGCCCCGCCCGGGCACCACGACCTTGCCGCTGACCGGGCTGCGCTGGCCAAGGAGCCGACCGGACAGCAGGCCCTCGGCGTAGCGGCGGCGGTGTGGGAACAGCGGCTCGCGCACGACCAGCGAGATCAGGTGCTCGGTGATGAGCACCGGCTCGTCGCCCGGTTCGATCGACTGGTCGACCGCCGCGGCCTCGGGCACGAAGTACACGTCGGTTATCGCCCCGCGCCGATCGTCGCGGTACTGCGCGACCACACGCGTGCCGGCCGAGATCGCATCGGGCGAACCGGCGTCGACCGCATGCACGAAGGGCACGTCGGCGCCGTCGGCGAGCAGCATCGCGAACGCGAAGGGGTGCGAGAACGGGTGCTTCGACGAGGGATCCGTCACCCAGGTGCAACCAAGGACCATCGCACCGGGACCGACCTCGGTGAACGTCGCCGGCGCATCTTCCCCGGACTCGGGGTTGTACTCGATGGGCGGGCAGTACGTCCGGCCGCCGACGGTGTTGGCAAGCAACTTGCCGTCGCGTAGGCCGGTGAGGAACGGGCCCAGGTACGGGCCGGTTGAACGGGTGTACGGGTACTCGATCGTGTGGATGAGATCGCTGAGGTCCGTCACGGTCGCAAGTAGATCACGTTCTCTTTTTGGCGGCAAACGGTTCGGATCGCCTCAACTCGGGTCGGCGAGTTGCCGATCGGGAGTGCCAACAGACGCGGCTCATCGAGAGGGGCGCGTCGCTAACCTTTGACAACGATCAGACGAGCAACCCGAGGAGCACCGCCGTGGCCCAGCCGATGCCCACCGATGCACGAATATTCGTGGCCGGTCATGCCGGGCTCGTGGGCGGCGCCGTCGTGCGCCGACTCGAATCAGCCGGATACCACAACCTGCTCCTGGCGCGGCGCAGTGAGCTCGACCTCCGCGACCAGGCGGCGGTCAACCGGTGGATGGAAGAACACCGCCCCGAGTACGTGTTCCTCGTCGCGGGCACCGTCGGCGGCATCATGGCGAACAGCACCCGTCCGGCCGAGTTCATTTACGACAACATGATGATCCACGCGACCCTCGTGCATGCCGCGCACCTCGTCGGCGTCACGAAGCTCCTGTACCTCGGCAGCTCCTGCATCTACCCCCGGAATGCCACGCAGCCCATCACCGAAGAGGCGCTGCTCACCGGTCTGCTCGAACCCACCAACGAGCCGTACGCGATCGCCAAGATCGCCGGCATCAAGTTGTGCCAGGCCTACAAACGCCAGTACGGCTGTGACTTCATCTCGGCCATGCCCACCAACCTCTATGGCCCAGGCGACAACTTCGACCTCACGTCGAGCCATGTGTTGCCGGCCACCATCCGCAAGTTCGATGACGCACGCCTGGCCGGCCGCACCGAGGTCGAGATCTGGGGTACCGGTAGCCCTATGCGCGAGTTCCTCCACGTCGACGACCTCGCCGACGCGTGTGTCTACCTGATGGACCACTACGACGACGAGATACACATCAACGTCGGGACCGGCCAGGACCTCACCATCAAGGACCTCGCCGAGATGGTGCGTGACATCGTGCACCCCTCGGCCGAACTGGTGTTCGATACCACCAAGCCGGACGGCACACCACGTAAGGTTCTCGACGTCAGCCGCCTCACGGCCGCCGGGTGGAAGCCGAGCATCGCCCTGAGCGACGGCATCCGGCAGACCTACGCGTGGTACCTGGCCCAGAACCCCGACGCGATCCGAGGAGCTCACTGATGCCGGTCGCACTCGTCACGGGAATCGCCGGTCAAGACGGTTCCTATCTGGCCGAGTTCCTGCTCGGTCGGGGCTACGAGGTCCACGGCGTGATGCGGCGTACGTCCACCATCAACACGTGGCGGCTCGACGACATCTACCACGACCCGCACGATCCGGGCAGCCCGTTCTTCTTGCACTACGGCGACATCACCGACTCGACCGTCATGGCCAACCTGTTGCGCAAGATCATGCCCGATGAGGTGTACCACCTCGCCGCGCAGAGTCACGTCCAGGTCAGCTTCGAGATGCCGGAGTACACCGCCGACGTCACGGGCACCGCGACGATCAAGTTGCTCGAGGCGATCCGTCAGCTGAGCGAGAGCACCGGCAAGGCGATCCGCTTCTACCAGGCGTCTTCCTCGGAGATGTTCGGCTCCACTCCCCCACCCCAGAACGAGGAGACGCCGTTCCATCCCCGCAGCCCCTATGGCGCGGCCAAGGTGTTCGCGTACTGGCTCACGGTCAACTACCGCGAGTCCTACGACATGTTCGCGACGAACGGCATCTTGTTCAACCACGAGAGCCCTCGACGCGGCGAGACCTTCGTGACCCGCAAGATCAGCCGAGCGGTGGCGCGCATCGCCGCCGGCACCCAGAAGACCTTGTACCTCGGCAACCTCGACGCCAAGCGCGACTGGGGTTTTGCGGGCGACTACGTCGAAGGCATGTGGCGCATGCTCCAGGCCGACCAACCCGATGACTTCGTCATCGCGACCGGTGAGGCGCACACCGTCCGCGAGTTCTGCGAACTGGCGTTCAGTCACGTCGGCCTCGACTGGGAGAAGTACGTCCAGGTCGACCAGCGATACTTCCGCCCGGCCGAGGTCGACTACTTGCTCGGCGACCCGACGAAGGCGCAGCGGGTGCTCGGGTGGAAGCCCGCGCTCTCGTTTCCGGAGCTGGTGAAGCTCATGGTCGATGAGGACGTCCGCCGGCTCTGAGGTCGGGGTCAATCGACGAGCACCGGCTTGTCGCGGAGCACGCCCCACACGAACTGGGTGTTGCCCACGAGGTAGCGCTTCCAGAGTCGCCCGGGTTCGGCGAGCAGACGGAACGCCCACTCCATGCCGATGCGCTGCACCCAGCGCGGCGCCTGCTTCTTCGCCCCGGCGTGGAAGTCGAACGCCGCGCCCACCGCTATGAGTGCTGCGCCGAGCTTGTCGCGGTAGCTGTCGACGAACACGTCTTGCTTCGGCGTGCCCAGGCCCACCCACACGATGTCAGCCTGCGATTGACGAACGCGGGCCACGAGGTCACCGGACTCCTCGGCGCTCAGCGCCCGAAACGGTGGTGACTCGACCCCGACCACTTCGAGACCGGGAAAGCGGTCGCGCATGCGCACCGCGAGTTCCTCGACGACCTCGGGGCTCGAACCGTAGAAGTAGTGCCGCAGCCCGTGGGCCCGCCCCTCGCCGAGCAGCGCCAGCATGAGATCGGGGCCGTAGCAGCGGTCGGTCATGTGGGCGAGGCCGAGCCGTTTGCGGGCGAGCCACACCAGCGGCATCCCATCGGGCAGGTTGAGGTCGGCTCGGTTGAGCAGCGCCGTGAGGTCCTCGTCGTGGCGGGCCAGGGACAATGTGCCCGCGTTCACCAGGTGCACAGCGAGCGGCGCCTTGTCGCGTCGCGACTCGATGACTGTAGCGACGGCGGACGGGACCTGATGTGCGTCGACCCGGACACCGCACACTCGGTAGGCCGGGACGCGGTCGGCGTTGCTCACGGGCTCGCTTTCGCGGTTGCTGTGGGGGAACGTGATGACGGCCATCTTCGCGTCTCCTCGAGGTGATTCGTCGTCGATGCTGTCTTCGTCATCGGCCGCTCGCGCCGCTATCTGAGTGTGGATGCCGTTTCGAGCAGCGACCCGGCGTCGAAGGTCGCGGTGCCGGAGAGGACCTCGGCTGGCCAGTCGACCCGCACTTCGACGGTGCCCGGGGCCGGCAGCGGCCAAACCCACCATTGCGTGGTGATCACACGGTGTTCGGTGCGGCGACGGTCGTTGTTCTTCGTGAGCTCGGTGCGGCTGGACAGCGGCACGAGCACCGGGGTCGGCGGTTGCTCGTTGCGCCAACGCGAGACCGGTGCCCGGTTCGTGACCCGTTCGCCGTCGGCGAACGTGAGCTCGACGCGGAACATCTCGGGCCCGACCCGATGCAACGGCGAACCGCCGGGCACAAGAGTCTCGGACGGCTCGAAGACCGGGGGCAGCACCCACTGGCGAAGCGACTCGACCCGCAACGACAAGCCGAAGCCATCGCTCGTGACCGCCAGGCCGTCGATGTGGGCCACGGCCGACGCGCTGCGAGCGACCTCGAGGATCTCCCAGCGACCGGCCCGCAAGGGCACGATGCGGCTGTCGGGCATTGGTCCCCACCAGGGGCGTTGGCGACCGGCCGCTCGCCGATCGAGCATCTCGAGGAGCAGCGCCGCTTCGTCCTTCGACAGGTGCCGCGTACCGTAGGCCGCGAGGCGGCGGACCTCCTCGGGCCGCACCCCCAGCTCACGCAACGCCGCGCACGCACCAGAGGCGTCGTCCTCGAGGGCGCCCGAGAGCATCTCGAACACGCCGGTCGGGCCAGTGCCATCGAACCGCTTCGAGCGCGAGGCGACGCATGCCCGGCGCGACAGCGGCGGATCACCGTCGTACTCGGCGCCGTTGAAGTTCCCGTCGCGCAGCTTCTGGATGGCCCGCTCAATGCGCAGCTCGTGGAGTACGAAGAGCTCACCGACTTCGGCCATCTCGCCCCGAGCCGTCGCGAAGATCCCGAATAGCAGGTACTCGGTGCCACATTGGCTGTCCCCGAGCGCCGCTGCGGTCCCGAGTGCAACGTCGAGGGCCAAGCGCGCGGCATCGTCTAGGTCTGCGAAGAGTTCATCCACGGCGCTGACGGTACGCGTCGGCAGCGACTGCGAAAAGAGGTGGGGCGAGAAAGGGTCGACCGGCCCAGAGCGGGACGGTCGACCTCGCGACGGGCACTCAACGAAACCCGGTGAAGAAGCCGCGCAGGTCACCGATCAGGAGGTCGGGCACCTCGAGGGCCGGGAAGTGTCCACCTTCGTCGTGCTCGACCCAGGACCGCACGTCGTAGAGGCGCTCCACCCACGCTCGGGGCGGCGCGAAACCGTCGGCCGGGAAGCGGCTGTAGCCCATGGGCGCGAGCACCTGCGAGGTGGGCAGCGACGCTCCGGGCCCGGCGCGTCGAGTCTCCGCGTAGATGCGATTGGCGGAATGGATCGTCTCGGTGGCCCAGTAGACGGTGAGGAGCGCACACAGCACGTCATCGGTGAACCGCGACGCCAGATCGCCGTGACAATCGCCCCAGGCCCGGTACTTCTCGATGATCCAAGCAGCGAGCCCGGCCGGCGAATCGTTGAGACCCGCCGACACGCCGGCCGGCTTGGTCGACTGGATCTGCTGATAACCCATCTCGCTGCGCCCCCGCGCCCGCATGTCGGCCACCCTCGCCTTCTCGACTTCGGTCAACCCGGCGAGCGGATCGGCTACGTCGCGCGGCGGGGTGGAGATCACCATGTTGAGGTGGATCGCCGGGACGCAATCGGGGAAGTGCAGCCCGAGCTGCGACGTGACCATCGAACCCCAGTCGCCGCCGTGCGAGCCGAAGCGTTCGTATCCGAGCCGGGCCATCAACTCGACCACGGCGCCGGCGATGCGGTGCGGGGTCCACCCGGGCTGGCGTGTCGGACCGCTCCAGCCGAAGCCGGGCAGCGACGGGCACACGATGTGGAAGGCGTCTTCTGCGCGGCCGCCGTGGGCCACCGGGTCCGTGAGCGGCCCGAGGAGCTCGGCGAACTCGATGTTCGCGCTCGGCCACCCGTGCAACAACACGAGCGGGAACGCGTCGGGCTCGGGGCTACGTACGTGAAAGGCGTGGATCAGCTGGCCATCGACACTGGTGCGAATCTGCGGCCACGCGTTCAGTCGGCGCTCGATGGCGCGCCAGTCGAACTCGTCGCGCCAGTAGCGACACAGCGCGACGAGCGCGTCGAGGTCGGTGCCTTGCTCCCATGGCGCGCCGAGTCCGGGCGAAGGCCAGCGGGTGCGAGCGAGCCGAGCCCGCAGATCGTCGAGCACCTCGTCGGAGATGTGCATCGCGAACGCGTCGACGGGATCCTCGCGACGGCTGGGCACCCGCTGATGCTAGAAGAAGGCCGTGAAGTTTGGCATCTTCTTCGAAATGTCGACACCGCGTCCGTTCACCTCCGCGGTCGAGAGCGCGGTGTTTCACAACGCGCTCGAACAAGCCCGCCTGGCCGACGAGCTCGGCTTTGACTGGGTGTGGGCGGTCGAGCACCACTTCCTCGAGGAGTACTCGCACTGCTCAGCCCCCGAGGTCGTGCTCGCCGCAGTCGCCGCGCAGACCGAACGCATCCGTATCGGCCACGGTGCGGTCGTGTGCGTTCCGGAGATGAACCACCCGATCCGGGTGGCCGAGCGGTGCGCGACCCTCGACATCTTGTCGCGAGGCCGGCTCGAAGTGGGCACCGCTCGCAGCTCCACGTGGACCGAGCTCGGTGGTTTCTCCGTCGACCCCGACGAGACGAAGAAGACCTGGGACGAGTTCGTCCACGTGCTTCCCAAGTTGTGGGCCGACGGGCACGCCTCCCACCAAGGTCATTCGTTCTCGATGCCCGAACGCAACGTGCTGCCCAAACCGGTGCAGAAGCCCCATCCCCCGCTGTGGGTCACCGTCACCTCGCCCGGCACCGAGCTCGACGCCGCCGAGCGCGGACTCGGCTGTCTCGGTGTCGCTGCGGCGGGCTACGCCGAACAGGAGCGACGGACGAAGGACTACTTCCGACGCATCGAGTCATGCAATCCGGTGAGCTCGGTAGTGACCAAGGAGGTCACGACGCTGAACTTCCTCTACTGCCACGAGGACCCGGTTACCGCGGCCAAGGTGGGCATGGGCATGGTCGGCACGTTCGGGCTCGCCAACTCACATCTGCTGTGGACCCGCGAGGCGTACCCGACGAGGGCGTACCAATCGCTCGGCAACCTCGCCTCCAAGCCCGACCGGGCCAAGACCGGCGGACCCGGCGACGCGTACGGCATCCCCGAGGGCATATGCGTCGGCGACCCCGACATCATCGTCGCGGCCCTCAAGCGCTGGGAGTCGCTCGGCCTCACCGGCATCAACTTCTTGCTGAACGGGCTCGAGGTCGTGCCCCAGGACCAGGTGCTCGCTTCGATGCGGCTGTTCGCCCGCGAGGTCATGCCCCACTTCAAGGCGCGCTGATGCTCGCCGGCACCGCATCGGTCGACGAGTTCGCCGGCCACGCGCCGACCATGGCCTCGTTCGACTCCGGCGGGTGCAACTTCCGAGATGTGCTCGTGTTTCAGGCCATGTTCGAGATCGGCATCGACGGCCGACAGGCGTCCTTGCCGCCGGGTCTGCACCCGACGAACCCACCGACAGCGGTGTTCCAGGCCTGGCACTGCCCCCAGAGCCCCTGGGGCCCATTCACGCTCGCGCAAGCGCGCGTCGGGTGCCGCAGTGGCCTGCGCCCCCGCGGCATGGCACAGGGCTGCGTGGTCGACAACCCCGAGGCCGCCGAGTCGCTGCGCAGCCGTTGGGGCCTGCCGGTGCGGCTCGGCGAGGTGCGGCTCGACACGAGCTATCACGACGTCGCGCTCGAGGTGGCGATCGATGGGCGCTCGGCGTTCGCGGTGCACGCGGTCGACCCGACGCCACTCGGCGAGGACGATGTGTCCTATGCGACGACCGTGTCGCTCGCCCACACGCCGCGCGGACTCCGGCTCGTCCAGATCGATACCGATCTCGCAGCTCGGCGCGCCGAACGGGTGACCCTCCGCCGGCCGTCGTTCGACGCGGCGGTGTTCGGGGTGCATCACTCGGTCCGGTTGACGCACCCCGTGGCCGCCTCGTTGTGTCGCGGCGAGCTGGATCTGCACCCACTGCGCTATGTGTGCCTGCCCGACGTGTTGGCGTTCACCGGCACCGAGAGCGTCGACTGATCGGCCGTCACGAGAAGGTCGCGATGACCTCTTCGCCGTAGCGGGCCACTGCTTCGAGCGCCTGCTCCTTCGAACCCTCGGCGCCGTTGAGCGCGGAGAAGTTCACCCCGATGGCTTCTTGGGCCCTCAATGCGTCGAGGTGCTGCTGCACGTTGAACGCCTTGTCCTCAGGGGCGCCACCGTCGAAGCACATGAACATGATGTCGAGCGGGTCGGTGCGACCTTCGGCCGCGAGGTGCTCGTTCAGATACGGCATGAGCGCGGCGAGATCGTCGAGCGTCTCGACCACCGGCGACCTGGTCGACTTCGCGTTGGCCGCAGGATTGGGCATGGGCATCCAGCCCTGCGCCTTCTGTGCCACACGCCGGCGCGACAACTTGGAGTTCCCGCCGATCCAGATGGGCACGGTCTCCTGTGCCGGCCGCGGCAGGGCGGAGACCTCGCGGGCGTTGAAGTGCTTGCCTTCGTAGTTCACCGCGTCGCCGGTCCACGTGGCGCGCATGACGTCGATCGATTCGTCGAACAGTTCGTTGCGTTCTTCGAAGTCGACGCCCATCGCGAAGTACTCCGGCTTCAGATAGCCCGTTCCCACACCGAGGATCATGCGGCCGTTCGAGAGCCGATCGAGCGTGGCGACGGTCTTCGCCAGGAGGAACGGGTTGCGGTACGGCAGCACCGTGAGGTTGGTGAGGATGCGCAGCTTGGTGGTGACTGCGGCGACCCACGCCAACGTGACGAACGGGTCCGGCGCGTGGTGGCCACCGAACGACAGCCACTTGTTCCCGGGGATCGGGTGCTCGGTCACATAGAACGAGTCGAAGCCGGCGCGCTCGGCCGCCTGCGCCAACTCCGCGAGATCCTCACCTCCGAGAAAACCGGTCTCTTCGCCGTGATGCATGAGGGGAACGCCCAAGGAGAACTTCATCGGCGACTTCCTAGCACGACGCCTCGTGTCACGACGCGTCGATGACCATTTCGCCGTAACGGGCCAGCGCTTCGAGCACCTCGTTCGGCGAGCCGCCGCCGATGGTGACGATGTTCCAGTTCACCCCGAGCGCCGCGTTCTCGGCGATGCCCGCAAGGTGCGCCGGCGCATCAAAGGTGTCTGCCAAAGGCGACCCACCCGCCAGGGTGAGATAGATGATGTCAATGGGGTCGGTACGTCCAATGCGCTCGCACTCGGTCGCGAGCTCCGCAAGGTAGCCCCGGAGGTCATCGAGGTTGTCGAGGTGCCGCGACCGGCGCCGAGCACCCAACGCACGCGGGTTGATGAGTGGCATCCAGCCCTGCGCATGCGCGGCAACGCGGCGCAACGTGATCTTGGCGTTGCCGCCGAGCCAGATCGGCAACGGATCCTGCACCGGTGCCGGCCATGCGGTGTTCCCCACGGCACGCAGCCGCGGCGACTCCGCGGTGACCGTGCGACCCGTCCACGCGGCGCGCAGCAACCCGAGCGACTCGTCGAAACGGTCGTTGCGCTCCTCGAAAGGCACGCCCAGTGCCGCGTACTCCGCTTCGAGGTACCCCACGCCAGCGCCGAGGATGGTGCGGCCACCGCTCGCGAGGTCGAGAGTCGCGACGCTCTTCGCGAGCAGGAACGGGTTCCGGTACGGCAACACGGTGAGATTGGTGAACAGCCGCAGCGTGGTGGTCGAGGCGGCGATGTAGGCCAGCGCGACGAACGGGTCGAGCGCGTCGTGGCCCCCACTCTGCAGCCAATCGTCGCTCGGCATGGGGTGCTCGGTGAAGAACACCGCGTCAAAGCCGGCATCCTCGGCGGCGCGGCCCAACTTCGCAAGGAACGGGCCCGAGAAGAACTCGGGATCGACGGGATGGTGCGCATGGAGACCGACGGCGTATCGCATGCCCGGGTTCCTAGCAGGCGTCAGCGCGCCCCGCGCAGGACCCGACCCGGGCGCTCACCCGTGTCGGCACCATTACGGCGGATGACCGTGCCATTCACGATGGTCGCCACGTAGCCACTGGCCTTCTGCATGACACGACGCCCGCCGGCCGGAAGGTCGTAGGCCACGTAGGCGGATTCGAGCGTGAGCGCATCGAGGTCGATGACGTTGACGTCGGCTTTCTTGCCCACCTCGAGCACACCGCGATCGTTGAGGCCGTAGAGCGCGGCCGCGTCCTTGGTCTGCTTGCGCACCACCCATTCGAGCGGAAGCTTCGCGCCGCGGCTGCGGTCGCGCACCCAGTGGGTGAGCAGAAACGTGGGGATCGACGCATCGCAGATCATGCCGCAGTGCGCTCCGCCGTCACCGAGGCCGGAAACACCGGCGGGGTGCAGCAGCATCTCGCGCACGGCGTCGAGGTTCGACTCGCTGTAGTTGAACACGGGCAGCATCAAAAGATTGGTGCCGTCGCGCTCGAGGAACGAGTCATAGAGCACGTCGAGCGGTTCACGGCCCTGGGCGCGAGCCTTGGCCGCGATCGCCCGATCGGGTGTGGGTTCGTAGTCGGGCGGGCTGCCCAGCTCGTACAGCCGGCCCACGGCGAGCTGCACCATCACGTTCATGCTGTCGAACAGCACCCCGGGCCGCGGCGGCAGGTCGACCTCGCCGAGGATCTGGGCCTTCACCGAAGGCTCGCGCAGCTTCGCTACCAGCTCGTCGAACGGCAGCGAGTCCGCAAGCGCGCGATACGTGGGCCGCTTCGCGAAGGCGTGATGGGTCTGGAGGCCGAGCATCATGCCAAAGGGACGGCCGGCGACCTGGGGGTACACCGGTGCGCCACGGTCGGTGGCATCGAGCGATATCTGCATCTGTTCGCGCCACAGGTCGGGCGCCGCGTCGACTTGGAGCAGGGTGTAGCTGACCGGCATGCCGATGGTCTCGGCGAGCCGGCACATCCAGTCGAGCTCCTTCTTCGGCGCGATGATGTCTTCCCCTCCCGCGCCCATCGGCGCAAGCTCGAAGACCGCGCGGCCGCCAGCCGCCATGGCCCGACCGAGGCCGAACAGTTCGTCCTCGGCGGCAAAGGTGCCGGGGACCGGTTCGCCATCCATGGCGCGGTGACCGAGCGTGCGCGACGTCGAGAAGCCGAGCGCGCCTGCCTCGACCGCCTCGCGCACGATCACCGCCATGCGCGCGATGTCGTCGGTGCTCGCCGGCTCGTTGCGCGCACCGCGCTCGCCCATGACATAGGCGCGCACAGCGCCGTGTGGAATCTGCACGCCGATATCGATCGAGTGGCGACGCTGTTCGAGCGCGTCGAGGTACTGCGGAAACGTCTCCCAGTCCCAGGCCATGCCCTCGTGCAGCGCGGTGCCGGGGATGTCCTCGACACCTTCCATGAGCTCGATCAGCCAGTCGTGGTTTCCGGGCGCGGCCGGGGCGAAACCGACGCCGCAGTTTCCGGCGACGATGGTCGTGACGCCGTGCGAGGTCGACGGGTCGAGGATCTCGTCCCAGGTGGCCTGGCCGTCGTAGTGCGTGTGGACGTCGACGAAGCCCGGCGTCACCACGAGCCCGCCGGCATTGATGGTCTCGCGCGCCTCGCCGGTGATGGTCCCACCCATTGCGACGATGGTGCCGCCGCGCAGGGCGATGTCGCCGCGCACGGGTGGTGCACCGGTGCCGTCAACCAGCAAGCCGTTGGTGATCAGGATGTCGTACATCGTTCGCCTCGTTCGGGCCTCAGGCTCGGGGCCCGCGTATGAGAGTTCCGGGACGCGCGCTCGTGGCGTGCCCCGATCGGAAGGTGACCTCGCCTGCGCACACGGTGACGTCGTAACCGTCGGCTCGTTGCACCACGCGTTTCGCGTCGGTGGGCAGGTCGTAACGCACCTCGGGCAGGTGCAGATCGAGGGCATCGAGGTCGATGACGTTGAGGTCGGCCCGCTTGCCCACGGCGAGCACACCTCGGTCGCCGAGGCCATAGACCTCGGCCGGTCGCGAGGTGAGCATGCGAACGGCTGCCTCCAGCCCGATGCGCGGCCCCCGCGTACGGTCGCGCACCCAGTGCTGCAGGAGGAACGTGGGCATCGACGAATCGCAAATGATGCTGCAGTGAGCGCCACCGTCGGCAAGACCCAGCATCGCGTCGGGATGCGACATCAGATCGTGGATGCTCGACAGGTCGTGCTTGCGATAGCCCCCGAGCGAAAGCTGCAACGGGCACTGACACATGAGGTCGTAGAGCATCGCTTCGTTGGCGATGCCCGCGGCGGCGGCGAGTCCGGCGACCGACTCCTCGAACGTCGGCTCGAAGGTGGGGCCATCGATCATGGGGAACACGTACTCCCACAGCTTGGCCACGATGCTCATCCGCCCGCGCGCCGCGGGGTCGAAGCCTTCGTCGAGGATCGCCTGACGCGTCGATGGTTCACGTAGCCGGTCGAGCCTTGCGTCGATCGGCAGCAGCGCGAGGGCGTCATACGTCGAGCGTCCGGCGAACGGGTTGAACGTGTCCCAACCGACGACGAGGCCGGTGGGCCGCCCGTGGGTCTGCACGATGAGGTTGGCGCCCGAGCCGTTGAGCTTCTCGACGTGGTCAAGGGCCCGGCGCCAGAAGTCGGGGCTCTGGTTGACCTCGGTGAGACTGAACAGCACGGGGTGTCCGCACTCGACCGAAAGTCGGGCGTACATGTCGAGCTCGTCGAACGCGGTGTCGAGGTCGTAGCCCATGGCCAACGCACCGGTGACCTGCAGAAGTCCGGCGCCACCGTCGCGCAGCGCGAGCGCGAGTGCCCGAAGCTCGAGCTCGTCGGCGAAGGTCCCCGGTACCGGCGTGCCGTCCTTGGCCCGGTGGGACGCGAGCCGATTGGTGCTCACGGCGAGCGCACCGGCTTCGATCGCTTCGCGAGCGAGTCGACCCATGGTCGCGATGTCGTCGGCGCCGGCCACCTGCTGGGTGACGCTGCGCTCTCCCATGACGTAGAACCGCAGCGACCCATGGGGCATAGATGCGCCGACATCGATGCTGCGGCGCAGACCGTCGACCACGTCGAGGTACTCGGGAAAGGACTCCCATCCCCACGTGATGCCCTCGTAGAGGGCCGTCCCCGGGATGTCCTCGACGCCCTCCATCAGCTGGATCAGGTAGGGCTCGGTGCCAGGTCGGATCGGGGCAAACCCGACGCCGCAGTTGCCCATGACGGTGGTGGTCACGCCGTGCCATGCGGTCGGGCCGAGCTCGGTGTCCCAGGTGACTTGCCCGTCGAAGTGCGAGTGCGGATCGACGAAGCCGGGAGTGATGATGCGACCGGTGGCGTCGATGATTTCGTGCGCCTCGGCGTCGATGGTTTCGTCGATGGCCACGACGAGACCGTCGCGTAGCGCGACGTCGGCGCGCCGACGGGCCGTTCCGGTCCCGTCGACGAGCGTTCCGTTTCTGACGACGATGTCGAACATCAGCGGGCCGAGGCGGCGCGCACCAGGCGGCCGGGCCGAGCGCCGGTGTCGACACCATCGCGTCGGGTGATGACACCGTTGACGATGGTGACGACGTAGCCGGAAGCGTCCTGCTTCAGACGACGGCCGCCGGCCGGGAGGTCGCGCGCGACGCGTGGTGGGTGCAACGTGAGGTTCGCGTGGTCGATCACGTTCACATCAGCGCGCTTGCCCACGGCCAACACGCCACGATCGCCGAACCCGTAGAGCTCGGCGCCGTCGAGCGTCTGGAGCTTGACCACCTTCTCGAGGGACATACCTTCGCCACGCGACCGGTCGCGGGCCCAGTGGGTGAGCATCCACGTGGGTTGTGACGCATCGCAGATGGTCGCGCAGTGTGCACCACCATCGGAGAGGCCGAGCACCGACGCCGGGTGCATCAACATCTCGCGCGTGACCTCGCTGTCGCCGTTGCTGTAGTTGAACGCGGGCAGCAGGAGCAGGTCGCGACCATCGTTGGCCACCAAGAGGTCGTAGAGCTTCGACTCGGACGACACACCCTCCGCCGCGGCGATCGCGGCGACGCAGCGCTCGGGACCGGGCTCGTAATCGGGCGGCGTACCGAGCACGAAGAGCCGGCTCGCGAGATCGGTGAAGAAGCTCGGCATGAACGACACGCTGGCCGCGGTCGACGACTCGCCGAGGATCTTTTGCTTGAGGGCCCGATCGGCGAGCACCTTCGCGCGCTTCGCGGTGTCGAGGTGCGCGACCTCGTCATAGCTCGGCCGCCCGACGAACGGGTGCCGCGAGTCCAGCCCGAAGAGCACGCCCGTGGGCCGACCCGAGACCTGCGGGTACACCCGGATGCCGCGGTTGCGAGCCTCCTCGCAGGCCGCGAAGACCTCGCGCCACATCTCGGGCGCGTTGTTGACCTGCGTGCTGACGAAGGTGAACGGACGTCCCGTGCGCTCGGCCAGACGGATGATCCAATCGACCTCGTCCATGGCCGACTCGATCTGCTCGCCGACGGCGCCGAGGGGCACGATCTCATAGACACCGGCGTTCGCATCGCGTAAGGCGTCGCCGAGCGCGAACAGCTCACGCTCGTTGGCGTACGTGCCCGGTACGACCTCGCCGTCCTTCGTGCGGTGGGCCAAGGTGCGCGAGGTGGTGAAGCCGAGCGCCCCGGCTTCGATGGCTTCGCGCACGAGCGTGGCCATGCGCTCGATGTCATCGTCGGTCGCATCCTCGTTGTCGGCGCCTCGTTGACCCATCACGTAGGCCCGCAATGCCGCGTGGGGGATCTGCGCCGCGACGTCGACCGACCACGCACATCGGTCGAGTGCGTCGAGGTACTGCGGGAAGGTCTCCCAGCCCCACGTCATGCCCTCGCTGAGCGCAGCGCCGGGGATGTCCTCCACGGCCTCCATGAGCTCGATGAGCCAGGACTCCTTGCCCGGAGCGACGGGAGCGAACCCGACACCGCAGTTGCCCATGACAAGTGTGGTCACGCCGTGGTTCGACGATGGCTCGAGAAGCCCGTCCCAGGTGGCCTGGCCGTCGTAGTGGGTGTGCACATCGACGAAGCCCGGCGTGACGAGAAGGCCAACGGCGTCGATTCGCTCGCGCGCGGTACCCTCGATGTGGCCACCGACGGCGACGATGACACCGTCGCGGATCGCGAGGTCGCCGGTGAACGCAGGCGCCCCCGTGCCATCGACGAGCGTGCCTCCGCTGATCAGGAGATCGAACTGCTCGGTCATAGGGCTCCCTCGGTCACGCGACGGTTATCCCAGGGTACCCGCGCCGCGACCGGCGTGAGCCGTCGGACACACCTCAGGATCAGTTGGCGCCGTCCGCCCGATTCGCGGATCTGCGTGCGGGTCACGTGGCCCGGGATCACACCACCGATAGCGGGCGCTCCGCGCGCCGTGACCCGCAGCCTGCGCCCGGGTTGCTACGTTCGCCGCCATGACTGACTCCTCGCCATCCACCGAAACGCCGGCCGCTCGGACCTTCGTCCGCACCGAGGTCGTCGGCCGCGTCGGTGTGCTCACGCTCGACCGACCCGACCGCCTGAACGCGATGAGCAACGTTATGGACGAGGAGTTCTTCGACGCGTTGCGCGAACTGCTCGCGCACCCCGACGTGCGCTGCATCTTGTGGCGTGCCGAGGGCCGGGCCTTTTCCGCAGGGCGCGACGTGAGCGAACTGGGCAATCGCCCACCCGGCTCGAGCGACTACCACTACATCCACGCCGGCCACGCGGCGACCCACGAGACGCTGGTGCCGCCGAAGGTCCCGATCGTCTGCGCGATCCAGGGTTGGGCCATCGGTGGTTCGTTCGAGCGCACATTGCTCTGCGACCTCCGCGTCGCCGCCGACGACGCCAAATTCAAACTGCCTGAGCTGGCCCACGGCCTCATCCCCGATTCCGGCGGCACGGCGCGACTGTTCCAGATGTGCGGCCACGGCATCGTCACCGACCTCGTGCTCACCGGACGGGTGATGGACGCCGAGGAAGCGTTCCGTCACGGCATCGTGTCGCGCGTGGTCCCCCGCGACGAGCTCGACACCATCGCCATGGAGATCGCCCAAAGCATCGCCGCGCTGCCACCACTCGCGGTGCGGGCGTGGCGCCAGAACATGAACGACATCGCCACCCCGCTCGTGACGAAGTCGTTGCACGACGAGCTCGTCCAGCAGATGCTCGTCTACAAGAGCGAGGACTTCGCCGAGTTCAAGGCAGCTCGCGCCGAAAAGCGCGAGCCCGTCTACCGAACCACCTGACCCGACCTCGAAGGCAGGGTCGGTGGCGGTGCTCGACGTGCTGCTCGACGGGGCGATCGGCCGCTACCAGGTCACGATGAAGGTCGGCTTTCGCCTCGAGGACTGACTCAGCCCTCGAAGGGGCCTCGGCCCATCTGATCGCGGATGGTGACCACCGGCGCGTTCGTCATGAAGCGCCGCTGCCAGTTCGCGCCGTCGACCACCAACGTGCAACCCGAGATGAAGCTCGCGTAGGGCGACGCGAGGAAGGTCGCGGCCCAACCCATCTCGCGGAGGCGACCAACGCGCATCGCCGGTTGGCACGCGTCCTTCTCGTTGGTGCGATCGAGGTTGCTGAGGATGTCGGCGGTCATGTCCTCGTGCGGAAAGAGCCCGGGCACGAGGCCGTTGATCTGGATGCCGTATGGGCCCCACTCGACCGACAACGTCTCGACCATGTTCTTCACGCCGGCCTTGGCCGCGGCGGAGTGGGCGAACCCCGGGCCGCCGGTCCAGGCATACGACGCCCCGATGTTGACCACCGACCCCGGCGACTGCTCGCGCATGTGCCGCCGGGCGAACTCGCGCGTCATGAAGAACGTGCCGTTGAGCGTGATGTCGATGACGGTGCGCCACGCGTTGGGGGACATGTCCTCGGTGGGCACCGGGAAGTTCGCCGCCGCGTTGTTGATGAGAACCGTAGGCAGCGCGAACTTCTCGGTGATGGCGTCGTAGGCCGCGACGATGCTGTCGGGGTCGCGGATGTCGCAGCCGATAGCGACGACCGGGGCACCGACCGCTTCGATCGCGGCGATGCCGGCGTCGAGGTGATCGGGCTTGCGGGACAAGATCGCGATATTCGCGCCGAGCCGGGCGAACTCGGTGGCGATGGCCTTGCCGATGCCGGTACCGCCCCCCGTGACGAGCACGGTCTGTCCGTCGAAGGTGCCGGAGGGTAGCGCCGAGGCGCCGAGCGGGGGAGGTTCAGGAAGGCCCATAGGCGGGAACCTACGCGATCATGCGCAGCGTTGCACCTTGACCGTGCCGTAGTAGTCGTCAGGGTTGCGTGATCCCGACTCGTCGGCCAGCGTGTGGCGCAGGAAGACCGAATTGCCCATGCTCTCGCCACAACCCTGCGACGGCGAGTCGCATCCGTCGTTGAACCGCACGACGACACCGGGCGCCGCCGCGACGATGGTGTCGTCGTCGCGACGGTCGTCGGCGGGCCCATGGTGGTGGCCCACGGTGGTGGCCCGTGGTGGGGGGCGGTGGTGGCGCGGTCGTGGACGTGCTCGTGGACCCGAGCGCTCCTCACGGCCGCACATCGTAGGAGCCTTCCGGCCTACGGTAAGGCGCTCGCCCGGTGTAGGTCACCGCGCGGCACGGAGGGGACATGTCCGCATCAACGCCATGCATGATCGAGGTCGCGGTCAACGGCGTCACCAAGAAGAGCCGCAACCCGCTCGCGCCCGAAGAGCCGGAGGAGATCGCGGCGCAAGCGATCGAATCGCTCGACGCGGGGGCGTCGATCGTGCACATGCACACGTCGCTCGGGGGGTTGCCGTTCGACGAAGCGGCCGAGTTGTACGCGAAGTCGCTCCGCACCATGCGCACCGAACGACCCGATGCCGTGCTCTACCCCACCATGGGTTCGGGCATCACGATCGCCGATCGCTACGACCATCACCGGCTGCTCGTCGACGAAGGACTGATCGACATGGGGGTCATCGACCCCGGGTCGGTGAACCTCGCCGGTTCCACGCCCGACGGCCCGCCCGACGGCCCCTATGTGTACGTGAACAGCCCGGCCGACATCAAATACATGATGGACCTGTGCCGAAACACCGGGATCGGCCCGAGCTTTGCGATCTACGAGCCCGGGTTCCTGCGCATGGTGCTGCTCTATCAAGCCACCGGTCATCTCGCGCCACGGTCGCTGACCAAGTTCTACTTCTCGGGTGGCGGCTACTTCGGTGGGGGAATGCCCACCTTCTCCGCGCCGCCTATCGTCGAAGCGCTCGACCTCTATTGCGCGATGCTCGCCGGCGTCGACCTGCCGTGGGGTTCCACCGTGCTCGGCGGGTCGATCCTCGACACGCCGATCGCGCGGCTCACCGTCGAGCGTGGCGGGCACCTGCGCGTCGGGCTCGAGGACTTTGGCGACGGCCCGGGCAACGTGGAGCAGGTGCAACGAGCAGTCGCGCTGTGCGAAGAGCTCGGCCGGCCCGTGGCCACCAACGCGCAGGCCCGCGAGATCCTCGGGATGCCCGCCCGATAGCGCCGCCGGCACCCGTCATTCGGGAAGCGGGCGGAACGTCGCGGGAACGTTCACCCGCAGCCCGTTCGCGACCATCGACAACATCGTGTACTGGCCCACGATGTAGATGATCTCGACCAGCTGGGGCGCGTCGTAGTCAGCGGCCAGCACGGCCCACGTCTCGTCGTCGACATCGCAGCCGTTGTGCAGTTGATCGGCCGCGCGTACGAGCGCGGCGTCGCGCGGCGCCCAACGCGGATCGGTGGCGCCCGCAACGATCTGATCGATCTCGTCGTCGGTGATCCCGGCGTCACGGGCGAACAACAGGTGCTCACCCCATTCGAAGGCCGACCGGCAGTTCACCGAGGCCCGCAACGCGAGGATCTCGTGGTCCCGCCGCGAGACGACACCCTCGCGAGCGAGCACGCGAGCCCAAGGTAGGAACGACGTCAGCATCGCAGGGCGGTGGGCGAGCACGCTGATCGTGCCCGGTGGATCGCGGTCGGGCGGCGCAGTCAACGCGATGATCGCGGCGACTTCCTCGCTCATGCCGCCGGCGGGCGGTATGCGTTCGCTCATCGTGCTCCGATCATTGCGTGGGCCCACAGTCTTGATGATCAGAGCAAGGGCATCAACCGCTGCACCGCACGATCGAGGCGAGCGGCGGTGGCCCGGTAGACCTCGATGCTCTCACCGGCTGGGTCGGCGACCTCCTCGTTGGCGCGCCCCAGCCGCTCGGGCGGACGAAGTGCGTCGAGCTCGGCCAACCAGGCGTCGAGCAGCTCGCCGCCCCGGGGCCCGACTTGTGTCCCCAGGCGCACCAACTCGTCGAGCAGGAACGTGCGCGCCGCCGCCTCCGGATCGTGCGCGGCAATCGACCAGGCGTGGGTGCGGGTCATCGCGATGATCAGCGATGCATCGTCGACCTGGGCGCGCGTGATCTTGCGCGAGACGTGCCCGACGAGCTCGATGCCACGCTCGGCAAGGACCTCGATCACGTACGGTGTGGCCGGGGCCTCGTTCCACCCGAGCGTGCCCGCCGACTGCACGTCGATCCGAAGCGAACTGCCCTCGAGATGATCACGGAGCAACGCCTCGGCCATCGGCGACCGACACGTGTTCCCAGTGCAGACGACAAGGATCACAACGAGCGTGGAGCTTAGCGACCGCCACCTCGATGAGGAGTCCCGCGGGTCGCTGGACCCAGATGGGGTAGAACAACGGCACACAATCCTCGACCGGAGGGGTCGCACATGCCGGGGCCGATGGAAGGTGTCCGAGTCGTCGAGCTGGGGGTCTGGGTCGCCGGCCCGGCCGCGGGAGGAATCCTCGCCGACTGGGGTGCCGACGTGGTCAAAATCGAGCCGCCACTCGGTGACCCGGCGCGCACGTTCCAGCGCATGTTCGGCGCCGACATGCCCAACAACCCGGTGTTCGAGCTCGACAACCGGTCGAAGCGCAGCGTCGTCGTCGACCTGCATACCGACGAAGGACGCGCTCTGGCGCTCGAGCTCATCGATGGCGCCGACGTGTTCCTCACCAACATCCGTGCGGCCGCTCTGGCGCGGATCGGCCTCGACCACCAAACCCTGCTCGCCCGTAACTCCCGACTCATCTACGCGATCATCACCGGCTACGGCCTCGAAGGACCCGACGCCGATCGCGCGGCCTATGACATCGCCGCCTTCTGGGCCCGGTCGGGCATCGCGCACCTGCTCACGCCCCCCGGGGCGAACCCGCCCTTCCAGCGCGGTGGCATGGGTGACCACTCGGTCGGGCTGTCGTGCGCCGGCGCGGTCAGCGCCGCACTCTTCTCGCGCGAGCGCACGGGGAACGGGCAACTCGTGTCGACGTCGCTGTTGCGCCAGGGCGTTTACACCGTGGGCTTCGACCTGAACATGGTGCTCGGTTGGGGCCAGCACGCGCAGGTGGGCACCCGCGATGGCATGGGCAACCCCGCCATCAACAACTACACCGCAGGGGACGGACGCCGGTTCTGGATCGTGGGCCTCGAAGGCGAACGTCATTGGCCGCCGCTCGCCCGGGCCGTCGGGCACCCGGAATGGATCACCGAAGGGCCGTTCTCGACACCGGCGGGGCGATCCCAGAACGCACGCGAGCTGATCGCGCTGCTCGATGCCGAGTTCGCCACGAAGCCCCTCGACGAGTGGGCCGAGATCTTCGAGACCGAACCCGACTTCTTCTGGGCCCCGGTGAACAGTCCCGACGACATCCTCGCCGACCCACAGCTGCGTTTCGCGGGCGGCCTCGTCGATGTACCTGACGAGTTCGGGACCACCACGATGATCGCGTCGCCGGCCGACTTCGGCGGCACCCCGTGGGCACCACGATGGGTCGCCCCCAAGTTGGGGGAGCACACACACGAGGTGCTCACCGAGCTCGGCAAGTCACCCGCCGACATCGCGGCGCTCGAAGCAGCCGGTGCGGTCACGCAACTGGCCGGGGACTGACTGCGGTGCTCTCCGGCCTCGACGAGACGCTCCGCCATCAGCTGCCGACCACCTTCGATCACGTCGGCACGAGCGACCCACGCTTCTACGACCGCTATTGGTTTTGCTGCTACGACCCCACCGGTGAGCTCGCGGTCATCATCGGCATGGGCCTGTACAACAACATGAATGTGCTCGACGGGTTCGTCGCCCTGCAGCAGCCGAACGGGCCGAAGGATTCGAGTGTCGCCGGTGCACCGGCGAGCCAGTGGAACTATCGGTTCTCGCGTTCGCTGCGGCCCGACATCGACCAGACAGCGGTCGGCCCGCTCACCATCGAGATCCTCGAGCCGTTCCGATCAGCGCGTGTGCAGATCGCCGCGTCACCCGAGCGCGCCGTGGCTGCCGATCTCACGTGGACCAGCTTCCTCCCCCCCGTCGAAGAGGCGCACCACTTCGTCCGGGTGCGCGGTCGTGTCGCGCAGGACTACCGGCGCTACACACAGGTCGGCCGCATGAACGGCACGATCACCTTGGGTGATCGCACGTACGAGGTCACCGACTGGTTCGGCGCGCGCGACCACAGCTGGGGCGTGCGCCCGGCAGTAGCCGGCCCCGAGCCCGTCACCGGACCACCGAACTCCGGCAATCGAGCGACCACCGGTTTCGTGTTCTTCTGGGTGCCGTTCTCCACCGACGAGTTCGGCGGCCACGTGCAGATCCACTCGCTGGGCGACGGGACGCAGGTGTTGGTCGACGGGATGATCCAATGGCCCGACGGCACCGAGCGCGAGGTCGTCGAGGCCGCGTTCACGGTCGACTTCTTCGAAGGTTCGCGCCGCTGGAAGCAGGTGCGCTCGCACTTCGTCGACGACGCCGGTGAGCACTACGACGTGGTCTCCGACGTGCTCATCCGCGACTGGGCCATGGATGGCACCGGATACGACTGGGGTTGGGTCGACGGCCAAGGCCTCGGCGTCTGGCGCGGCGACGAAGCCGAGGAACACGAGGTCTACGACCTCACCGACCCGCACGAGGTGCGCCGACCGAACGGCGACCGCCGCGAACGCACGCATCGCGAGGCGCCGGCGCGCGTCACCGTGAACGGGCGGGTCGGTATGGGCCATCAGATCCTCCTGGCGAGCGGCCCCGTGCCCTTCCTCGGCCTGGACTGAGACGACGACATGCGCGACGAGACGAGCTTCTGTCGAATCTGCAACGCAATGTGCGGCATCGTCGTCACGGTCGACGACGAGCAGCGCGTGCAGCGCGTCCGCGGCGACGACGCGCATCCGTTGTCGCGTGGATACACGTGCCCCAAGGGCCGTGCGATCGGGACCTTCCACCACGATCCTCGCCGGCTCGACCGACCGGAGATCCGCGGCGAGGTCGTCGGCTGGGACCATGCGCTCGACGACATCGCAGCGCTCGTGCGCGCCACCATCGAGGCGAACGGCCCGGATTCGATCGGGATGTACCTCGCGAGCGGTAGCGCGTTCGACACGAACGGCCGTCGCGCCGCCGAACGGTTCCTCCGCATGCTCGGCTCCGCCCAGAAGTACACCGCGGCCACGATCGACACACCGAGCAAGCCGCTCGTGGCCGAGCTCGTCGGCGGTTGGTCAGGGCTCACGCCCGTATGGGATCACGAACGATCGTCGTTGTTCCTGCTCGTGGGATCGAACCCCTTGGTCTCGCACGGCCATTCCAACGCCATGCCCGATCCGATCGTGCGGCTGCGCGAGCACAAGGCGCGAGGTGGCGAGCTATGGGTGATCGACCCGCGGCGCACCGAGACCGCACGCCTGGCCGATCGTCACCTGGCGCCCGTTCCCTCGACCGACCATCTCGTGCTCGCGCACCTCGTACGCGAGATCTTGCGCGACGGTGCCGACCACTCCTACCTCGAAGACCACGTCGACCCGGCCGCGCTTCGCGTGCTCACCCAGACCGTCGAGCCCTGCACGCGCGAGATGGTCGCCGCGGCGAGCACCGTCGATGCCGAGGATCTCGATGCGCTGGTCGACGCGGTGCGGCGCGCCGGGCGGGTGTCGGCGCTCACCGGCACCGGCGTGTCCATGGGCAAGCACGCGAACATCACCGAGTGGATGCTGTGGGCGTTGCACATCGTCACGGGCAGCTACGACCGCCCGGGTGGCATGTGGTTCAACCCGGGCTATCTGCTGCAGCTCGACACCCGTGAGTGGACGGCCTCCGACGGACTACCCGGCCCGGGGCCGGCGAGCCGTCCGCTGCTCCCCCGCCGCTTCGACGAGTACCCCTGCGCGGGCGTCGTTCCCGAAATCGAAGCCGGCAACCTGCGCGTGCTGTTCGTGGTCGGCGGCAACCCGATCTGCGCGCTGCCCGGCGAGGAACGACTGCGCGCCGCGCTGGCGTCACTCGACGCGTTGATCGTGCTCGACGTGGTACGCACGGACACCACCGAGCTCGCCACGCACATCCTGCCCGCGGCGGGGCAGCTCGAGCGGGCCGACCTGCCCTGGTTGCTCGACGCCTACCAGCTCGCGGTAGCCACGCAGTACACACCGGCCGTCGTGCCGCTCGGCGCCGAACGTCGAGCGATGTGGCACACCTTCGCCTCGCTCGGCGAGCGGCTCGGCGTCGAAGTGCTTCCTCGTTCGATGTCCCTTGCCGATGCCACCGACGAAACGCTGCTCGAACAGATCACGTCGCGCAGCCGGGGCGGTGTCGCCGAGGTGTTCGCGGCGCGCTCGGGCACAGTGCACAGCGGTGCCGTGTTCGGCTGGGTGCACGAGCGCGTGCTCGACCACGGTCGCTGGCGCATCGCTCCCGCGCCGCTCGTCGAACAGTTCACCGCCGCCCTCGCCGAGCACCATGAAAGGCCCGACAGCACGTCGCTCCGCCTGATCCCACAACGTCAGCTCCGAAAGATGAACTCGCAGCTTCGCGATATCGGCGACCGCACCGACCAGGTGCTGGTGCACGCGCACCCACAGGCCGTGGGCGAGCTCATCGATGGTGACACCGTCGTGGTCGAGTCACCGTTCGGGTCGGCAATCGGCGTACTGCACACCGACGCGTCACTCGCGCCGCGCGCCGTGTCGATTCCGCATGGATGGCACACCACCAACGTGTGCGCACTCACCGACACCGATGCCGAGGTCGATCCGTACTCAGGCATGGTGTGGCAGTCAGGCATCCCGGTCACGGTTCGCCGCGCATGATCACGGCGGACGAGGTCGGCCGTTTCCCCGGCAAGCTGCCCCGCGAGGTCGGGGGCACCGAGGCCTCGCTCGTCGAGCAGTACGACCTCATCGAAGCGCTCGCCCACCACGATGGCTCGCTCGGCTGGAACCACACCTTCATGGCATCGAGCGCTGGCATCGTCGCGGCGCGCCTCCCCGACGACGGCGTGGCCGAGGTGCGTGAACCCGATGGGCGGTGGCCGAGGTTCTGCGGCACATTTCCGATGACGGGCATCGCCACGCCGGCGCCGGGAGGGTTCCGCCTCGATGGCCGTTGGGGCTTCGCCAGCGGGATCCGCGCCGCATCGTGGGTGGCATGCGGGGCCACGCGCTCGGACGACGCGACGCCGGTGTGGCTGGTGGTTCCGGTCACCGAGGTCACCGTGCACGACACGTGGGACTCCCCCGGACTCGCCCGGACGCAGAGTTGCGACTACACGATCCACGACCGCTTCGTCCCCACCAGTCGCACGTTCGCGATCAGCGGGGCACCTCTTCGGGGCGGACCGCTGTTCTCGATGCCCATCCAGGCATACCTCACGCCCGACCACACGGGCGTCACGATTGGTTGCGCGCGGCGGGCGCTCGAGGAGTGTGCGCGTCACGCCGCGGGCAAGCAAAGGCTCGGCAGCGCCCAGGCGCTCGACGCGCGCGGGGCGTTCGTGCGCGACCTCGGCCGCGCGCACACCCAGCTCGCCTCCGCCATCGCACACGTGCGCGACGTTCTGGCGCGAATGGATCACGCAGACCTCGTCGACCCGTCGCTGTTCCTCGACGCCCGCTGTGCAGCCACCAACGCCGCGGAGATCGCGGTGAACGTGGCCACCTTCGCCTACCGAAACGGCGGAGCGCACGCGGTGACCGCCACCAGCGAGATCGGGCGCGCGTACCGCGATGCCATGACGTCGTCGCAGCACGTGCATGTGCTCGATGACGTCTACGAGTGGCGTGGCGCCGAGCTACTCCGCTGAGGCGAACTGCAACTCGGCGATGTTGGCCCGCCATCGAGCGAGCACCAGGAACACGAGCATGCCCATCGCAGTGAGCGCGAACAGCAATCCACGTCCTGCGTGGTCGTAGAGCGCGCCGCCGATGAGGCCCATGGCGCCGGCCACCAGCAGGCCAACCGAGCCGAGCAGCCCTTGCCCCGCAGCAAGCTGGTCGGGCGGGCTCGACATGGCCACGGCGATCTGGTTGCCGGGCATCGTGAACGAGTCGGCGCAGGCGTGCAGGAGCGAGACCCCGAGGATGAGCCAGAGCGGGGCGAAGCCGTAGCTCAAAGTGCACAGCGTGGCGACGAAGATGCTGATCACCACCACGTTCATCGGGCCGCGCCGCTGCGCGAGTCGACCACCGATCGGTGCGAGGACGATCATGGGTATCACGAACAGGCTGAATGAGACGCCGATCAGCCACACCTCGGCCCCGAGGTCGTTGAGCATCGGCGACCACACGGCCTCGAACATGCCGATGGTGATGTAGAACGCGATCGACGCGAACAGTGCGGCCTGCATCGCAGGCAGTCGGAGCAGCGTGCGCACCGCCCGACGCTCCGTGCTCACGACACCGGCGCTCAGGTCGAGGCGGGCCACCAGGATGAAGAGCCCGAGGTACACAAAGGCCAACACCACGAAGGGCGAGCGCAGCCCGACCAGCTCGGCGAGTACACCGGCTAAGACCGGCCCCACCACGAAGCCGGCGATGTCGAACGCACCCTGCATGCCGAGGTTCGCACCGACGCGCTCAGGATCGCGAGCGATGACCACCCGCCGGGTGGCCGGCGACACCATGCCGCTGCCCATGCCGAGCGCCACGCGCGCCAGCACCCACTCCCAGAGCTCGGTGGCAAAGATGCACAGGACCACGCCCACGACCGCGCCGGTGATCCCGATGCGCACCATTCGCGCGGCGTGACCGCGATCGGCGTAGCGCGCGAAGCCGGTCTGGGCGACGAAGCCGGCGAGGAACCCAGCACCGCCGATAAACCCGACCTCGGTGTTCGAGAGCTCGAAGCGGTCGCGGATCTCGCCCAGCAGCGTGAGCACGCTGCCGTAGCCGAGCGAGAGCACAGCCGAGACGAGGAAGTAGGGCACGAGGGCGCGCGTGTCGGCCCGTGCCGTGACCGCTGCGTCAGATTCGTCGCGCGTTCGACGCATCAGAGCTCACGTCGAAGGAAGTCGCGCATCCGCTCGTAACTCCAACCCCACTGCTCGGGATCGACCTCGAAACCGTGACCGAGGCCCGGGATGACTTCGATCTCGCTGTGCACCCCCAACGCGGTGAGCTGGTCGTGGAACGCCACCGAATCCGCGGCCGGGGTGGCGGCGTCGTCGGCCCCGACGAAGATGAGCACCGGAGGATGGGCGGCGGTCACCAGCGCGGACGGTGTCGCACCCACCGGTGGCGCGCCGGCCAACATCGCGGTGAAGGTGCTCGCGAGGAACGTCCGGATCGGTTCGGGGACCTGCGCGAACGACACGTCGATCACCGGGTACCAAAGCACGGCGGCGCGCACTCCCTGCGCGGTGCCCGCGGCGAGCGCTGTCGCCACCGCGCTCAGGTGACCACCGGCCGACCCGCCGCTGAGCGCGATGCGGTCAGGATCGACGCCGAGCTCGTCGGCATTGGCGCGCAGGTAGGCGATGGCGGCCTGTACATCGTCGAGCGCGGCCGGCCACGACGCTTCCTGGATCAACCGATAGTTGATCGTGAGCGCGACGAAGCCATCGGCCGCGAGGTGGGCCGCGTGCCGTGCGTGCATCACCGAGTGGCCGGCCATCCAGCCGCCACCGTGCACGAAGACCACGGCCGGGAACGGACCGGCACCGGTGGGTGGACAAAACAACGTACCGGTGAGCGGGCGCCCGCTTCCCTGGCCGTAGGTGATCGTGCGCCCGGTCACACCGTCGGGGCGCACCGAGTGGAAGGCGCGCACGTCATCGACGGTGAGATGCGCACATCCCTGTGATCGCAACAGATCAGTCAGCATGATCCACGATTGATCAGCGCGCGCGCTCTCGTGTGCTTGAGCCAGTTCGATGGTTCCCATGCGACGCATCATGGCTCAGCAGCACCGTGGGGCGCCGCGCCGGTCGAGCGGCAGCGGTCAGGTCGCGACGGGTGGGTTGAACGGCGGGTCGGGCAACGGTTCGATGCCGAGTCGTGCGGCGAGGTCGTCGAAGCCGGTCCGGTCCTGACCCGAACGCACCCCGATGCCCGGGAACGATTCGAGGAGGTACGCACCGTCGGGGCCAGCGACGATCGGGCCAAAGTAGGTGCCGGGTTCGAGCACGATCGCCGTGCCCTCCGGGCACCAAACCTCGCCGATGTGGATCCCGCCCGACAGGACGTAGATGAGCTCTTCGGAGAAGTGCGAGTGCTTCGCGAGCGCGATGCCCGGGTCGTACCACGTGTGGCAGATCGTGCGGTGCTCGCCGAAGTCGACGAAGCGGTTCTTCACCACGCTGCGCACGCCCTTGACGAGCATCACGCGTACCTCATGCCACGGCAGGTCCTCGATGTGCTTGATGAGCAGACCGTCGTGCGCCCCCGGCGCCTTGCCCCGAAGATGCGTGTCGATCGCGTCGATCACCGCATCGATGTGCTGGTTCGTGATCGTGTCGCCGGCACCAGGAACGATCTCGATGTCGCACGATGCGATTCCGGTAGCGAGCTCGGCGAATTGTGGCCCATGCGAGCCGCCACCGGACTCGGCCGCGATGACGCGGGTCGGCGCGCCAATACGATAGAGCCGCCGAATGAGGCCGTGCTCGGGTGCGGGTGGTGCGAGCAGCACGAGCTTCGCCACGCGCTGCGGTGCGTGTGCCGCGAGCTCTGCGGCAAGCGTGCCCCCGACGCCGTGCCCGACCACCGGCACGTTCGTGAGACCCAGGGCACCGAGCACGTCGTCGTAGATGAGGGCCATGTCGTGCACGCTGTGCACGTGATCGAGTTGCGTCGGGTCGCTGGCACCCGGCGCGACGATCGCAAAGATCTCGAATCGCGCGGCCAACGCGTTCGCGAAGGGATCGTCAACCGACGCCACCGACGCGGGAGGCAGGTACACGAGCTTGATGCCGTGACCGCCGCGGAGCACCTCGACGGCGAGACCGCCCGCGGTTCGAATGGTGGAAGAGGTGAGTGTCATCCCGCGCAAGTTACTCCACGAGATGCACCGGATCACCGAGGATGTTCGCCCGCCAGGTGGTGCGGTCGGTCGGTGTACCACCCCCGAAGTCGTAGCTCACCTTCCACCAGCAGTCGGTGCCGCACGTGTAGGTCGCGCCCAGATCGACGCGGATCGTCAACCACTTGCCGTCGTACACCGATCCGGAGGACGAGTTCCTCGTGGTGATCGTGCAGGTGCCGGACGCCCCGAAGGTGCCGGACGAGTTCGTGTACCGACACGCCGCAACGCTGCCGTCCGGCTTGACGATGCTGAGCTTGTACGTGCCGGACGAGCCGTCACCAGGATCGAACAGCTCGACCTCGAAGGTCTTCCCCGCGTGCATCGCGGGTACCTCTGCCAAGTAGAACGCCGAGGTGCCGGTGTTCCCGGTGAAGATCGACATGTCACCGAGGCCGTAGACCCTCGGTTGGGCACCGCCACCAGACAACGAGCTGCGCACCGCGTACTGCGCAGTCGCGTTGCCCTGGTCGGGTTGGCCACTGATGCCGCTCGATTTCACCCGCAGCGGATACACACCGGTACGCGTGACGTTGAACGTGCACAACGTGGTCCACTGGTTCTTGTATGTGCTGATCTCGCCTGCGGTGTTGCTCGTGTCGAAGATGAGGCGGCCAGGCCCGGTTGAGCAGCGCCCACTCAGCGTGGGGTTGTCCGCGTTGTCGAGCGGCGTCGCGTCCGCTTCGTAGAGCTCGTATTGCAGCGGCAGCATCACCGAGCCACCCATGATCGCGTCACTCGTCTCGGTGCCGAGTCCCCGGTTGACGAAAATCGAATCGAAGATCTCGACGGTCAGCGAACGACCGGCCGAGCCAGCCGGCACCTCCACCCCGTAGAGGTACCCACTCGGGCGGTAGTCCGGGTTGATGCCGCTGCAGGTCGTCGACGCCGCACCGCAGCGCGTCGCGAACGGATCGCCCTGCGACTTGCCCGTGCTGTACCCGTTGACCGCCGCCCAGAAGTTCGGTGCGCTTGCCCCTACCGACTGGTTGCCAAAGGTGCTGTTCGGGCTGCCGAGCGGCACAGCGAGCACGTACTCGGCAACCGAGTCGCGTGTGATGCTGATCGAGTTGGTGATCATGCGACCGAAGATCGTGGGCACGCTGGGATCGGTGATGGTGGCCCGCACCTGGCGAGGGTTACCGGCCACGGTCGACACGACCACGGTGATCCCGTTCGACCCATGCGTAAACCCGTTGCGCCCTGCGGCGTCTCGTGCGGCGCTCGTGGCCGTCGTGAAGTCGTCGGGCATCCACACCACGGCGGCGAGCGCAGCGGCGTCCGACGCCTTCTGCACTTCGGCCGCACGGCTGTAGAAGCTGCCCACGTCGACGGCGAGCGCAGTCATCGTCATGAGCACGCCGAGCATGAGCACGTGGATGATGAGCACGAAGCCTGCGTCACGACGCCGAGAGCGACCTCCTCGTCCGCCCCGGGCAGGTGAGGGCGCGGTCCGCGGCGGGCGGATCACGCCACCCGCGGTTCGATGCGCATCACGGCGTTGCGCTTGATCTCGATGCCCGACCCGAACATCCCGGTCTGATAGTCATGCCGGACCTCCACCCAGACCCCCAAGTAGTCGGCAGTGGCCATGATCGAGTTCCGGATGTCCGGGCAGTAGTTCGCGACAATCATCCCGGACATGCAGCCGGTGGTCATACTGAAGTCCGACTCGACCATCGCCCGTACTTGGGCGCCGGTGTAGATGTCGCACAACGCCGAGGTCGACACGTTTGTCTTGCACGATGCCGGCACTGCGCCGTCCGCCGTAGTCGACTTGTAGACCACCACGAGCAGCAGGTTGTCGAGCAGCCCGCTCGCCTGGAGGTCGGCTCGGATCGAGCTCAGGGCTTGATAGTAAGCGGAGTCGTCCGTCGCGAGCGAGCTACCCGTGCGGGCGGCCGAGCGAGCGCCGCTCGTGACCGCGGCAGAGGTGCGCCACGCGAACCCGAACTCGTAGATGCCGAGCCCCATGCCCAACAACATGTTCACCACCAGCGCGAATTCCACGAGCACGACGCCGGCGTCTCGACGACGACGCCCGCGAGCGAAAGGGGCCGAGCGACGCGTCGAGTGTGCGGTGGTCGGCGTCCTGTTCATTTTCTCCTCGGTTCGATGCGGAGGACGGATCGCTCGGTCAGCGTTCGCTCCTTGCCCACGAGCCCGCTCACCATGTGGTGCGTGGTGGAAATCCACACGCCGACGAAGTCGGGTGGACCACCGTTCTCCAGTGTCAGGGCGGTCTTGCGCGTGTTCGGGCACCAGTAGCCGTCGAACGCGGTCGCCGATTGACACCCGAACTGGGCGCTCGGTCGGTCGAGGTCTGCCGACACGTAGACGTTGCACGCGCCGTTCACGGGGGTGCCGGCCCGGCACGTCGCACTCGGCTCCGAACCGAACGACGTCGCTTCGTAGATCACGATGTAGTTGATGTCGCTGCGGCGCAGTGCGCGACCCTCACGGCCGATCGCTGCGAGAACCTGGTAGTCGGTGAGCGAGTCCGCGCCCAAGGCACTCGCCGTGCGGGCACCGGCCTTCGCCGAGTGGGCCGTCGCGAGCGAGTCGCTCAGCAGAAGGCTCCCCTCGAGCAATCCGAGAATGAGCGCGAAGAAGGGCAGCATGACGATCGCGCCCTCGACGAGCGCGGTGCCGCGCTCTCGAAGACGCCGCCGCAGCATCCTCGGGCCTTCGATGGCCCGCCCGTTCTGTCGTGATCTCCGCCGCCGCACAACTTGCACCTCGCGATCATCGGCCTACGGAACAGACGCCTTGAGCGGCGATTTCGACCGCGCCGACGAGTCACCCGGGTCGGGGTCATCGCGGAGATCGGTCGCATCCCCGCCGACGAAGCCGACGCGTGGCGCGAGGCCCCCGTCGACGACGGCAAAGAGACTGGTGTCGCATCGGGCCAGCTTCTGCGCGACCGTTAACGAATGTCTTTCCTCGAGGTAACCACTCCCCGCCCGCACATCGCCCTCATCACGCTCAACCGCCCGGAGCGCATGAACGCGATGTCGTTCGACGTGATGGTCCCCATGCGCGAGGCGATGGAGACCATCGGCCGCGACAACGACATTCGGGTCTGTGTGATCACCGGGGTGCAACGCGGCTTCTGCTCGGGGGCCGACCTCGAGGATTCGGGTTCACCACCGAACATCGCGGGCCTCACCATGTCGGGCATTGCGGTTCGGGCCATGGAGTACCTCTCCGATCTCGTGCCCGCGATGAGGGCCATGCCGCAACCGGTGATCGCCGCGGTCAACGGCGCGGCGGTCGGTGGGGGCATGTGCCTCAGCCTCGGCGCCGACATTCGCATCGCCGCCGAATCGGCGTACTTCCGCGCGGCGGGCATCAACAACGGGCTCACGGCCACCGAACTCGGTGTGAGCTTCCTGTTGCCGCGGGCGATCGGTTCGTCGAGGGCCTTCGAGATCTTGCTGTCGGGTCGAGACGTCGACGCGTTCGAAGCCGAGCGCATCGGACTCGTCAGCCGTACTGTGCCCGATGATCAGCTGCTCGACACGTGCTACGACCTCGCCGAGAAGATCATCGGCTACAGCCGGGTCGGCGTGCAGCTGACCAAGGAGATGCTGTGGGCCGGACTTGAGACCGCGAGCCTCGAAGCCACCATCGCGCACGAGAGCCGCACGCAGCTCTACATGCGGCTCACCACCAAGAACTTCGAAGAGGCGATCCGAGCGCGTAAAGAGAAGCGTCCGCCCGTCTTTCGCGACTGATCCCAGGAGCACTCATGCCATTCGATTCGACCGAGGTCCGCGCGGCCTACGAGAACTTCATCCGCGTCGGAGACTCCGGCGACTGGAGCGCGTGGGCCGACCTGCACACCGTCAACGGAACCTGGGTCGAGCACAGCCTCGGAACGTTCGTCGGCCGCGAGGCCATCCGCACGGCCATCATCGACGTGATGGCTTCCGCACCTCGCTCGATGTACTTCCCGGTCGAGTTCGCCATGTTCGAAGGCGACCGGGTCGTGTACTACCCGTGGCAGTGCCTGCCCGATCCGGCGGGCGGCGACGAGGTGTACCGGTTCGGCTGCGTGACCATCCTCACCTACGGCGGAGACGGCCAGTTCTCCTATCAGGAAGACGTCTACAACCCCGCGGAGGGCAACGCGGTGTTCCGTCGGTGGATCAAGGCCGGCGGCGTCATGCCTCGTCCACCCGGCTGACGTCTCTGCGGACGGGCCGCGTCGAACCATCGCCAGATGGGACTCCCCGGCCCGACCGTTCCTGTTGCTCCCGCAAGGTTCGAGCGCCCCGCGTTGCGCGGCACTCGTTCACCGTCGGCGCCGCTGCTTAGGCCAACGCGGCTTTCACCTTGGCCGCGGCCACCGCGTGGGCGTCGCGTGCTTGCTCGAACATGGCGGTCATGCCGAAGAAGCCGTGGATCATGCCGTCGAACCGCTGCAAGTCGGTGGCGACGCCGGCATCGCGCAGCCGCGCGGCGTATGCCTCGCCCTCATCGCGCAGCGGGTCGAACTCCGCGGTGATCACGAACGCCGGCGGCAACCCCGAAAGATCGGGCGCGTAGATCGGCGACGCGTAAGGGTTTGTGCGATCCGAGGCGTCGGGGACGTACTGGTCGTAGAACCACGCCATCGAGTCGGTCGTGAGGAAGTAACCGTTCTTGTTCTCCGACATCGAGGGCCACTTCGACGGCTCCATGTCGGTGCACGGGTACACGAGCAACTGGTAGCGCAACGCCGGCCCGCCACGATCGCGCGACATCAACGCCACCACGGCCGCGAGGTTGCCGCCGGCACTGTCACCCGCCACGGCGAGGCGCTGCGGGTCGATCGACAGCTCGGCCGCGTTCGTCGCGGTCCACTGCAGCCCTTCGTAGCAGTCCTCGACGGCGGTCGGGAACACCGCCTCGGGTGCAAGTCGGTAGTCAACGAAGACCACCACCGCGTCAGCGGCGTTGGCCAAGAGGCGCGCCGCGTTGTCGTGCGTGTCGAGACCACCGATGACCCAACCGCCGCCGTGGTAATAGACGATGGCCGGACGCACGACGCCGTCGTCGGCTGGCCAGTAGACCCGCACCGGGATGGGGTCACCGCGGAATCCGGCGATGCTTCGATCCTCGAACTTCGCGATGGGCACCTCCGCGACGGGCGCCCGGTTCACGGCCAGCGCCGCGCGCAGTTGCGGGGCTGTCTTGGCGAGGATGTCGTCCTCGAACGGGTTCATGTTCGCCGCCGCCATCGCGTCGAGCATGAGCTTCACATTGGGATCGAGCGCCATCGTCCACCTCGGGGAGCCATCGGTTGCCTGCAGGAATGTATGCGATAGAACATCGGCCATGCCCGTTCTCGGAATCCGCTACGACTTCCGCAATCCACCCATCGGCGGCACCACCATGGCCGAGCGCTACGCATGCGCGCTCGAGCAGTGCGTCTGGGCCGAAGACCTCGGTTTCGGCTCGGTCACGTTGTCCGAGCACCACGGCGTCGACGACGGCTACCTGCCGAGCGCCCTCACGATGGCGGCGGCCATCGCCGCACGGACGTCGCGCATCCGCATTCGCATCGCGGCGGTCCTCCCCTCGCTCTATCACCCGTTGCGGCTCGCCGAGGAGGTCGCGGTCGTCGACAACATCAGCAACGGGCGCCTCGAACTGGTCGTCACCAACGGCTACGTCCCGTCCGAGTTCACGATGTTCGACGAAACCCTCGACAACCGCGTCAAGCGGGTCGTCGAGACGGTCCGCGTGCTGCGTCAAGCCTTCACCGGCGAGCCGTTCGAGTTCCGAGGCAAGACCGTGCGCGTCACACCCGCTCCAGCGCAGCCCGGCGGCGTACCTATCTGGCTCGGTGCCGCGAGCGAAGGGGCGGCCCGCCGTGCCGCGCGCATCGCCGATGGCCTCCTGCCGTCGTACCCCGAGCTGTGGGACATCTACCGCGACGAATTGGTCAAGTTGGGCAAGGTCGACCCCGGGCCGATCCCACAGGGCACGATCGCGTACCTCCACGTCACCGAAACCCCCGATGCCACGTGGGCCCAGGTCGCACCGTTCGCGCTGCACGAGATGAACGGCTACGGCCAGTGGGCGGCCGAAGCGTCGTCCGCCACTGGCTACAGCCCGGTCGCCGACGCCGACACGCTGCGCACGATGGGCATCTACCAGATGCTCACGCCCGCCGAGACGATCGCACAGATCACTGCCGCAGGCCCGGGCGCTACGGTGCTCTTCCATCCACTCATGGGTGGCGTCCCGCCAGAGCTCGCCTGGCAGAACCTCCGCCTCTTCGAAGAGAAGGTCCTCCCACACCTTTGAGAAGACCTTCCCCGGATCGGCGTGGCGCCATCGGCATCCCGCTGGTCGTGCTGCGCCTCACCACTGTCGACCTCAGCCGTTCGGTGTCGCCCAGAAGGCGTGCCACGTCGGGTCCGTGTAAGGGATCGACCCGAGCCCGTCGTGATGCTCAGGCCAGTTCGCCGGAGCGAGCGTGAGCGGGTTGACCCCCACCTCGGCCCCATAGAACAAGAGGTGGCGACGGCGCACGAAGTACCACGAACCCTGGCGGCGCTCGTATGAATCGTCGTAGCGGATCGCCTGCTGGATAAACCGATCGCCATCCTGCACCTCGGCCTTGCAGTACACGTGGCCCGTTGCGTGGTCGTCGTCGACGATGTCAATCTGATGGGTGCCGACGTTGAGGATGCTCACCCCGATGGCCCGGAGTTGCGAAGCCAGGTTCGTGCGCAACGCGTCACGGCCGTAGGTGCCGCGCCCGACGCGCACGTCATCGACGAACAACGCCACGAGCGCGTCGATGTCGCGCCGATCGGTGGCAATCGCATAGCGCGCGACGAGCTGACGGATCTGCTCATAGGCCAGGAGAAGCTCGAGGTCGGTCATGGTCCGACCTCTTGGGACACGATGTTGCGCAGCACACCGATGTTCGTGATCTCGACCTCGACCACCTCATCCACCTGCATCCAACGTTGCGGCTCGCGGGCCATACCGACGCCACCGGGCGTACCCGTGGCGATGACGTCGCCGGGTTGGAGCTCGGTGAACGTCGACAGGTACCCGATCAGCGCAGGGATGTCGAAGATGAGGCGGTCGACGCTCGAGTGCTGCATCACCTCACCCGACAGGCGCGTGGTCAGCGCCAGCGCACTCGGGTCGGGGATCTCGTCCTCGGTCACGATCCACGGTCCAAAGGAGCCGCTGCGGTCGAAGTTCTTGCCCGGCGTGAACTGCGACGTGTGGCGCTGCCAATCGCGCACGCTGCCATCGTTGAAGCAGCTGTATCCGGCAACGTGCGCGAGCGCGTCGCCGGCCCCGATGTGGCGGCCCGCTCGCCCTATGACCACGGCGAGCTCACCCTCGTAGTCGAAGGCCTCACTCACTCGCGGGCGCTCGAGCGGCGAACCCGACCCGACGAGCGACGAGGCGAAGCGCACGAACACGGTCGGGTGCGCGACTGCGACCCGACCGGTTTCCTCGCGGTGCGCGGTGTAGTTGATGCCGATACAGAAGATGCGCGGCGGTTCGGGGATGGGTGGCAGTAGATCGACCGAGTCGAACTCGAGCACCGGAGCCCGCAACGACGCGGCGGCCAACTCTTCGAGGGCGCCCGCCGCGAGCACCGAGCGCAAATCCGCGTGGCGCCCACCGAGCACCGCGCCGACATCGGCAACGGACCCATCGTCGTTCATCGACCCGTACGACCCGCGGGAACCATGGCGAAACGACACGAGGCGCATCCCCCGACCGTAGCAACTACCGCCCGATCGTCCGACACCTAAGCGGTCTTCGGCGAGATCACCACGGGTGAACTGTGCGCCAGGAACCAGTTCGCGCGCTCGTTCGATCTGAATCTCGCTGACATCCACGCGGATCACGGCGTGGCCCACAGCGGTCATACCGCGCGCGATGTTCGTCCACTTTCCAAGTCAAGCACGGGAGCATATTTCGGGTGTTCTGACGTTGGTTTGATATACGAACATATGTACGCTTCGTGATATGAGCGTGCATGTGGTTGAGGTTTCTACGGAGGCGAAGACGCTGCGTATTCATGCCGAGTTCGTCACGTTGTGCGGGCATTTGAACGTGTTGCACGCGCGCGTGGTTG
>Ga0114966_10000209_pt1 | contig 55176 bp, 44 predicted proteins | sample M_130207_XF_Meta_FD_87029 | JGI IMG/M metagenome (GOLD analysis project Ga0114966, IMG submission 87029) | Freshwater microbial communities from Lake Montjoie, Canada to study carbon cycling - M_130207_XF_MetaG | ecosystem: Environmental > Aquatic > Freshwater > Lake | place: Lake Montjoie... | reverse complement strand
AGCAATGGATTGTATGCAGCGGGCGCCTTTCCAACAGAAGCCTTGATTTACCCCAGCTATGGGCTTCCAGATTATGGCTTGCAATACACAGCAGGGGCTTGGGTGTTTGTTGCAGGTTACGAAAACCACCCTGTAATAAATGTAACCTGGTATGGCTCCACGGAGTATGCCACTTATGCAGGTGGCACTTTAGCAACCGAAGCGCAGTGGGAATATGCCTGTAGGGGTAATACCACCACGCCTTTTAATACGGGAGCTTGTTTAAGCGATGCGCAAGCCAATTACAATTGGGCTTTTCCATACAGCACTTGTACTAATACCAGCACAACTTGGGCAATGACAACACAAACCGTAGGTACTTACTCCGCTAATGTTTATGGCTTGCAGGATATGCACGGCAATGTAGCGGAGTGGTGCAGCGATTGGTACGGAACTTATCCTACATCGGCACAAACCAACCCTACCGGTGCTTCAACGGGCTCGTACCGCGTGGTTCGTGGCGGTAGTTGGGACAGTATCGCTCAGCGCTGCCGCTCCACTCTTCGCTCCGGCCTCACCCCTACTTACTTCAACGACAATCGAGGGTTTCGTGTTGTCCTTCTGCCTTAGTTCACAAGGCTTTGAGCAAAAAAGAAAAGAGGTTTGCCAAAGAAGAAGGGAGGGACGACCGACTGAAAGGCAAACCGATTAATACTAATACCGCCAAAGGCGGTCTAATTTTTTTTTGAAATATGCAGATAAAATTTTTCAATGTTCCGCTGACAGATAATGGCGAAAACTTAGCCGAAATGAACCGTTTTTTTTCATGGCATAAGGTGCTTGAAGTAGAGCAACGTTTTTTTTAGAATGATTATAAAAAAACATTGGAAAGATTTTAATGCTTGGGGATAAAAAAATATTTCGGTGCGACGCAGCTCTAAACATTTTACGGTTATAAATCCTGCAAATTTTTTCTGGCTCTGCCGCTTCAAATAAGGAATATTCAATAATTTGTAAACCTCAGCACATCAAAATTATATTTACCCTTCATTACTAATGTTTTATTGCTGCTGTTTTATTTTATATTTTGGAAACCATCAGATAAGCTATCAATTTTCATATCTTTGGGCTCAATATTTATGAAAACACTCAATTTACTATTTCTGCGGAACATGCCCCGATGGGTGATTTTTATCATCGACTTAAAAATTTGTTTATTTTCTTTGATATTGGCCTATTTAGTAAGGTTTAATTTTGCTATTCCTGAAGCAACAATAAAAGATTTCCCGATAGTTTTTTTAGTGGTATTAGGTTTAAGGGCTATCTCTTTTTATATATCTAAAATATACCAGGGTATTATAAAATATACAAGTTCGAAAGATTCGCAACGTATATTTTCTGTTATAACTATTGGCAGTTTAATTTTTGTTATCATTAATATTATTAGCTCAAATTTTATTAATGGTAAATACCTTATACCCTTTTCCATTATTATAATTGATTATATGGCAACTACATTTATAATGATTAGTTTGCGTGTAATGTTTAAGGCACTTTATTTTGAATTAACTAACCCGAATAAAGAAAAAAGAAGTGTTATTATTTTTGGTGCCGGAGCATCTGGTATTATTACCAAACGTACTTTGGACCGTGATGCCGGAACAAAATATAAAGTTTTAGCATTTATTGATGATAACAAAAAAAAACATGGTAAGATGCTTGAAGGTACCAAGATTGTTGGTCTTGATAAATTAGATGAATTATTACAAAATAATAACGTGGCACATTTAATTATTTCGATTCAAAATTTATTGCCCGCGCGTAAACAGCAAATAGTGGATACCTGTTTGAATTATACTATCAAAATATTGACTGTACCTCCAATTACCAATTGGATAAATGGTGAATTAAGTTTTAAGCAAATTAAAAAAGTGAAAATTGAAGACCTGTTGGGCCGCGACCCCATATTATTAGATAAAGAGGATATACAAAAACAGTTATCGGATAAAGTTATATTGGTAACAGGTGCTGCAGGAAGTATAGGCAGTGAAATTGTTAGACAGATAATCCCTTTTAATCCGAAACTAATTATTTTAGTAGATCAGGCAGAATCTCCTTTATACGAAATAGAATTGGAACTTTTTGATAAGCATAAACAACAATCCTATGAAGTAGTTATTGGTGATGTGCGGAACAGGGAGCGCATGGAAAATGTATTTCGAACATTCAATCCTCATATTGTTTTTCACGCTGCCGCTTATAAACACGTTCCTATGATGGAAAATAATCCGTCCGAATCAATTTTAACCAATGTTCTAGGCACAAGAAACCTGGCTGATTTGTCAGTTGAACATAAGGTGGAAAAATTCGTTATGATATCTACTGATAAGGCTGTAAATCCTACGAATGTGATGGGGGCAAGCAAGCGCATTGCCGAAATTTATACCCAATCACTTAGTAAAAAATCAAATACTAAATTTATTACCACCCGTTTTGGAAATGTACTTGGTTCTAATGGTTCGGTGATACCTAGGTTTCGTCAGCAGATAGAAAATGGAGGGCCTTTAACCATTACGCATCCTGATATTACAAGGTATTTTATGACCATTCCGGAAGCCTGCCAATTAGTGCTTGAGGCCGGTGCAATGGGACAAGGGGCTGAAATTTTCATTTTTGATATGGGCAAATCTGTCAAAATTGTAGAGTTAGCAAAAAAAATGATTAAACTTTCCGGTTTGACTTTAGATAAAGATATAAGCATTGTATACACAGGTTTACGCCCTGGAGAAAAACTTTACGAAGAGCTACTAGCCGACCATGAAAATACTTTGCCTACGCATCATACGCAAATAATGAAAGCAAAAGTAAAAGAATATGATTTTAATGAAATAACAACTAGCATTAATGAATTAATTGCATTATTCGATCAACAGGATAATAAATTGATTGTTAAAAAAATGAAAACATTAGTACCAGAATTTAAAAGTAATAATTCGATTTATGAAAAGTTGGATTAATTGTTTTTATTGTCTTTTATTACAATCTGTAAAAAATTATATTTATTAATTCTAAATTGGCCTTATGACACAATTCAAGCAAAAAACACCTGTTCAAATACGATTTAAAGACATAGATATGATGGGGCATGTAAATAATGCCAATTTTATAACCTATTTTGAATTAGCACGTTTAACTTATTTTGAGGCACTTTCTGAAGTAGGTGTAAAAATAGATTGGGTGACTGAAGGTGTTATTCTTGCAAAAATTGAAATGGAATACAAACAGCCTATTTTATTAACAGATAAAGTTTTTGTTTATACTTGGATGTCCCGCATGGGTTCAAAGAGTTTCGACATGAGCTGTTCTATTGTTCGCATAGTAAATGGTGAAGAAGTGGAAGCTGCCAAAGGTATTGCTGTTATAGTGTGTTTTAATTATAATACCAATCAAACTATCCCTGTTCCTGAATTATGGAAGGAGAAAATGAATGCAAATTGATAGTATTATTCTTTTCATTAAACTAAATGATTTAATTTCCTGCGCTCAATTCATATTTTGATGAATAAAACATCCAAATTAATTTATTAGCTATTTTATTTTCTATAGATTAAAATTCCTTTGGCATCCTTACCATTTCAATAAAATCTAAATTTTATAAGGCATTTATTTATGCAAAAAGTGGAAATTTAGTCATTAATTTATTTACCTCCTTGCGCACATTGGTAATTACTTTTTCATTGTCAGGATTCATTAATACCAAATCAATTAAATCAACAATTTTAGAAATATGTTTTTCTTTTATACCACGCGTAGTGATAGCAGCAGTACCTAGCCTTATGCCAGAGGTTACAAAAGGAGATTTATCATCGAAAGGCACCATGTTTTTGTTCACTGTAATATCGGCTTTTACAAGTGTATTTTCTGCTAGTTTTCCAGTGATATTTTTTGAACGTAAATCAATAAGCATGCAATGGTTATCGGTTCCTCCTGAAATAACTTTATAGCCTTTATCTACAAAACATTGTGCCATTTTACTAGCGTTTTTCATTAATTGAACACAATATTTCATAAAACTTTCATCTAATGCTTCACCAAATGCAATGGCTTTTGCTGCTATCACATTTTCTAACGGGCCTCCCTGTGTTCCAGGGAAAACTGCAGAATCCAGTATTGCAGACATCATTTTTACATCTCCTTTTAATGTTTTTTCACCCCATGGATTTGCAAAATCATTACCCATCATAATCATTCCACCGCGCGGGCCGCGTAATGTTTTATGAGTAGTGGTGGTTACAATATGGCAATAAGGTAAAGGGTCGTTCATTAAGCCCCTTGCTATCAATCCTGAAGGGTGAGAAATGTCTGCCAAAAGTAAAGCTCCTACTTTATCAGCTATTTGACGTAATTTTTTATAATCCCAATCTCTTGAATAGGAAGAGGCGCCACAAATAATTAATTTCGGCTTTTCTTTTTTTGCAATAGCTTCAATTTTATTGAAATCTATTAGCCCTGTTTTTTCTTCTACTCCATAAAAGCTAGGTACATAAAGTTTTCCGGAGAAATTTACTGGTGAGCCATGTGTAAGATGCCCTCCATGTGATAAATCAAAGCCTAAAATTTTATCACCTGGTTTTAAAATACCAAGCATCACTGCAGCATTTGCCTGCGCTCCTGAATGGGGCTGCACATTTACCCAAGAAGCATTAAATAGTTTTTTCGCACGATCGATAGCAATTTGTTCCACCTGATCCACAATTTCGCATCCACCATAATAACGCTTTCCGGGCAAGCCTTCGGCATATTTATTGGTTAATACTGAACCCATTGCTTTCATCACCTGCTCACTTACATAATTTTCGGAAGCAATAAGTTCGAGACCAACTGTTTGGCGTTTTTTTTCCTTTAAAATTAATTCATTAATTACAATATCTTTTTTCATAGTAATCTTATGGTTTTATTTAGTTAAATATTTTTTTCTCAATCATTCTTAAAAATAACTTAGTATAGTTTTCGAAATAAATCCGCAAATTAAATGGTTCAAAAACTGTGTGTTTTTCTTTAGTCTTGATACCCTTCGGCAAAAGCTCAGGACAGGCCCCAGAAACAAAAAATCAAGAACAATCGATTCCTCCCCACCTGGCAATCCTGCATCGCAGGGTTGTTCATTCCTCAAGCGCGTTTTCATAAGTATATTTTTTGCAAAAAATGAAAACCTCTATTTTTATTAATATATCTGTTTTGTCTAAATTATTTTGAAAGCCTTACTTACAAAACAACTTAATCCACTTGTTGCAAATATAAAATTTATTGATAAATTTTATTTTGTAACTCTATAACTATAATTCATTCATTTGGTTATTATGCTCCAGGAGCTTTTCTTCTTCCAAATAATTTCTTTCTGCTGTCACCCAATTGTCTTTTATATGCCTTGTTACCTTTTTGTACTAATTTTTTATCAGCATCTATTTGTGTTTTATAAGGTTTTTTTTTCATTGTTAGGTATGGATTGTAGGGCCCCCTACTTTTACAGCCCTCCATCGCACCTATAATAAAAAGTAATACGGATGTTAATAATGTTATTTTTAAAAAACTACGCATAGCTACAAAGGTAATTACTTGAAATTCTCAGCTAAATTATGTTTTGTAATTTTGTTAACTCCTTTTCAACAATATGTGTTTTAAAATTTGAACCGAAGGTTATTTATAAATATGAAAAATTAAAATTATTAGTTTGTAAGTGATCAATACTTAAAAACAATGGAAAATTCAAATTTTAATACTTGTAAAATCTATTAAATCCCATTAAATATTGAGAGAATTTGCCATTACTAGCAATAAAATGGTTCGGTAAACAATATATATTATTTTTAAAAATCAATTGTATTTTATTTTTGTCTTTTTAAAATACCAAATTCCAATAATTCCAAAAATTAATAAAAGGCTCGATATTAGCTCCGCTTGAGTAAATGCAAAGCCCCCTACATGGTAATTGGTATTAATCCGGATTTTTTCTATAAAAAAACGCTCAATTCCATTAAATATAAGGTAAACAGAGAATAATACTCCCGGGGTTGTTATGCGTTTGCGTAAGTAGTATAATACAAAAAATAAAAGGATACACATTATTGTTTCATAAAATGGAGTAGGGAAAACATTTGGTACTAGATGGTTGCAGTATTTAAGGTCCAAACAATTGGCAATAGGCTCTCCCACACTATTTACGTTATTAGGATAATCATAACTCCATACCCAATCTGGTGCCCAGCTTAACCATTTAGGTTTTTCAGAAATATTGTCGATCCCCCAATCGCCATCTCCCGAAACATGACATCCAATGCGGCCAATTGCATAACCCAACATTAATGATGGTGCAGAAGAATCTATTAAGTGAGGTACTGCAATATTATTCTTATAACCATAATAAATTAATACAGCTGCAGCTAATATTAGTCCACCATACATCGTTAATCCGCTAAATGAAAGTAAAGCATCTATTGGGTCTGCAATAAATTCATCCCAATTTTCTAGATTATGAAATAGTTTAGCACCCAAAATTCCTGCAAAGGCAGCTATAAGTGTCATATTGCCAACATGCTGATATGGATGTAATTGTTCCTCTACCCAAATGGGTTTCTCCAATTTTGTTTTTTCTTTCTCTCTATATTTCAAATAGCTTGAAATTGCTGCTAAAAATAAGCCGCCAATTAAATTACCTTTTACAGAGAGAAGAAAACCTTGCGTGTTTTCTGTAAAGGCGGAAAAGTTCAGTAGTATATAAATTAATTTATAGCCAATTAAAAAGCCGAAAATTGCAGATGTAATAAGTTCGGATGGGGTAGCTCTTGCTCCTTTTAATGTTTTAATTGTAGATGAACTTAAAAGTCCCTCCTTTTCCTTTCTCTGAAGTTCCTTTGTCCAGAAATATGCCGCCACTAAAAATGCTAATGCCACAAAAAAACCAAAACTCTGTATCATTTTGAGGAACGGGAAATCCAGCCCGAATAAATCCTTTATTGCGTAATATATGGATGGGTACATTTTAGATTAGGAATTAATACATTAAATATAAAATATTTTAAAGTTGCGAAAATACAAATAAAGCGAATAGAATTAACTACCGCCTTTTTGAATTGTATTAGAGTTATTATATAATGACAATAAAATCGTAATTTCGCCAAATAAATTTAGAATTTTAAAACTGGAATTTAATTCATATTTATGAGCTGGCTTTGTCTCTATAATATATAAAGTAGTTGAAAAGAAATATTTTAAACACTTATTGCAAATTTTTAAATGAATATAGCGCTTATTGGTTATGGGAAAATGGGGAAGGAGATTGAGCAAATGGCAATATTACGTGGACATAAAATTGTTTTGAAAGGAGAGCTTAATAATGAAAATTTATTATCATCAGCTCAATTAAAAACTGCCGATGTAGCTATTGAATTCAGCGTGCCAGAATCGGCAATTAACAATATTTACAAATGTTTCGAAGCAAATATCCCTGTTGTGGTTGGTACTACCGGATGGTTAAACAGCTTGGACGAAGTAATAAATAATTGTAATAATAAACAACAGACATTATTCTATGCATCTAATTTTAGTATTGGCGTAAATTTGTTTTTTAAATTAAACCAACAATTAGCAAAATTGATGAACGTATATCCCAATTATAATGTTTCTATTGAAGAAATACACCATATACATAAAATAGATGCCCCAAGCGGAACGTCTATATCCCTTGCAAATCAGGTAATAGCCAATAATATAAATAAAAAATCCTGGGTTAATGACTTGCCGAATAATAAAAACGAATTAAGTATTATTTCGAAACGTATTGACGAAGTTCCAGGCACTCATACTGTTACTTACCAGTCCTCTGTGGATGATATAAGTATTAAGCACATGGCTCATAATCGTAAAGGATTTGCATTGGGAGCCATAATTGCTGCTGAATGGGTAATAGGTAAGAAAGGTGTTTTTGGAATGAATGATTTAATCCAATAACAATAATTGAAATATATTAGCGTTAATTTTGCTTCATTGTTTTGTAAATAGAGGATAACAAAATAATGTTTTTTTAATGAAATCGATTGTTGTAATTTTTTTATAGTAAATGCATGTTATTATTAAATACTTTTAACTTTTAACCTAATTTATGGATACTTCTTATTTATTGCTGATTCTATTTTCTATTACTACAATCATAGGATTATGGAAATTGTTTTTTATTGCTGGTGAGCGGCCTTGGAAAGCATTTATCCCCTTTTATAATTTTATTATTTGGTTAAAAGTTATTAAAAAACCATGGTGGTGGATTTTTTTGATAATTACCCCAGGTATTAATTTTTTAATGTTTGGCATCATGTGCCTGCTTACTGCAAAAGTATTTAACAAACGCTCTTTTCAAGAAAAAACAATAGCCTTTTTTTTAGGATTTATTTATCTTCCCTTCATTGCATTCCAAAAAGATATTAATTATGTGGGACCCGAAGATACCAGCAAACTTAAACCTTCTATAGTAAGAGAATGGACAGAAGCTGTTGTATTTGCTGTGGTGGCAGCAACTGTAATTCGTACATTTTTCTTCGAAGCATTTACTATCCCTACCTCATCCCTAGAGAAGTCAATGATGGTAGGGGATTATCTTTTTGTTAGTAAAGTAAGTTTTGGTGCAAAAATACCAAACACTCCATTATCTTTCCCCTTTGCACATCATACACTTCCATTTACAGAAAATACAAAATCATATTTAGAATGGTTTAAACTACCTTATTTTAGGCTGCCTGGTTTTGCCTCTGTAAAAAATAATGATATTGTTGTTTTTAATTACCCCGATGGTGATACTGTTGCATTGAATGCTCAAGATCAAAGCTACTATCAGATATGCCGTGATTATGGCCACGACTTAGTTTGGAACAATAAGGAAATTAATACTCAAACTGGTAAACCTTTTTTTGGTGATATTGTTGCACGCCCTCCTGATAAAAGAGAGAATTACGTAAAGCGATGTGTGGCAATTGCCGGCGATACTCTTGTAATAAAAAATCAAAAATTATTTTTAAATAGCATTCCTGCCTATGTAGCAGAAACAATGCAATATACTTATAAAGTAAGAACTGATGGTACAAGTTTTAGTCCTAAACTAATTGAGAAATTTGATATTACTGATCCTATACGAAATGAGCAGGATAGCATGGGTTTATTCTCCCTCATAAATTTACCTAATAATAAAGTAGATGAATTTAAAAAGGTAAGTAATGTAAAATCTGTTGAATCTGTTATTGAACAGTTAGGGGTATATAATTCACGTATTTTCCCTCATAATATGAATTACAAATGGAACAATGATAATTTTGGCCCCTTGTATATCCCTAAAAAAGGTGTTACAATTAATATTGATACCACTAATATTGTTTTGTATGATAGATTAATTAATATTTATGAGGAAAATAGTTTAGAAATAAAAGGTGATAAAATATATATAAATAATATTGAAACATCTTCTTATACTTTTAAAATGAATTATTATTTTATGATGGGAGATAACAGGCATAACTCCGCCGACTCCCGTTATTGGGGGATGGTGCCAGAAGATCATATTGTAGGCAAACCCGTATTTGTTTGGATGAGTATAAAAGAAGATAATAAGAATGCTGCTACAAGACAAACGAGTGGTTTTTTAAAAAAATTAAAAACTTCTTTGTTCAATGACAAGGTGCGTAGAGCACGGTTTTTTACTTTTGTTTCAGCGGATGGCTTATCAAAGTCATACTTGCTTCATTTTGGAGTTATAATAATCGGATTATGGTTTTTTATTGATTATATGAGAATAAAAAAATGGCTCAAAATAAAAAAGGATAATCTTAATTCCTGATTTTTTTATTTTAAAAACTAACTAATATTTTTTTGTAAGCTATTGAAAAAAAAATCAAACATTAAAGAGTGGCTTTATGCAATATTATTTGCAACGCTAAGCATTATTTTATTTCGTGTTTTTTTATTCGAAGCATTTGCAATTCCATCCTCATCAATGGAGAAATCATTACTTCCTGGTGATTTTATTTTGGTAAGTAAATTAAGTTATGGTTCCCGGGTGCCTAACACACCACTTTCTTTTCCTTTTATTCATCAGCGTTTACCATTTACCGACCATACCAATTCCTATTTAGATTGGATTAAGATACCCTATAAACGCTTGTTTGGTGCTGCGGACATTAAGCGCAATGATTTAGTTGTTTTTAATTATCCTATGGAAGCCGAACACCCTGTTGATCAAAGAACATATTATGTTAAACGTTGCGTAGCGATTGCTGGTGATACTTTGGAAATTATTAGCGGTTGCGTTTATATAAATAATCATTGCAATGATCTTCCTGAAAAATTACAATTTAACTATAAAATTTTAACTAATACTGATACACTTGACTATCATTCATTAAAAAAAATAGGCATTACCGAAGGTGGTAAAATGCACAATAATGGCGAATATTGTTTTACTATGAATAATGAGAATGTAGATAGTGTTAAGCAAATGCCAAATATTGTTGGCGTAGAGCCGCTTTTTGAAAAAAAAGGGGTTTATAGTGATTATATGTTTCCCGAAGATTATAGGTTTGCTTGGAATGTAGATTTTTTCGGTCCTCTTTATATTCCTAAGGCTGGGGACTCTGTTAAATTAAATTTAGAATCCCTTCCTCTTTATAAAAGAATTATAAGTGTTTATGAAAATAATGATTTAAAATTAAGTAACGACTCTATTTTTATAAATGATAAATACAGTAATTACTATACTTTTAAAATGAATTATTTTTTTATGATGGGTGATAATCGCCACAATTCTGCCGATTCTCGTTTTTGGGGTTTTGTTCCTGAAGATCATATAGTAGGTAAAACGCTAATGGTTATAATCTCAATTGATAAGTCAGACAATGCTGGTTTTATTCGTTGGAATCGTTTATTTAAAGGGGTAAATTAAATCTTTATTTTAGCTTTTTAATATTAATTTTTTGCATATTTTAGCATATTGAAAATGAGTAGTAATTTAGTTTTCATATTTAGTAGCTGTTTTTTTGTTTATAGCTGCGCTCTATTTTTCAATTAATTATCCTTAATCTAAGTTAGATTTTTTTATAGTAAATGATATTTTAAATTATGACCCCCCCAGCGATACTTTCTACCGCCTACCTAGCACCAATACAATATTATTCTATTTTAATTAAATCTTCATCTTGTATCATCGAGCATTGCGAAAATTTCCCTAAACAGACTTACCGCAGCAGATGCGATATTTATTCTCCCAATGGTCTGAAAACATTAAGCGTTCCCCTGGTAAAACGTAACCACCGTCAAAGGGTGAAAGAATTGAAAATTTCATATGATTTTGATTGGCGAAAAATTCATTGGCGAACATTGGAATCAAGTTATCGAAGTTCTCCATTTTTTGAATATTTTGAAGATGATTTATATCCTTATTACCATAATAAAAAATATGATTATTTAATCGATTTAAATGAAGCACTGCAGCAGGAGATTTTAATTTTGCTGAAACAAAAATTGGAGTATAGCTTTACATCCGATTACCACCAAGTTATTGAAGCGGCTGTCGATTATAGAAACTTGATAACACCTAAAGTTTTATTTCAAAATAACAATGTTCTAGATTCAAAAAAATATTCCCAGGTGTTTGATAATAAATACGGATTTATTCCTAACTTAAGTATCATGGATTTACTTTTTAATCAAGGTTCCAGGGCAATGGAGTTTATTTGATTTCATTTCTATTTTTATTATATTTGGCATATTTTATTACCTTTTGTAATAATTTGATTTTAAAATTTTCAATCCTGTTCTGCTTCTTAAAAATTGAAAATCAGTGTAATTACTATTTTATTTTTCAAATATTAATCATTAAATATACCAATGGATATTGAATTCAATAAAAACCAAGATAAAATGAGCCTGCTTATTTCTGCTATGGAAAAAAAGTTGGAGAAAATTTATTTGGGCGGAGGTAAAACTAGAATTGCTAAAACTCACGAACAAGGTAAAATGACGGCTCGGGAACGTATTAATTTCCTTATTGATAAAGACTCTAAGACAATAGAAATAGGAGCCTTTGCAGGGGATGATATGTATAAGGAACATGGAGGATGCCCGGCAGGAGGGGTCGTTATTGTTATTGCTTATGTGAGTGGTAGGCAGTGTATAATTTCAGCGAATGATGCTACCGTAAAGGCTGGTGCTTGGTTTCCTATTACTGGCAAGAAAAATTTAAGAGCTCAGGAAATTGCCATGGAAAACCGATTGCCTATCATTTATTTGGTAGATAGCGCTGGTGTTTATTTGCCAATGCAGGATGAGATTTTTCCTGATAAAGAGCACTTTGGTCGTATTTTTCGCAATAATGCCATCATGTCGGGCATGGGTATATTGCAAATTTCTGCTGTTATGGGCAGCTGTGTAGCCGGTGGTGCGTATCTTCCCATTATGAGCGATGAAGCTTTAATTGTTGACAAAACAGGAAGTATTTTTTTGGCAGGCTCCTACCTTGTGAAAGCCGCTATTGGCGAAAGTATTGATAATGAAACTTTGGGTGGTGCAACTACTCACTGCGAAATATCTGGTGTTACTGATTATAAATGTAAAGATGATGCGGATTGCCTTACACGCATTCGTAACATTTTTAGTAAAGTGGGTCATTTTGATAAGGCTGGGTTTAATAGGATTGAAGCTATATTACCTAAAAAAGACGAAAACGAAATTATTGGTATTATTCCCTATGCCCGTGATAAACAATATGATATGCACGAAATTATAGCTCGTTTGGTCGATAATTCGGATTTTGAAGAATTTAAAGAAACTTATGGGCAAAGTTTACTTTGTGGATTGGCGCGTATTGATGGCTGGAGCGTAGGAATTGTTGCAAACCAAAGGAAAGTTGTAAAGAGTAAAAAAGGTGAAATGCAATTTGGCGGTGTAATTTATAGTGACAGTGCTGATAAATCTGCACGTTTTATTATGAATTGTAATCAAAAGAAAATCCCGCTATTGTTTTTGCAGGATGTTACAGGATTTATGGTTGGTTCTAGATCCGAACATGGTGGCATTATTAAAGATGGCGCAAAAATGGTTAATGCCATGGCTAATTCTGTTGTTCCAAAATTTACTGTCATTATTGGAAATTCATACGGTGCTGGTAATTATGCAATGTGCGGAAAAGCATTCGACCCAAGATTAATTCTAGCTTGGCCTACTGCACAAATTGCCGTGATGGGTGGCGCTCAGGCAGCAAAAGTATTGGTGCAAATCGAAATTGCTTCGCTTAAAGCAAAGGGGGAAGTTATTACTCCTGAACAAGAAACTGAATTATTTAACAAAACAAAAGATCGTTACGATAGCCAAACTTCGCCATATTATGCTGCCGCCCACCTTTGGGTGGATGCTATTATTAATCCGCTAGATACCCGTAAATGGATTTCTATGGGTATCGAAATGGCCAATAATGCTCCTATTACCAAAGCTTATAACGTAGGTGTTATTCAAACCTAAAACTGCTGTTACGTAAATTCAACACATGCTGTTTTTCAGCTCTTATTATAAAAAAAAAGTCTTTAATGCCCTTTATTTATTTTAATTTCTCTTAATATAGCTTTCAAAATCATTTCGACAAAATAGATATATTAATAAAACAGATGGTTTCATTTTTTTGCATAAAAACATACTTGTGAAAACGCGCGTGAGGAATGAACAAAGGCGATGCAGTTTTGCAGGTGGGGAGGAGTTGTTTGTTCTTGACATTTTTTGTTGCTTTTGTATCAAGACAAAAGAAATACACACAGTTTTTGAACCATTTAATTTGCGGATTTATTTCGAAAACTTCACATATTGATACTTACTATTGATCATGAAAATAGAAATTTGTAGAAAAGAGTTTATAGATTTTATACAATTCGAAAAACGTGTTTCCAATAATACATTATTAGCCTATTCGAATGATTTATTACAATTTGTCAACTATCTTGATACTGTCTACGAAATTAAAAGTATAACCGAAGTTGGACATACAATTATCCGTTCATGGATAGTTAGCTTAGTAGAACAAAAAATTTCTTCACGATCTATCAATAGAAAAATAACTACTCTTAAATCATTTTATAAATTTTTAATTCGGCAAAATATAATATTGGAAGATCCTATGTTAAAAATATTGTCTCCCAAAGTACCTAAAAGATTGCCTTCTTTTATTGAAAAAGATAAAATGGACACTTTGCTCGACGATACTTTTTTTGGTGATGATTTCGAAGGGATACGTAACAAATTAATTATTGAAGTTTTTTATGCTACAGGAATTCGATTGTCAGAATTAATTAATCTTAAGCAATCCAATGTAGATTTATATTTATGCCAGATAAAAGTTCTTGGTAAAAGAAATAAAGAGCGAATCATTCCATTTAATAATTTATTAAAAGAGCAGCTTCAGCAATATATTATTTTAAAAGCGGACGTAAAAAATGAGTTTTTTTTCATCAATAAAAATGGAAAGAAATTATATGAAAAATTTATTTATAGGCTGGTCAAAACTTACCTTTCTCAAATAACTTCAGCAAAAAAGAAAAGCCCACATGTTCTGCGGCATTCCTTCGCCACCCATATGCTTAATAATGGAGCTGATTTAAATGCCATCAAAGAATTGTTGGGGCATACAAGTCTTGCAGCAACACAAATTTACACACATAATACTGTGGAGAAATTAAAAAGTATTCATAAACAAGCACATCCTAAGGGCTAGAGGAATCGGCTATTTTTGAAATTAACTACTAAGGCATTGTAAAGAAATAAATTATATCTTTTGGCTTGTTCTTTTGCCCTTTTTCTTTGTTGTAAAATCGTTAAATAGCTATGGCTATTCGCCTCATTTACGCTTTGAAAAAGAACAAAATTACTGCGCCAATTCTGTACACTTTATTTCTTTACAATGCCTAAGCAATTTTATATGTTTTGGAAAACAACCAATAAAACGAACCAAATAATATTCCATTAAAAAATAAATCACCTATCAATGTTGGAGCAAAAAATGGTATACCCAATAGATAGATACCATTTAACCCATTAATTCCCAATTGAAAGCCTGAGGCGGCCCATACTCCAAAGTTCGTTATAATAAAAAATAAAATAGATGATATTATAGAACCTGAGGCAACAGAAAGTAAGCCTACCTTAGTTCTTAGCATTATTCCAATGAAGGAAGTTAAAATAAAAGCTACATAAACATAAATAATAGTGTTATGAAAGCCCCATCCATAGATTAACTGAATTGCGATATCACTCAAAATCATAGCAATTAAGGGAAGCACTATTGCTAAACGTTTGTCTGAAAAATAAACCCCTCCAAACAATGCCATAGCAGCAATAGGAGTAAAGTTTGGGATGTGCGGAAACAAACGACTCGCGGCAGCTATTAAAATAGTAGATGCAATAAAAATAAAACTTGCACTTATTTTTTTTGAATTCTTAGTCATCTCAAAAATTTATTAATTTATTAATAATAACAAAAGTAAGTTTTTTTTAATTATTCTTTAAAATACAAAACAAAAAAAATAATTTTTTATTTAAGAAATTTTTACTCCAATTACTAAAATATCATCTACCTGATCATGCTCACCTCGCCAATCTTCAATAGTTTTGTTCATTATTTCTTTTTGTTTTGCCATGGGCTGTTTTTCATTATCCAGAAGTAATTGGCGAAAGTTAGGCGCCATAAATTTTCTTCCATGGGGGCCTCCAAACTGATCCGAATAACCATCCGAGAAAATATACACCGAATCGCCTTTTTCTAGCTGTATCGTATGGTTAGTAAATTTCTTTTTCTCTTCTCCTAAAAATAATCCAATAGGGAATTTATTAGCTTTTGTAATTAATAATTGCCCATTACGAATTATATATAATGGATTATATGCACCTGCATATTGTAATTCTAGTGTTTCAAAGTCTATGGTGCACAAGGAAATATCCATTCCATCTTTCGACTGCTCTTCATCCTGGCTACGACCACCATGGTGCAATGTTTCGCTCACTCCTTCATTTAATTTATCAAGTATGAGCGCTGGCGTAGTAGTAGATTCATTTGTATTTACTGATTGTTTTAATATATTGTATCCAACTATCGACATAAAAGCACCGGGTACCCCATGTCCAGTACAATCTACTGCAGCAAACATTGCTTTCCCATTTTTTTTATCTATCCAATAAAAATCGCCACTTACAATATCTTTAGGTTTGTATAGTACAAAAGAGTTAGGTAATATTGATTTTACTAAACTATCCGGCGGTAAAATAGCCTCTTGAATTCGTTTTGCATATTTTATACTATCAGTAACATGTTTAAATAGAATTTCCAATTCTCCATTTTTAGCTTCTATTTCTTCTTTTTGAGAAACTACCTTTTCTGTACGTTCTATAACTTTGGCTTCCAGTACACGTTCATTTTCGCGCAAATCTTCACGCATTTTTATTAGCGCCGCACCCAAGGTATCCTCTACACTTAAAGGCTTGTAGTTCGAATTAAAATTACCCGATCCTACTTGTTTTGCAAATTGCGTAGTTCTTTCCATGCCATCTACTAAATCATTAAGCGCAACCGACATCTCCCCAATTTCATCATTACGGTCTTTTATACGATCTGGAGGTAAAATACCTTTCCCCATCATTAGTAATATTTTCTTTAACTGTTGTATAGGCTGAACAATTGATTTTATTGTAAATCCAGCAATTAAAATACCTCCTAAAAATAATATGATTCCAAGCGAAATAACTATTATATTCAAAAAATTAAAAGAATCAAACATCTCTTTCGAGTTTTTATCAGCGTTTGAATTTTGTTCGTCTATGAGCTCTTTTAATTTTAATGTAATAGGTAAGTAATCACTATAGGAGTCTTCGAGTGCTTGATCTGCCATAAATTTTATTAAAGGATCATTATGATCATCGAAAGTGGTAAGCGGAATCATAATATTCTCTTTATAATATTCGATCAAATGATCTAATAAAGTAAATATCGCGCTAATACTTTCTTGTTCCCCATCCTTCCATTTGGTAGAATATTGAACAATTTTTGCTTTTAAGGCAGGATATTCTATATTTATAAGTCGAGTTAACTCCCTTTTTTGAGGTAAATCCTCTTTAAATAAAGAAGTCCATTCGTTAATTCCTAATCTAGTTTTGTATAAAAAATTATCTAACTCCTTCAGCGCATCTACTGATGGATTGTATGTTTCAATAACTTCTCTGGTTTTTTCACGACTGTTTTTAAGCGTAAAGTTTGTGAAATAAAATGAAACAATTGTCAAAAAAACAATTACACCAAATCCCAATGCTATTTTTTTGCCAATTGTAAATCTGAAATTCATATTATGATTTTATGCTAAAATTAATAATTCATTAATTTTATGCAATATATTTTTTGGTTTGTGCAAATGAATCTTACCTATTCATTTCTAATTCTGCTTTTTTGCGTCGGAATTCCATAGACTTTTCTTCTTCATGCAAAATATTATAAATTCCAGCCAAACCTTCCAATGTTGCCGTACGACTAGGATCTAATTCGTATGCTTTTTGCATAAATGGTAGCGAGGCTTTTGATAATTCCTTCGAATTGTCGAGCATAATATTTAACGTTGTTAAACCTTCATCCAAAGGAGTGTTGAGAACAAGATCTACGGCTTGATTATAAAATAATATCGCCATGCCATAATTAGCAGATACATTTTCAGGGTCAAGCTTCAAAACTTTATTATAAATAGACTTTGAAAGTGCTATAAATTTTTGTTTTTTAACAGAGTCTGTTTTGGCTTTTTCTAAAATAGAATTAAAAACAGCCACAAGAGCTAAATCAAATGCAATTTGATTGGATTGAAATGTTTGTGTGGAGGGATCTACTAATTTATTATACTCCTGAAAGGTATTAAAAAGTTTTATAGCTATTTTATAGTTAGCAGGAGTAAGCAATTCGCTGGCGTGATTATTTAAAGTGCCAATTAAAAGTTTAATGTTTTCAATGTTTTCAAGGTAATCTTCCTTATCAGGGTTTAATGAATTTGCCTTTTTAAATGAATTTAATGCTACTATTCTTGCTGGTGATTGTTTGTTGTTTTTTTCATTTTTCATGAAAATTGTTTTATAAACAAAGCCATGAACATACCATGTCTGAGGATCTGAGGCTGTTTCTGGATGAAGCACGGCAATATCAATATTCGCTTTTGCGCTATCAATTTCGTTTTGTTGCAAGAACTCATAGGCTGCAGTAACTTTATCCTGCTGCGCATTTGAAGTTATTGCTATCAAAAGCAAGACTCCAAAAATGATTGTTCTTATTTTATTTACCTTTACCATCGTTAATTGCTAATAAATGCACAATTTTAAACAATTAAAAAATTAAAATTCTAATTTACCTCTGTCGCCATTGTCACTAAAGTGTTAGCTACTTTTAAATTACTCTTTGCTATATTTGTTTTATTCAATTCTATTTTTTGTTTACTGTCAACAACCACAAAATTAATACATGCGCCCTGCTTGGCTAAGCCGGGCTTATCAGTAATAATTAAGGTGCTTTTCCCTTTCATTTTACTTAGTACTTCAGAAAGTTGAACAGATTTTTCGGTTAAAATATAAATGATATTGAATTTATCGGAATTATCAATGCTACTTATATTTCTAATTTGAATAGCTTGATTTCCAACTTGTTTGGTTCCTGCCATTTTCGACAATTCAGTTAAAAGTGACGTATTAGAACCTATAAATCCAATTACAAAGTTTCCTTCTTTATAATCTTCAGGCCATTCAATATATTTGGTAAAATTATAAATGTAAATAGATTTAATTCTGGCATTCACTTGTTCCGATAGGTCACTTTTAACCACAGTAGAGGATGTGAAAAGTATAAAAGAAGTTAATATTAGTAGGAGTTTTTTCATTAAGCAAAGCCTGCAATAAAATTGAATTTCTATCAATTTAAGATTACGTTCACAAATATATATTTTTTAGTAATAAATACCAAGCTATTTCATAATTTTATAAAGTAAAGATAAGCTTAATCTCAAACAATATCAATTTTTTCTATGGAATATATTCAAGTATTAACAAACCGAAGTGATTTTTTTACTTACGAAGAGGTAAAAAGTTAGTATGAATTAGCTTGGTATTAAACAAAAAGAAATTGGATGTAAAAAAATATTTTTTTTGCTGAATAAAAAATATTTTACTGAGTTTCAAATAAAAATGTACTTTCCGTAATGTTTTTGCCATCTTTATAATAATAGGTTCCCCAGTTGTATTGCTCCTTTATAAATACATAAACTTTTTCATCAATTTTAATCGTTATTATAGTTAATTTCCTATAGTCTTCCTGTATTATTTTTTCCTCCTTACTTTTAATCATTGGTTTATTCGAATAAATTTCAGGTTTATTCCCAGTTTGATTAATATCCTTACTCGAAGTATTTATTTCCTTTAAAGTTGGCGTTTTGTTTTTTATTGGAGTGCTTGAATTGGCAATTGTATTGCTTATGTTATTTGGTGTTGTTTTTTTATTTTGGGTAATTGCTGGTTCTGCCTTCTGGTTTTTATCCGAAGGGTTTGGGTAATCTTTGTCAAAATCACCTTTGGCAGCGCTGTATGAAAATTTACCTAATAATTGTATGTAATTGTCTTCCAGTTTACCTATTTTCTTTTCCAGCACCACTTCAAAAATATGTTTTGCAAAAGTCCCTTTTTCCCTGTTTGCTGGAACATTAGTGTTTATTAATACCCTTTTGGTGTTATAGCCTATTTTGGTTAAAGTAAAAGTAAATTCTGTTCCCAATGGTAAGTCGAAAACATTTATCTCTTGGCCTGGCTCAATAACTTTATAGGGAACTCCCATCTTGGTAATGGTGATTTGTGAATTCTTTAAATCACCTTCTTTAATTATTAATTTTAATGTAATATTAACCTTTACCACTTCTTGGGAAAGGATCAAAGCAGGCATTAACAAAAACATGAGCAATATAGCACAACAGAAATTTTTAATGCTGTTTTTTTTAAATTTTCCTTTTTTCATTTTGAGGGCCAAAAATAATCAAATATTGATTACTTAATAGCATAGTGGCTTTAAATTAAATTCATCCGATTATTAAATTGCAATTTGTTGCTTTTTTGAGATATCATAATTGGGTAAAAAAAAGACTAATAAATTGATATATAAATATTTATTAATAATAACCTTGTAAAAAAACAGCCCGTAATCTTTTATCTGTATTATTTTGTAATGCTGTTTTTAAGCTAAAAATAAACTCAAAATATTTAATTTCAATATTTATGCCATAATATTAATTATTGAAAAGCAAATTGTTTTTGAATCGCACTAATTCGTATAAAAAAAGCTCAATTTATTTATTTTTCTGATCATGAAAAAATGTTTTTGCTTTTTATCGTTTGTTAATATTGTATTGTAAGTATATTGAACATGCTATTAACAAGAAATTGTATAAATTTATCGTTCAATTTAGAATCGACTTTTCAAGTTAAGCTAAAAAAAATTACATTTGTATTGTTTTGATAATTATCCTATATGACAAAAGAATGTCTGGAATGTGCTGAGATTATAAAAGGAAGATCTGATAAGAAATTCTGTTCCGATTTATGTCGCAATGCGTTCAATAATAAAATAAATAGCGATACCACAAATTATGTAAGAAATGTAAATAATATTTTACGTAAAAACAGAAGGATATTAAAAGACCTCATGCCTTCTGAAACTGCTAAGTCTAGCAAATCTAATTTAATTCAAAAAGGATTTAATTTTCAATATTATACTAATTTGTATATTACAAAAAAAGGCATAACTTATTACTTTTGCTATGAATATGGTTATCTACCTATTGAAAATGATTACTATTTTTTAGTAAAGAGAAAAGAAAAATAATTTTAGGCATTAGCTTTTCATTTTAAAATTATCCTTTACAAAATTAAATAAGTCGCTTTTCTATTAATTGTCAATTCCAATTTTATAATTTTAAGGTGCTAGTGTATCTTCTTCTCTTTTAAGCGCGAGGAGGGCATTTTTTTTACTTTCTTTTTTATAAACTAATAATAGCCCTGTTATTAATATTAATAGGCTCATTACTGCATAAATCCATTCGCCAGATTGAATACCTACTTTTTCTATATTTTCTGGAATTACATTTTTATTGATTAGCCAGATTATTAATACTGCCATGCCGTTATTTATGAAATGAGCAAATATTCCTAGCCATAAAGACCCGCTCCATAAAAAAAGATAACCCAAAAAGGCACCCATCAGCATGCGAGGTAAAAAACCATAAAATTGCATGTGAAAAGCGCTAAATATTATAGCGCTAATCCATACACCCAAGTGTTTATTTCGGGTACACTCAATTAATACTTTTTGTAAAACACCACGAAAAAATAATTCTTCACTAAGGGCAGCCAATAGCGCTATAACAATTAAGTTTAGAAAAAGAACCCCTAAAGAATCCCCTTCGGTAAAAGCATCCGTAAGGACTTTTGCTTTTTCTTCACTATTTTTCATCCAAATTTCAATGCCATTAAGCATTTCTGGTAATTTTAAGTGCTGATTAATATCTGCCAACCAGTTAATCAATGGCAATGATAAAAGCATTAATATTCCTGAAATTAATAAGGAAGAAAAGGAAGGTTTTGATGTTATCCCTAAATAGTGTATGCCCGGCTTTGTCCAAAAAATAGAAAAAAGGACAGCTGGCAATATAAAAATAATAAGTACGCTAAAGCCCTGTATTATTTTTAATACTGCAATGGTAGCTGAATTATCCAAGTTCATGGGAATATCATCATTACTGCCTAATACGGTAAATAAACCAAATGCAAAAATAAATGTAAGCAGTGAAATTAATTTAAGTCCAGATTGGCTTTCTAGTTCATTATTTTGCATTTTTTATCAATTTTTTGTAATTTTGCCCAAATTTATAAATTTATTCCGGTTTCTAGATTTTTTCCTTTTATATATTAAGTACAATAATTTACAAAATTAAAATGGTTAAAATAGGTAATATTGAACTTTCTGATTTCCCATTATTGCTAGCACCAATGGAAGATGTTAGCGATCCTCCATTTCGTGCGGTATGTAAAAAGAATGGTGCAGATTTAATGTATACCGAGTTTATATCTTCTGAAGGTCTTATTAGGTCTGCCGCTAAAAGTGTTCAGAAACTTGATATATTTGAATATGAACGCCCAATTGGTATCCAGTTGTTTGGCTCCGATATTAATTCTATGAGGGAAGCAGGAATAATTGCCGATAATGCAAATCCCGAATTAATAGACATTAATTATGGATGCCCGGTGAAGCAAGTTGCATGCAGAGGTGCTGGTGCTGCACTGCTGCAAGATATTCCTAAAATGGTGCACATGACCTCTGAAATAGTTAAAATAGCGCATCGGCCTGTTACTGTGAAAACTCGTTTGGGATGGGACGATACAACAAAGAATGTGGTAGAAGTAGCAGAACGCCTTCAAGATATTGGCATTTCAGCCTTAACTATCCATGGCAGAACTCGTGCTCAAATGTATAAAGGGGATGCAGATTGGACATTAATAGGAGAAATAAAAAATAATTCGAGGATTAAAATCCCCATTTTTGGTAATGGTGATATTGATTCACCCGAAAAAGCCAAATTAATGAAAGATCGATATGGCGTAGATGGCATTATGATTGGAAGAGCTAGTATTGGTTACCCTTGGATTTTTAATGAGATAAAACATTTTTTAAAAACCAATGAACACCTTCCTCCCCCTACAATTAAAGACAGAGTTAGTATTTGTAAAGAACATTTAAACTTTTCTATTAAATGGAAAAGTAAACATGCTGGCATCGTTGAAATGCGCAGGCATTATAATAATTACTTTAAAGGCTTGCCCCATTTTAAAGATTACCGCATGAATTTAGTAACATCCTACTCCTACGAGGAGATTACAAGTATATTGGATGAAGTAGAAAAAAAATACGAAGAGCTGGAGACTATCTGTTAAATTGTGGCATAATAGCGTTAAAATACCCAATAAACCTCCCATTCTTGCATTAAAAATTAAACTAAAGCTTTTTATTCAAATAATTTTATTAACTTCGCAATCCCAAAAGTAAATTTTTGGGAATTAATTATTAACTTAAATACATAAAAAAAATGCCAGTAAAAATTAGATTACAACGTCATGGGAAAAAAGCAAGTGCTTTTTACCACATTGTAATTGCGGATGGTCGTGCACCTCGAGACGGAAAGTTTATTGAGAAAATTGGCACGTACAACCCAACTACAAATCCAGCAACAATTGTTTTGGATAATGAAAAAGCCTTAAATTGGTTAGAAAATGGTGCACAGCCTACCGATACTTGCCGTGCTATTCTTTCATACAAAGGTGTAATGTATAGAAATCACTTAAAGGGGGGGATTACCAAAGGTGCTCTTACTGCAGAACAAGCGGATGCTAAATATGCTAAATGGGAAGCAGAAAAAGAAAGCAAAATAACAGGTAAAATAACAAGATTAGATACTGTTAAAAAAGACGAAAATAAAAAAAGATTTACTGCCGAAGTTGCTTCCAAAGAAGCTACTGCTGCTAAAGTTGTTGCTAAAAATACTCCTCCTCCTGTAGAAGCAGTTGCAGAAGAAAGTGCTGCACCAGAAAGTGCTGCAGCTGAAACACAAACTGAAGGATAGTTTTATTTATTTTATTTTATTGAAAAGGCTATCAACAAAATTGTTGATAGCCTTTTTTTATGATTGAAAAATTATTCCTTTTTAAACTTCTGTTATTTATTCATCCCATTGGTGCTCGTAAATTATACCTTGTATATAGTCTAATTTAATATTAGGTAACATCTAATAAATAATGTCCAACATATAAATAGACAATAAAAATAATTAAGGTTTAATAATAATTATTGATAAGCCTTTAATTTGATTGTCTTTGAGGTGTTTTACAATAAAAAAAATAGTATATTTGTTTAAGAATATACTATCTAAAATATAACCATAGATGAAAAAAAATTTAATTTTTTTTTTACTGATACTTAATTTTTATCAAGGTTCAGCAAAAAATATTGACAGTGATCAAATTATTGTAAATAATTATTCTGACCTTTTTAATAAAGCCTATAAAAGTCATCCCGAAATACCATTAGGAGTTCTAGAAGCAGTTGCATTTTCTAATACCCATTTTACTCATATTGAGCATGCCTCCTTGCAATCGGAAAGTTGTACTGGTTTACCTAATGTATACGGAGTAATGGGTTTAACACTTGATGGACAAAATTATTTTGCTAATAATCTTGTTTATATTTCGAAACTATCGGGGTATACAATTAATGAAATTATCAATGACCCTGAAAAAAATATTTTGGCTTATGCCGATGCGTTTATAGCTGTAAAAAAATCTTTGAATATTAAAAGTAGTAACATACAGGATCAAATTCCAATCTTGATAAATTTAAGTGAACTTCCGCATCAAACAGATGGTCAGGTTTATGCCTTGAACCAGCAGATATATGCTTATTTTAATTTTTTAAATTCGCTAACATACCAGCAACAGTATAACTTTCCTAATTATGAAATTGATTTCATTAAAATATTTGGTGCTAATAATTATGAAATATTAAGTTCGCCAAGCGTAAGGGTAACAGATGAAAAGGTTTATAGTAAAAGCGGACTGCAATTTCAGAGCAAATCAATGCAAACAAGTGATTATGGTCCGGCAATTTGGAATGCTGCCGCTTCATGTAACTATAGCTCACGCGGTGGAACAGCTATATCGGCAGTTACAATTCATACTGTGCAAGGAAGTTATGCCGGGTGTATTTCCTGGTTTCAAAATTGTTCAGCAAGTGTTTCGGCTCATTATGTTGTGCGCTCCAGTGACGGACAAGTAACTCAAATGGTGCTTGAAGCTTCCAAAGGGTGGCATGTAGGTAATGAAAATCCCTATACCATTGGTATTGAACACGAAGGTTATATCAATCAATCCAGTTGGTATACCAATGCTATGTATACAAAGTCTTCTGATTTAGTAAGAGATATTTGTAATAGCGGTTATGGTATAAATCCCAAAAGAACCTATTATGGACCTGGATGTTCCGGTGGTGCTAGTTCTTGCGGAATTGGAGATTGTACAAAAATTAAAGGCCATCAAATGTTTACCGGACAGTCGCATACCGATCCGGGACCTAATTGGAATTGGGCGAAGTATTATTTGCTTATCAATAATAATCCTACAATCACTTCAGTAACAGGCGTTACTGGTAGTACTTATGATAGTGGGGGGAGTGGCGGCAGTTATGCAGATGACGAAAGAAGTTTAAAATTAATTCAACCTGCTGGAGCCACTTCTATAATACTTAATTTTACTTCGTTTAATACTGAGTTAGGATGGGATTATTTATTAATTTATGATGGACCTACTACCTCATCTCCTCTTATTGGAGATTATTCAGGTACAACAAGTCCAGGTACAATTGTTTCTACAGGAGGTTCCTTATTATTAGAATTCCGTTCCGACTGCAATATAACTGCTGCAGGATGGGCAGCTAACTGGACCAGCAATGCATTGCCTGCTCCCAATATGGATAGCATACCTCCCACAACCGCTGTAACGAATACTAACACTTGGGAAACTAACAATTTTACAGCAAATTTTACGGATACTGACGAAACTGGTGGTAGCGGTTTAGAAAAAAGCTATTATCAAGTAATTGATTACGATGGAGCCGAATGGCGCGCTAATAGTAATAATGGTTTTTTTAAAGATAATTTTGATAATGCCATACATCCCGAATGGACAAATGCAAATGGTACATGGGCTATTAATGGTGCTGCTTTATCCCAATCGAACCAAGATTCAAGCAATACTAATATTTATGCTTCACTCAATCAATCTTTATCAAATAGATATTTATATAATTTTTATGGTAAAATAAGTGGAATAGGAACTAATAAACGGGCAGGTTTTCATTTCTTTTGTGACAATGCCTCACAATCTAATCGTGGCAATTCTTATTTTGTTTGGTTACGTGTGGATGATTCGGAATTGCAAATTTTTAAAGTTGTAAATAACGTGTTTAGCTCCTCTGTATTAAATATCCCCTTTATTACTATTGCAGGGCAATGGTATGATTATAAAATAATTTATGATCGTATTACTGGTAAAATAAGCATTTATAGAGATAATAAATTTATAACTTCATGGACTGACTCCAGTCCGCTTGCCAGCGGAAATGCAATTTCTTTTCGTAGTGGAAACTCAAATTTTGAAATAAATGATTTGAATGTTTACCGCTCGCGTGCTGCTACTTCAGCTGCAATTTCTGTTGGATCAGCAAATACAAATGATATGCGGTATCAAAATCCAAACCCTACAACCTTTTCCGGAAAAATTAAATCTATTTGCGCTGATTCGGCAGGAAACTTATCATCTGTTTTTTATCAAAATATAAATGTTGACTGGACTCCCCCATCTGGTGGCAATAGTATAAATGATGGCACAGGAGCCGATATTAACACTACTTCTTCCTTAACTACACTTTCTGCTAACTGGACAGCATCATCAGATAATAACTCCGCTATTTCAAGGTATTGGTATGCTATAGGAACATCGCCAGGGGCTTCCGATATTTTAAATTTTACGGATAATTGGTTTAATCTGACGACAACCGATACCAATTTAAGTTCTGTTGTCGGACAAAATTATTATTATTCGGTAAAGGCTGAAAATGGCGCAGGACTCCTATCTCCCATTTTTTCAAGTAATGGACAAATGGTAGAAATTACTTCTATAAACGATCAAGAGGCGGCAGGTAAATTATCTATTTTTCCTAACCCTATTATTAATAAGGCGATATTCTCTTACCAATTAAATTCAGTTTCGAAGGTTACTATTACATTTACGGATATGCTTGGCAAAGAAAATATTATATTCCAAAGCCCAAATCAAAATGTAGGAAAACATGTTGAAATAATAAATTTCGAAAATATGCAATTGGCAAGTGGCATTTATATTGCGAAATTAGAAACAAATGATGGTCGAAATTTCATGAAAGTGATAGTTAAATAGTTTTTTTAGCATACAATTATCAAATATTAAGACGAACAAAATTATTCAATTACAATTAATAAACAAGCTAATACTGCCTCATAATATGGCATTAAGGATAGTAGCTGTTGAATTAAAAATGTAAAAACAGCAAGTTTAAAACCCAATAAAATATTTTTTCTGTCGATGGGCTACTGTTTTTTACTGCGTTTTCCCTTTTAATTTTTTTTTCAATAAATGCTTGTTTTAATTTAAATTTTAAAGTGTTGATTTTTAAATACTTGAATATTATTTATGAAAATAAATGGTAAGATTTTTTAAAAACATTGCTAGTTAATATTTTTTTAGTATATTTGTTCTATAATAAATAAATAAATAACATGCAAAAAGGTACAGTAAAATTTTTTAATGAAACAAAAGGATTTGGTTTCATCACACCTGAATCAGGTGAAAAAGACATCTTCGTTCACTCTTCAGGACTTCTTGATGAGATTCGTGAAAACGATAAAGTACAATTTGAAGTAGAAAGTGGCCCTAAAGGTTTAAATGCTTCAAGTGTAAAAGTTATCTAGTTCGAAAAATATATTTTTCGATTGCTAAAAAAAACATGCTTATGGCATGTTTTTTTAGTTTTATGTGATTTCCCTGCTGGTCGGGATTTGCAAACCCGATCCTTAGAGGCGGGCATTCAAAATTTCTTGTGTTTCCATGGTTCGCATTGAAAATGAAAATATCCGGAATATCTTTTATAACACTAGGAAAGTTTTTAAAAGGGGGGGGCATCAAATAAATGCCTTTCACTTCTAAAAAAATCTTTTGATTTATATAATGGAGCGTAATTTGGGTTTTAGAAATCAAAAAAGTACCGTTAAATTTACACCCTCAGCTTCTTTTAACTATAAAATTTGCAATATTAAATACAACTTTTCATTATAAATAAATTCTTGATTTGCTTTTAAGCCCATTAGCTTAATCGCTATTGGTGAAAGGGGGGAGATGGCATAATAAATTTCATTGTCAAATATTATTTTCCCAGCACTTATGGAGATATAAAATTTTTCTTTGTTAGTAATTACAATATTTCCAAGGGAAGCCGTATCTGCTTGCTGATAGAGGTTTATTTTATTCAGTGTTTTTTTTAATTCTAAAGTTTGCGCCAATATATTAGCGTTTTTTTCTTGCTCCAGCTGCATCATTGCGCGGGCTGTTTCATGTTTGTCGCCTGCACTACTTTTTGTTTCATCATTTCCCGACTCAAGAGCAGCATTCATAGCAGATTGAATATGATTTAATCGGTTTTCAATATATTCTAAACATTTGTTATAAAGTTCTGTCCTTAGAGGTATATTCTCACGCATTAATTTTTATTTTATTTTTTTGTATTTCTCTGGAAATAATATAAGATGCTAATTTTTAAAAGAGTCCTTTTTCATGTTTTTTTTAAACCATGTTGATGAAATATACTTGTGGTGATGGGTTTAAATAAAATATATTATTTCCTTGTTTTTTTAGCAAAGCCGTAATATAATCCAAAACCAAAACTGAAATAGTTTATAGAGCCAATATTGTTTTTGCTGAACTGTGCCCAATCATTCAAACATAATTCATAAGGATCGAAATTACGTTCAATTAGGCTGTATGCAATTGTAAATCCAATTCCTATTTCAGTTTCCGTTTCCGTTAAAAAATAGATGTTTATCTCTGGTTCTATATATTTAGACCGGAATCCATTTATTATTGGAGTTTTATTGGGCACCTTACATTTAAATTCTGAATATTTTGTATGAATTTGACCAACAGATAGGGATGCAGAAAATAATATACTATTTTTACTACCTAAATAAACATCACTTCCAATGTTAGCACCAATTTTATTTAAAGACATATTTGCATTATAATCAGGGATTTTATTTTCAGTAATTTTGAGTAAACCATTTTTAAAAGTAATACCAGCAAAAAATCTTTTGTAGAGCATCAAATTAAGTCCTGCACCAGCTTCGTAAATACCTACAAAACTTTTTTTGAAAGCTTCGTTACCAATAGGGTGGGGGACTGTTATAGAAACTCTTGGGCTGTATAAGTAATTTTGCTTTTGGCGCTGGGAAGGAGCTTCAATTATTAATGTTTCGGATGGATCAGGTTCCTCCTGTGCAAAAGCATTAAATGAAATAAAAGCAAGCAGCATTATTGAAAAAAAAATATTCAATGACTTCGGTCGGAACTCTATTCTACAAGGTGCTAAAAAATAATTATCAAAGGAAGTAGCGAAAAAAATATTGATATTTTTTTTATATATAGAATTGATTGTCAGTTTGTTTTTGATGTTTATATAAAGTTTACATACAGTCTTTACACTTCTGCCATATTGTTGGAAAAAGTATTTTAAAATTGAAAAAAGGGGGTTCATAATTTTGACCAATTATAAATTTTTTTTTAACTTACAAATTACAAAAAAATTGGATTTTTAATATAAAAAAATTGTTCTGCCAATAAAAGAAAGCAAGGGTAAATACATATTTATATGTATTTCAAAACTGTTGCAACTGTTTAATAAGAATATGCTTTAAGCAATAAGTTCGAATGTTTTTTTGACTTATTAATATTGCAAATAATTAAAATTATTTATTTAATTTCAGAAAGGACTTCTTCCCCTTCTTTATCTAAATATGTTTGAACAATATTAATAGCATTATCAATTACATCACTCAAGGCAGTAATAAAACTACCAGGTTTTGCCAATGATAGAGCATGTTTTAATGCATCCACTTCTTTAGGAATATATTCATAAGATTGATTAGGATTAACATCCGCAATGCCCTCCAATAATAGTTTTACAATTTCATCAGCATTTCTGCCACGTAAAAATTTGTCTTGTCTTATAATAATATGGTCGAACATCTGGGCTGAAATCCTACCTAGTTCTTTGATATCATTATCTCTTCTATCACCAGTGCCAGTAATAATACCAATTTTTAATGGAGAATCAATGGTTGATAAAAATTCCTTTATACCCCTAAAACCATCGGGATTATGAGCAAAATCAATCATCACTTTAAAATCTTTAAAAGTAAAAATGTTCATTCTGCCAGGTGTTTGAGCTGATGAAGGGATAAAAGTTTCCAGTGAGGGTCCGATATCTTCTATTTTAAAACCATATACGTAGGAGGCAAGTGTAGCAGCTAAAACGTTATAAATCATAAAAGTTACTTTACCACCAAATGTTAAAGGAATTAAGGTTGCTTTTTCTACTCTAAATTTCCATTCTCCTTTTTTGATGGTGATATAACCATTTTCGTAAATAGCGGCAATTCCACCTTTTTTGCAATGCTCAATAATTACAGGGTTATTTTCATCAATACTAAAGTATGCTACTTTACACGATGCATTTTTACCAATAGTCACACAGTATTTATTATCAGCGTTTAAAACAGCGTATCCATCGCGCTTTACACTTTCTATCACAACAGCTTTCACCTTGGTCATCTCCTCCAAGGTATTTATATCCGACAATCCCATGTGATCGGCCTGCACATTTGTAACAATTCCTATATCACATTTGCTGAAGCCAAGTCCCGCTCTTAATATACCTCCACGTGCCGTTTCCAGCACAGCAAACTCTACAGTAGGGTCTTTTAAAATAAATTCGGCACTAACAGGGCCAGTAGTATCTCCTTTTGTTAACATTGAATTACCTACATAAATTCCATCTGATGTAGTAAAGCCAACTTTAAATCCATTGTTTTTTACAATATGTGCAATTAATCGGGTAGTAGTAGTTTTTCCATTGGTGCCTGTAATTGCAATAATAGGTATTCTACATGATTTTCCTGGAGGATAAAGCATATCAATTACCGGTGCTGCAACATTGCGAGGTAAACCATTAGCAGGTGCTAAATGCATCCTGAATCCAGGAGCAGCATTTACTTCTAAAACTACAGCACCATTGCTTTCTAAAGGTTCACTAAGATTAATTCCCATGATATCTATGCCACAAATATCCAAGCCGATAATTCTGGAAATTCTTTCAAAAATAAATATGTTATGTGGATGCACTGTATCCGTAATATCGGTAGAGGTGCCGCCGGTGCTAAGGTTAGCTGTACCTTTCAAATAACATTGTTCATTTTTTTTAAGTATGGTTTCAACGGTATAATTTTTCTTACTCAATTGCTCTGTTGTTTCCCTGTCGATGCTGATTTCTGTTAAAACATTTTCATGCCCATAGCCCCTGCGAGGATCTTTATTTTCGGTATCCACTAATTGTCGGATAGTTGAAACTCCGTCGCCTATAACATGCGCCGGTTCACGCAAAGCGGCAGCAATAAATTTATTATTAATTACTAAAATCCTAAAATCAAAACCAGAAATAAATTTCTCTACAATTATTTTTCGTGAATATTTTTTCGCATGATGGAAGGCAGCAGTTGCTTCCTCCAATGTTTTTACATTAATAGATGCACCTTTGCCGTGGTTCCCGTCAAGTGGTTTAAATACCAATGGAAAATTTATTTTTTTAATAGCACTTTCCAAATCTTCTTCATAAGCAATGCAAACTCCATTAGCCACAGGTATTGCAGCATCTTCCAACAAACGTTTTGTTTCATCTTTATTGCTAGCAATGTCAACAGCTATAGAACTAGTATGATCAGTCATGGTAGCTCTAAAACGTATTTGATTTTTGCCATAACCCAATTGTATAAGTGATGCACTATTCAATCGGATAAATGGAATATCGCGAGCTACAGCTTCGTCTACAATAGAACCTGTGCTTGGTCCAAAACGATCTTGCTCACGTATTTCACGCATGGTGCGGATATCATTTTCCAGGTCATACTCTACTCCATTAATTAATGCTTCGGCAATTTTTACAGATGCTTTAGCTGCATAAACACCTGCTTTTTCTTCCATATATGAAAAAACAACGTTGTAAATGCCCAACTTGCCAGTACTTCTGGTTCTTCCAAAACCACATTCCATACCTGCTAAAGTTTGTATTTCTAAAGTAATGTGTTCAATAACATGGCCCATCCATGTACCTTCTTTTACTCTTGAAAAGAAACCGCCTTTACAATTTTCGGAACAACGGTGCTCAATCATACTAGGAATAAGTTTTTCCAAGCGTTCGGAAAATCCGTCAATTTTATTTGTAGGAAAATCCTCCAACTCTTCGAGATCTAACCTCATCACAATGAGTTTTTTTCTACGTATAGACCAATAATTAGGCCCTCTCATTACTTTTATTTCAATTATTTTCATTTATCTTTTAATTTTTTTATCAATATAGTAATATTTCTGACACAAATTGAATTTGTTCAAAACAAAGTTAAAAAGAAATCCATACTTTATTTTGTTGAATGTTTATAAGTATAATTTTACCTAAAATTTAATAGCTGTTGAATTGGAGAATTAGGTTTTAAAAAAGGGAATTATATAATTTCACATTTTTTACTATAGTGTATGCAAAATATAATGGGAATTCCAAAGGGTAAATTAATATCAATAGGAGGAAGTGAAGACAAAGGTACAGGGATGGATCCTGATTTTATTCAAAAGGAACATCATATTTTTTTTGAATTTGGAATTTTGAAAAGAATATTATCTGAAATGAAAGGTGTTGATTCTGTTATAGAAGTAATAACTACAGCATCGCAAATACCAGAAGAAGTAGGTGAAAATTATGTTCAATCGTTTGGGAAGCTAGGCTGTAATAATGTAGGGCTTATTCATATCAAGAATAGGGAAGATGTACTTAAGGAGGAATACATTGAACGTATTAGAAAAGCTGATGGAGTTATGTTTACCGGAGGAAATCAATTACGATTAAGTGTTATTTTTGGTGGTACGGATATTCTTGAACTTATTACCGAACGTTATCAAAATGAGGATTTTTTAATAGCAGGAACAAGCGCTGGTGCTATGGCGATGAGTAATACCATGATTTATCATGGTAGTAGCACCCATGCTTTATTAAAGGGGGAAGTGAAGATTACAACAGGTCTGGCTTTTATTAAAGATGTAATTATTGATTCACATTTTGTAACACGCGGAAGGTTTGGAAGATTGTCGCAGGCTGTTGCTAGTAATCCTGGTTGCACAGGTATTGGATTGGGTGAAGATACAGCTGTAGTTATCAGGGACGGCAACAAAATGGAAGCGATAGGTTCAGGATTGATACTTATTTTTGACGGACATAATATACGACATTCAAATATTGCTGATCTAAGAGATGGCGCACCAATTTCTATAGAAAATATGGTTGTTCATGTAATGGCGAAAGGCAATTTTTATTATTTAAAAGAAAGAAAATTTTATGCCGGCATAAAAGAAACGGAAGTAAAATAATATTTTAGTTTCTTATAAATAATATTTTTGGTTTTAATTTAAAACCTATGCATTATAGTATCATTAATGCAGAATTTATTGGAGTTTATATATTTTTTCGCTAATGATTTTTTAAAAAACAATTTCAGGCAATTATTTTTAATAGTTTTTTAAAAGCAATTAAATTCTTGGGAATGTTTTTCTAATGCCAATATGGTATTCTCGTCAATAAAAGCATCATTTGCATTAATTAGTGTTGAAATATTAGAAATTGGAAGTTTATTAGGGAGTACACATAATCCCAAATAGTTTAATATTGCGGCTAAATGATCCAAGCCTCTTAAATTCCCTGCTCTACCCGTAGACACTCCAATTAGTGCAACTTTTTTTCCTTTAAAAAGACTAGGGTGAATGGCGTCAATAAAAACTTTTAGTATACCAGGATAGCTGCCATTATATTCGGGGGCAATTATTACAAATTTTTGTATTGGTGCTATACATTTATCTAAAAGTTGCTGAAAAGCCACTGAACGTTTACTAAATAATTCATTAAATGCAATATCATTAGGGACATTTTCAAGGGAAAGTATTTCTGATTTAATATTTTGTTTTTCAAGCAATTGTGAGTAAAATTGAGCGGTTTTTAGTGTATTGCTTTTTGGCCTGTTAGTGGCAGAAATTATAGTTATCATTTTAATGTATTATTAACAAAATGTTGTTTGAAACCTCTTAATAAGTTTTCGAATATTTATAGGCTCAAAAACTGTACTTTTACAAAAAATATTTGGTTGCAATGTTACATATTTTTTTATAATGAATATAACATATTTTGGTTATTTTTCTTTTGGAGCTGAGGTAAATGAGAAGCATTTACTTTTTGACCCATTTATTACTGCAAATATATGAGTTGGCGCCGAATACTAAGTATCGTTTTTTTAACAAATAATTAATTATAAAACACAGAATTTTTAAAAAAAATAAACCGATGGGAAAAATTATAGCAATTGCAAATCAGAAAGGTGGCGTTGGTAAAACAACAACAGCTATTAACTTGGCAGCAAGTTTAGCGGTGTTGGAATATAAAACACTTTTGATAGATGCTGATCCACAGGCAAATGCTACATCAGGTGTAGGATTTGATCCTCGAAATATAAAAACTGGCCTTTACGAATGCATTATTGATGGTGTTGATCCCAAAAATAGCATCCTTCAGACAGAAACTCCTAATCTTTTTCTTCTTCCATCTCATATTGATTTAGTGGGAGCTGAAATTGAAATGATCAATCTTCCTCAACGTGAAAAAATGATGAAGATGGCTCTGGAAAAAATAAAAAATGATTATGATTTTATCATTATAGATTGTTCCCCATCTTTAGGTTTAATTACTATTAATTCTTTGTCTGCTGCCGATTCAATTCTAATTCCAGTTCAATGCGAATATTTTGCATTGGAAGGTCTAGGAAAATTATTGAATACTATTAAAATTGTTCAATCCAGGCTTAATCCAGAATTGACCATTGAAGGTATTTTATTGACGATGTATGATATGCGGTTACGATTGAGTAATCAGGTGGTAGAAGAGGTGAAAACTCATTTTCAACAAATGGTTTTTGATACAATTATTCAACGTAATACAAAATTAGGTGAGGCGCCAAGTTTTGGACAAAGTATTATAATGCATGATGCAAGTGGAAAGGCATCTATCAATTATTTAAACTTAGCCAGGGAAATACTTCAAAAAAATGGACTTACAAGGATAGTAGATTCCGAAAAAATTATTGATATATTAGAAGAAAATTAATTTTTTTAGGATTTAAATATTTTAACAGAGCAACATTAAATTATACAAAATGTCAACAAAACGAAATGTATTAGGAAGAGGATTAAGTGCATTACTTGAAAATGCAAAAACAGATATTACAAGTAATAATCAATTGGAGGCTGAGACTAAAGTTGTTGGTGCTATTGCAAACATTGAAATTTCAAATATTGAAATAAATCCATTTCAGCCTAGGACTAATTTTGATGAAAATGCACTCAATGAATTAGCTTCCTCCATTAAGGAACATGGTATTATTCAGCCTATAACAGTTCGTAAATTAGGATACGATAAATTCCAGTTAATATCAGGTGAAAGACGCTTTAGAGCTTCACAGATTGCTGGTTTAACTAGTGTTCCTGCTTATATAAGGATAGCAAATGATCAGACAATGCTTGAAATGGCATTGGTGGAAAATATTCAACGCGAAAACCTCAATGCTATTGAAGTAGCAATTAGTTACAAACGATTAATTGAGGAGTGCGATTTAACTCAAGAACAACTTTCTCAAAAAGTAAGTAAACAGCGTTCAACAATTACCAACTATTTACGTTTATTAAAGCTACCCGTTGAAATACAATTGGCAATTCAAAATAACGATATTTCAATGGGACATGCTCGCGCCTTAATAAATATTGATAATACAGAAAAGCAATTAGATATTTATCAACAAATAATTTTAAATAATTTATCTGTTCGTGAAACAGAAGATTTCGCGCGTGGTGCTAAAACAGAATTATCAGGATCTAGTAATAATACTATTTTAAAAAAATCTACTAAAGGCAATTTATCTTTCGAACAATTAAAGGTAGTAGAAGATTTGCGTTCTGTATTTAATGCTAAAGTCAATATTAACAGGGAAACTAATGGCAAAGGGAAAATCGTTATTCCTTTTAAATCAGATAATGATTTAAAACGTATTCTTGATTTGTTAGATGCTTAATTATATCCAACATATTTTTATTGCAATTAGGAGATTTCAGCTATTTGTTGTAATTTCCTCTTTATTTTTTTCAATAAATCAGATGGATGCTCAAGTAACAAATAGTGTTTTACTTAGTCCTAAACCGACAATTACTGATTCAATAATTGTTAAGTACCATTCTCCAAAAAAAGCGGCCTTATTGTCGAGTATTATTCCTGGTTTGGGGCAAGTTTATAATAAAAAATACTGGAAAGTACCACTGTTTTATTTAGGTTTTGCTGGGCTTGCATACTCAATAAATGGAAATCAAATAAAGTATGTTAAATACCGCAATGCTTATAAATATCGCATTGATGGTGATCCATTAACTGTTGATGCATTTCCACTTTATTCAGATGATAATTTAAATACTTTGCAACTGTATTATAACCGATATCGTAATTTATCTGTTATTGGCGTAACATTGCTTTATGTTATTAATATATTAGATGCAAGTGTTGATGCCCACATGTTCACATTTGACGTTGGGGATGATTTATCCCTCCAATTAAATCCTACATTAATAAATACTTCTAATTTTAATTCCTACATCTCAGGTTTATCAGTTAGTCTTAATTTTTAACCACTTTGGGCATAATTTAATGTTGAAATAATTTAATAAACTGTATGAAATTTTTAAAAATCCGAAGAATTTTAACTGTACAGTTTAATTTTAAAACGAATAATTTAATTAATTAACTAACTAACTAATTTCCACGGATACCTTATATTTTCGATTTGGTATAAAGTGGTGGCATTCTATCATGACAGAGGAGTTTCTTCACTATATATGGAAATTTAGATTGTTTAATCAATTAAACTTACAAACTACGGTAGGAGAAAATATTGAAATTATTAAAGTTGGAATTCATAATTTAAATGCTGGTCCTGATTTTTTTAATGCACAGTTAAGAATTGGAAATACTTTATGGGCAGGTAATGTGGAATTACATATCAATGCAAAGGATTGGAATAAACATAACCATCAAGAGGATAAAGCATACGATAATGTTATTTTGCATGTTGTATTTAATTCAGATGAAAAAATATACAGAAAATCAGGTGAATTAATACCAACTTTAGAACTTAAAGATAAAATTGAAAATAATATTATTCATAAGTATTTAAATTTTAAATCAAATAACGATTGGATACCATGTGAAAAGCAAATTAGTGAAGTTCCTGAAATAATTATAAACAGTACTCTTGACAGGTTACTTTTGGAACGCTTGGAAGCTAAATCAACATCCATTACTGAAAGCTTAAAAATAAATAAAAATAATTGGGAAGAAACTTTTTATCAACACCTTGCTCGTAATTTCGGTTTTAAAACAAATGCTGTACCTTTTGAATTGCTATCAAAATCTCTACCTTCCATTATACTCGGAAAACATAAAAACAGTATTTTACAAATTGAGGCTTTACTTTATGGTCAAGCTGGTTTATTAAATGAACATTTGGAAGATAAATATTTATTAGCCTTACAGAACGAATATGTTTTTTTGAAACAGAAATTCCAATTACATGCTATAGATACTCATTTATGGAAATTTTTACGCTTGCGGCCATTAAATTTTCCTACTATACGCATTGCTCAATTTGCCAATCTTATTTTTAACTCCTCCCATTTATTCTCCAAAATTATGGAAACTGAAAAATGTGTCGACTTAAAAAAGTTATTAAATGTAGGTGTTTCGGATTATTGGCATAATCATTATGTTTTTGATAAAGCTAGCTCCAGTTTATTGGCAAGCACTTTGCAGCAAAGCCATTTAAGCCTTGATCAAGGTATTTCAAATTTTATTAAAGACCTTCCTCCTCCTGATTTTTTGAAAAAACGTTTAGGAAAAGATTCTGTAAATAATATTATAATTAATACTGTGGTTCCATTTTTATTTGTATTCGGAAAACATAAAAATGAAGAAAAGTATGTAAATAGAGCATTGCAGTTTTTGGAGCAAACAGAGGGTGAAAACAATGCAATAATTAAAAAGTGGGCTGCGTTAAAACTATCTGTTAATAAAGCATATTCCACTCAGGCGCTTCTACAATTAAAAAACGAATATTGTAATAATAAAAAATGTTTAAATTGTAATATTGGTAATTATTTGATAAAAAAATCTTAATTTAGTATTACTAAAAAATCCACTAATGATAAAAAAAATTCAAAATTGGTTTGAAACGCAAGCGTTTGGTGTATGTGAATGGTGGGGTAATAAACTTGGCATAAGTATCACCAAAATTAGGATTTATTTTATTTATCTTTCTTTTTTCACCATTGGATCACCCGTCATTATTTATTTTATAATGGCTTTTATATTGGAGCATAAAAAATATTTTAAACCATGGCGTATTAAACGCAGAAGTGTTTGGGACCTTTAACTTATTAGATATTTAATAAATATTGGCAGAAAATTTTAGGAACAATTAATTTTTTCTAATTTTAATTATGTTTAATTACACCTATTTTTATAAAATATATATTTCCCTTGGACTTTTATTATTAATAGTTTGTACAGGTGTTTTTGGTTTTATTGGAATTGAGGGCTATAATTTTTTAGATGCCTTTTATATGACAATTATTACAGTTGCTACTGTTGGATTTCAGGAAGTTCATCCATTAAGTGCAAATGGTAGATTGTTTACGGCATTTTTAATAATAATTAGTTTTGGTACTTTTGCGTATGCCATCGCATCCATTTCAAAATATGTTATTGATGGTGAATTTAAACATTATTATAAAAATTATAAATTATTGACAGAAATAGGTAAGATAGAAAAGCATGTTATTATATGCGGTTACGGCCGTAATGGTAGACAGGCTGCTCATGTGTTAAAAAAACATGATACACGTTTTGTTGTTCTTGAAATAAATAAAGAAATAGTATCTTCTGTAAATCATAAATATTCCCATTTGATGATGGAGGGGGATGCTACATTAGATGAGGTATTATTGAAAGCGGGGATAACAAGAGCCAAGGCATTGATAACTACTTTACCTGTAGATGCGCATAATGTATTTATTGTCCTTTCTGCACGTGCTTTAAACCCTAATTTAGTAATTATTAGTAGAGCTTCGGAAGATAATTCTGATAAAAAATTAAAAATAGCAGGCGCCAATAATGTTATCATGCCCGACAAACTTGGTGGTGCACACATGGCTTCTCTAGTTATGAAACCAGATGTTATGGAGTTTGTTGATTATATTACCGGACAGGGTGATGATAATATTCGGCTGGAAGAAATAACATTCGAAAATATGTCTTTGGAATTCCAAAATAAAACCATCAGTGATTTAGAAATTAGAAATAAATCTGGTGCGAATATTATTGGATTTAAAACTGCTCATGGCGATTATATTATTAATCCATCTGCTGATACAAAAATAATTCCTGATGCAAAATTATTTGTACTTGGAACGAATGATCAAATTAATAAATTAAAAGAATTATTTATTTAGTGCTACATTGGTAAATAAATTAATTGTTTTATTAATATTTCCACAAATTTAGACTCTCCAATATTAATGCTTTAGTTTTTTTATGAAAAAAATTTTAATAACAGGCTGTAATGGATTACTTGGTCAGAAGCTAGTTGCTAATTTGGTTAGCAGAACGGATATTCACCTTATTGCAACATCATTAGGGCCCAACCGTCTAAATATGCAAGCTGGGTACCTATATAAAACACTTGATATTACAAACAAGGCAGATGTAGAGAAAGTATTTGCTAAATACACGCCTGATATTGTTATAAATACTGCTGCTATGACTAATGTTGACGCTTGCGAAGCGCAATTAGATGAATGTTGGAATTTAAATGTAACAGCTGTTAAAAATATTGTTGAGGTTCTTGAAAGTCAACCCAGTTCACCAGGCGGCGAAAAGCCACACTTAATTCACCTTTCTACTGATTTTATTTTTGATGGCGAAAAAGGATCCGAATATATAGAAACAGACATACCAAACCCGCTGAGTTATTATGCTTTGTCAAAATATGAATCAGAGAAAATAGTAGAAAAAAGTAGAATAAACTGGACCATTGCGCGTACCATTATTATTTATGGGACAGCTGACAATATGAGCCGCTCAAATATTGTACTTTGGGCAAAAGATGAATTAACTAAAGGTAACAAGATTAATGTGGTGGATGATCAATTTCGTTCACCAACACTTGCCGAAGATTTAGCTGATGCTTGTATTTTGATTGCCGACAAAGGTGAAACAGGTATTTATCATTTATCTGGGAAGGAAACAATGAGTATATTAGAATTGGTTAATAAAGTTGCTGAATTTTGGAACTTGGATAAATCATTAATAAATCCTATTAAATCAATTACATTAAATCAGGCTGCAAAGCGTCCATCTTATACAGGTTTTATTATTGATAAAGCAATAGAGAATTTAGGATATACGCCTCATTCCTTTACAGAAGGATTAGAAATACTCGATAGGCAGTTACATGAATTAAAATTATAGCTTTATTTAGCTATTATTACCAAAAACATTTTGATTTTTTCATTAAAAATTAATTCTATCTAGCGTATTTCGAATTGCCAAATTTCTTTTTTTGATTATTATTACTTGTAGATTTTGGTCTTGAATGGCCCCAAGAGTTTCCTCCTCCTCCTGCTTGTTTAATAGCTTTCACAGGGTTATGGTCCATCAATGGAAAGGGGTGATTTTCAAAAACAGGTATTTTTTTTGAAATTAATTTTTCTATATCACGTAAATATTCTTTTTCTTCAGCATCACAAAAAGAATAAGCTGTTCCTTTCGCCCCAGCTCTTCCAGTCCTTCCAATACGGTGAACGTAGGTTTCTGCAATGTTGGACATCTCATAATTTATTACATATTCTAATTCATCTACGTCTATTCCTCGCGCAGCAATATCTGTAGCTACCAATATACGAGTAGTTTGGTCTTTAAAATTTGATAATGCTCTTTGGCGTGCATTTTGAGATTTGTTACCATGTATTGCTTCGGCTTTAATAGCATGTTTTAACAAAACTTTTACTACTTTATCAGCACCGTGTTTTGTTCTTGTAAATACCAGAGCAGTTTTAATTGCTGTATTTTTTAATATATCTATTAATAGGTCGTTTTTATTGCCTTTATCTACAAAATATATAAATTGTTTAATAATATCTACAGTTGATGAAACGGGAGTTACCGATACTTTTGAAGGATTTTGTAAAATAGTGCCGGATAGTTTTACAATTTCTGGTGGCATGGTAGCAGAAAAGAAAAGCGATTGTTTCTTTTTAGGTAGCGCAGCTAGCATCCTTTTTACATCATGGATAAAACCCATGTCCAACATGCGGTCTGCTTCATCTAGTACAAATATTTCTACATTATTTAATGTTAAATGACCTTGATTCATAAGGTCTAATAGGCGGCCAGGTGTAGCAATTAGTATGTCTACACCAATGCGCAATGCAGCTGTTTGTGGGTTTTGATTTACCCCTCCAAAAATTACAGTACAGGTTAAGCCTGTATGTCGGCCATAAGCTTTAAAACTTTCTCCAATTTGAATTGCTAATTCTCTAGTGGGCGTAACAATTAAGCTTCTGATTGTTTTCTTTTTGTTGTACTGTTTATTTACGCTTAATAATTGTAGGATTGGAATTGCAAAGGCAGCCGTTTTTCCTGTCCCGGTTTGTGCGCAGCCTAATAAATCATTTCCTTGTAAAACTATAGGTATAGCTTGGGTTTGGATAGGGGTTGGTGAAGTATAGCCTTCCTCTTGTATTGCTTTTAAAATAGAATCAATAATGCCTAAAGATTGAAATACCATATTTATTGTGATTGTTTGGGTTCTTTTTTTTGAATATTTAATTTACAAAAAAATATATAATTAACAATTATTGGAAATTTCGCTAAGGTAATATTTTTTTCAATTGAATTTAGGAATAATACTGTTTTTAGGCATTTTAACCATTTTTAAAAATTGTATGTAACAAAATAATTGGTTAGGAGTATGAATTTAAAGTTTCTTGTACGCACTTTTTTTTCTTAATTTTAAATTACCTATGTTAACAATTTATTTCCATCGTAAAACAATTTATTCATGTAGTTTTTATTGTATTTTTTTAGGTTGTTTATTTTCATTTCATTGGGCTGTACTAAATTGTGTATTTCGGTAGAACAATTAAATCAAAATGTATTTAACCCCAAAAAGATATTAGCTTGTAGCATTTTTATTATCTTCACAATGGAATAGAATTATTATATTCATTTCAAATACTTTTTAGATGCTAAGTAAAATTCAACTCAAGGAATTTTTAGATGAGAAAGTTAATCAGTATAATACTGTTGATTTTATTGAATCCGATCCCATTAGTATTCCGCACAGGTATTCGTTAAAAGAAGATATTGAAATTGCTGGTTTATTAGCGGCAACAATTTCATGGGGTAACAGAAAAATGATTGTTAAAAATGGTCATAGGATGATGGATTTAATAGGCGAATCACCTTATGATTTTGTAATGTCTCACAGAAAGCAACAGCTAGCGCGATTTGAAGGATATGTGCATAGAACATTTAACGAAATTGATTTAATATATTTTATTACTGCCTTAAAACATATTTATAAAAATAAAGGTGGACTTGAGAAAGTATTCTCTACATATGCTAAGCAGCATACATTACAGACAGCAATACACTATTTTAAAAATGTTTTTTTTGAAATTCCACATCCATTGCGAACAACTAAACATATTTCGGACCCATTTAAAGGTTCAGCTGCAAAAAAAATAAATATGTATTTGAGATGGCTGGTTAGAAATGATAAAAGGGGCGTCGATTTTGGTATATGGCAATCCATTCATACTTCTCAATTAAGTTGTCCATTAGATGTTCATTCGGGAAATATAGCAAGAAAATTAGGATTGCTTGTTAGAAAACAAAATGACGCAAAGGCTGTTATTGAATTGGATACTAATTTAAGGTTATTAGATAGTATAGATCCAGTAAAATACGACTTTGCTCTTTTTGGCTTGGGTATTTTTGAGAAATTTTAAATTTCAATTTTATATTTTTTGAATGATGAGCTTGATAATTGAATGCTTCTAATAATATTTTATTGGTTGTTTTTATGTGCCTAAAGTTTATTTAAATTTCTCTCTCAATGCTTCCAGCTGTGCGATATAATCATTTTCAGGAATTGTTTTTTTACCATTTTTGTTAACTACTTTATTTATAGACTTCGCTTTTTGAATCGGCAGAATTGCTTCCTCTTTCATTGATAAAGCAATTCGTTTACGTTGGATGTCTATTTCGGTAACCATTACCATCACTTGCTGTTGCACCTTAATTATTTTGTTAGGGTCATCAATAAATGTATTTGAAAGCTGGCTAATATGTATCAAGCCATCTTGGTGAACTCCTATATCTACAAAGGCACCAAAGTTAGTTACGTTAGTAACAATTCCTGGTAATCGCATGCCAATGCGAAGATCTTTCATATCATGCACACTTTTGTCGAAAGCAAATACTTCAAATGACTTTCGAGGATCTCGTCCTGGTTTTTCTAATTCATTTAATATATCTGTTAATGTAGGGAGTCCAATTTTATTTGATACATAGTTGGAAATAACAATTTTTTTGCGCAATTCTTTTTCAGCCATTAATTGCTGTATGGAGCAATTTAAATCAGCAGCCATTTTCTCTACAATACTATAACTTTCGGGATGAACAGCACTTTTATCCAATGGATGTTTACTATCGTGGATACGTAAAAATCCAGCAGCCTGCTCATATGCTTTATCTCCCATCCGTGGTACTTTTAATAATTCTTTTCGAGTTTTGAAAGGGCCATTTTCATTTCTATATTCAATAATATTTCTAGCTAATACAGGCCCTAAGCCAGAAACATAAGATAGTAATTGTTTGCTAGCTGTGTTCACTTCCACCCCCACAATGTTTACGCAACTCTCAACTACTTCGTCTAATTTTTTCTTAATTTCAATTTGATCTACATCGTGCTGATATTGCCCAACACCTATTGATTTAGCGTCAATTTTTACTAGTTCGGCTAATGGGTCTGCTAACCGGCGTCCTATGGATACAGCGCCGCGCACTGTAATATCCTTATCTGCAAATTCTTCACGAGCAGCTTCTGAAGCCGAATAGATGGATGCCCCGCTTTCATTTACCATAATAATATTTATTTCCTTAGGTAAATTATCGATTGTACGAACAAATGTCTCTGTTTCCCTTCCTGCAGTACCATTTCCTATGGCTATTGTTTCTAATTGGTATTTGGCACACAAGGAAATTATTATCTGTTTCGTTTCAAACTGCTTATTGTTTTCATGGGGATAAATAACAGTATCCTCCAATAGTTTCCCTTGCTTATCCAATACTACTAACTTGCATCCTGTTCGAAATCCTGGATCTATAGCCAACATTGCTTTTTGACCAAGGGGAGATGCTAATAATAACTCTCTCAAATTATCTGCAAATACTTGAATGGCTTTTGTATCGGCTAATTCTTTTGTGAAAATTCGCATTTCCGATTCAATAGAAAATTGCATCATCCGATCGTAGGAGTCTTCCAGTGCGAGTCGAATGTGCACAGTAGTAGAATTGTTTGCAATAATAAATTGACGATATAAAATTTCTACCGCTAAATCATTTGGTGGAGCAATAATTATAGATAGAATATCTTCATTCTCCCCTCTTCGCATTGCTAGCATTCGATGAGAGGGGCATGACATTAATAATTCTTCCCATTCAAAATAATCTTTAAACTTTTCGCCTATCTCTTCTTTATTTTTAAAAGCTCTACTTTTTATAGTTGCCTGCTCTTTAAATAATTGTCGGATTTTTTCTCTCGCTTCTGCATTTTCATTTACCCATTCAGCAATAATATCACGTGCGCCAGAAAATACTTCGTCTGTTGTTTTTATGTCTTTGTTTATTGATAAATATAGCTGGGCTTCTTTTTCAATATCGAATATTTGTTGTTTAAATAATAGTTGCGCAAATGGTTCCAACCCTTTTTCGCGTGCAATTGAAGCCCTTGTCCTTCGTTTCGGCTTGAATGGTAAATAAATATCTTCCAACTTAGATAATGATTCAGCCCCTCTTAATAGTTCTATTAGTTCGGTACTTAATTTCCCCTGACTTTCTATAGATGCTAAAATAGCTTCACGCCTCTTCTCCATTGCTCTTAAACGTTCCATCTCATCGCGAACATTTGCAACCTGCACTTCGTCCATACTGTCTGTTAATTCTTTCCTATAACGAGCAATAAATGGGATAGTAGCCCCTTCATCCAATAAATTTACAGTGGCGAGAACTTGTCGTTGGGAGATTCCTAACAGTAATGCTATTTTTTTGTGTAACAGTGTTTCGTTCATATTTTTTTTATTGTTGCAAATATAATTATCTAAAATATATTTGATTAATAAATTTTTCAACAGCCCAAAAACTAATGTTGACAATTATTTAACATGACTACTGAATTAAGTTTTTTGGATTAAATTTTAAATAAAATAATTATATTTATCCACAATAAATATATTCTTAAAAAATATATAGATTGATTTATTATAAATTATTATTTTTTGCTTTGAAAAAAACTAGCTTTATATTTTCTTTTTTTGTTTTTTTTATATTTTTTAGCGAACAAAATTTGTCCGCTCAAAAAATTGTAATGGACTCATTGCAAAATGTATTGAAATTATCTAAAGCAGATACTAACCGTGTTCTCCTTTACTCCAAATTATTTCGTTATTCAGATTCCTTATTTTATGGAGAGGAAGCTTTGAAATTATCACAAAAATTAAATTATACATATGGTAACGCAATAGCATTAAGAGATTTGGGATATTATTATTTTGGGAAGGAAAAGTTTGATATATCTCTTAAATATTTTGTGGATGCTATGAAAATAGCTGAATCCAATGGATATAAAAAGATGCTTGCAAATATTTATAAGTTTACAGGATTTATTTTTAGGCCAACAGATCCCAATGCTGCAATGGAATATTATTCTAAAAGTTTACGATTGTATACTGAATTAAAGAACGAACTCGCCTCCTCTTATTTATTGAGTGCCATTGGCAATATTTATGAAGGCAATAATGCAATTAAAAATGATAATATTCATGAGAATTCGGCACTGCAATATTATCTCAAAAGTTTGGAAATAAGACAGCGTATTGGTAATCAAGCGGAAATAGCATCCTCTTTAAATGAAACATCAAGGATTTATGAAAGCCTTGGAGAAACAGATAAAGTAAAGGAATTAAGAAAAAAAGGATTAGAATTGGCAGAAAAATCTAGCAGTATTTATGATATTGTATATTTCTGTAATTTGATAGGGCAAGATTTTTTAAAATCTGGTAATTTTAATGAAGCGATACGCTATCAATTAAGAGCTTATAAAATTATTTCTCTCGAAAATAATCTAAATTACTTAATTATGGGTGAAGTAGCGAGAGCATTGGCAAATACATACGATAAATTGAAGGATTATAATAAAGCTGTTATATATTATAAAATTTATATTTCCTGTAATGATACATTGGTGAGAAGAGTGAATAGTGTAAATTTAAATTTATTGAAAAATACTATTTTGGTTGAAAAGGAGAAGCAAAATATTTTAATTAAGGATGCAGAAATTGAAAAACAAAAAGCTATTGTTAGTAGTCAAATTTTACTGCGCAATACATTAATTATAGGATTTATAGTATTAATTTTTCTGTTAATTTTTATTGTCATTGTTTTTCGCAAAACAAGTTTAAAGAATAGGGAAATTCAAATAAATAATAAAAAATTGAAATTGCATACAAAATAATTAATGAAAAAACCATTGCTATTACCGATAGCATTCATTACGCATTGCGTATTCAAAATGCTACCTTGCCAAACCTTAATGATATTTTTTCTGAATTAGAGAATAGTTTTGTATTATATAAACCAAAAGATATTGTAAGCGGTGATTTTTATTGGTTTACTAAAAAAAGAAATTTAGTTTTTATTGCTGCAATGGACTGCACTGGTCATGGCGTTCCAGGTGCATTTATGAGTATTATAGGTTCCGAACGTTTAAACGATGCTGTTCAAAATGAAGACAATCCCGGTAAAATACTTTCTCATTTAAATGTAGGTATTAAAACATCCTTGCATCAATCAGAAAATTTAGAATTTATTAGAGATGGAATGGATATAGCTCTTTGTTCAATAGATTTGAATACTAAAATTCTAAATTATGCCGGGGCAAATCGTCCTATATGGATTATTAGAAAAAATGCTTTGGTAATTGATGTAATAAAAGGTACGAAAAATGCTATTGGTGGATTAACAGAAAGTCTCCAATATTTTGAAACTCATACCATTCAATTAAATGAGGGGGATGCTATTTATATTTTTACTGATGGTTATGCCGATCAGGATGGAGGAGAGAGAGGGAAAAAGTTGATGACCAAAAAATTTAGAGAAGTTTTGTTAGAAATTAAAGATGCCTCAATGAATGAACAAGGGGCGTATTTAAGTTCTTATTTTGAAAAATGGAAAGGCGATAAGGAGCAATTGGATGATGTATTAGTTATTGGTATAAGATTATAAAGATTTCCATTTACTAGGCTCCGCTCTCCTATTTTTCTATCATTCTTCATGACTTATTACTATTTTTTTAGTGCTTATTATTTCATTGTTTACTAGGTAGGAATAAAAATAAACCCCTGCTTCCATATCTCCTACATTTATTTTGGATATGCCCTGCTTATCATTGAGTGTTACTTCTTTTACCAAATTCCCTATCATATCGTAAAATAATATTTTCCCCTTCTTTGAAAAACCATTTAAGTCATATTTAAAAGTTACAATTGAATTGGCTGGATTTGGATATGCATTCGAAATTACACCTAAGCTATTTAATGACTCATCAATGCCTGTTGAACAGTTATAGCGGAAGCTTAAACCCGTAGAATCTGAAAAGTTATGTATATTATAAAATTTATAATGTACAGTTCTTGTATTACATGTTAATCCTGAATTAAAAATAGCGTGAAATCCATTTTCAGCGAAATTTACTGTATCGCCGGGATTAATAATTAGGGATAGACTAGAAGTACTGGTAGTAAACAAGTAACATAAACCTCCCCAGCAAAATTGCGTTTTATCATCATTGGAAAGATTATATAATGTGCGGGTTACCTTGATGGTATCAGGTATAGATGAAGTGTTTGTTACTAAAATTTCCTCCGTAGAATTTGCACTTGTATCCATGTTAATATCTATGGTGGTATTGCTTACTATGTTATGAGACTCATCCATTAACACTATGTTTTGACTAAAAACAGTTAAAAAGAGGTTAAATAAAATTAATGTTGTAGCTGTCTTTTTCATATATTTTATTATTTAATAAAATTTATTGCTATTATTTATTTGGCTCTATACGGCTAATTTAAAATTTGGTTACATAATAATGCGTTTTTTTAATAAAAATAAAACAATTGTTTATTTTAATGTATTTTATCAAAAATTATTCCAATAATTGAAAATCTATTTGAAATATAGCTATTTTGCCGAAATTATTTCGAAAACATCACTAACGTAAAAAAAATGTATTTATAACTTGAATCTATCAAAGTATAATTACAACTATGAAAAATAAACAACTAATAAATATCTGATAGACAGTTAGATAAATAGATTAAATTTCAGGCACTAAATCAAAATAAATATTATACATTTCCACTGATTTTTAAAAAATAGTTTAACTGGTTCTGCGATTTTTTTAAAATCAAATTAAGAAAAATAATTTTTAAAAACTCAACCAAATACTATGAACACTATGAAAGCTCTAATAATCACAATAGTTTTAACTATTAACTTTCAACTTTTAACTTTCAACTTATTAGCCCAAGCGCCACAAAAAATGAGTTACCAAGCGGTAATTCGCAATAGTAGTAATGCACTTATAGTATCTACGGCAGTAGGCATGCAAATTAGTATTTTGCAAGGTACCTCCTCCGGTACAGCAGTTTATGTAGAAACCCAAACCCCAAGCACCAACGCCAATGGTTTAGTAAGTTTAGAAATAGGAACAGGTACAGTTATCGCAGGCACATTTGCTACTATTAATTGGGCAGCAGGTCCTTATTTTATAAAAACCGAAACCGACCCCACAGGGGGTACAGCTTATTCAATAGCTGGCACAAAGGAATTAATGAGTGTGCCTTACGCTTTGTTTAGTGCAAACGGAACTCCAGGAGCAACTGGTGCAGCAGGAACTAATGGAACAAATGGAACAAATGGAACAAATGGAACAAATGGTTTAGTTGGAGCAACAGGTGCAACAGGTGCAGCAGGAATAAATGGAACTAACGGAACTAATGGAACAAATGGTTTAGTTGGAGCAACAGGTGCAGCCGGAACAAATGGAACAAATGGTTTAGTTGGAGCAACAGGTGCAGCCGGAACAAACGGAACAAATGGTGCTGCCGGAGCAGTTGGAGCCACAGGAGCTTACCCTGTTCATTTTATCGGCGAAAGCTATGGTGGAGGAATTGTTTTTTATGTATACGATGGCGGGCAACACGGCTTAATAGCTGCTACTGCCGACCAAAGTGCAAGCATGAGATGGTATGGTGGTACTAACACAAATACTCGTGCAAGAGCTGATGGTATTGGTGCAGGACTAAAAAACACAGCAATTATAATAGCCAACCAAGGCCCCGTTGACGGTGCTGATTTTGCCGCTAACGTTTGTAATGAATATTCAGTAACAGTTGGTGGTACTACCTATGGCGACTGGTATTTGCCTTCAAAATACGAACTAAATCTTTTATTCTTACAAAAAACTGTGGTTGGCGGTTTTGCTAGTAATCTCTATTGGAGTTCTACGGAGATCGGTAACACCGATGCATGGCTTCAGAATTTCACCAATAGTTTCCAGAACGGCTATAATAAGCCTAACCCATACTATGTTCGTGCAGTTCGGGTTTTTTAAAAATTTATCAATTTAACTATTTAAATAATACAGCGAAGGGGGAAGGGGGCGTTTTTAATTCCCCCTTAGGCGCTAAGCTGTGCTCAGTTAAGTTCTTAATTGGTAAGCTGTGCTTACCATACACAGTAATCAAACACAGCAATACTAAATTCGTTCATTTGATTTTATAGATATAGGGGCCAAAAATAGTTGTTAAAAACATTCAAAAGCATTATTGATATTGAGTTTGATTAAAGTCAATTGAAAGTATTTTCAATTGACTAAATGTATTTTGTCAAAAAATATTCCAATAATTGAAAATTTATTTGAAAACATTAAAATATAGTGTTATGTACAAAAAATTGCATTTATAACTTGAATTTACGACCATGAGAAAGTTAGGTTTTAGCATCCGCTTGTTAAGGGCATTAGTTTTTATGCTTCCTGTAAATATTGCAAAAGCACAGGTATCGGGATGCACAGATCCTTTAGCCTTAAATTTTAATTCGTTAGCAACTCAAAATGATGGTACTTGTGTTTATAATTTATTATCCATTACCCCATCCCTAAGTGAAAATTTACCTGCAGTAATGATAGAAACATCAGGCTTAGTAGCTTGGAATAATAAATTATGGACCCATAATGATAGTCAGGATAATAATATTTATGCCTTTGATACCAATAATGTAAATAATTATCAATCTTATGCATTGCCTGGATTAATAAATACAGATTGGGAGGAGATATCGCAAGACGACACATACTTCTATATCGGAGATTTTGGTAATAATACAAATGGAAATAGAACAGACTTAAAAATATTTAGGATTGAAAAAAATTCTGTTCTTTTAAATTCTCCAATAATTGATACAATAAATTTTGCGTATTCAAATCAAACTGATTTTACTGCAACGGGTGGAAATAACACAGATTTTGATTGTGAGTCATTTATTATATCTACGGATAGTATCTATTTATTTACAAAGCAGTGGATAAGCCAAAAAACTAGTATTTATTCCATTCCTAAAACAATAGGAACTCATATAGCGAATTATAGATCTACATTAGATGTGCAGGGCCTCATTACTGGAGCCGTTTATAAAGAATCGCAAGGATTAATTGTTTTGTGCGGTTATACCAATTTGTTACAACCATTCATTTATTTACTTTATGATTTTTCAGGTGTGAATTTTTTGGGAGCTAATAAACGAAAAATAAACTTGTCACTTTCCTTTCATCAGGTAGAGGGAATTACAACAAATAGTGGATTGATATATTATATTTCTAATGAGAAATTTGTTCAATTGCCAATATCTATTCCTGCAAAACTGCATGTGCTTGATTTAAGTTCTTATTTGAGTAATTACCTTAATAATATAATTACGAATGTTGTTCCTAGCCATGGTAATGATGTTTTTATTTATCCTGTCCCTTCGGGGAAACTAATTTATATTCGTGTTGACAATAAATTAATAGGAGAGGAGTATTCTATTTTTGATTATCAGGGGAAAATTGTTTTAGCCGGCTTGCTTAACGAAACAAATACTGCTGTAAATATTGAACAGCTTAATAAAGGTGTTTATTTAATTAAATTAGGAAACGATAGTAGGCAAATAAAAAAACTTATTAAACAATAATGTCCTGGTATAAATAGCCTTGTTTTTTCGGATAATTTCTTAAATATTTGTTCGCCATACAATTCTCGTTGGCAAAACTCAAGCTTCTTTTTGTATATTTGGCTTGGTGATAAAAGAATGCCTAAGTAAAGCTTTCAAAATAATTTCGACAAAACAGATATATTAATAAAAACTTGTGATTCCATTTTTTTTCAAAAAATATCCTTATGAAAACGCGCGTGAGGAGTGAACAAAAGCGATGTAGGGTTGCAGATTGAGAGGGGTTGTTTGTTCTTTATTTTTTGTTTCTGGAGCCTGCCCTGAGCTTTTGCCGAAGGGTATCATGACAAAAGAAAAAAACACAGTTTTTTAATCATTAAATTTGTCGAAATTATTTCGAAAAATTCATTAAAGGAGAAAAAAAACAGCTGCTTAAAGCCTGCGGTCGTTTGTATGAATTATAATAATTAACAATATGATATCAATCGTTATACCTATTTACAACGAGGAACTTTTAATTGAAGAACTTATTAAAAGGACTTTTAATGCTGTATCTAAATTTACAAGCGCATTTGAAATTATTTTAGTTGATGATGGTAGTCAAGACAATTCATTAATTAAACTAATTCAACATAATCGGCTTGAAAAAAGAATTAAAATAGTTCAACTTTCAAGAAACTATGGACATCAAGCTGCATATACTGCTGGACTGTCTATTGCTGTTGGAGAGCATATAGTTATGATGGATGGTGATTTACAAGATCCACCAGAGCTAATAGAAGAAATGTATAACAAATTAAAAGAAAACAATACTTTAGATATTGTATATGCAAAAAGAAAAACTAAAAAAGAAAGAATTTCTCGAGGTATTATGATGTTAATTTTCCATAAAATATTTAAAAAAATTATAAAAATAGAGTCTGCTGATGATGTAGGTAATTTTTCAGTATTTACTAAGGAAGTAAAAGATGCCATACTGCTATATTCAGAAAAAACAAGGTATTTACCTGGCATCCGCTTTCATATTGGCTTTTCTCAAGATTTTATATTGTTTGATAGGGATGAAAGATTTGCTGGAAAAGCAAAAATGAATGTATCCAAACTCTTTTCTTTAGCTTTAGATGCTATTTTTAGCTTTTCAAATTTTCCAATAAGATTTATGCTGGTACTCGGAGTTTTTGGAGTTACTATTTCATTTTTAGGGTTTTTGTATGTATTTGTTAGTAAGATATTGGGGATAGCGCCCTTTGGCTGGTCATCCAATTTATTCTTTTTGTTTTTATTCAATTCTTTGCAAATAACTTTTCTTGGCATCCTTGGTGAATATATTTATCGGATATATAAAGAAGTTCAGAATAGGCCATTATTCATTATAAAAAATATGATTAGATGAAAATATACTCAATAATTTACATCCTATTTATTGTACAATTACTTTATAATAATACTTTATTAAAAGCGCAAGAATCTCAGGATGAGAATATTGAAAGTCCGCTTGAAAAAAACATTAAAAAGGGTTTTCGCCTGGGCTTGTATGTAGGTTCTTATTTCCCTAATCAATATACGGCCAGTATATATGATGGTTATGGTTTTGATATTGACGGCAATAAAAATAATTGGGACAATAGCCTTATGAACCAGAAAATTAACATGGAATATGGTGGTTATGGTTTTGCTGGGCAGCCCGACCAAATTGCACTGGCACTTAACGTAGATCCGCAAACAGGCTGGACATTTAACGAAAGCGATATGCCTGTAAATATGAGGTATAGCCCTTCCTTTTTAATCGGCTTAAATACTATTTATTCAGTTGATTTTAAAAATGCTATTTTATTTAATATAAACCTTGCCAAATTAAATGTTGGTGGTGGTTTTACTATAACTACTCCCCAGCAGGGATCTTCTACACAGATAAATGATCGTATAAAAACCTTTGCTATAAAAGGTTATGAACAGCGCATGTTGCTTCAATTTGGCTATCAACGTATTTTAGGTGATAACGAAAAAGCAAATATTTTTGTTGAAGGAGGTTTACATCTTACCATCACTAAATTCGATAAAAATGAAATTTTGATTAATAATCTTAAAATTGATCTCACCAGCTATTATAATCAGGTGGCATATTCTTCTGCATTGCTTGTTAGAAAGCCTATAGGTGCTGGCTTAGGCGTATTTGCTGGTATAGGTACTAACCTAAGTTTCAACCCGAAATTTACCTTGCAAATATTGTATAGTCCAACATACGAGCGCATTAATATAGGAATAAATCCAAGATTAAAGTTGCAAAACGCAATAGGTTTGAGAGCTTATTATAATATATAGGGCAATGGTGCAAAAAAAATTGGTGTTTTTAATAAATAGTGTCTGTCCATATAGTAGAGAGTCTAAACTATAATGTTCTGGTTCGAGGCTTTCGTAGTTTTGAAAAGCAGGAGTTTACACTGGTAAATGACTGGTTTTTAAAACAAGAATAACGAAGAAATCGGACATTATAGACAGACTCTAAATAGGTATCTTATTCCAGGGCTTTAACAAGCACTTTCTCATATGCTTTCCTTGGGCTTCCTCTGAAATATACCTCACCACAAAAAGTATAGCCTGATTTTTCGAAAATTTTCTTCATGATGATGTTATCATAATTTGTGTCTGCCTTTATGCTGTATATGTTGTTTTTGATGGCATACGCTTCTATGTAACGGATAATCATTTGTGCTAAACCTTTCCCCAAATATTTTTCAGAAATAGCTAAACGGTGAAACACTATAAAGTCATCATCTGTAAGCCACTTTCCTTCAATATTAGCATATTCAGGTTCGTCATTGATAAATACAGCGCTATAACCGATAATAGTTAAACCATCAATCAAAACAAATCCCCCAGCTTTTTCAATATCTTTTTGCAGCACTTCCATATTCGGATAGCCGTCTTGCCATTGATTACTGCCATCTTCTTTTCTTCGTATGATAGCTTGTTTTAGGATATCCCATATTTTAGGGATTTGAGAAATTTCAGCTTTTCTAAAGTGATAATTCATTATTGTATTTTGTCGTATTTGTTTGTTTGTTGTTTTATTGCTACTAAGTTTTTAATAGAATTGCACAGTAAAGTTTTCAAAATAATATCCGCAAATTGAATGGTTCAAAAGCTTTGTGTTTTTCTTTTGTCTTGATACCCTTCGGCAAAAGCTCAGGACAGGCTCCAGAAACAAAAAATCAAGAACAAACGATTTCTCCCCACCTGCAACCCTGCATCGCTCTTGTTCATTCCTTAAGCTCGTTTTCATAAGGATATTTTTTGCAAAAAAATGAAATCATCTGTTTTTATTAATATAACTGTTTTTTCGAAATTATTTCGAAAACTTCACTTATGCATTGTAAAGAAATAACCTATACATTTTGGCTTGTTCTTCTGCCATTTTT
>Ga0114966_10000205_pt1 | contig 55432 bp, 45 predicted proteins | sample M_130207_XF_Meta_FD_87029 | JGI IMG/M metagenome (GOLD analysis project Ga0114966, IMG submission 87029) | Freshwater microbial communities from Lake Montjoie, Canada to study carbon cycling - M_130207_XF_MetaG | ecosystem: Environmental > Aquatic > Freshwater > Lake | place: Lake Montjoie... | reverse complement strand
GCTCGCCGAAGCCGAACGACATGCTGCGCCAGCACTCGGAAGGGGTGGCTGCCGGCTCGCTGCACATGCAGGGACAGGCCATCGACATCCGCCTGGCGGACGTGCCGCTCGCCACGCTCCGCAACGCGGCGCTGAACGTTCGGCGCGGCGGCGTCGGCTACGACCCGGCGTCGGACTTCGTGCACGTCGATACCGGCAGTATCCGGCGCTGGTAGCCCATCAGCGCTCTCGCAGCGCGCGGTCCAGCCGCACGTCGAGCCCGTAGATGTCGTCGGCGACCGCCACCGCTCCAGACTCGAGCAGCACGGCCGCGGTCGAGTAGAGCAGCATCACCCGCACAGCTACGCGCACGATGACCCGCGAGGACACGTCGGCCTGCATCGCCGACGCAATGTGCTCACGGTCCCACTCCGGCTCCCCTCGCAGCACCCACTCGGCCAGCCCCAGCGGGTCCTCCACTCGCACGCAGCCATGGCTGCAGCCGCGCCGGCTGCGCGCGAATAGCGCCGGCGTACCGTGCATGTAGACGTCGTACTCGTTTGGGAACGAGAACTTGATCAGCCCGAGCGAATTCTTCGGCCCCGGCAGTTGCCGCAGCCGCACGCTCCCGGTCCTGAGCTGCGCCAGGTTCTCCGGCGTCGGCGGCACCACAGACGACTGGTCGCCCTGCCCCACCACCAGTTCCATTTGCTCGCGCTGCAGGCAGCCCGGGTCCGTGGCCTGCGGCAAACACCGGCGTGCGCGTGCGCAGCGCGCGCCCCACGATGACAGCGGTCGAGAAGGACGGTGCTCCGGCAGGAGGGATGCGGTCCCACGCAAAGAGGCGGAACATCGGGACGTTCACCAGTACCAGACGCGGCTCCGCCTCGTGCGGCAGCCAGCGCAGACGCTCCATTGCCAGCTCGAGCTGGCGCACTCGGCTCGCCATCGGCACTTCGAGTGCCGCTATCGTTGGTGTTCCCAGGACTCCGTCGGCCGTCAACCCGTGCCGCCGCTAGAAGCGCCGCACGGCCTCGACCACCGCGCCGTCGTAGACCTCGCCGGCCGGCTCCGGTGCCGCCTCATCGACATCGCGCAGGTAACGCAGCAGCACTCGGCTGAGCGCCACGTCAGCGTGGGCGATCGCCTCGGTTTCGTGGGTCGTGGCCGACGCCTGCGCCAACGCTCGCAATCCGTCCACGTCATAGTCCGCTGTGTCGAGCCACAGCGGCGCGGCATCGTCCTTGGAGTAGAGCGCCACCAGGTCGGCCTCACCGTTCAGGCTTCGCCAGATCGCCTCGCTGGTGCGCGCGTCGCCCGCACGGGTGCCCCTCGACACAAGCATGCGGAGCAGCAGCAGACAGATCACCAGCGAGGAACGGCGCATCGGTGCGACTCTCCCTGCGACGAGCCGGTGCAATTCTCCGCCCACCACCCGGAGGCATGGCGGCGGTGCCGTGCCTCGCTCGGTTGCCGTCTTTCCGTCAGCGCGCGCTGCTAGACTGTCCGGCTATGCGCATTCTGGTCATCGATGTTGGCGGCACCCATGTGAAGCTTCTCGCGACGGGACGCCGGACGCCCATCCGCCTGCCGTCCGGGCCCGACCTCACGCCGGCTGCCATGGTGAAGGCGGTCAAGGCCGCAGCCGCCGCGTGGCAATACGATGCGGTGGCCGTCGGCTACCCAGGGCCAGTGGCGCACGGGCGCGCCGTCAGCGAGCCGCACAATCTCGGCAGCGGCTGGGTCGGCTTCAACTTCGAGAAGGCGTTCGGCAAGCCGGTGAAGGTGGTGAACGACGCCGCGATGCAGGCGCTCGGCAGCTATCAGGGCGGGCGCATGCTCTTTCTGGGGCTCGGCACGGGCCTCGGCTCCGCGCTGATCATCGACGACGTGATGGAACCGCTGGAACTCGGGCACCTGCCGTACAAGAAGGGGCGGACCTATGAGGAGTACGTCGGGCAGCGCGGCCTCAAGCGACTCGGAAAGAAGCGCTGGCGCAAGCATGTGCTCGACGTCGTCAGCCGCCTGAAGACTGCCTTCGAAGTCGAGGATGTCGTCGTGGGCGGAGGAAACGCCAAACTCGTCGACGAGTGGCCGACGGGCGTACGCGCCGGGGCCAACACGCAGGCGTTCCGCGGCGGCTACCGGCTCTGGCAGCGCTCGTAGCCCCACCGCCGGTAGCGTCGGTCGCGGTCGATCGGAACGGGTGACCTACGCGGCCGGGTGCTTGCGGCCGCGGGGATGATGCGGGTCGGCCTTGGCTGGCCGACCGACATCCACCCGCACGAACGCGCCTTCAGGCGTGCGCAACAGGAAGCCGTCGTCGATCAGTTCGGTCAGGACCGCACTGCAGAGGGAGGGTTCGAGCGCCCAGAGGCGCCGGGCTTGTGGCTCCGTGAGCCGCAGCCCCGGCATCTCGAGAAACTCACCTTGAATCCGGCGGACGATGTCGTCGTGGCGACCAACGCGTGGAGCCTGCATCTCGCGCCTCCTGGGAAGTGCCCCGAATTACGGTCACTATAGCGCCGTCATCTCCCGCCGCGCACAAAAAATGTGCGGCTGAGCCGCGTGTCGTCTCCTGCGCTCACCACTCGTTCGCGTGCAGCGCAACAGCCCGCGCAGGCCACTCGACCACACCGGGACCATCCACCGAGATGTCGGTGAGCGACCCGACAGAGAACGCCGGCGGCGCCGCTGGCTGACCGTGTGCTGTGCTCCCTTCGCGAATCTCCACACGCAGCGCCCGGCGGACATCTGCCGACAGGTTCTCGAACCGCAGCAGGCAGCCGTGCGGCTCGACCGCGGCCACCTTGCCGCTGAGCGTCAGCGAGCGGACCGGTGAGAAGAAGACCGTGACCGACACCCACTCGTCGAGTCCGATCTTCGAGGTCGGCTGCGCGTAGCAACTCAGGGGCGTGAGGTGCGACACCGACACGCGCGAGGCACCAGTGGTCGTCGCCCACAGTCCCTGCAGCGGCCCTTCGAGTTCGGGGTGCGCCAACGCGTCCACCACCGTCTCGTGCACCGCGTCAGGCGCCGCCTGCGGCAGCCGCAGGTCGAGTTCCTGCGTGAAGGCCATCGCCGTGCGGTAGATCAGTTCCCCGTTCGGCCCGACCGACACCAGCTCGGTGCGAATGACTGTCCCTTCCGCTCGCTCTTTCTCGTCGACGGCGTTGACGATGACGATGGTGCTGCGGCGTCCGGGTTGCAGACGTGCGGTTGTCTCGAGCAGCACACCGGTCCGTGAAATGTTGAGCCACCGCGCCGTGTCTCCCGTAATGGGCTTCACCTCGCGAATCCAGGGCACTTCGTGTGGCGCCAGGCGCGGGTGCGTGCGGCGGTCGTCGTGCGGGATGGACGCGCTGGCGGCCCTGGTCTTGGGATCGTGGGGGGGAAGCATGAACCCATATATGGCAACGTCGGTACCGCTCGGCTCTGGCCTACGGCAAAGGAAGGGGTAAACCTCCACCCTTCCATCACTTGCCGACCTCACCCGCTGCCGGAAGACGCGCACTGGACGCCGTGCGACGTGACGATCGTGTCCCATATACGAACACTCTGTCGCGAATATTGCCATCAAAGAGACTCATGTAACGGACGCGCCGAACCGAAAAGGGGCTCGTGCAGGCGCAGCCCCCGACACAGATGCACGAACCGGTCGGTCTCCTCTGGCTTGGTGACCCGACGGACGCCGTCGCCCACTTCGCGCGACGTGCCCCGCACGTACGCGTCACGGCGGGCGATGTCACCAGCATGGTGGCCGCGCTGCAATCCGGCGCGGCCGATCTGCTCGTGCTCGATGCGGCGCAGAACGGAATCGACGTGTCGGCGGTGCTCGGTCACCTGCAGGCCGCCACACTCGACACGCCGGTTCTGCTGCTGACCAGGCCTGGTGGTGAAGAGCTCGCTATCCAGGCCGGACGCTTCGCGGTCTGCGACTGCGTGGTCAAGACGGCCGACTATCTGCTGCAACTGCTGCCGGCGATCGGCCAACTGCGCGCGCGCCACGATGTGGTGGCGCTCTTCCGTACGAACCGTCACAGCCAGGACCGCCTGCGGACGATCCTCGAGTTCCAGCCCGCGGTCACCAGCGTCATCAGCCCGGACGGCATCATCACGGCGATGAACCAGGCGGGGTTGGCGCTGCTCGGCGCCGCTCGGGATCAGGTGGTGGGCCGTCCGTTCACGTCGCTTCTCCCAGACGACGCCAGGCCCGACGCCGCTGCGTTCCTCCGCCGCATCTGTCAGGGTGAAACGGCCGACTTTGATCATGTCGTGCTCAGGGGTGGCAGTCAGCCACTCGCCGTGCGCACACGCGCCGTCCCCTTCCGAAATGGCGACACCGTCGTGGCGCTGGCGACGCTGCAGGAGCGGGTGGCCGTGCCGCCGGAGACGAACCCCGAGCTCGAGGCCCTATCAGCGGCGGCCCTCGCCGATGCCCTTAGCGAGATCGAGTCGCTGCGTGGCCAGCGCGACCTGTGGGCCGCCCAACGTCAGACCTACGAGACCCATGCGCGCGAGGCGGCCGCACACGCCGACGCCGTCATCCAGCAGGCCCAGTCAGACGCCGCCACGCTGGTCAAGGAACGGGCCGAGTGGGCGCTCGAGCGTCAGCACTACGCCCACCGGCGACGCGACGCCGAACAGACCGCCGCGGCCCTGCAACAGGCGGCCGACGTGGACCACGCCGCCATGCTCACGCTGCGCGACGACCTGCTGCGCTTCATGGCTGACGCCGACTCGCAGTGCCGTACCATCATCGAGCACCACGAGGCGCGCCTGCCCCCCGGCGCCGTCGTCAGCAACCAGTCGTCCACCTGACGCGCCGCCCGCGCTACAATCCGCGTCCATGCGAACCCGCCTCGTGGCGTTCTGCCTGTGCCTGCTCACCAGTGTCGCGGGCGCCGCCGACCTCCGGAACCTGAAGATGCCGCTCGCCGATGGCGGCGATCTGCTCTATGGCCTGTCGCTGCCGGACGGCTACGTCCCCGGCCAACCGCGCCCGCTGGTGCTCGCCCTGCACCCAGGCGGCGAGCGGATGGTCTACTACGGCAGTGCCTATACGCGGGCAGTGGTGGCCCCGGCCCTCGCAGAACTCGGCGCGATCATCGTCGCGCCAGACTGCCCGACCAATGCCTGGACCGACGACACCTCCGAGCGCGCCGTCGTGGCGCTGCTCGACCGGGTGCTGCGCGAGTACACCATCGACCGCGCGCGCGTGCTGGTCGTCGGCTTCAGCATGGGCGGACGGGGCACCTGGTTCTTCTCGTCGAGGCACCCCGAGCTGTTCACCGCCGCCATTCCGATGGCCGCCAGCACCGGCAACGACCCACAGGAACTGCTGGCGCGCGTGCCGACCTACATCATTCACAGCCGCCGCGATCAGGTCGTGCCGTTCGAGCCAGCGGAGCGCAATGCCCGTGCACTCGAGCGGCTCGGCCGCACGGTGATCTTCGACCCGCTCGACACACCGACGCACTTCGACATGGGCGCGTACATCCCGGCACTGCGGCGCGCGGGCACCTGGGTCGCCAGTCGCTGGACCGGATCGAAGTAGCCGCTAGGGCGCTGCGGACGGCGACGGCCCTATCGTGTCCCAGCATGATGCCGTGCACCATCGACAAGCCGGTGTCGGTCGCTGTCAGGCACGCGTGAGGGCCAAAGCGAGAGCCTATGCGATCATCGCCAGATCGGCATTGCCGCGGATGGCCGCGAGGATGTTGTTGACGTCGTGCGCGATGCCGCCCGCCACTCACGCCGGCGAGCAGCAGCGGGGTGGTGAAGCGAGCAACGCCTTGAGGCCACCGCTTCGAACCGTTCTTCACGACGAAGAGGCGCAGGCCGCCACGAACGCATCGTCGTCCCGCATCAGCCAATGCTAGCGGGCGGTGGCCGGCGCGTCGTCGGGCAGGGCGCGGTGCGGTGCGAAGTCGTCCCAGATGCGCTGCAGGACGCGGCGATCGACCGTCTTCGTGTCTGCCTTGTCCGGCGTCTTCTCCGACGACAGACGCAGCGTCGCCGTGCTGCAGTGCGGGCCGAGCGCACTCGGGTCGAACACGTACAGCCCTTCGCGTACGGCGTCGGTGTCCGACACGCGCTGGTCGAGCGTGAATGGATGGATCGGCGTCAGCACCGTGTCGCCGCAGGAGACGCGCAGGCCGGCGAAGCCCGGCTTGAACCGCTTGATGGGCGGCAGCGCCATACCCTGCGTGTAGGCGGCGCCGCGCGCCACCTTCGTCCACCACCCTTCTTCGAAACGCGGGGTGACGCGCACGACGAGCACGGCGGGCAGGTCAGCGAAGTAGTCGGTCCACGCCCCGACGTCGGTCAGGTCGACCGGGTGTGACTGCATCTGCAGGCTCTGTGAGGTGGTGCGGCCGGACGCGGCCAGCCGCTGCGCGTTGCGCAGCACGACCGGCGTGATGAAGGCCACGTCGAAGTCGGAGGCAGACAGGGTGTAGGGCTCGATGTTGCCGGCGCCTGCGGGAGCCGCGTCGAGCGCGGCGGCCGGGAACGGACGTGCGGGCTCGACCGGGAGGCCCGTTGCAGAGGGTGACTCGGCAGGCGGCAGCTGCCGTGCGGCCTCGAGTACGTCGCACGCGACGCGTACGGGGACGATGCGCGCATCGCGGCGGCGCTCGTCCTGGTCGTCGACAGTTGATGACAGGCCGACGAGGGTGCCGGCCGTGCCGAACACCGGTCCGCCGAAGCTGCCGCGCCCGAGCCGCACGTCGGCCAGCACCAGGCTGGGGGCGCCAGGCAGCAGTTCGCCAATCGAGAGGTCTCTCGGGCCGCGCAGCGGCGAGCCGAGCGCGATCACCTTCCGCCGTTCCGCAAAGAGTACGGCTCCGGCGTCGGCGCAGTGCATCGGGACCGGCGTCACCGTCGACGCGACGCTCGGGTTGATCTGCAGCACGGCCACATCGCGCGCCGCATCGGCGAAGACGACGCGCGCGGCTACCTTCAGCGCTGGCGACAGTTGCACGTCCACCCGGGTGGCGCCGGACACCGCGCGCTGATTGGTCAGCACGAGCCCTGATCGGTCGACGATGAAGCCCGACGAACGGGAGGACGGCGTCCAGACCGCGACGATGCTGTCCTGCCACTGCGGCAGCAGCAGCGCCGGGTTGCTCTCGGGCGGCGTCGCGGCGACGGCAGCCGCGCTGGCCGACACCGTCGCCGCGTCAGCATTGCCGCCGTTCAGTTCGAGCACGACGTCGGCGCCAGCCAACACGTCGAGCGTGCGCACCCATTCGTAGCCGGCGCCGCCGAAGGCCACCGGCGCTTCCGACTCGATCGTGTAGTTACCGGGGCGCAGCTGCACGTCCACCCGGCCGTCGGGACCGGTCACGGCGCGCCGCGGCGAACTCGTGGCCGGGTTGTCGCTGATCAGCAGCGCGTGCCGTGGCACCGGCGTCGACACTCCGGCTGTGTCGGTGAGCGTGACGCGGCTGTGCAGCACGCCCGGCGTCTGCGCCACGAGCGCGGGCGACAGCACGGCGACGGCAGCGAGCGCGGCGAGGGCCAGCCTGCGGAGCATGGGGGACAGGGTCCTCCGAGCGGCGGTCGATGTCAATTGCGGCGCCACGGCCGGCGGTGTTCACCTCGCGGTTCTTTAGTTGGGGACCCGATTCAAGATGTGCGCAGCGAACGCTCGGACCGCCTGTAGCCCTTGCATGGCGACACGCACGTCGTCCGGATTAATGCGACCCACTGAGCCCCCGCGCGATCGTAACCGCTGGAGTCTTACTGTTCCACGGCGGACACCGTGTGAGCAGTGCGGGCTGTCTGGTCTCCTGTCACTGCGCCGCGTCCACCGGCACCACCCCGAGTACCCGCACCAGTTCACGCGGGTCGATCCGCACGAGCAGGCCGCGCCGGCCGCCGTTGATGTAGATCGCCTCGAGGTCGAGAATGCTCCGTTCGACGAACACCGCGATCGTCTTGCGCGTGCCAAACGGTGAGGTCCCACCCACGAGGTAACCGGTGTGCCGCTGCGCGACCGCAGGGTCGCACGGCACCACCGCGCTGCGGCCCGCCTGACGCGCCAACTGACGCGTCGAGACCTCGCGGTCGCCGTGCATCAGGATGATCAACGGCGTACGGCTCTCGTCCTGCATCACCAGCGTCTTCACCACGGCGTGCTCGTCCACGCCAAGGGCCTGCGACGAGGCGCGCGTGCCGCCGTGCAACTCGTAGCGGTATTCGTGTTCGGTGAAAGCGACGTGGTGCGCGCGAAGTGCGCGCTGGGCAGCGGTCATCGGCCCAAGGAGTTTAGCGGGAGAGACACATTCCCGGTAGCATTGGGCCGAACGGCTCATGTCTGCTCCCACACGGTACCGGGTCGAAGACGGACGCTGGTGCATCGACCTCGAGGTCCGGCACTCGCGGCAACTGTTCGACACGCGCGACGCGGCGCCATTCCGCGAGCGCGATCTCGACGCGGATGCCGTGCAGTACCTGCTGACATCCACGAACGAAATCCCGCGGGCGCGCCCCCTGGCCGTCGTGGTCACCATCTCCGAGGAACCCGAGCCGCGCCTTGCACCGTCGGTCATCGTGGAAGCGGTGCGCAGCCACTTCATCTACGAGGGCGAGCAGATCGAGCGCCGGCTGCACGAGCACCTGCGTCGGGGGCAGCTGATGCTGGGCCTGGGGCTGACGGTGCTCGTGGTCTTCCTGACGCTGGCGGCAGTCGCATCCTCGCTTCCGATTGGACAGGCGCGCGAGATTGTGCGGGAAGGCCTGGTCATCACCGGCTGGGTCGCCATGTGGCGACCGCTCGAGGTGCTGCTCTACGACTGGTGGCCGCTCATCGACGAACGGCGGCGAGTGCAGCGGATACTGGCCGCGCCGGTATCGGTCCGCTACGGAAGCCCGACGCCGCGGTCGGTGTGATGGAGTCGGGGGGCACGCCGACCGCCCCCAGGACAGGTGTCGGCAGAAAATAGAAAAGGCCGGTCAGATTGACCGGCCTTTCATAAGAGTTGGTTGCGGGGACAGGATTTGAACCTGCGACCTTTGGGTTATGAGCCCAACGAGCTACCGGACTGCTCCACCCCGCGGCACCGAGAAACTGATAGTAGCACAGGCTGTACGCGATCCCGAACGGCTTTCTTGTATTTAGCGAGACGCCAGCCTCAACTTTGTTTCGAAACGGCAGGAGCGCAGCGGTATTCTCGAACGAGATTTCTGGAATCGGTCATCGTGCACACACCCCTTTCGCCCGCTCTGCCGACCTTCGACGACATCGACGCCGCCTCACACCGCATCGATGGTGTCGCACACCGAACGCCGGTCATCACATCACGCACGGTGGACGCGCGGACTGGCGCCACCGTCTTCTTCAAGTGCGAAACACTGCAGCGCGGCGGCGCCTTCAAGTTCCGCGGCGCCTACAACGCGCTGTTGAGACTCGACGCCGCTCAGCGCCGCCGCGGCGTCGTCGCCTTCTCGTCGGGCAACCATGCCCAGGCCGTGGCCCTGGCCGGCAAGCTCCTCGACATCCCGCGCGTCATCGTCATGCCGTCCGACTCACCTGAGGTGAAGCGCATCGCCACGGCCGAGTACGGCGCCGAGGTGGTGCTCTACGACCGCGAACGCGAAGATCGCGAAGCCATCGGACGCCGGCTCGCAGACGAACGCGGGCTGGCCGTCATCCCGCCGTACAACCACGCCGACGTCATTGCCGGCGCCGGCACGGTGGCGCGCGAGCTGATTCGCGAAGTCGGCCAGCTCGACATCCTGGTCACCCCCTGCGGTGGCGGCGGGCTGCTGTCGGGCACGGCACTCTCGGCAGCGGCCCTCTCCCCAGGCTGCCGCGTCATCGGCGTCGAGCCGCTGGCGGGCGACGATGCGACGCGGACGTTCAAGAGCGGCACACTGCAGACCGTGAAGAATCCGGACACCGTGGCTGACGGCGCACGCACGCCGTCGCTCGGCTCGCTCACCTTCCCGCTGGTCATGGCCAACGTCGCCGACATGGTGGCGGTGGATGACCAGACGCTGCTCCGCGCCATGTTCTTCCTCTGGGAACGGCTGAAGCTCGTGGTGGAACCGACCGGAGCGCTCGCGGCCGCCGCGGTGCTCGAAGGCCTGGTGGAGGTGCGGGGGCTGCGTGTCGGCGTCGTGCTGAGCGGCGGCAACGTCGACCTCTCGCAGCTGTCACAGTGGAGAGCCATGCTATGACGCGCCGCTGGTTGCCCTCGCTCGTCGCCCTCCTGTGCCTCGTCGTCGCCGCGCCGGCGGCCGCGCAGTTCGAGGAGCCGAGTTCACCGCGCCTGCAGTCGGCCGTCACCATCCTGCAGGTCAACGACGTCTACAGCACCGTGCCGGTCGACGGCCTCGGTGGCGTAGCGCGCGTCGCGACGATCAAGAAGGAACTCCAGGCAGCCGGGAGGACGCCGCTGCTGATGATTGGCGGCGACTTCCTCGGCTCGTCGGTCGCCTCCAGCGTCTTCAAGGGCGAGCAGATGATCGCCGCCTTCAACGCCATGGGGCTCGACGTCGCCACGCTCGGCAATCACGAGTTCGACTTCGGCGTCGACATGCTGGTGACCCGCATGCGGCAGGCGAAGTGGCAGTGGGTCATTGCCAACGTCATCGACCGCCAGACGAACGCCATCATTGGCGGCGCCCCGCCCTACGTCATCCGCGACATCAACGGCCTGAAGGTGGGCATCCTCGGCCTGTGCCTGCTCGATGAAGGGATGAGCAACCCGGAGTTGAAGACGCGCCTCACCCTGCTCGACCCGCTCGACACGGCCGCCAGATACGTACCCGAGATGAAGCAGCAGGGCGCCGACGTCATCATCGCCCTCACCCACCTGCGCATCTGGACCGACCAGGCGCTCGCCGACCGCGTCCCCGAGATCGACCTCATCGTCGGTGGCCACGAGCACTACCCGATCAATCTGACCACGGGCCGCACGCTCATCACCAAGGCCGGCATGGACGCCCGCAACGTCGCACGCATCGACATCATCAAGCGTCCGGGCGGAGCGCTCGATCGGTACTACGAGCTGATTCCGGTCACCAGCGCGGTGAAGGACGACCCGGCGACGCTGGCCATCGTCAACGATTGGGAATCGAAGCTGTCCGTGGAAATGGACCGACCGGTCGGGGCGAGCAGCGAACCGCTCGACGCGATCAACCAGCGCGTGCGAAGCAGGGAGACGAACCTCGCCAACCTCGTAGCCGACGCGATACGGCAGGAGGTCCATGCCGACGTCGCGCTCGTGAACTCGGGCGGCATCCGCGGAAACCGCGTCTATCCGGCAGGTCCGCTGACGCGGCGCGACCTCGTGTCCATCCATCCGTTCGGCAATGTCATCTGCACGGTCGCACTGACCGGTGAGGCGCTGCTGCGGATGCTGAACATCGGGGTGGGCAACCTGCCGGCGGTGACGACTGGGCAGTTCCCGGCGGTGTCGGGCGTGCGGTTCCGCGTCGTGCTGGCAAACCGCACCGGCGACCGCGTCCGCGATCTGCGCGTCAACGGCACGCCGGTGGATCTGACGAAGAGCTACACGCTGGCGCTCCCGGACTACGTGCTGAACGGGGGCGACAGCTACGAAGCGATGAAGAGCAGCCTGCGCGTGCTCGTCGCCGCCGAACAGGGGCCGCTCATCGTCTCCGCCCTGGAGCGCTACATCGCAGGACAGCAGATCAGTCCGACGGTTGACGGGCGTATCGCCATCGAGCCGTAGCGCGAGGTGCGGGACCCCGGCGTCAGGCGCGGCGGGGCACGGCCGGTGCGGACCGCGCGACCGACGCCGCCTTCATGCGCGCCCAGTAGACGCGGGCGCCAAGCAGCACGGCCATGATCGCGGCGTAGAGCAGCGGGCTCCGCACGTCGGCCTTCACCAGCCAGTAGTAGTGCACCACCGCGGCGATGCCCGACACGTACGCCAACCGGTGCAGCGCATTCCACCGCTTCCCGCCCAGCCGGCGAATCCAGCCGGCGGTCGATGTGATCGCCAGCGGCAGCATCAGCATCAGCGCCGTGAAGCCGATCGTGATGAACGGCCGCTTGTAGATGTCCTCCCCCACCGACGCCGCCAGATTCCGCGCCGTGGTCCACGACGCCATCCCGTCAGGGAAGTCGAGACCGGCGAAGCGATCGGCGATGGTGTAGACGAGGAAGTGCAGTACGCCGTAGAAGAAGGCGTACAGCCCGAGCATGCGGCGGAAGCGGATGACCCAGTTCCAGCCGGTGACGCGGCGCAGCGGCGTGATGGCCAGCGAGATGGCGAGAAAGCGCAGGGCCCACAGGCCGGTTTCGTTCGTCAGGTCACTCAGCGGATTGACGCTGAGATTCGCGGTGAGGCCGGCCCAGACGAGCCACGCCAACGGGCCGAGCGCGGCGGCACACACTGCCGGCTTCACGACGAAGCGAAGAACGTGCTGCGTGGTCATCGCGCGGAATGCTAATTGCTGATTGCTGAATGACGTCCAGCGTCGGGCATTCAGCATTCTGCAATTAGTAGTTCTTCTTCAGGTCGAGGCCGGCATAGAGCCCCTGCACCTGGTCGGCATAGCCGTTGAACATCAGCGTCTTCCGCTTGAAGAACTCACCGATGCGGCGTTCGCTGGCCTGGCTCCACCGGGGGTGGTCGACGTTCGGGTTGACGTTCGAATAGAACCCGTACTCCTGCGGCGCCGACTCCTGCCAGCTGTTCATCGGCTGGCGCTCGGTGAAGCGGATGCGCACGATCGACTTGGCGCCCTTGAAGCCGTACTTCCACGGCACCACCAGCCGGAGCGGCGCACCGTTCTGCTTCGGTAGCACTTCACCGTAGAGCCCCACCGCGAGAATGGCCAGCGGGTGCATCGCCTCGTCCAGGCGAAGCCCCTCGACGTAGGGCCAGCGCAGCACCGGCTGGCGCACGCCGGGCATCGTCGCGTAGTCGACCAGCGTGGTGAACTCGATGAACTTCGCCTTCGCGGTCGGCTCAGCCTTCTTGATCAGTTCGGAGATCGGAAAGCCGACCCACGGAATGACCATCGACCAGGCTTCGACACAGCGGTGCCGATAGATGCGTTCCTCGAGCGCGACCCCCTTGAGGATATCGTCGAGCGAGTAACTGCCCCGCTTCGCGCACTCGCCCTCGACCTGGACGCTCCACGGCTCGGTCTTGAGCTTGTTGGCCACCAGCGACGGCGAGTCCTTGTCGGTGCCGAACTCGTAGTAGTTGTTGTAGGAGGTGATCTGATCCCAGGTGTTCGCCTTCTCCTGCTCGGGGGCGAGGCTGAGCGGGCTCTTCTTCACGCCATCGAGCTTGCGCCCGTGGGGGGCCGGCTGACCGGCGGCGAAGAGCGTTTCGGAGATGGACACCACGCCAGCGCCGGCCGCAGCCACGCCGGCGGCCGCCCGGATGAAGTCGCGACGATTCACATACAGCTTGTGATCGGTGACTTCGGAATACGGGATGTCGGCCGGTTTCTTGATCAGCATATGGTCTCGCCCAGTTGGACGCCGCGACAGCGGCCCCGGTTACAGCGGGGACCATTATAGGGAATTGCTGCCGATCTATCGGCCAATCGGTCCTGGAGTCGGTCCGGCGGACGGCTCGTGGCGCGCCTCGCACCCCGTGCTAGTCTGCCGACCATGGCGAACGATCGTGACACCGGCCCCTCCGCACTCATCACCGCCTACGCCCACCTGCTGTCGCTCGCGGCTCATGAGTTCCGCACCCCCACATCGGTCGTCGGCGGCTACCTTCGGATGCTGCAGAGCGACAGCGCCCCGCTGAGCGAGCGGCAGCGCAAGATGGTCGACGAAGCCGCGAATTCGTGCGCGCGACTCGTCGCGCTGGTCGCGGAGCTCAGCGAGATCTCGCAGATCGACAGTAACAGCACTCCCGCAACGCACGACACCTTCGACCTCTTCACTGACCTCGACCATGTGGCCGTGAACGTGCACAACGAATACGGTCGCGAGGTCAGGCTTCAGCTCGGCGGGATGGCCGCCGGGGCGACGCTCACCGGTGACCGTCAGCAACTGCGGGCCGCGTTTGGGGCGGTTTTCAGGGCGTTGATGCGGGAACAGCCGGATGCGATCACCATGGTGGCTGATCGACGTCTCGTGCAGACAGACCACACAACCTCGGCCATCGTCGTTATTGCCAGAGAACCGGACGTACAACGCGCATACGAGCGTGTCGCACAACCGTTCGACGAGTTCCGCGGCGGCCTGGGGCTCAGCCTGCCCATTGCCCGCCGCATCATCGAGCGGACGGGCGGATGCATCTGGGCACCGACCCCTGAGGCTGACACTGACCGTAGCCTGCGCAGTGCCGTCGTGATCGCCATTCCGCTACCGGAGTAGCTGTTGAGGAAACCGTTCATCTCGTTCGTGGACGACGACTCTGGCTTCGCGAACGCCCTGCGCACCCTTCTGTCGCTGCGCGGATACGACACCCGCTCCGAATCGAGGGGCGACGAGATCATCGCGTCCCTCACGCAGGGGATCCGCCGTAGGTGGTGCTGCTCGATGTGATGATGCCCGGCATGAACGGCCTCAAGACGCTGCGTGCGCTGAAAGCCGCCACGCCCATTGGTGCAACTCCTCATGCTCTCGGGCCGCGAACAGGCCGCCGTCAAGAGCGCGATCGAGAAGACCCGCCTCGTGTCTGAAGTCACCGAGCTGCGCCGGTCGTTCAGCGACGTCCAGGACCGCGTGTTCCTGCTCTGGGATGTCAGCCCAGAGATGCGGACAATCGCGTCCGTTATCGAGCAGGTATCGGGCAGCGACAAGACGCTGCTCAACACGATCAAGGAGTGCGGAATCAGCCGCGCATGACGCCGGTCGTTGGTGCGTTCGTCGGCCTCATGTCGGCGTCGCCGTGGTGAACGCCACGTTCGTGCCCGCCACGCCGCTCATCGCACCTTGCGCCAGTCGCGGCTGCCGGTCACCTGCCGCTCGAAGCAGCCACGCGCGCGGGCGAAGGCGTCGCCGAGCGCTCCGAGCGAGACGGGGCTCTGCAGTTCCCTGTCCTGCGGACAGACGACGCGCGGGGCGCCGGACAACGCCGAATCGGCGAAGTAGATCGATGCGCCCTCGCGGACCCAGGCTGGTTTCGCCGGCAGCTCGCCGTCGACCATGAGGTGCACCAGTTGTCGACGGAGCGTGCGCTCGAGCATGCCCCGGTCGCGCAGTAGCCAGAGCGGCGCCAACTGCACTTCGTTGTCGACCACGGCCCCGAGCGTGAACCACCGCCGGCCGGCCGCGCGTTCGTACGCCTCGGTGCTGTCGTGCACACGCAGGCGCACCGGCGGCGCCGGCACACCCAGGGCCTGCGCCAGCGCCTGCCGTTCGCGGACCACCAACTGCGACAGGACGCCGCGCTCCTCCACGCTCCCCTCAGGCAGCGTGAGCTGTACCTCGGCGGCACGGATGGCGTCGATGTCGCTCACGGTTGCGGCGCCCGACGTGGCCCCAGCGAGCGGTGCGGCCGCGGCGGCGGCGCCAACTCGAGGCGCGGTACCAGACGAGGCCGGTGCAGGCGGCACGACGCGCGTCTCACGCGGCGGCGCGGCACTGAGACGCGGACCGAGGCTGCCGATCGTGGTGCCGGGGAAGTAGCGCGCGAGAATCTGTGCCGCGCTCTCGCCCTGTGCCGCCAGCTTCATCGAGCCGATGACGCACAGCCCGACGCCGTGCCCGGCCCCATGTCCAGAGAAACGGAACGCGCGGCCGCTGCGACGCAGGTCGAACGACGCGCTCTGGATATGCTGGAACCCGAGCGCCCGCCCGACCACCATGCGCAGGTCCTGCCCGCTGATCTCGCGCGGCGTCAGCCCGTCGAGCGCCAGCCTCGCCACCCGACCGGAGTCGTTGCGCGCCAGCACCCGCAGGTCGCGCAGCGTGCCAGTGAAGCCGCCAGCGGTGAAGGCACGCTGCAGGTCGGCATCGGCGAGCTCGGCGCTCCACATCGGGAATCCACCGCAGCCGTCATCGTCATGCACGGACAGGTACGGCGGATCGTCGGCGCCTGGCCAGACGTTCGACGGCTTCTCGCTGCGTCCGCCGCACGACGCGCTGTAGAACACCGTGGCCGGCGCGCCCTTGTAGAGCAGGAGCTGCGCGGCGGTGGCCACCGCCGCGCGCTCGGCCGCGGCATTCGCGGTGCGCATCACCTGGCAATGGGTCTGGTCGCAGAGGTCGAAACCATCGGCGCCGTGCCGCCCGCGATTCGTGGTGGTGTAGGTCCGGATGGCGACGGCGAGCGATTCCAGTGACGCCGGCAGGCTGCCGGGCGCCGCTTCGCCTGCCAGCACGCGCCCCACGTACACCTCCATCGGCAACGTCACCACCTCGTAGGTGCGGTTCTTCAGCACGCCGATACGAATCGTGTCCGAGCCGATCGGCGCCGCCGGCTGCGTCGGGCGCGGCTGGACGCCGCCACCGCGCGCCACGACGGCGTGTGAGGACGAGGTGAGCAGCAGGAGAAGGGCGAGGCAGGCGCGGGCGGTCCGGCTCAACCGGGCAGCCCCAGAAAGTTCTCCACCGACTCCCACATCCGCGGAAGGCTTCGGCCAAGTTGATGGTCGTCGTCGAGCAGCGACAGGGTGACGTTGGCGCGGCCGCGCACGAACTGCTCCACCGAGCGGCAGTCGACAACCGTGTCGTGCAGCCCCTGGAAGATCAGCGCCGGCTGCGTGAAGACCGACTCGTACGGATCGTGCGCCAGCGAATCGGCGTAGAACGCGTAGTCGAGATGCCGCTCTTCACCGTAGGCGTAGTGGAAGAAGGCGATCGCGCCGCGATGCTGCCACTCGGCAATCCGCTCGGACGGCAGGAGCGAGTGGCCAGGCTTGGCCAGCATCACCGCCGGCGCGAGCAGCACCAGCCGTTCGACCTGCGCCGGGAAGCGGGCCGCCGCCAGTACCGCGAGTGCGCCGCCGAGCGACGAGCCCATCAACGACACGCGTCCGCCCGCCTCGTCGATGTGACGCGACAACTGCGTCAGCATGCGCGACATGGTCAGGGTGGTGAAGTCGGGCTGATTGAAGTCGGGAGTGACAAGCGGCACGCCGTGGGCGCTGAGCCGCTCGCCGAAGAACCGCGCCTTCGTCGAGTCGGGCGACGAAGCGAAACCGTGAAGGTAGATGACGGGCGTGTGGCCGCTCGCCGTGTTCACAGGAAATTCGGGCAACCCGGACAGCAGCGGCACTGGATGCTCGCTCCGCCCTCGGTGTTGTAGTTGTAATTCAACTCGGTGCCCTTGCGGATGGTCTTCGCGGCGCGAATCCAGATGATGCCGTCGATGATCTGCACGTAACAGTTGGGCTTGCACGAGTGGTTGATGAACCGCGAGACGTTGCCGCCGACGTTGGCGTCCACCGCGGTACGACTGGTGAGCTTGAAGCACCAGATGTGTCCCTTGTCGAGGTACTTGCCCTCGCGCGTGAGACTTTCTTTGTTCGGGATCTTCTCGCCTGCGTAGTCGATGATCCGCTTGTTCTTCGGGATCGTCTCTGTGGCGAACACGCCCCAGCCTTCGATTCGTGATTTGCGACGCTCGATCATTGCCTCTAATGTAACCGATGTTGCTGCGGCGTCCAGGCGGCCGAAGCCCTAAGCTATCCAGATGCGCCCTGGTGCCCCCGTGTTCCTGCTGCTGGCGACCCTACTCGGGGTGTCGCTGGCAGCCCAGCAGCCGCCGCAGATCTCGCTGCCGAACAAGCCCGACTCGGTGAAGTTCCTCGCGATGGGCGACAACGGCACCGGCGAGCGCCCGCAATACGAGGCGGCGCAGACCATGGCGGCGGCGCTGACGCGCTTCCCGTTCGACTTCGCCATCATGCTCGGCGACAACATGTACGGCAGCCAGCGTCCCGCCGACTTGGTCACCAAGTTCGAGCGCCCCTACCAGCCACTGCTCGATGCCGGGGTGACGTTCTACGCGTCACTCGGCAACCACGACGATCAGATCAACCGCTTCTACAAACAGTGGAACATGAACGGCGAGCGCTACTACACCTACACGAAGAAGAACGTCCGCTTCTTCGCGCTCGACAGCAACGACATGGATCCGAAGCAGGTGGACTGGCTGAGGAAGGCACTGCAGACGGCCACCGAAGCCTGGAAGGTGGCCTACTTCCACCACCCGCTCTACTCGTCGGCTGGACGTCATGGCTCGGAGACCGACCTGCGCCGGGTGCTCGAGCCGCTCTTCGTCCGCTACGGTGTGAACGCCGTCTTCTCGGGACACGACCACGTCTACGAACGGATCCGTCCGCAGCAGGGGATCTACTACTTTGTCTCGGGAGCGGCGGGACAGCTGCGGCGGGGCGACCTGCAGGCGTCGCGACTGACCGACAAGGGGTACGACCTCGACCTCTCATTCATGCTGGTCGAAATTGCCGACGACACCATCTCGATTCAGGCCCTGTCGCGAACGGGGCGCTCGGTGGACAGCGCGACGCTGCCGAAGCAGCAGCGAAAGCCGCAGGAGACATCGGCCCGGTAGCGCGGCGAACCGGCCCATTTCGCTGCTGCCGCTTCACGAAGACACGAAGGCCCACGAAGGAACCCAGCCTGAAGAACGGGCCTTCGTGTTCTCCGTGCCTTCGTGAGGGACAACGACAAAGGGCCCGACCGCCTGCTGGCGATCGGGCCCTTTCCATTGGTCGCGACGGATTGCGCGTTACCGGTTGGCGAACCGCACGCGGATGCCGCCGTTGATCATGCGCGGCGCACCGACGGTCGACGGGTTGGTCTGCACGAAGAACACGTTATTGGTGAGGTTCTGCGCGCCGACGAACAGCTGGAAGCGAGGACCGAGGTCGCGCGACGCCACCAGATCGATTGACGTGTAGCCGGGCAGACCCGCGGTGATGTCGGTGTCGTAGCCGGCGGCGGCCAGCGTCGTGGCCGGGATGAACTGCACGTTCTGGTCGTCGTTGTACTGCAGCCCCGCGAACTGGAAGCCAAGCGAGACGTTGGCCACCTTGGAGTTGCTGTAGGCAAGCTGCAGCGAGCCGCGGTTCCTCGGCACCTGCGCAAGGTACTTGCCGACCAGCGCCGTGTTCACCGCGCCGCCATCCGTCACCTTCGCCTGGTTATGGATGTAGCCGCCGGTGACGCGCCAGGCGCGACCAAGGAGGTACTCGACGTCGGTCTGGACACCCTGAATCTTGGTGCGACCGAGGTTCTGCTTCTGGACGCAGTTGCCTGCGGCGAGCCCCGCACACACGGTCGCGAAGTTCGGCTGTGCTGCGGTCATCGTCACGTTCGACACCGGGTCCTTTACGCGGTTGTCGAACCAGGTGACACGCGCGGTGAGGTTCTTCGCCGGCGCGATGTTCACGCCGAACTCACCGCCGAGCAGACGCTCGGGACCGAGCTGCGCGTTGGGCCGCGTCGTGATGGCGCCGACCGAGAACTGACGATAGAGCTCGGTGAGGGTGGGCGCGCGGAAGCCCGAGTTGTAGGCGCCCCACGCCGTGATCCGCTCGGTGACGTGATAGAGCGCCGCCACACGCGGGCTGACCACCGTATCGGTGCGGTCGTCGATCGACGGCTTGTTGTTCGGGGTCGGCAGCCCCGTGGCCACGGTCGTCTCGAGGTTGTGGCCGTTGTAGTTGCGCCAGTTGTCGACACGGGCGTTCAGCGTGATGACCAGCTTGTCGACCGGCGTGAGCACGTCCTGGACGAACGCGCCCTGGCTGCGCTGCGAGCCGCCCGAGAAACGCTGCACCGCCAGGGTGGCGCGCTGCGTGACGCCGTCGAATGCCGCCGGCACCGCCGCCACGTACGCATCTTCCTGGCTTTCACCCTCCACCCAGCGGTAGTCGGTGCCGACGGTGAGCGCCTGCTTCGTGCCGATGAACTTCTGCCACTGCACCATGCCGCCGAACCCGTTCACCGGCACCTTCTGATCGGTGGCGAGACGCACGGCGTTGCGGGTGGTGGCGGCGTTGGTCACCGCGAGGAAGTTGTAGTGCGCGTCCTGGATGTCGCCGAACACGCGCGCCTGCAGGTCGCTGTGGTCCGGCAGGACCGCGCGCATGCCGCCGCTGACGCTCTTCCACCGCGTGTCGTTCAGTTCGCCGAACTTGCCGTTGTCGCGCTCTTCCTTGAAGTAGCCGGCGCGGCCGGTGAAGGTGAGGCGCTCGGTCGGCAGGTACTCGACCTTGCCGGTGACGTTGCGGTAGTCGACCTTGGCGTTGTTGTCGATCGGGCCGGCCTCGGTGGTGACCGTCTTGAAGCCGTCGGTGTTGAAGGCGCTGCCTTCCACGGCGAAGCCGAGCTTCTTGTAGACGTGACTGGCGAACATGTCGAACTTGGGGGTGCTCCCCTCGGACGACCCGCCGTTCGCTCCCGAGAACGCGCCGAACTGCGGCTTCAGCTCCAGCGTGCGGCTGGTCGGCCGGCTGGTGACGATGTTGATGACGCCGCCCATGGCGTAGTTGCCGTAGAGGCCCGACGCCGTGTCTTCGGTGATTTCGATGCGGTCGACGCTCACCATCGGCACGCGGGTCCAGTAGACCCAGCCGCCGAACGGGTCGTTGAACGGCACACCGTCGAGCAGTACCAGCGTACGGCTCTGGCCGCTCGGGCCGATGCCCCGCAGCGACACGCCCTGCGTCGTCGGCTGCGCCACGACGCTGTTCGCTCGGCGGAAGAGACTGAAGCTCGGTACGGTGCGCAGCACATCGTCGACCGCCACGGCTGGCGACGACTGGATCTGCTCGGCCGTGACGATGTTCACGCTGGCCGGCGTGTCGCCGAGCCGCTGCTCGGTGCGGCCAGGGGTGACCACGACGGTTTCGAGGATGGTCGGCGGTTGCAGCGTCACTTCGACCGCCGCGCTGCCGCCAACGGTCTGGCGCTGCTCGGCAAAGCCGCCCGCCCGAACCACGAGGACCGCGCCGTCAGGCACGGTGTCGAAAGAGAAGCGGCCGTCCGATCCAGAAATGACCGTCTGCGGCGCGGCGCCTGACGGGGTCTGGATGGTGACCGACGCACCGGGCACGGCTCCTCCGCTCGTATCCTTCACGACGCCCGTGAGACCGGCGGCGGCCATCGACAGGGTCAGAAGTAGTGCCATCAGCATCACTGTGCTCCGTTACAGAAGGTAGTTGGGGTTCACGGGTGGCGCCGGACGTCAGGACGTCCAGGGCGCCGAAACGACGATTTGGACGGAATTATAGCAATTGATTGGGGGGACGTCTGTCAGTAGAAGTCGTGCGCGTCGAAGTCGACCGAGCCCCCTCCAAGTCCCTGGACCGCCTCGGCGCGGATGGAGGTCACCCCCTCCTGGTTCTGCAGCACCCCTTCGACCAGCAGGAACGGTTCCTCGACGATCACCGCCCGGTTCTGGGCAAACAGGTCGGGGCGCACGATGATGTTGGCAATGCCGGTTTCGTCCTCGAGCGTGAGGAAGACGAATCCCTTGGCGGTGCCTGGGCGCTGGCGCGTGATGACCATGCCGGCCACCCGCACGCGGCGCCCCTGCCTGGCGCTGCGGATGTCGATCGCCCGCATCACCCCGCGCATGGCGAGTTCGTGCCGCCGGAGCGCCATCGGGTGCCGGCCGACGGTGAGCCCTGTGCCGGCGTAGTCGGCGACGAGCCGCTCGGCTTCGGTCATCGGCTTCAGCGGACACTCCGCCTCATCGTCTGTGACAGGCGCCACGCAGGCGCCGTCGAGCGCCTCGATCGCCTGCGCCAGGGCCTGATCGGATGCGGGGCCAAGCCACGCACTCGCCTCGCCTGCACCACGGTCTTCGGAGGAACGGTCGGCCAACAGGTCGCCCGAGGGGCGGACCACCCGCTCGGCCTGCCACAGCGCCGCACGCCGGTCGTACCCGAAAGCATTCAACGCGCCGACGTCGGCCAGCGTCACCACCTCGTCGCGGCGCAGCCCGATGCGCGAGACCAGATCGTCGAGCGACGCGAAGCGCGGCCGGCGCCGCGTGCCTGGCACCCAGTCGTGCGAGCAGTTATTGCAGAAGTACGTGCCTGGGCGTGCGCCACGTCCCTCCACGCGCTCGAGCATTGACGGGTCGTCGCAGCCGCATTTCGGGCAGACGAGGTCGTCGTCCGGTGAAAGGCAGTTCCGTGTCTGGTCCGGCTGAAGCCGGACACTACTGAGATCATGCGTGCCGTACGTAGTGTCCGGCTTTAGCCGGACCTCTGCCTTGGCGGAGGCGGCGCCGATCGCCCTGCCTGCCTCCGCGCGGAGCCCCGCGACATGCCGAAGGCCGAGCCGCACTGCCCCGTCCGGTTCGACCGTGCAGTCCCAGTCCGACACCTGTACATCGATCGGCTGGAAGCGGACCCCGTGCCGCTGCGCATCCTTCACCAGCGTGGACGGGTGATAAAACCCCATCGGCTGGTTGTTGAGCAGCGCCGTGTAGAACGCCGACGGGTAATGCGCCTTGAGGTAGGCGCTCGCATAGGCCAGCAGTGCGAAGCTGGCCGCGTGCGACTCGGGAAAGCCATAGAGCGCGAACGAGGTGATGGAGAGGATGATCTGCTCCATCGCCTCGGGGCCGATGCCGTTCTTCGCCATCCCCTCGCGCAGTTGCACCTCGATCTGCTTCATGCGCTTCTCTGAGCGCTTGAACCCCATGGCGCGTCGCAGTTCCTCGGCCTGGCCGCCGGTGAAGCTCGCCACGACCATCGCCATGCGCAGCAGTTGTTCCTGGAAGAGCGGCACGCCGAGCGTGCGCTTCAGCACCGGCTCGAGCGAGGGATGCGCATAGACAACCGGTTCGCGTCCGGCGCGACGATTCAGGTACGGATGCACCATCTGCCCGACGATGGGGCCGGGACGGATGATGGCGACCTGCACGACGAGGTCGTAGAACGTTGCGGGCTTCAACCGCGGCAGCGTCGCCATCTGCGCGCGCGACTCCACCTGGAACACCCCAATCGTGTCGGCCTCCTGCAGCATGCGGTAGACCGCCGGGTCGTTCTCGGGCAGGTGCGCGAGGTCGACGAGCAGAGAACCCTCGGAGGCTGGGACCTGCGCCACACCTCCAACCTCCAACCTCCGCTGTCCATTGACCAGCGCGAGCGCGTCCTGAATGGCGGCCATCATGCCGAGTCCCAGCAGGTCGACCTTCACGATGCCCATGTCGGCGCAGTCGTCCTTGTCCCACTGCACGACGACACGCCCGGGCATGCTGGCGTTCTCGAGTGGCACCACCGAGTCGAGGCGTCCCTGGCAGATCACCATGCCGCCCGAGTGCTGGCCGAGATGCCGTGGCAGATCCTGCATCTCCTGCCACAGCTTCGCGAACAACCGCACGCGATTGGCGTTCAGGTCGAGACCGACCGAGGCAAGGTGACGCGACAAGGTGTCGCCGGCATCGGTGAACTCGAAGTGATTCATCACCTTCGCCAGCCGATCAACCTGCGACGGATCGAAGCCGAGTACCTTGCCCACTTCGCGTGCGGCGCTGCGTCCGCGGTAGGTGATGACGTTGGCGGTCATCGCCGCACCGTGCTGTCCGTACTTCTCGTAGACGTGCTGGATGACTCGCTCGCGCCGGTCGCCGCTCGGCAGGTCGAGATCGATGTCGGGCCACTCGCCTCTCTCCTCCGACAGGAAGCGTTCGAACAGCAGTTCCATGCCGACCGGATCGACAGCCGTGATGCCGAGGCTGTAGCAGACGGCGCTGTTCGCGGCCGAGCCGCGCCCCTGCACGAGGATGTCGTGCTGGCGACAGAAGTTCACGATGTCCCAGACGATCAGGAAATAGCCGGCCAGCCCCAGCTTCTCGATCAGATCGAGTTCACGCGCGATCTGCGCGCGGGCCGTGTCGTGATACGGACGATAGCGGTTGCGTGCGCCGACATCGGTGATGCGCCGCAGGAACGACGCCTGCGTCTCGCCCGACGGCACCGGATACTCCGGGAAGCGGTAGCCGAGGTCGGCCATCGTGAACTGCAACTGCTCCGCCAGCCCCAGCGTGTTGGCCAGCGCACGCGGATAGTCGGCGAAGAGCGCCGCCATTTGCGCCGGCGACTTGATATAGCGTTCAGCGTTCGGCGCTAGGCGGCGGCCGGCAGTGGCCAGGTCGGTGTGGTGGTGGATGCAGGTGAGCACGTCGAACAGCGGACGCTCGGCCGGGGTCGCGATGCGCGCACCGTTGGAGGCAATGAGCGGTACGCGGAACGCCTCGGCCATCGACACCAGCGCCTGGTTGTCGGCCTCCTCGTCGCGGCGATAGTGCCGCTGCAATTCCACGTAGGTGTGCGTGCGCCCGAACAGCCCCACCACACGGTCGAGCAGGCCGCCGACGCCGAAGCGCTGCGTATCGAGTGCCGCACGTCCGACCAGCGCCACGAGTCCGCCGGTCATGCCCTCGAGCGCCTCGAGGGGCAGCGACGCCGCCTCGCCTTTGGGCGACGCCAGTTTCATGCGCGTAATCAGCCGGCAGAGATTCTGGTAGCCCTCCGCGCTGGCGCAGAGCAGCGGGAGAACGAAGGTCTGGTCGGTCGGGTGAGCCTGGAGAGTCGGGTAGGACGTGTTCGCATGTTGAGGCGCTCTTTTCCCCTGCCGGCCTGCCCGACCGTCCAGAGCTATCGTCAGCTCCGCCCCCACGAGCGGACGGATGCCGGCCGCGCGCGCGGCCTTGTGAAAGCGCGGGATGCCGTACACACCATCGCGATCGAGCAGCGCGATGGTGCCGTAGCCCAGTTCTGCCGCGCGGTCGACGAGCGCTTCGGGCAGCGACGCGCCCTGCAGAAAGCTGAAAGCCGATGCGGTATGAAGCTCGATATAGGACACGGCGTGCTTTCGTCTGGAGGGTGGAGGGTGGAGGGTGGGGCTGGCGGGTCAGGCGGGCGGGGAGGTGTCTCGTCCGGCTGAAGCCGAACACTACGCGTTTCCCCTTCCCGCCCCTCTTGCCCCCATCAATCCACCACACCGTCGATGAACCAGCCGTCGGTGACCCGGTCGCGAAAGATGCGGTAGACGGCGCCATCGGTGAGCGCCACATCCCACTCGTCGCGACTCCATGGTCCGGCCTGGCCGTCGTGCTCCCACCAGGCCCCGGATGTGCGCCACGGTCCGGCACACGTCATCACCGAGCCGCCGGCAAACCCGCGTCGATCGGAGGTGACGCGCAGCGGACGATGGCGTGGGTCGGCGGCAACGCGCGCGGGAATCGGCTGACGACACCGACGCAGGGCAGACACCGAGTGGGCAGTGAGACGCGACCCGGGATCAGTCGAATCGTGTGGCCCGCTGCGCGCCGGTGTCTGCCCTGCCGATGCCGCCGAATGCTCGAGGGCAAACGGCGTCATCGCGAAAGTACCAGGACGGAACGAATCGAGCACGGCGGGTGCCCCGACCCGCTCCTGCCCCATCACCGCACCGAGACGGGCCAGCAGTGTCGAGAGCTGCTCGGGTGTGGGATGCGGGCGCGCAAAGAGCGCGTGCTGCAGGATGCGGCCCGGCGTCGGCTCGATGCTGACGCTGACGGTATCGATGGCGGCCGACGGCGGATGGGCCTCGCAATCGAGCAGCGCCAGCGTGCGCAGCGCACGCACCTCGCGCAACGGCGAGGGGAGCTCGAGCCGGCAGTGATGTTCCTCTTTCGTGACGAGGCCGAGCGTGACGTGCAGCACCGCCGCGCCGCGATCGCGCCGTTCGAGCCGCAGCGAGAGCGGCTCGAGCAGACGCGTGAGCACAAACGACAGCGGCTCCGCGCCATCGATGGGCCATTCCAGTTCGAGCCGTCCTTCGAAACGCTCGTCGGCCTGCATCGGCACGAGCGGGCGCGTGTCTTCGCCGCGCGCCACCGCCTGCCACACCCGGCCGCCGCGTCCAAGCCGCGCCGACAGGTCGGCCGCCGGCAGCGCCGCCAGTTCGCCCAGCGTGCGCAGCCCCCAGCGCTTCAACGCCGCAATCGCCGCGCGGGCATCGTCGGCCTGCAGGCGCGCCTGGGTGCCGCGCGCACCGGCGCCCTGCGCGTCCTCGTGCAGCTGTTCGAGCACCGAGAGCGGCACCGGCGCCAGCGCGTCGGCGACGCCGCCCGCCGCCACCACCGTGAGGCCTGGCCGGGCGAGCGCCAGCACGAGCGCCGCCATGCGGGTCGGCGCAATCGCCACGTGCACCAGCACCCCGCGCGAGGCCGCCTCGCGGCGCATCTCAGCGCCGATGTTCTTCGGCGTACCGAACAGGCGCGACAACCCGCGGACATCGACCGACACCAGGTCGGCACGATGCTGCTCGTAGCGCGGCGAGAACTCGGCGGCAATCGCGACGAGATGGTCGTTGGTCGTTGGTCGTTGGTCGTTGGACGAGAGGCGCTGGGCATGTCCCGCCGTCGCGCTGGGCGCGAAGCCGGGCGCTACGGCGGACGCGAAGGCGGGTTGATAGAGACACGCATAGAGTGTGGCGTCGCGCGGCACCTCAGACATGACGGGCCACCTTCGTCGCCAGCGGCAGCGCCGTGGTGTCGGTCAGTTGCACCCGCGCCCGGGCGACCCGCGCCTCGAGGTTCAAGCCATCGAAGAGCGGGCCGTGGAAACGTGCGGCGACGTTCGCGTCCGGCGCGGCCGCGGGCTGCAGCTTGAGGGACAGCCCCGCCGCACTGCGCGACATCGGCTCGTTCCCCACGAGCACGCAGACGGTCTGGCTCCCCTCGACCATCCGCTGCAGCCGCAGCCAGGTGGTGAACGGCAGGCGGCGCAGCGCCTCGTGCGGCGCCTCGCCCAGGTCGAGGATCACGAGGCCAAAGTTGCCGGCCTGCAGCACGAGGCCGAGCGCCTTCACCGCCTGCTCCATCGCCCGCTGATTCAGGTCGCGGCACAACCCGGGATTGGTGACCACATGGCCGCGCACCCAGAGCAGACGTGTGAGATCGACGCCGGCCGCAGCGGCCGACGCGGCATCCAGCATGTCGAGCGCATCGACGAGCGCCACCAGCTCACCCCGCGCGGTGGCCGCCGCCATCGCCTGCAGCAGCAGGCTGGTGCGTCCCGACGAGCGGGGACCGATCACTTCCGAGAGATGCCCGCGCGGGAGCCCGCCGCCGAGGCGGCTGTCGAGCGCGGCGAGGCCGGTGGGCCCAACCGCCTGTTCATCCCGCGGGTCGAGCGTGGGCAGCGCCGTAGTGAGCGTCCGGTCGAGACGCCGTTCCCGGAGAGCGGTGACGAGTGTGTTGCGGTCAGCACGGGCAGCCAGCATATTTTCGCCTTTTGTTCGCCTACCTGGCGAACTATAGCGCAGGCGTTTCCCGGAGATCAAGCACGGGGCGGAGTGGGGTAAGATGAGCGGCACGCTCTGGCAGGCTAAACTCCTGCGCGACAAAACTTTAGTGGCCGACTCCATACCAGCAACAGAGGCATCACCAGCTCCCGACTCGACCTCGGACACCATGTTCGGGTCGAAGGCGCTGCATCGCACGCTCGCGGCATTCACCTACCGCGACTTTCGCGTGCAATGGTTTGGCGCCTGCACCTCGAGCGTCGGCACCTGGGTGCAGATCACCGCCCAGAACTGGATGGTGCTCTCGCTCACCGGCTCGCCGTTCTTCCTCGGTCTCGACTCGTTCCTGCAGCAGCTGCCGATCATGCTGTTCACGCTGGTCGGCGGCGTGCTCGCCGATCGCCGCGATCGCCGGCGCACGCTGCTTTCCTCGCAGTATCTGCAGATGGCGACCGCCGCCACGATGGCGCTGCTCGTCTACTTCGACGCCATCACCATCACCTACATCCTGCTGCTGTCGTTCGTCACCGGTGTGGCCCAGGCCTTCGGTGGCCCGGCCTACCAGACGCTCGTCCCGTCGCTCGTGGACAAGAAGGATCTGCCGAATGCGGTCGCGCTGAACTCCATCCAGTTCAACGTGGCACGCGTCATCGGCCCACTGCTCTTCGCGACCACGCTCTCGGCGGCCTCCATCTGGGGCTTCGCCGACCAGCAGTCGATGGCGCTCTGCTTCGCCCTCAACGCGGTCTCGTTCCTCGTCGTCATCTACACGCTGATGTCGCTGCGGGTGAAATTCATTCCCCCCACACAGCAGAAGAGCATGCGCGTCGAACTCGCCGGCGGCATCCAGTACGTCCGCGAGCAGCGCGTGCTGATGGCGCTCATCGTCCTCGCCGCCACAACCACGTTCCTCGGGTTTGCCGTGCTGACGTTCCTGCCGGTCTTCGCGAAGGATGTGTTCCAGGAAGGGGCGAACACTTACAGCCACCTGCTGGCGTTCTCGGGCGCGGGCTCGGTGGTGGGTGCGCTCATCGTGGCGTGGATGGGCAAGTTCAAGCGGATGGGACTGACGTCGCTGATCGTGCAGGCGATCTACGGCCTCTTCATCATCGGCTTCGCCATGTCGCGCACGCTGTGGCTGAGCGACCTGCTGCTGTTCCTGACCGGCGCGGCGCTGATGGTGGTCTTCTCCACCGTCACCTCGCTCGTGCAGCTGATTGCGCCGAACGAGATGCGCGGCCGCGTGATGAGCATCTACATGCTCGCCTTCCGCGGCGGCATGCCGCTCGGGAGCCTCGCCAGCGGGTGGGCCGCCACCTACATCAGCGCGCCAGTCGTGCTGCAAATCAACGGTGTGCTGCTCGTCGCCGTCGCGATCTATTTCCTGATCCGCAGCCACGGGATCAGGGAAATATAGATTCGCGAATCGTCAATCGCGAATCTGGAATCGCTAGTCGCGAATCGCCTCGCCAAGGAGCGTGATGCGCTTGACGAGATCCTCGTGCAAGGTACGCATCTCGACGCCGTTCGCCAGAATGGCTCCTGCCAGTTCCGTGTGCATCGCGGCCATGTCCGCCCGAAGTTCGTCGCGCACGGCATGGAGTTCGTTGCGCACGGCGTGGAGTTCGCCATTCTGAGCCCCAACCTCGCCGCGCAGTTCGCCGACTTCACCGCGCAGCCCTCCGACCTCTCCACGTAACTCGCCGACCTCACCGCGCAGTTCGCCGACTTCACCGCGCAGCCCTCCGACCTCTCCACGTAACTCGCCGACCTCACCACGCACTTCGCGAATCTCGCCGCGCATCTCTCTGACGTCGCCGGCGAGTCCATCCACCCGCAGGTCCAGGGTAGAAATGTCGGCGCGAACGTCTTGTCGCAGTTGCAGGAACTGCGATGAGAGGTCCCTCATCTGTGCTGGCAATTCCGCCAGTCCGGCGACGGTCTTTTCGAGGTTTTCCATGCGTTTCTCGAGAATGTGCTGCGGCATTGGTCGGCTCCTCTCCGTGTCATCGTCCACAGTGGACGATGCAGGTCGGACCGGAGAAAGCCATCCGCATGCCAGCGGCATCGAACCACGCGCGGCGCGCGCGACGACGACGCTACCATCGTCACGCGTGCTTCTCAACCTTGACGACTTCGAAGGTGGTCGAGTGTGGCTGCGGTGCGCGAGACGAAGGACAATAGACGGATGTCCGCCACCGCGCCGCAGCCACCACTCGCCGCACCGCAGCCCGTCATCCGCACGCTCCACGGCCTCTCGCGCATCGACGAGTTCGCCTGGCTGCGCGCCGAGAACTGGCAGGACGTCATCCGCGACCCGGCCGTCCTCCCCGCCGACATCCGCGCGTATCTCGAAGCCGAGAACGCCTACACGGCGGCGATGCTCCGCGACACCGAGACGCTGCAGGAGCGGCTGTTCGCCGAGATGAAGGGACGCATCGCTGAAGACGATGCATCGGTGCCGGAGCCGGACGGTCCGTGGGAATACGTGGAGTCGTTCCGCACCGGCGGCCAGCACGCGCGCTACGCGCGGCGGCCGCGCGGCGCCGCCGCTGACGCGGACCAGATCTACTTCGACGGCGATGTCGAGTCGACCGGTACGTCGTACTTCCGCATCGGCAGCGTGCGGCACACGCGCGACCATGCCCGCTTCGCCTACGCCATCGACATCAACGGCTCCGAGATCTTCGAGCTGCGCATCCGCGAGTTCGACAACGCCGCGCACGATCGCGAGTCGCTCTCGGGCACGGCCGACCGCTTCGTCTGGGCCGCGGACGGCCTGCACCTGTTCTACGCGGTGCTCGACCGCAACCATCGTCCGTGCCGGGTCTACCGCCATCGGCTCGGCACGCCGCAAGCTGACGATGTGCTGGTGTACGAGGAGGCAGATGCGGGGTTCTTCGTGTCGCTCGGCTCCACCGAGAACCGCCGCTTCATCGTCATCTCCACCGGCGATCACGTGTCGACCGAGGTCCGCCTCATCGATGCATCCTCGCCCGAGAGCGAGCCGCGGTTGGTGGCGGCGCGTGAGCACGGGCACGAATACATCGTGCATGCCCAGGGCGACGACCTCGTCATCCTGACCAATGCCGACGGCGCCGAGGACTTCAAGATCGTCCGCGTCCCGGCCCTCACACCCGGGCGCGCGCACTGGCACGACTGGGTCGCGCACGTGCCCGGACGGCTCATCGAGTGTGTCCGCTGCTTTGCCGGCGAGATGGTCCGGCTGGAACGCGCCAACGGCCTGCAGCGCCTGGTCATTCAGTCGGACACGGATGCGCACACGATCGCGTTCGACGAACCGGTGTATGCCCTCGGCCTGCACCACGGGTTCGAGTACCACACGACGGTGATGCGCTTCTCGTACGAATCGCTGACGACGCCGGAGCAGACGTTCGACTACGACATGCGCGACAGGACGCGGACGCTGCGCAAGCAGCAGCGCGTGCCGAGCGGGCACAACCCGGCCGACTACCGGTCGGCACGTGTGTTCGCCACGAGTCACGACGGCGAGCAGGTACCGGTGTCTCTCCTGTGGCACCACACGACCCCGCTCGACGGCAGCGCGCCGGTCCTGCTCTACGGCTACGGCTCGTACGGACTCACGATCGACCCGACGTTCGCAGTCACCCGGTTGAGCCTTGTCGATCGCGGATTCATCTGGGCACTCGCACACATCCGCGGCGGCAAGGACAAGGGCTACGGCTGGTATCGGCACGGCCGCGAACTCGAGAAGAAGAACACGTTCCTCGACTTCATCGCTGCGGCCGAGCACCTGTGCAGCGGCGAGACGCCGGTGACGCGCCTCGGACAGATCACGATCGAGGGCGGCAGCGCCGGCGGCATGCTGGTCGGCGCCGCGATGAACATGCGGCCAGACCTGTTTCGTGCGGTCATCGCGCACGTACCGTTCGTCGATGTGCTGAACACCATCTGCGACAGCGAACTGCCGCTCACCCCGATCGAATGGCCGGAGTGGGGCAACCCGATCGAGAGCCGCGAGGTCTTCGAGTACATCGCCTCGTACTCGCCCTACGACAACGTCACGGCGCGGGCCTATCCACACGTCCTGGTGATCGGTGGCCTCACCGACCCACGCGTCACCTACTGGGAACCGGCGAAGTGGGTGGCACGGCTTCGCGCGCGGAAGACCGACGGGAACCTGCTGCTGCTGAAGACGAACATGGAAGCCGGCCATGCCGGGAAGTCGGGACGGTTCGAGCGCCTGCACGAGCGGGCGCTCGAGTATGCGTTCGTGCTGATGGTCAACGATCGGTTGGCGTGAACAGCGCTATCGCAGCGAGGCGAGCGTGTACGCGAGCCAGAACGCCGCGAACCCGGCCACGACCTGTCCACCCAGGTTGAGTCCGGCCCAGAGGAACTGCCCTTCGCGCACCAGCACGACGCTCTCGTTCATGTACGACGAGAACGTCGTAAAGCCGCCGAGTAGGCCAGCCAGCAGCAGCGCCCGCGCGTCAGGCGACAGCGTGATGCGCGCTTGCGCCGCACCGGCGACGGCGCCGAACACCAGGCAGCCGACGACGTTCACGACGAATGTGCCGGCAGGAAACAGCGTGCCGAGCGCGCGCAGCACCGCCGACGAGACCAGGTAGCGGCACACCGAGCCGACAGCGCCGCCAATCGCGATGAGCAGGATGTTCACGTAAGATGGACCGAGTCCGCATTATGCCAGTTCTCGAGCTCCTCACCAGCTCCGGCTTCGGTTCGTTGCTCGGGATGCGTCATGCCCTCGAGCCGGATCACCTGGCGGCCGTGTCGACGCTCGTGAGCCGCGAGCGCAGCAGCATGAAGGCCGCACTCCTCGGCGTCTGCTGGGGCCTCGGACACACCGTCGGCCTCATCGTCGTTGGCGCCGTGCTGGTGTTCCTCCGTGCGGAGCTTCCGCCGCGGATTGCCGACGTCTTCGAGCTGCTCGTCGCCATCATGCTGATCGTGCTCGGCTCGCGCGCGGTGCTCCAGGCTGTGCGTCAGGGGCCGGCACACCTGCACAATCATGCCTTCGCGGTGCACCGGCACTCCGGTCTGCCGGCGCATGTGCACATCGGCACATGGACGCTGGCCCGTCGTCCGTTGCTCATCGGCGCGGTGCACGGACTCGCCGGCAGCGGCGCGCTGACGGCATTGGTGCTGACGACGCTGCCGTCTACGGGGGCGCGGCTCAGTTACATGGCATTGTTCGGACTGGGATCGACGGTGGGAATGGCGGCGCTCTCGGGCCTGCTTGGCTGGCCGCTCGCCCGCCTCGGTACGCATCACGCTGTCGCGCGCGGCGTGTCGGTGGCGGTCGGCGCGATGTCGGTGGTGCTCGGCCTCTTCTCGGGCTGCCCGCTGCTCGGACGCCTCTTCTAGCGCGCTACCGCGCGGCCAGTTCCTTCACGGCAATCGACCAGGTCACCGGTGCCGTCGACGACGGGTAGCAGAGCCGGTCGTCACACGCCTGGTAGGTCACCACGCCACTCACCGTCAGCCGCTCGCCCCGCCGCGCCGACTTCGCCACCGTCACTGGCAGCGCAATGCGAAACGGCGTGCCGTAGGCCGGCACGTCGCCAATCGAGCCCTGCGCGGTGGCGACGTCTGGCTTCGGGTACGTGACCTTGCCCGGCATCACCGACGGCTGCGCGGACACGACGAGCGCGACGGGCTCGAAGTCCGTCGCACCCGCGGCATAGATGTGGACCGAGCGGTGCGGCACGACGTCGACCCACAACGTCGTGGCGCCTCCCGGCGTGACCGCGTCGGTGCTGGCCGTCGCGGAAAACGTCGCATGCTGCCGGGACGGTGTCGCCGGCAACAGCCCCTGCGCCAAGACGAACGTCGCGACGAGCAGTGCGTGCATGGACGGCATTGTAGCCGCACGACCGGACTACTTGCGGGTCTCGTGAATCGTGCTCGCGCCGCCACCGATGGTCATCGCGGTCTTCTTCCAGCCACGATGCGGCGTCCGCTCGATGTCGCGGTCGTTCGCGACGCGTCGCGGGGCCTCCTGCGCGTACGACGCCGTGCGCACGGGACGGGCAACCGACGCCTCGAGCGACCGATGCCGAGGCTGAGGTGTGCCCGATTCAGGATACGCGCTGAACCACGGTCCGGCTGAAGCCGGACACTACGACCGGCGCGTTGGTTCGCGCGACTGCTCCCTCTGTAGTGTCCGGCTTCAGCCGGACGTGCGAGCTGCCCGACCCGCCCGACCTGCCCGCCACCTTCCCGCCCTTCCCGCCAAGGCCGCGTGGAGTACCATCAGGCCTACCACTCATGAGCCGCATTCTCGTCGTCGAAGACGATCCGGACATTGCCGACCTGATGCGCCGTTACCTGCAGAAGGGCGGCTTCGAGGTCGACGTGCGCGCATCAGGCCGCGACGCACTGGCGGTAATCGCCGCTGAGGCGCCTGATCTCCTGGTGCTCGATCTCATGCTGCCGCAGGTAAACGGCCTCGAGATCTGCCGCCAGGTGCGGGCCGACGCGAAGACGGCGACCATTCCCATCATCATGGTCACGGCGCGCAGCGACGAATCGGAGCGGATCGCCGGCCTCGACCTCGGCGCCGACGACTACCTGGCCAAACCGTTCAGCCCGGGCGAACTCGTGGCGCGGGTGCGCGCACTGCTCCGCCGAACGGCCCGCGCGACGACCGTGGACACCGCCGTCGCCTACGGCCCGATCGTCGTCGACAGCATCCAGCACACCGTCGTCAGCGCTGGCCAGCCGGTCGTGTTGACGGCCAAGGAATTCCTGCTGCTGGAGTACCTGCTGGGCAACCGTGGACGCGTGCTCTCGCGCGACGTGCTGCTGACCGACGTCTGGGGCTACACCTACACCGGCGGCACCCGCACGGTCGACGTCCACGTGCGGCGACTGCGCGAGAAACTGCCGTTCCTCGAGACGGCGCTGGTCACGGTGAAGCAGTTCGGGTATCGGTTGCTCGAAACCCCGCCTGAACCGGCATGAGGAACTGACGGTGCTTCGAGCGTCCTTTCAAACCAAGCTCTTCCTCGCCGGCCTGTCCGCAGCGGTCTTGACGCTGGCGGTCGCCGGCACGCTCTTCGCCGTCACGATGCAGCGGCAGACCAACGCGAGGGTCGAGCAGACGCTGAAGACCGAGGCGCAGATCGCCGTCGAACTGCTGGCGCGCGCCGTCGACACCCGCAACGACAGCCGGTCGCTCGATGCCGAAGCCGATCTCATCGGCCAACTGCTCGCCGCGCGGGTCACCTTCATTGCACGCGATGGCGGCGTCCTCGGCGACTCGGCAGAGCGGCCCGAGGCACTGGCCTCGATGGAGAACCACGCCACGCGGCCCGAAGTCGTGCAGGCGCGCGAGTCGGGCATCGGGCTGTCGCGCCGTGCCAGCGTGACGGTCGGTGAAGACATGCTGTACGTGGCGCTGCCGGCCACGCATCCCACCGTCGCCTTTGTGCGCGTCGCGATGCCGCTGACGAGCGTCCAGGCGCAGCTCTCCAGCATCCTCACCGCCACGCTCACCGCCCTCGGTCTGGCACTGCTCGGCGGCATCGTGATCGCAGGTATCCTGGCGGGCCGCATCGGTCAGCGCGTGCGCGCCATCGCCTGGGTGGCGCAGCGCTACCGGCAGGGCGACCTCACGCCGCCGCGCCTCGACTACGGCGACGATGAACTCGGGATTGTCGCGCGGGCGCTGGACGACTCGGTGCACGAACTCGGCAACCGCATCCAGGAGCTCGAGCGCGACCGGGGCCGCATCGCAGCCATTCTCGCGGGCATGATCGAGGGCGTGATCGTCGTCGATCAGGCCGGGCGCCTGCAGATCGTGAACGCCGCCGCGCAGGAGATGCTGCGGATCGACGACGCGCCGATCGGCCGTCACTATCTGGAAACCATCCGGCATCCGGCCATCACCGACCTGGTGACCGCCACCTTGGACGGCCGCACACCCGCCTCGCTGGAGTTCACGCCACCGCGTGACAACACGCGCACCATCATCGGCCGCGCCGCGCCCGTCACCGCCGGATGGCCGCACGGCGTGGTGGTGGTGCTGCACGACGTCACCGAGCTGAAGCGCGCCGACCGGATCCGCCGCGACTTCGTCGCCAATGTCTCGCACGAACTCCGCACGCCACTGACGGCGATTCGCGGCTATGTCGAGGCGCTGACGGAGGGCGATACGAGTCGGGAGGAAACCGACCGGTTCCTCGAAATCATCATGCGGCACGCACGCCGCATGGAGCGCCTGGTCCAGGACCTGCTCAGGCTGGCCCGGCTCGATGCGGGGCAGGAGACGCTCGACATCGTCGACTGCGATCTGCGCAGCCTCGTCCAGTCGGTGTTCGCCGATCTGGCATCGGCCCTCGACGCACGTGCGCAGCAGCCGCATGTCGACGTCGGTGCGGACGCCGACACGGTGCAGGCCGACCCGGCCAAGCTCCACGACGTGCTGCGCAACCTCGTGGCGAACGCCAGTGCCTACTCGCCAGAGGATGGCACCATCACCCTGGCAACACGACGTGAGGGCGACGAACTGGCCATTGACGTTCTCGACAGCGGCCCAGGCATTCCGGATGAGGACCATCTGCGCGTATTCGAGCGCTTCTACCGGGTGGACAAGTCACGCGCGCGCGACCCTGGCGGCACGGGGCTCGGCCTCTCGATCGTCAAGCACCTGATCGAACTGCATGGAGGACGGGTCAGCGTGAGAAATCGCCCCGAGGGGGGCGCCTGCTTTACCGTGACGTTGAAGGCGGGAGACACGACGCGGGCGTGACGTCGTCCGGCTGAAGCCGGACACTACAGACTATACGTAGCTGCCGGCCTTCAGGCCCGCGACGGCGCCGCCCGCCTAGTTCGCGCCGGCGAGACGCAGCAGCAGGTAGGTGCCGCCACCGATGGCGAAGGCGGCTGGAATGGTCAGTGCCCAGGCCCACACGATCTGGCCGGCCACACCCCAGCGCACCGCTGACAGGCGGCGTGTCGCGCCGACACCGACAATCGCCCCGGTGATCGCGTGCGTGGTGCTGACCGGCACACCGATCAGCGTGGCGGCCATCAGCGCCAGAGCCGCGCCTGTTTCGGCGGCGAAGCCGCCCACGGGCTGCAGCTTCGTGATCTTCGACCCCATCGTGTGGATGATGCGCCAGCCGCCGGCCAGCGTGCCGAGGCCGATGGCGGTGTGCGCGAGCAGCACCACCCAGAACGGGATGTAGAACGTCTGGATGTACCCCGACGCGAAGAGGATGCCGGCGATGATACCCATCGTCTTCTGGGCGTCGTTGGCGCCGTGATTCAGGCTGAAGAACGCGGCCGACACCAGTTGCAGGCGACGGAACCAGCGGTCGACGCGCGACGGCGGCGTCCAGCGGAAGATCCACAGGATGGCGGTCATCAGCAGCAGGCCGGCCGTCAGGCCGATGAGCGGCGACAGGAAGATGAAGATGAGGGTCAGCGTCCAGCCGCTCGGGATGAGCGCGGCGAATCCGGCCTTTGCCACTGCCGCCCCGGCATAGCCACCGATGAGTGCGTGCGACGAGCTCGTCGGCAGGCCGAAGTACCAGGTGATGAGGTCCCACACGATCGCGCCGGTGAGCCCGCCGAGCACCACGGCGAAGGTGACGGTCTTGATGTCGATCATCCCCGAGCCGACCGTCTTGGCTACGGCGGTGCCGAAGACGAAGGCCGCCACGAAGTTGAAGAAGGCCGCCCAGATGACCGCCTTGCCCGGCGACAGGACACGCGTGGAGACGACGGTCGCGATGGAGTTCGCCGCGTCGTGGAAGCCGTTGATGTAGTCGAAGAGAAGCGCGACGCCGATGAGCGCCGCGACGATCCAGAACATCTGTGCCTAACCGTGCTTGACGACGACGCCTTCGAGGACGTTCGCAACGTCTTCGCAGCGATCGGTGGCGTGCTCGAGAAAATCGAGCGTTTCCTTCCACTTCATCACGACAATCGGATCCTTCTCGTCCTCGAACAATTGCCGCACCGCTTCCTGATGGATCCGGTCGGCTGCGTTCTCGAGCCGGTTGATCTCCACCGCGTGGGTGGTGACCCCCTTCCTGCGTTCGAGGGCGTCGAGGGCGAGGCGAATCTGCCGAGTGCTGGTCGTGATGGTGACGGCGAGCTCGCGCGCGCCGAAGCGAATGTGCTTGAGCTTGTACAGCTTCACCAATGTGGCCGCTGCATCGATCGCGTCCATGACGTCGTCGAGCGACTTGGCCAGTTCGTGGATGTCTTCGCGGTCGATGGGGGTGACGAAGGTGCGATTCAGGCGGGAGATGATGTCGTGGGTCAGGAAATCGCACTTGTGCTCGACCTCCTGGATCTCCTCGGCCTTGTCCCAGAGCGGCTCGTCGCCGGCGAGCATTTCCTCGAGGAGCACGGCTCCGCGCTGCAGTTCGTCGGCCAGCGCCTGGAAGTCACCGTAAAATTTCTCTTCGCGCGGAATCAGACGAAATGCCAACGAATCCTCTTCCTCAACTTGTCGCGACGATACGGATGATCCGAACCGTGAGAATTGTAGCAGATCTATTTACACGTCCGGCATCGTCCACGACACTCTGCTGGGGTCAGCGCGGTGCACCGGGTGTACCATCTGCAGCACGGGGTGACCGTGAATAACGAGGTACTGGCAATCATTCTGGGGGGCGGTCAGGGATCGCGCCTCTTCCCACTTACACAACTGCGCTCGAAACCGGCCGTGCCGCTCGGCGGGAAGTATCGCCTGATCGATATTCCGGTCAGCAACTGCCTGCATGCGGACATCCGCCGCATCTTCGTGCTGACGCAGTTCAACTCGGCGTCGCTGAACCGGCATATCAGCCAGACGTACCGCATGGACCTGTTCAGTCCCGGGTTCGTGGAGATTCTCGCGGCGGAAATCACGCCCGAGAACACGAACTGGTTCCAGGGCACGGCCGATGCGGTCCGCAAGGCCTCGCGGCACTTCCTGCGCTACGACGCCGACTACTACCTCATCCTCGCTGGCGATCACCTGTACCGCATGGATTACTCGGAGATGGTGGACGCGCACATCGACCGCCGCGCCGACATCACCATCGCGGCGCAACCGTGCACGCCAGAGGATGCGACGCAGATGGGCATCTTTCGCTTCGATCGCGACGGTCACATCGTCGCCTTCGAGGAGAAGCCGAATGCGGCGCGACTGGCCGAGATCGGGCAGAGCATTCCGAAGGGGGCGGTGGCCCTGGGGCACACACCGGAGAAGCCGTTCGTCGCCTCGATGGGTGTCTACGTGTTCTCGCGCGAGGTCCTGATGGATCTGCTCGAGAAGACCGACGCCACCGACTTCGGACGCGAGGTGATTCCGGCGGCGCTGGACAAGTACCGTGTGAACTCGTACCTGTTCCGCGGCTTCTGGGCCGACGTCGGCACGGTGGAGTCGTTCTACGACGCCAACATCATGCTGACCAAGCCGGGGTCGCCCTTCAAGTTCTACGACCCGACGCGCCCCATCTTCACGCACCCGCGCTTCCTGCCGGGTTCGCGCCTGGTGGATGCGCGCCTGCACGACGCCATCGTGTCGGAAGGGTGCTATCTGGGGAAGTGCACGGTCGAGGAATCGGTCATCGGCATCCGCACGCACATCCTCGAAGGCACGACCATCAAGCGGTCGGTGCTGCTCGGGGCCGACTACTACGAAGACGGCGATGTGGCGCCGGCCCGCGGCGATCGGCCGCGCCTGGGCATCGGCCGCAACGTCGTGCTCGACCGCGTCATCGTTGACAAGAACGCCCGCATTGGTGACGGCTCGCGCCTGGTGAACGAAGCCGGTGTCCGCCATGCGGACGGCGACGGCTATTACATCCGCGACGGCGTGATCATCGTCCCCAAGGACGGCGTGATCAAGCCGGGCACGATCGTCTAATCGAGACCCGCAGGCGCAAGGGGGGCGGAACAGCCGCCCCGCTTGGCTAACCCCTTCCGGAACAGCAACCTACGTCGCTCGGAGCCGGGCGACCTTGGCAGGCGTGGCCGGTCGTCGATGAATCCGCCGGTCGGCGTTGCGATCGGCGGACCCTTTCTGTTAACACCACCGTAACATCCTCGTCACCAGCGCATTACCTCCGCCCCCTAGCATTAGGACTCCAACACACGCAGCGTCCGGCATCCGCCGGACCGGGGAGGATAGTAATGAGGCTTTTTCGTTGGGTGGTCGCGGCGCTGATACTCGCCCTGCTACCCACCTTGGCCATCGCCCAGAGCGACGGCCGAATCGTGGGCAGCGTGCGGGACTCGAGCAATGCGTTCATTCCGGGCGCAACCGTCACCATCAGGAATGTGCGCACCGGGGACGAGCGTCTCGTGGTGACGGACGGCAAGGGCAAGTTCGCGGTGACGGGCCTGCGGCCGTCGACCTACACGATCTCGGCTGAGCTGGACGGCTTCGCCAAGGTGGAGTATTCCGAGATTAATCTGGCCGTCGGCCAGGAACTGGCGCTCGACTTCGAGTTTCGCCCGGCCGGCGTACAGGAAAACGTCACCGTCGTGGCCACGGCCCCGGTGCTGGACGTCAGCTCGGCGCGGGTCGGCGCGAACGTGAGCGAGCGCGAAGTGCAGAACCTGCCGGTCAACGGCCGCCAGATGTCGCAGCTGATGCTGCAGGCGCCGGGTTCGCAGAACGCGGGCACGGGCACCTGGAACGACGTCCGCTTCTCCGGTCAGGCCAACCAGCAAAACGTCATCAAGTTCGACGGCGTGGAAGGCTCGGCCATTATCGACGCGTCGCCCGGCAACATCGGCGGCCAGAACGCGTCGCCGTTCAAGCTGCAGGCCAGCCTCGAGAACGTGCAGGAGTTCCGCGTCGAGTCGAGCAACTACCCGGCCGAGTTCGGCACGGGCACCGGCGGCCAGGTCAGCGTCGTCACCAAGTCGGGCGCCAACCAGATCCGCGGCTCGGTCTTCGAGTTCTTCCGCAACGACCGCTTCGACTCGAAGAACCACTTCGACGACCTGCGCAACGCGGACGGCACCGTCCAGAGCGCGGGCGACAAGTCGTCACTCTCGCAGAACCAGTACGGTGGCTCGTTCGGTGGTCCGCTGATGAAGAACCGCGCGTTCTTCTTCGGCAGCTACGAAGGGTACCGCATGGACGCCGGCGTCAACTTCGTCGAGGCCGCCCCGAGCGCCTCGGCCTGGTCGCGCGCAGTTCCCGCGGTGCTGGCGCTGCGTCCGGCCTTCACGACCGCTGACGCGCGGCTGCTGAGCGGCGCCTCGACCAACGCCGACTTCGACATCTACCAGCTCCAGTCCATCGAAGCGGTGCGCGAGAACTCGGTGAGCCTGCGTCTCGACACCCGCCTCAGCAACCGCTGGTCGGCCTACGGCCGCGTCTTTCACGACCGCGGCAAGCAGGCGCGCCCCGAAGGCGTGAACGGTCGCGTCGTCAACCTGAAGAACAACCCGACGAACTTCGTGTTCAACCTGCAGGGCAACTTCGGCGCCGCCACCCTGAACGAACTGAAGGTCGGCTACAACGCCCCGTTTGCGGAAATCGCCGGTGCCGCGCCGACGGTCAACGGCATCGACCTCAGCTCGGTCGCCATCAACCTCTCGGGTTCGGTGGCCAACAGCGGGATCGCCGGCCAGAGCGCCTCGTCGGGTCTCACCGTACCGGGTGGCCTCGTGCGTGCCAACAGCGCGACCAACGGACGCCGCACGGTGTATGACCCGTTCTCCATCGCCTTCACCGACTCGCTCTCGACCGTGAAGGGACGCCACCTGATGAGGATCGGCGCTGACGTCCGCCTCGTGCGCATGGCGTTCGACCAGCAGGGCGGCACGACCTACACCTATCCGAACGTCACGGCGTTCCTCGCCAACCAGCCCTCGGCCATCCAGTTCGCGGGCGACCTGAGCTCGGCCAGCGTGTTCAACAACGGCGCCACCGGCGACCGGCACACGCGCCAGAACTACTACACGGTGTTCGGCCAGGACGAGTGGCGCGCGGGGAGCAACCTCACGCTGAACTACGGTCTGCGCTACGAGTACTACACGCCGATGAAGGAAGCAGACAACCGGATCGTCAAGTTCAACATCATGACGGGCCAGCTTGATCCGAACACGACCGACATCGTCACCTCGAAGAAGAACAGCATCCAGCCCCGCCTGTCGGCGACCTGGGCCGCTGGCAAGACCGTCGTCAAGGGTGGCTTCGGCGTGTTCGTGGGTCCGGGCCAGGGTGAAGACCTCATTCAGCCCATCGAGAGCGACCGTGTGAACACGACCATCAGCACCGGCTCGTCTATGGCATTCCCGCTGAACCAGGACGTGCTCGTCGCGAACTTCACCAGCGTGCCTGGCAACCGCAGCTACCAGCCGCGTGCCTACGCCCCGGAGTACAACATTCCGGAGCGTGTGTATCAGTACACCGGTTCGGTGCAGCGCGACCTCGGCGGCTCGTTCAGCGCATCGGCGGCGTTTGTCGGCGCCGAGGGGCGCAACCTGTTCCTCCGCAGCGTGGCCAACAACATCACGCAGGTCGTCACCAACGCGAACCCGGCCAGCGCCGCGCTCGTGGTGCGTGAGTTCTCGGTGGTCACGCGCGACGCTGCGGGCAGCATCACGGCCGTCCAGAACCCCTACGCGGAAATCGACTACAAGACGAGCGGCGGCCACAGCACCTACAAGGCGCTGATGTTAGGCGTCACCCGTCGTGCCGCCAAGGGCATCTCGACGAGCCTCCAGTACACGCTCGGCAAGAGCCGCGGCACCTCGGGCGGTTCGAACGAAGCCAACACGGCGGCCAACAACGCCCGCACGCTCGACCAGTTCGAGTACGAGAACGGCTACAACAACTTCGACGTGCGCCACACCTTCAACGCCAGCCTCATCTACGACCTCCCCTACAAGGGTGCGGGCGTGACGGGTGCGGTGCTTGGCAACTGGCAGATCGGCGGCATCCTCAACGGCCGCAGCGGCCTGCCGCTGCCGGTGCAGATTGTCCGCCCCGACGTCCTCTATCAGGATTCGGCCTCGAGCCTCTTCTACGCGAACCCGGCTGCCGGCCGTGTGGCGGTCCTCAACACGCCGCGTGGCGGAGCCTCGCGTAACGTCCGCCGCCCGGATCTCATCCCGGGCGTCGACCCCTACATCACGGACGGCGGACTGCTGTTCCTGAACCCGGCCGCCTTCGCGGCGCCGGTGCCTGGCACGTTCGGCAACCTCGAGCGCAACGTGCTCCGCGGACCCGGCTTCGTGCAGACGGATCTGTTCTTCGCCAAGCACATCCGCGCGAACCGCAAGGACCTGGAACTTCGCGTCGAAGTGTTCAACCTGCTCGACTCGGTGAACTACGCGAACCCTGGCGTCACGCTGAACGCGGCGGTTCCGGCCAACCCGGGCGCTGCGAACACGGTGCAGCCGGGCCAGGCCTACACGGCCGGCGCTGCGGGTCCGACCTTCGGCCGCCTCACCAGCACGGTGGGTCGCACCGTCGGCCTCGGCACACCGCGTCAGGTGCAGTTCGCTCTCCGCTTCTCGTTCTAAGCGCGGCCAGGGCCTGAGGCCCTGACCCGTTCGTTGCAATCGCACGTAGAAAAGGCCCCGGTGGCACATGTCCACCGGGGCCTTTTTTCATTACTGAAGACGGATTGCCGATTGGTCCGGCTAAAGCCGGACACTACGCAGGATCCGGATTGCAGCCCCTTGTGCCCCTCCTGCCCCTCCTGCCTCTCCCGCCCTGCTGCCCTCCCGGCCCTTCCCGGCCCTCCCGGCCTCCCGCCCGTCACGCGCCTGTCATAGCGCGCCCCTATAATCCGCGCATGACCTCTTTCCGCCTTACTTCCCTGCTCGTCGCTGGTCTTGGCGTGGTTGCCGCCACGGTGCTCGTGCGCGGCGCGGACGGCCCGAAGGTGCTCATCGCGCACCGCGGTGCGTCGGGCTATGCCCCCGAACATACGTTTGCCTCCTACGATCTGGCCATCGCGCAGAAGGCCGACTTCGTCGAGCCCGACCTGGCCGTCTCGAAAGACGGCGTGCTGGTGTGCCTGCACGACGACACGCTGGAACGAACCACCAACGTTGAAGACGTCTACGCCGCGCGCGTCAGCCCGGTGGTGAAGGGACGTAACGGCGAGAAGCGCTGGGTGGCGAACGACTTCACGGTGGCGGAGATCAAGAAGCTCGACGCCGGAAGCTGGTTCGACGCGAAATTCGCAGGCGCTCAGGTGCCCACCTGGGATGAGATGCTGGCGCGCGTGCAGCAGCATCCCGGCGTCGGTGTCTACCCGGAACTGAAGTCGCCGCCGCTCTACACCGCCCGCGGCATCGACATGGCGAAGCTATTCGTCGAATCGATGAAGAAGCACGGACTCGACACGGCGGAATCGCTGAAGGAGACGCCCGTGATCATCCAGTCGTTCGACCGGCCGACGATCAAGCGCATGTCGGTGGAACTGCCCAGCGTCCCGCGCGTCTTCCTCACCTCGGACGAGCAGGACATCACCGACGCGCAGTTGCAGGACCTGGCGACATTCGCGCAGGGGATTGCGCCTGAGAAGCATCTGGTGGCCTCGCACCCGGACCTGGTGACGCGCGCCCATGCCCTCGGTCTCACCGTCACCATCTGGACCGTCCGCTCCGACGAGAAGACGTCATACGCGAGCGCGAAGGACGAGATGGCGCAGTTCCTCTATACCTGGGGCGTCGACGCCCTCTTCACGAACAACCCGGATCAGTTCCCGCGCCGGTAGACTGGCGCCGTTCGGTTCAGAATCAGGCGAGCCGAATCACCTCGTCGGTCAGCGGCGATTGCGCCGGTCGGCCGAGAGTCACGCACCCCACTCGTCAGCGGACATCGCCAGTACGTCAGGCACCCTGGCCTTGTCCGCCTCCCCACACAACCCCCACGACCGCGAGGCGTGCGCACCGTCTCGCGCGAAGGCGATGGCCATGCGTTCACCCACGAGCGTCTCCTTCAGGCCGTGGCGCGCACGCCGCCGGCGTGCCGCGGATCGACATCCCACCAGATTACGTTCGGACCGAACGCGTTGCTCACGTCGCCCGTCTCCGGAATGACGTTCCCGCCGGCCCGCACCTTCAGGAACAGGTGCGCGGGCAGTCCGGGCAACAGGCCGCGCGCCTCAGCAGCTGCCTGCTCCGCCACGCGCGTCACCGTGCGCCGCTCGAGCCACGAGAAGCGATAGCCGCTGACGACGTAGAACTCGACGCGGATCGGCAGTTCGGACGAATCGGGAGCGCAGGAGGGGACCGACAGCGGCATGATCACCGCCAGCGCCATGCAGGCGCCAGCCAGTCGTTCGCGCCGGCTCACGGCCGAAGGCTAGCAGAGATTGGGGGGACGCGACGTTCACGGTCCGGCTGAAGCCGGACACTACGACTGCACGCACACGTCCGACCAAGGGCCGGGCACTGCGCGCGACAACGCTCAGGTCCGGGTGAAGCCGGTCATCCGTCGCGTGGCGAAGCGCGCCAGCAGCGAGCAGACGAGAACGATCGACACAAGCACGAGCGCGCCGGCCCAGGCCTGCCGGTGCCAGTCCTCGTACGGCGAGATAGCGTAGGTGAACACCTGCACCGTCAGCGATGAGATCGGCTGCGTGACGTCCGAGTTGAAGAACCGGTTATTGAACGACGTGAAGAGCAGCGGCGCGGTCTCGCCGGCAATGCGCGCCAGGGCGAGGACGATGCCGGTCACGATCCCTGGCGCGGCGGCCGGCAGCACCACGGTGAACACCGCGCGGGCGCGGGTCGCACCGAGCGCCAATGCCCCCTCCCGCATCGTGCCTGGCACCAACAGGAGCAGTTCCTCCGTCGTGCGCGCAATGATCGGGATCATCATGATGCCCAGCGCCAGCCCGCCGGCCAGCGCGCTGAACTGCTTGAACGGCAGCACGGCGACACCGTAGGCGAACACGCCGATCACGATCGAGGGGACACCGTTCAGGGTGTCGGCGGCGAAGCGGATCGCCGAGGCCACACGGGTGCCGGCGTACTCCGACATGTAGACGCCGCTGAGCACCCCGACCGGGATGGCCATCACCGAGCCAAGCGCGGTCAGGATGAGCGTACCGACGATCGAGTTGGCCATGCCGCCGCCCGCTTCGCCGACGGGTGCGGGCATCCGCGTGAAGAAGTTGAGGTCGAGGGCCTGCGCGCCCTGCGAGATCACGAAGAACAGGATCATCGCCAGTGGGATCAACGCCAGTACTACGGCGCCGGCGCAGAAGCCGACGAACAATCTCGAGACGAGTCTGCGTCGCAGCATCGCGTCAGGCCTCAGCCGCGGCCGGCAGTGCCGCCGCGGGCACGCGCGCCGGCTTCGAGCTGCTCGCCATACTCCAGATGAGCAAGCGTGACAGGCCGTTGACGACCAGCGTGATGATGAAGAGTACGAGCCCGATTTCGGTGAGCGCGTGCAGGTAGAGTTGGTCGGCCGCTTCGGTGAACTCGTTGGCGAGGACGGCGGCCATCGTGTACTGGGGAGCGAAGAGTGACGCTGACACCTGCGGGTTGTTGCCGATCACCATGGTGACCGCCATGGTCTCGCCGAGTGCGCGGCCGAACCCGAGCATCACCGCGCCGATAATGCCGGTCCTGGCGTAGAAGAGCGCCGCCGCGATGGCCTCGAAGCGTGTGGCGCCAAGTGCGTAGGCTCCCTCGCGCTGCGCCATCGGCACTGACTTCAGCACCTCGCGCGTCACTGACGAGGTGAACGGCACCACCATCACCGCGAGGATGAGCGTGGCGGCGAGCATGCCGACACCGAGTGGCGGGCCGGTGAAGATCGGCAGCGCGCGCAGGCTGTCTGGCAGCGACGTCTGGAACCAGCGCACCGCCGGGACCAGCACGAAGATGCCCCACAGGCCGTAGACGATCGACGGGATGGCCGCAAGCAGTTCCGTGAGGAACACCAGCGGCTGACGCAGCCAGGGCGGACAGAGTTCGGTGATGAACACCGCGATCCCAATGGCAATCGGCGTCGCAATGGCCAGCGCCAACACCGACGAGTAGAGCGTGCCCCAGATAAACGGCAGCGCGCCGAACTCGCCGGCGACCGGGTCCCACGTCGACGAGGTCCAGAACCCGAGCCCGAACTTCTGGACCGACAGCATCGACTGCCGCGCCAGCTCGAACCCGATTGCCGCGACGATGAGGATCAGCAGGACGCCGAAGAGCCCCGTCCCAACTCTGAATCCCAGATCTCTGCGCATATGCCCAATGACCAATGACCAATGACCAACGACCAACGACCAACGACCAACGACCAACTCGCCTGCCCTACTGCGTCTTCACTCGCTCCAGCGCGGTCAATTCCTGGGCGACGAGAGCCGCCGGCAGCGGCGCATAGCCTAGCTGGCTCGACAATTGCTGACCGTCGGTGAGGGCCCACTTCACGAAGTCGACCATCGCCTTTGACCGCGCCGTGTCCTTCGGGGCCTCATAGAGGAGCAGCCACGTGAACGACGACACCGGATAGGCGCCTGGTCCGGCCGCGTTCGTGATCGACACGCGAAAGTCCGCAGGCATGTTGTTCGCCACGGCCGCCGCGGCCGCCGTCACCGATTCGGTGGTGGCCTTCACGAACTCGCCGTTGACGTTCTGCACGGCGCCGAACGCCATTTTATTCTGCACCGCGTATATCAACTCCACGTACCCAACCGAGCCTGGCGTCTGGCTGACCAGTCCGGCCACGCCCTCGTTCCCTTTGCCGCCAACACCCTCCGGCCAGTTGACCGCGGTCGACACACCGACCCTGTCCTTCCACTCAGGCGACACCTTCGCCAGGTAGTCGGCCCAGATGTAGGTCGTGCCGGAACCGTCCGACCGATGCACCACGGTGATATCGGTGGTCGGCAGGGTCACACCGGCATTCACTGCGGCAATGGCCGGGTCGTTCCACTTCTTGACCTTGCCGAGGAAGATGTCGGCCAGCAGCGGCCCGGTGAACCTGAGGTCGGCCACTCCCGGCAGGTTGTAGACCGGCACGTCGGCCCCAAGCACCATCGGCAAGTGGAGAATTGGTCCTGGCGCCGCCTTCAACTGCTCGTCGGTCATCGGACCATCGGTGGCTCCGAAAAATACCGTCTCGTTGCTCATCTGGCGGATGCCGCCGCCCGAGCCGATGGACTGGTAGTTGATCTCGATCGTCTCGTGCTGCTTGTGGTACTCGTCGAACCACTTCGAGTAGATCGGGTAGGGGAAAGTGGCGCCGGCGCCGTTGATCTGGATCGTCGCCCCTGCCGCCTGTACGGCCGCGCCCTCGTCGGTGGCTGTGCCGCCGCCACAGGCCGCCGTCACGACGGCAAGCGCCACGGCGACGCCACGAATGTACGAGCGAAACAGCACAGTCTTCATCGACATCACGCCTCTCTGGAAGTTGACGAGCGCCAGCACGGCCAGCCGACGCCGTGTCAGCAGGAACGTCCTGCACAACGCTACCGGCCGCGTGTATCGCCTGCGCTTCCGACGTGTTAAGCCTGCGTAAACTACCCGCCTAGAAGCTGACCTTCAGACGGGCTGTCCACGTGCGCGGCGCACCGTAGTGCGTGCCGTTGAAGATGGACAGGAAGTTCAGCAGATAGGTCGTATCGAATACGTTCAGCACCCCCGCCTGCAGGTCGACCTTCGTCGTCCCCTTCTGGAAGAGTTGCCCGCCGGCCATGATGTCGGCGATGGTGCGCGAGCGGGCGCGGCCGGTCTCCACGTTCACCAGCGGCAACGCCTGCGGGTCCTCGAAGGTGGCCGAATCGAAGCCTGCCGGCAGTTCGAACGGAATGCCGCTGTCGAACCGCCCCGTGGCCGACACGAAGACCTTCTGGCTCGGGTGCTCCCAGGTGAGCCCGAACTGCGACTGCCAGCGCTGGTCATGGTCGGCGTAGAACTGCTCGCCGTCCGCCGGGGTCTCCGCGAGGAACAGCCCGCCTGACAGCGGCGCCGTCAGCAGAATCTTCGCGCGCGCCAGGCTGAGGTAGCCATTCACACCGCGGAACACCGGCACGTCGAGCCGCAGTTCCACGCCCTCCGCCAGCCCCTTCGACACCGACAGCGGGAAGGTGACCGTCGTATCGAGGAACTGATCCACGTCGGCAACGTTGCGGATGTTCTTCCGGTAGTAGGCGACGTCGATCTTCGCGTGCGAGGCCAGCGCCTGCTGCAGGCCGAACTCGAAGGCATGCTGCGTTTCGGGCTGCACATCCTGGCTGTCGGCGTTCTGCGACAGCGCCTGTGCGTCCTTGGAACTGGAGAGGAGCAGGTTCTCGGAGAACGGCGGCATGAAGAGCCGGCTGTAGGAGCCCCGTACCACGGTGCCGGTCTGGTGCACGTGATAGGCGAAGCCGACGCGCGGGCTCACGGCGGTCTCCTCGATGAGCAGCGCGTAGCGGTCCACGCGCACGCCGAGGCTGAGGTTCAGATCGTCGAGCGGCGAGAAGGTGTCCTGGATATACGCGCCAAGGTTCTGCCCCACCTTGCTGCCATCGAAGACGAACGGCCGGCCGCCGAACGCCGGGTCGAACTGCGATTCGAGCGAACCACGGCCGGTGCTGGTCCCCACCATGGCGAACTGCTCGCTGACCGGGTTCCGGTCGTACTGGACGCCGGTCTTCACGCGGTGGATGCCGGACGAGTAGCTCAGCGAGGCATTCACCCCCTGGTGATCGAGCGTCCGCTCCTGCAAGGCGCCGAGCGGCCTGGCCGTCGAGGCGTCGAGCGTTGCCAGGGCGGCCCGGCGATACGCGACCATGTCGAACGTGAACCGCGTGCCGATCTGGCGCAACCAGGTCAGCGTCTGCGAGTTGTCGGTCAGGTCCTGTGTCGCATCCTCGCCGCGCGCCTGCGCGTCTGGACGGTTCGGCGCCTCGAACCAGCTGCCGTTGGCCGAGACCACCGCACGCACAAAATCGGCGTCGCTCGGGCGGAGCTCGAGCTTGCCGGTGAAGCGATGTGCGTTGCCCGAGTTGTGCAGGTTCGCGGTGGTCGGCGAGTCGAGATAGCGATCGGTGCGGTTGCCACCACCGCTCAGGAAGTAGCCGAGCCGCGAAGTGAGACGTCCACCGACAGTTGCACCGCCGTCGAGTGAGCCGAAGCGGCCGACGTTCACACTGGTTTCGCCGGTCACCTTGCGCGGGTCGTCCAGCCCCGATTTCGAGGTGATGTCGACGACGGCCGCAAGCTTGCCGCCGTACTCAGCAGGGATCCCGCCGGTCATCACGGCTGCCGACTTCACGTAGCGCGGGTCGAGCGGGTTCGCGAACGCCTCGGTGTATTCGTCGGTCATCGGCACGCCGTCGACGACGTACTGAATCTGGCCGTGCGAGCCGCGCACATGGATGCGGCCGTTCTGGCTGGGAATGAAACCCGGCGCCGACAGCAGCATCGATGACAGCTGCTTGCTCGGTGTGGCGCTCGGCAACTGGTCGATCAGGTTCGCGCCGAGGTCGACATGCGACCCGGTGGACGAGGTTTCGAGCAGCGCGTCGGCAGACACCTGCACGGTTTCGTTCACCGCGCCGATGCCGAGCTGCAGGTCGGCCTGAATCGCGACGGTCGAGTGGATGTCGAGTACCTGCTGCGCCGGCGAGAAGCCCGACAGGGCGGCCGACAGCACATAGATGCCGAACGGGATGTTCGACAGCGTGTACTTGCCTTCACCATTGCTGACCGCATCCTGGTTCGTCTGCGAGACGCGGTTCACCAGGCTGACGCTGGCGCCCGGCACCGCGAGCCCCTGCCCGTCCTTGACCACCCCGGACACCGTGCCGACGTTCTGCGCCAGCACATCGAGTGCACCGGCGAGGAAGATGGCGAGCGTGAAAAGGAAAAGACGCCGCGCTGCGCGCAGCCCTGCTGCTGTCATGAAACAACCCTCACCTGAAACGACGAGTACGACCGGACACGTGCGCTCCCCACGCGCGAGGCGCGTGCGGACGACACAGCAACTGGCAGCGACTCAGGCGAGCGGAGGGGCGCGGGCCGAACGCCGTCCGACGAGCAGCAGGTCGTCGACGACGAGGGAGCGGCTGACGAGTGCGTGCTCGTCGACGGTCGGTACCGACACGCTCGCAGCGGACACGAGGGAGCGGAGCGACAGGTTATGACAGATGAAACAGTGTTCCGGCACCGGGGCAACGGCGTGGTCGACGCCGATATGGTGCGCGTTGTGGTCGTGCAGCACCACCACGGGGTGACACACGGCATCGTCGTCCTCGCTATGCGTCAGCGCGGAGACCGACAGCGAGGCCATGCAGAGCTGCATGGTCAGCGCCACGAGCTGAACGAGGCGTGTCTTCCGGAGGTGCCGAATCACAGGGTCTCAGGTTAGGGCCCAGTCGACCGGCGTGTCAACCGAGCGACAGCGATGGCGCCCGCGAGCGGACGGACCGTAAGGCCCTGGTGATCAGGAACGTTGCACTGTTGTCGCCGCAGCTTCACAGCGGGTTGGTAGCGTCGGAGCGTCGCGGGCCGCACCGGTCTGCGCCTTCCGAAAGGCTGATCAGATCCCATGTCCATCAGAACGTTCCTCACCGCGATGCTCCTGCTCGTGGCGACTCCGGCGTTCGCGCAGTTCGACGCCGGCTCCGTGCTCGGGACGGTGCGTGACAGCAGCGGCGGCGTCCTTCCCGGTGTCACTGTCACCCTCCGCAACGGCGACACGGGCATTTCCACTGCGAACACGACCGACGAACGGGGCAGCTACGAGTTCCCGATCGTGCGGGTCGGCACCTACGTCGTCACGAGCGAACTCCAGGGCTTCTCGCGGCGTGCAGTGACCGACGTGCGGGTGCAGATCGGCTCCCGGCTGCGGGTCGACGTCGAGCTGAGTGTCGGCACCGTGTCCGAAGCGGTCAGCGTGACCGCGTCGGTCCCGCTGCTCCAGACCGACTCGAGCCAGCGCGGGCAGGTGATCACGGGTGAGCAGACCCGGGCTCTGCCGCTGAACGGCCGCGAGTACTCGTCGCTGGCGCTGCTCACTACCGGCGTGCGGCTGTCGGCCTTCAACAACGGCAGCTCGAACACCCCGCGCGAGGGGTCGTTCAACGTCAACGGGCTGCGCAGCACGTTCAACAACTTTCTGATCGACGGCGTCGACAACAACGCCTACGGCACGAGCAACCAGGGGTTCTCGAACCAGGTGATGCAGCCGTCGCCTGATGCGGTTGGCGAGTTCAAGGTGGTCACCAACAACATGAGCGCGGAGTACGGCCGGGCCGCGGGCGCCACCATCAACGTCGTCTACCGCAGCGGCACAAACGCGTTCCGTGGCGGCGGCTGGGACTTCGTGCGTGACACCAAGATGAACGCCACTGGCTTCTTCAAGCCAGCCACCGGCAAGCCCGAGATGCACCGCGACCAGTTCGGCGGCGTGCTCGGCGGACCGATCGTGAAGAACCGGGCGTTCTTCTTCTCCGACTACGAAGGCTATCGCCAGACGCGCAAGGTCACCGGCATCAGCAGCATTCCGACCGCGGCCAATGCCGCCGGCACCCTGCCGGTGGCCGTGCGCGACCCGCGCAGCGGTGTCACCTACGAAGCGGGCACGCCGATTCCGATGACGGCATTCGCGCGCAAGGTGCTGTCTGGCCTGCCCACGCCGACCGGTGCCGGCACCGGTAACAACTACACGGTCCTGCAAGAGTTCACCAACGACACCGACAAGGCGAACGGCAAGATCGACCTGCAGGTGGCGCCCGGGCTGGCGCTGTTCGGCCGCTACGGCTGGCGCGACCTGGCGACCGTCGACCAGCCCGGAGTTCCGCTTCCGGTCGGCGGCGACGGCAACGGCACCATCTACGCCCGCAGCAAGCAACTGGCGCTGGGGCTGACCTGGGCGCAGAGCCCGACGTCGCTGCTCGAGGTCCGCTTCGGCTACGGGACGACGGACGCCGGCAAGAACCCGTCGGCCCTCGGCACGCCAGGCGCGCTGGAGGCATTCGGCCTCGCTGGCCTGCCCACTGACCCGCGCATCGCCGGCGGCCTGCCAACACAGAGCATCACCGGTTTCACGACGCTCGGCCGCCAGGCCACCAATCCGCAGTGGCAGTACCCGTCGGTGTGGAACCCGAAGATCAACTACACCTGGCTGAACGGCGCCCACTCGATGAAGGCCGGCTACGAGTTCCAGCGCATCAACACACAGGTCCAGGACGTGAACCCGCTCTACGGTCGCGACACCTACAGCGGGCAGTTCACGCGTCCTGCCGGCACGGCCGCCGCCAACGTCTACAACCTCGCCGACTTCATGCTCGGACTGCGCTCGCAGTACGCCCTCAGCAACGTGCTGGTGGCCGACATCCGGCAGAACATGGACTTCGCCTACCTGCAGGACGACTGGCGCATCCGTGACGGCCTGACGCTGAACGCCGGCCTTCGCTACGAGTACGCGTCGCCGCAGTGGGAAGCGAACAACATCCTGTCGAACTACGACCCGGCGGCGCGGACGATGACCATCGCGAAGGACGGCTCGATCAAGGACCGCTCCACCATCAACCCGGACCGCAACAACTTCGGGCCACGTGTGGGCTTTGCATGGACCGTCGCCGACCAGACGGTGGTCCGCGGCGGCTACGGCCTCAGCTACGTGCACTTCAACCGTGCCGGCGGCGGCAACCTGCTGCCGATCAACGGCCCGCAGGTGATCAACGCCGTGGTGAACCAGAGCCCGACCGACGCGACGTTCCTGCCGACCGAGCAGGGCTACCCTGCGGGGTTGACCGACCCGACGAAGTTCAACCCGCTGACCGCCAACATCACCTACATGCCCGAGGACTACCACTCGAGCCCGGTGCAGAGCTGGTACATCTCGGCCCAGCGCGAGTTCCGCCATGGGCTTCTCGTGGACGTCGCCTACGTCGGCAACCGCGCTGACGACCTGCTGCTGTTCGCCAACTACAACCAGGCGCTGCCGAACAATGCCGCGGGCACACTCTCGCTCCAGGCGCGTCGGCCCATCGCCAACTACTCGGACATCACCTACGCGTTCAACGGCGGCAAGTCGCGCTACAAGGCGTTCCAGGGCAAGGTCGAGTGGCGCTACCACACGAACGTCTCCATCCTGAGCTCGCTGACGCTATCGAAGGCGGAGGACAACGGCGCCGGGTCGCTCGAGAATCCGAACGGCAACTTCCCCACGCCGCAGGACTTCTACAACATGGACGCCGACTTCGGGCTGTCGGGCTATCACGAGCCGTTCAACAGCAAGACGAGCGTGGTCTGGTCGCTGCCCTTCGGCCGTGGTCAGCACTGGGGCGCAAATGCGCCGGCACTGCTCGACGCGGTCGTCGGTGGCTGGCAGCTCGCCACCATCAACAGCTTCAACGCGGGTGAACCGGTCACCTTCACCTACACGCCGACCAACGCGTTCATCGTGTCTGGTATCGCGCAGGACTTCCGCGGCGCGAACAACTACCGCCCGAACGTCACCGGCGACCCGTATGCCGCGGCCGGCGAGCAGAACATCACCAACTGGTTCAACAAGAACGCCGTGGTGATTCCGACCGACCCGAGCCAGCCGTTCGGCAACGCGGAACGCAACACTGTGCGTGGCCCGACGTTCTGGCAAATCGACATGGCGGCCAGCAAGACCGTACCGGTAGTCAGGAGCGTGAAGCTGGAACTGCGCCTCGAGGCGTTCAACCTGCTGAACCGGACGAACTTCCGGGCGCCGAACGGCAACCGGTCATCGAACGCCTTCGGCACCATCACCAGCACCTACGATCCCCGTCAGCTGCAGCTCGGCGCGAAGCTGCTCTGGTAACAGTAAGAAGGGCCGGCTCCTCGAGGAGGCCGGCCCTTCTTAGTCGTTAGTCGTTGGTCGTTGGTCGTTGGTCGTTGGTCGGTTGGTCGGGTGCACAGGACCGAGGGTCACTGTCGTCGTCTCGCCCCACAGCAGTCCCTGCCCGCGACGCGCATTCCAGAGGCACTCCCGGACGGTCATCACCCGACGCGCGGGGTCGATGGTGACCACCTGGAACGACAGCCGCGATTCGTCCTGGGCCGAGACGGCACCCTTCATGGGCGAATCCACCCGGAACACGTGAAGGCGAGCGGTCCGGCGGGGGCCGTTCCAATCGTACGCCTGGTGCCAGTTCGAGTTGCCGTGGAAGTAGGCCGTGATGTTGGCGTGACCGGCGACAAAGGCCTCGAGCTGCTGCTGCTCGATGGTGCTGTCGGCCTCGATCGTCGGCCCGTCCGCGAAGGTATCGGCAAGCAGATTCTCGAAGCGGTCGTGGTCGTTGACGTCGTGGCCGCCATTGGGATTGATGAAGTGCTTGGCTTCGACGTCGGGTTGATCATGCGTGAACACAATGACCGGCGTGTCGCGATCGACCTGCGCGAGGTCGCGGTCCATCCGCGTCCGCATCGCGCTGTCCGGCCAGATGTGCAGGAACTGCAGGTGTAGGCCGCCGAGATCGCGCGACATGAAGAAGCGGTCGCGGCCGTAGTCGAACGACGCCGGCGTCAGCGGCTCGGGCGGACGGATCATGAGGTTGTAGATCGAGAGCAGTGCGGCGTCGTCGCGCTGCGGCCGCATCGGCTTGTGGAACCCCACCGCGTTGGAGGCGTCGTGGTTGCCAGGCACGACGACGAGTCGGGTCGGCTGACCGGCCGCATCCCGCGTGTGGAGCCCGTCCACGTAGTCGTGCACGAACTGCGACCAGGAGTCGGACGCCGGCTGGATCTGACGCTCGGTCGTGGTCTCCTGCCGATTGGCAATGTCACCACCTTCCACGAGCAGATCGAGCGCGCCCACCGCCGCTCCGGCCCCCACGCCGCCATCGTCGGGGAACCGCTGCTCGGCGAGGCGGTTGACGGTCGCGATCAGCGCCGCGTTGACCACCGCCGCGTCAACGTCAGTCGAACCGCGGAACGTCGGGCGCCTGAGCCCGTAGTGCGCGTCCGAGGTGAAGACGAACTGGAGAAGCCGGGGATGCGTCTCGAGCCGGGAGGCGCCGAAGACCACGATGGCGGCGGCGCCGAACAGCGCGGAGACTGTGAGGAGCGAGCGAAGGGGCGAGTGCGGTGGCATGGCGGGGGATTGGAGCGCCTGCCCTGGAGCCGGCACGGCCGGCCCCAGGGAGACATGCGCCCGCTTACCGGGACAGACCGACGGTGAGGGACATCGAGACGCTGCGACCGGCCATCATCGTGAGGACGTCGTTCGCCGACGGCACGCTCGTACTGGTAGACGCCGGGTTCACGGCGGTGATGGCGTGCTTGTCGGTCAGGTTGTTCACGGCGAGCCTGAGCTTCGAGTGCGCCAGCATCGAGGAGCCGCCGACCGTGTAGTTCAGGAAGACGTTCGTCAGG
>Ga0114966_10000204_pt1 | contig 55734 bp, 46 predicted proteins | sample M_130207_XF_Meta_FD_87029 | JGI IMG/M metagenome (GOLD analysis project Ga0114966, IMG submission 87029) | Freshwater microbial communities from Lake Montjoie, Canada to study carbon cycling - M_130207_XF_MetaG | ecosystem: Environmental > Aquatic > Freshwater > Lake | place: Lake Montjoie... | reverse complement strand
TCCTGATTATTGACCTTACTACTTCGTCTAGTGGCTTAGTATCATTTAATAACTGGGATATATTATTTGAATAAGACATACTCAATAATTGATCCACATTTTCATCTGTAATAATTCTCATTTGAACATTCATTACTTGTAATTCTTGTATTAACAATTTTAACGCATAAGGAATACGTACAATACTAAAAGAACGACCAAAACGACTGATATTACGAATATTCATTTTTCCATCCAAAGTTGTATTGAAATTAATTGGACCATCCGAAAAAGGACTCAAAAATAAATTCAAGTTTTGATTGTAAATCGCAACTGCGCCCGTCTTGTTACAAACGGCCATATAGTATTCATCTCCACGAATCATAAACGACTCATTCAAAAAGGCAGACGCACCATGTGCCATTACACCATCACGTTCCATTTCACCAATTCTGAGACCACCATCATTTGCTCTACCTTGAACCGTTTGACGGGTAAGCATCGTTCTTGGTCCCAACGCGCGATAGTTGATTTTATCTTTTACCATATGTTTCAAACGCATATAGTATGTTGGTCCAATGTAAATATCAGAGTATAATTGTTCGCCAGTCATTCCGTTGTACAGTATTTGATTACCAGATGCATTGAAGCCCGCTTTCACCAACATATGACCATATACATCTGCGTTGGGACCCTTATTTGCAAAAGCAGTACAGTCACCAAAACCTCCATATACACAACAAGCTTTGCCCAACAAAGACTCAATTAATTGACCAATTGTCATACGAGATGGAATTGCGTGTGGATTAATAATTAAATCTGGACGAATACCATCGGCTGTAAATGGCATGTCTTGTTCTGGAATAATAAGTCCCAGCGTACCCTTCTGTCCGGCACGTGATGCCATCTTATCGCCAATTGCCGGAACACGTTCCTCACGAATACGCACTTTGGCAATTCTAAATCCTTCTTCACCTTCAGTAATAAAAGATTTATCAACAAATCCAAGTTGCCCTTTTTTAGGAAAAATAGAAGAATCAACTACAACTTCAGAGTCCATTGCGTTGGATGTTACTTTACCAATAACCACCATTTTATCATCAACGGGTGTATTTTCCCGAATGAGTCCCCATTTATCCAACTGACTATAATCACAACCGGGTTTCAAACCAACCACGTTTTTAGACATTACATCCGAAAAATATGAGTTTGATGTAGTTCCTTGTACTTTTGAGCTTTCTTCTCTCGCTTCATACATAGAGTAATACGTTGTTCTAAAAATACCGCGTTGTATGGCTCCCTCATTGATTAAAATTGCGTCTTCCACATTATAACCAGTATAGGACATAATTGCCACAACCGCATTTACACCATATGGTTGTTCTTCTTTATTAATATAATCCATATACCTTGACTTAATCAGTGGAATTTGACCGCTATTCAATACAACACCCATTTTATCAATACGCATTTGGTAATTTGAGTGGTACAATGACACAGCTTGTTTTGTTTGGCCGCAAGAAAAAGCATCACGAGGATATGGGTTATTTTCTGGGAAAATAATGAAATTTCCCAACACACCTAAAATAAGTGATGGATCAACTTCTAAGTGAGTATAGTATTTTGATTTCTTCAAGTCATCAACACTTGTTGCCATATAAGTTCCTTCTTCTTCCGCAGTGTCCAAGTATTCAACAACCGCGGACTTACTTTTTAGTTCCGTTTCTAAATTTTCTTTATTTATTTTGGAATATAATTCGTCCAAATCATAAATCGTGTTACTTTTGATACTGAAGATTTTGTCGTCTTTTTCTTCAAAACCTCCCACTGCTTGTTCCCACGTGAATTTACCCATTTTAATCAAGTCCATAATTTCTTTCCTTTGATAACTTGGTTTGCCATCTTCAATATAATAGACTGGTCGTGTTAATCTGCCAGCATCCGTAAATATACTAATTTCATTACTTTCATAATTGAATGATATACTCATAAAAATCGGTAATAGACCATTTCTTCTCAATAGTTTCAAATACTTAATGATTTTCATCGGCTCTTCTATTGAACCAATCCATACACCATTTACAAAAACTTTGGTAAAAATACTCAATATAACTGGAGTACATTCTTGCAACAGTTTCAGATTGATATGCAGTCTTAACCAAGGAATAATTTGTTTTACTGAAAACCCGCTTGTAACTGCAGTACTAATCGCCATATGTTTATGAAGACCAATGTTTCCACCGTCCGGAGTATCTACGGGGTCAATGTATCCCCATTGGGAAGAATGGAGCAAACGTGGCCCCACTACTTTGGCACTCGCGTCCAATGGTAAGTTAAATTTACGCATTTGGGATATAAATGAATTCCACGAGAGACGATTTACATCTTGAATTACACCGACGCGTTTGGTATGCGCCTCTGCTCCCCAATTTCCTTTAAATGCTTTTTTAAAACCTTTATCTACCGTTCTCTCTTTAAAATATTCGGGATAGTTTTCGCTTACCAAGTCAATAAATTTATTCTTGTATTTACCCGAATGATAATAGAATTCTTTATCTATTTTCAAACCGATTTCTCTCTTTTGAATCAAATAATATTCTCTGAAAAGGTCATAAATGAGAGAACCAGCCAACTCAACACGTTTATATTTAAAGTTATCGCGGTCGGTTGGTTTTTCTTCACCAGTAAAAACACGTAATAAACGTTTTACCATATAACCAATAAAATAGGCTTTATCCAAAAAGTTTTGTTCGCCAATATGAGGTAAAAAATAGTTCATTAAAATATCTAGGACACTATCAATGGTTCCTCTTTTGGTAAAACTAGCAATAAATTTTAATGCAGTTTCTTGATTGAAAATCTTATTGGCGTCGTGTATAGATGGAATAAACAAATCAACATAAGAGTTATGGTTTTTATTCTCGGTTAAATCGGTCAATAAACAATATTCTATGATTTGTTGATCAGATACAACACCTAATGCTCGCATTAAAATAAAAAGAGGAATTGGTTTTCTTACGTTAGGAATCAACACAACAACTTGATTATTTGAGAGAACAGTAGACGGAGCAACGATTTTTACTGCTGTGGTTCTGATTGGTTTTGACGCGTCTTCCGAAACGGAACGCACCTCGGCCGAAAAACTATAGGTGTCATCCGCCTTGTTTTTACGAATGTAAAGAATGTTGTCTGCGAATTTTTCTTGACTCACAATCACTTTTTCTTTGCCGTCAATAATAAAATATCCACCATAATCATTTTTGCATTCACCCATGTTGAATCTAACATCTCTCGCCAAACCGTTCAAAATACATAAATTTGACTGAAGCATAATAGGAAAACGACCTAATAAGATTTTTTCTAAAGTTATGCTATGTTCTTTTTTCTCTCCTTGTTCATCAAAAAAGATGAAATCAACATCCACATCATAATGAACTGTTATTCCATAGGTCATATTTCGTAGGCGAGCATCGTTGGGATACATATAGTGTGAGTAGTTGTCATCATAAATCACTGGTTTACCGTAGTATAATTTTGAACCATCTTTACCACCTAAATATAATGAACACTGATTTACCTTGCCTTCATTGTCTTCATCTTCTCTCTCAATAAAACGAATGGGATTATTTTCTTTAAATATTCTATTAATACCTTCACTAAAAAAACTATTGTACGATTCTAAATGATGCGCTACCAAGTTATGAGGATTGTCATTAAAATATTTGTCAATTAGTTTCCACGATATAGAATCTTTATCCATTTTGTTGAGTATATATTATAATAATTATATATAATTATAAATTGTTTCATCCATAATTATATATTCTTTTTAAAACAAAGAGAGAAGAGAGAAACGCCGTGCATTTATTCAATAAGAGTCATTCCAGATAGTTCTTTCAAGTATCTTCTGCTACAACTTTCTACCAGTAATCCATTTGCGTAAACGCCATAGTTCATATAGTAATTTTCATTTTCCAAGGCAAAGTGGTAAATAGGTAACTCGCCAGCCACTTGATATGGTTCTGCGCGAGGGTCTAAAAAGGTAAATAGACGATACTTTCTGTCCGTAACATAAATTTGTTGTATTTCTTTAATTGTTTTCTCTCTTTGTTCATCGTTCAAGTAATCTACCAAAATAGAATGGCAGCCGGTTAAAATCAAATCTTCGTCAATTATTTCTGGATAATTCTCCTTGGTGCATTTGTACAAACGATTCTTAATTCTATCGCCGTTTGCATAACTATGAATGGATGACTTACCAATCATATCTACCGCAACGTAACCGTTTAATGATGTTTTTACCAAGGTACCGCGTCTGATGTCTTTGATTTGAATATATTCTTCCTCAGATTTTTCACTGTTGTAACAAAGTATTTTGGTATTTTCCCCAAAGCAAGGGACTGATTGTGGTTCACTTTCACGATTAATATATACTATATATTGTTGATTAGTAACACCATCTTCGGCGGTAACATTCACATGTACCTCATTTAATTCAAGTGTTAAAGGACTAAAAGTATCAGTAACTGAACCAGTTCCAGTGGTTGGTGTTCCTCCATTCAAATCTACACTAATACTTGCTGCCGAGCTTGTTGTAACAACTACTACTGGTACACTAGTTGTACCATATGATACAGTTATAGTTTCACCACCAGTTACGGGCGTTCCATTAACTGTAAATGTAGATAACGATGTATCTGAGGATGGGTCTCCCACAGTAATGTACCCATAGTATGTTGAACTTGTAACTCCGTCTTCGGCTGTAACATCAACCGTAACAGTATTTGAACCAGTTGTTAAATCACCAAAGGTATTAGTAACTGAACCAGTTCCAGTGGATGGTGTTCCTCCATTTAAATTTACACTAATAGTTGCGGCCGAACTGGTTGTAGTGACTTCTACATACGCAGTAGTTGTTCCATACAGTACAGTTATAGTTCCGCCTCCAGTTAGTCCGACAGTTTCGTTATCAATATCAAACTGAGTTAAAGATGTATCTGACGATGGAGCATCCGCTCCATAACTTCCAACACCACCGTCGTATACTGGTTCACCTTCAAAAAAACCAGTTCCTGGATTAGAAAAATAAAAAGAATTACTATAATTAGTTAATCCATACAATCCTCCTTCAAAAATACCATTTAAAGTAGCATATGTAGATACAGTAGGGTTTTCTGAATCAGATATATCTATTTTCGTAATTGTGTAGTCATACGTAGATAATACATATAAATTATTATTTGATAATACTAGCCCGGTTAATCCATTTGGTAATCCAGTTACATAATTTGTTGCTATATTATAATTTCCACCACTATTTGTAGAGTCTGTTAAGTTCATTCTTACAATTTTTCCGGCACTTGACTGGTCACTACTACTACAATAACACGCTATGTATAAATAACTCGCATCGGCAGCTATTCCTTGAGGATTATAACTAACATAATAAGGTGCTTGATATTCTGGATCATACACTTCGGGAACAAAATAACATAACAAATCTTGTAAGTTGTAGTATCCTACACCATAATTTGTAGTAACTGTTGGACCTATATTACCACTACCAAAAGTATTATCTGGTGCTGTAGAAGAAGAACCTATGATAAATCTTGCTAAGTATCCATAAGAATTTACAACAGAAATTCCATTAGAACTTCCAAAATCACCCATTGAACAATATAAATATGTATTCCCATTACCGCTAGCGACTACTAACCCATTAACCAAAATCGGATAAGGTGCGTCATCTACTCCATTATTAAAGGTGACAAATGAATATGGAGTAGTAAAAGAACTAAAACTACTTAAACTTATTAAATAAAAAACGGCTTGTGGTAGTTCCCTATCACTTGTATTATATAATAATGTATATAAATTCGTTCCATCGTTTGTAATTTGACTAGGAGAAACATAACCATAATTATTAATAAGTGTAATATTAGATATATTAGTACCATCTGAAATACTATATTTACTTACGCGAGTATAGTCAGTATCGTTTGTTTTTATTCTATTTTGAATATAGATGTATGTTCCATCATTTGTTACTCCACCGGCAACAAGTAAATTAGAAATTAAAGTTGTCTGTGACATTTATACTATACTGAAATATAATAAGTGTCTAAATACAAAATAAAAATAAAATTTATAAAAATTAATTTAAAAACAATATGTTATTTAATAACAGATATAATGTTTGCGTCAAGAATGAGAATGAATTTAATAAACCCCGGGTTCAATGGATTAAAACAAATCCAATCAAAAAAGTTTAGTTCGGTTGATTTTTTACCGATTACTGCATTAGATATTTACAAAAAAAGTTGTTATTATAATGTTGATTACAAAATTAACGAAGAGTCAGATGTGAAAGAAGCAGTGAATCGTTTTACTGCATTTGATGTAAGTTGTTTAGCTGTAACGAATAATAAGGGTGATGTGGTAGGTGTTTGTTCGGGTCGTGATTATATTAACAAAGTTGCTGCTGCGGAAAAACAAAGTATAAATGTAAAAGTTCGTGATATTTGCACTTATTCGCCCAAAGTATTAGTTGCCAAAGTGGATGATACTTTGGAGACGTGTATGAGTAAAATGTTATTCAAGAATATTCGTCACTTGTTGATTTATGACAAGACCGTATTTGTGGGTTTAATTTCCATTAAAGATTTGATTAAACCGCTGATTGACAAGAACAAGTATGTTGTCACCAAGTTGAGTGATTTCAATATGGGTAAGGGTGCGTTTTTTGGCAGTGAGTAAAAATATAAAAAATAAATATAAAAATATTATTTGTTTATAGTATAAATGAATCATATTTTGAAGTGTTTCAAAAAGGGTCACGATAACTACTTGGATCAATTTATATTGCCCAAATCTAGCGATATTATTGAGCAAGTAGAGTATATACTTAATTTAAAACACACAGATGTTTACGAAAAGTGCGATGTTGTTAGAAAAACATATATAGATGAATTGGCAAAAAATGGTTATAAAGATTTAAATCCAGAGGATGTATATGATTTTTTTCCAGTAAATGTTTGTGAAAACACATCGCTATTAGGAAATTACGTTTCTAATTTACCCTATTGTAAATATTTAGAAAAGGGTTCCAACGATGGGGAGTTAATCATTAAATTAGATGGTGGGTCTAAAAATATTGAACTAAACTTAGTAAGCAGAATTTTACGAGAAAAATTTTCGTTTAAAAATATTGTTATTGTATTTAATGTGAATAGATACGAAACATTAAATTTCCTTGAACTGTCTCATTTTGTTTATAACGGAATAAATGTTTATGAATATAACCCTATGTGGCAAGAGTTGGTGCAAAGTGGTTTTACTGAATTGACGTTACTGTTATCCATAGAACACGCAATATGGCATTTAATCGTCTCACACATTATTTATGTATCCAAAAGATCCCTTTATTTCACCGAAATTCTTAAAATCTTCAATATGGCAGACAAAAATGTATTTATGAAGTCGCTTGAAGTGCAAAAATTATTGTTTGGAACCCCATTTATATTCAAACAAGTGTTGAATGATAATGATGACTTTAAAAAATACTTGGTTCAGAAAGTGTCACATTTTATTGATAATTTTAATATAGATACCGTTTTTAATGATTACTTTAACATAAATAATTCTGACCCTACTTTGAACTGGATGCCTGGAATGAAATCCAATATTCGTATTATTAAAGATTTTGTGGATATAGTTGTATCCAAAAAAGATTTAAAAAAAGAAAACACACGATTTTCAAACTACTTGTCAAGAAAATACAATGATTTAAAGTTAAATAATACGCCCACTATTAAAAAGTTCTTGCAAATTTTATTTGTCGTTGGTAGTGCGTTTCACTCTACCACGTTTGAATTTACGAAAATCATAATGACGGATGCTTTTTTCAACGAAAAGTTGGACAAGATTTTTTACAATATTTCTTTACAAACAATCGTAACAAATATTGATACTGTTTTTGGGGATGTTGAATTGTATAAAGGTAAGTTATACAAAGAAGAAGTTGAATATTTACACGAGTCTTTGGAAACCAATAGAAAAAATATGCAAGAACATTTTGAGAAAGATAGTCGTTGTGGATGTCACAACACGATTTATACCACCCAACAAAATATGTTGAAGAAATTTTCCACCAATACATTTACCACTTACGTGTAAAATTATTTATTTTATATTTTATTGAATAAATAATTTTTATTCTTTTGCAACATTATCTATCAACTCTTCACGATTCACCACTTCTTCTACCACTTCAGCGGGTTTGTCTTCTACAACAGAAGAATTGGTACTAGTAGTTTCTTCCACTATTCCACCCATAGTTTTTCTAGTTTTTTTTCCATACTTTCCTTTTCTACCACGTGTTCTATATTTCTTTCCAAAATTTCTTCCGTGTTTTTTATTTTCACCCGATTCGTTGCGAATCGTAAATAAAGTCCAAGGTTGACTTGGTCTATCGTGTAAGTATGGTTTTTGTTCCTCCCATATACGATTCTTTTTGATGAACTCTTCCACAATAAAAGGCGTTCCACAAGAACTACCCCAACGTGCCATAAATGACATATTTTTTACCATCTCACTGTCGGCAACAATACCATCTACTGCACCTCTTGGTGCAAATGGTTTAGGTCTGCTAGGGTCCGACATATATTTACGTGCATCTAACTCATAGTGAGAACATACAGTTCTTGAACAAGGATTATTTTCTTTTTGTAAATAAGTATCATAATGGTCAGCAATATATTCCATCGCAAGGTTGGCGTCTAGTTTACCTTTACTTTCATCCATTAAATCAGCAAGACGAACTTTACGAGCACCTTGGTGACGACGTAAGTCATCATAACCGGTGTTGTGACATTCTAGACAACGAATACGAGGGTCGTAAGGTGCATTGAAACCAATAAAATATCCATTCTTGGTTTTTTCTACATTCTTGTATTTTAATCCTAGTTCAATACGCATAATTTCATTGGTATTGATGTCACCAAATAACCAAGAATTTGCGTAGTCACCCGAGTTTCCTTCCCATAACATTTCGTCACATTCGTCCAAAGTTTTGGCATACTGCATTGCTTTACGAATTCTACAAGCGACGGTGAAATTATTTTCATATGGGAAAAATCCTCCGATTGTAGTTTCCGTACAAACAATACCGGCACTAGTGACATAGAAATCCATACCACTCCATATCCAACAAGCGCAAGATTGCATTAAAATACGATTTCCTTTGGTTGGTTTTACATCTAAAATTACGTTTGCGTATTGTCCATCAATAAAAGTACAAAAAGAATTATGTGCCAAAACGATTTTGCCGTCTTTAGTATAATCACCGACAGCAATAAATGCACTGCATCTATCTTGAGCTCCACCACCTTCTCTTCCAGCTGAAGCACCTAAAGCTTTACCTTCTTCAGAACTGGCGAACCAAGAACCAGTTAAAGTATAAAAATTATTCCAAGCAATAATTTCATCAACAGATGTTTTTACACCGGCTTCGTTACAACCTTCAGCCATTCCTTCCATTTCTTCGTAATATTCTTCAAAACTTTTCTTAATAGTATCTTTTAAATGATTTTTTGCGGCTTCAATAAAAAAGTCCCATTTAATTCCAAAATCGTTGTAAATAGTGAAATTTAACATTTCTTGAATTTTCTTAAATTCGTCGGCAAGTAAAAAACCGTTGGCACGTCCTCGTTCCCTAGGTTCGCCCCAAATGGATACGTATTTCCAACCGTTTTTTTCGTAAAAAATACCATTTTTCGTAGTTTTCATATTATTTTCAGTTGTCATATAATATGAAAGAATATTATTTTTTATTTTTTTCCGGATTTATTCTATAACTTACCATCTTCCTCCTTGGAATGTGTCTACTACCGTAGTTGGTGGCTGCATAGCATCTGATGGTCTAGCTTTACCTCTACTTTGACTTATTTCATACTCATTAGCAAGTTGCTGTTCTGGGGTCGGACTATCAGTATAAAATCCCTCCACCACCATTTTAATGCAACGTTTGTTAGAGTCACTTTCATCTTGTTTATCATCATATGCTGGATTCATCATCATTCCTTCATCACAACCGTCTTCAAATCCTTCATAAATAGATCCGCTCATCATTGAACCCATAATTAAAAAGAGTAAAATAAATGGGATAAGAACTAAGAACCAAGCAATTTCTTTATGACCGTCTTTGCACATCAAGTTAAGAACCCAAGTCCAGAATAATATGTAAATGAAATTAACCACAAATACTAAGAAAGTACTTGGAACACGCGCGGATAACATTCCTAAATTATATCTTCTACTGTTTCCTAAATTTTGGAAAACATTGATAAACAGAGCCAACATTGACAAAACAAAATATAAAAAAGCAGGGGTACATAATTCCTTTAACTTCTTTGGAAAAGCCATTTATAAAATATACAAATATTATTTTTATATTTTATTTAAAAAATCCAACTATACTCTCGCAAATTGGTCTTTGAATGGTAAAGGATCTACTGGAGCTGGGTATCCATTCAATGCATTATACGCACTACCAAAACCATACGATATACTCCTACCCATATTTACTAAATCTTGTGGTAAAAACCCACCACCTACTTTAGCTGACGACTTTCTTCTTCTACCTCCTTTTGCTAAATATTTAACATTATCTAGAGGATAAATAGAACCATCTCTTTCAGAAATAGACTGAGTTTGAACATCTACTGGGGCTGGGTAACTATTCAACGCAAAATTATTTGTCTGGCCATCCACACCGGCTACTCCGGGCCAAGTAGAAACTGCACCAGTCCATGCTGGACCAATGACTGCTGGGTCGCTTCCACCCATTTTCATTCCACCCATCATAGGCGCGCCACATCCACATCCTCCTCCTCTTTGAACTGACCCACCTCCTAAAGGAAGCGCACCACAACCACAACCACCTCCTCTTTGCGGTTTTTTACCACAAGAAAAACATTTTGAACAACGAGCACAACCCTTCATTTTCCACAATTTTTGTTTCCTAATTTTTCTGGTTTGTTTTCTAGACTTTCTACTTTTTCTATATTGTCGTGTTTTCCCCATTTTATCTTATATATAAATAATATTATATTTTTACTCAATATCTACATGAGTTAATAAATGTCTACGACAACACATTTTTTTTAATCCTAAACTATCCATGACTTCACCCTCTGGAGTTTTTTCTTTATACTCTTTGGTTAAATACATTACTTTATCAACATCAATATCTTTATTTAATTTAAGTTTTCTGACTTCTTCAAGGTAGTAACGATACTTGTCTGCCAAAACCATACCACATGTAAAACATTTAACTGGAATAATCATTTTCTATTATACTATTATTATACAATAATTATTTTAATATATTTTCAAATCAATTTTTATTATTAATTACGAAATAGGTAAATTGTCGATCAACTTAATCATTCGTTTTACCCAACTTTTATCATTTTTCCAAAACTGATGACCACCAAAACTATTTGAATCTACAATTTCATCTGTAGAAAAACGAATAGCGTCTACTTTGTTAGGATACTTAATATCTTGTATTAGTCCCATACATTCTAATCTCATCATTGCACCAGTAAAAAAAGTATCTTCTGGAGGATTATCCAAAATTTCTCCATTAGGATGAACCCACTGAACGTTGAAGAAAAAAACGCGAGAAATATCCATTTTTAAAAGTTTAATTAGTGTTTCTTTTTTTCTAATACTAAATCCTCCGTTTGAATGATATGGAACCATAAAATCCCGAGTAGTTCCCATATAGTAGGGCGCGCCAATGAAATCATAGTTTATAAAATCAATAACATTATTTTTGAATACAATACTGTCTTCTTGGTAGATAAGTAATGTTTTTCCAATAAATAAATCCCAAAATTTCAAATCAAAAAAGAAATTATTATACTGATTTATATTTATGTTATCATATTCCATTTTAATAATTTTTATATTTGGAGATATACAGTCACAAAATTCTTTGATTGTTGCATAATTTAAATTTCCACATACAATTGTGTATGACCACTGATTTCCTAATTTTAATACTGTATTACGAATTAAAAACTCAATATGAGGAAGGTTTCTAAATTCAATAAAAATAGCTTCATAGTCCAAGTTCAATTCAATATCTGTGGGTAGTTGACACGTTCTTATTTTTGGTAGATTTTTATAGCAAATATATCTGAATTTATTGTGTTCAGAGTCAGTAAAACCAAATAACTTTAAAAAATCTTCGTAATTTTGGACACTTTCGCTAATCATTATTATACTAATTATAATAGTAATTTATTTTTATATTGTAAAACAATCGCAATAATATTATTTCATAACTACACATTTTTTTGCACCATTGTGCCAATATTTATCTTTATCACAACATTCTTTATATCTATCATTATTGTACTGCCCCTTTGGACAAGCCTCTTGTTGTTGGGCAAGACAAGTATTTTTAGTAGGAGAATACCATTTTTCCATATCACAACATTTATTGAACTCTTGATTCAAATACTGACTTTGAGGACAAGATCCATAGAAACCTTCTTTAATCGTTTGTACAAACATTTTATCCAAAAAATAAAAAAGGAACAAAAATATAATGACGCTAAAAATAATTTTAACGAAGTGATTATTTTTAAATAGTTTCATAGTTACTTTATATTATAGAAATATATTTTTTTTAATCACAACTCTTCTAATTGAACACCTTGGCTCGTTTTTACTTTTTTATGTGTCACTTTTTTTACGCTTTTCTTAATTGTTTTCGTTGTTGTCAACAGTGGTACAAAAGAGTCTTCGTTACTACTACAATGCATTTTATCATGGCATTTTTCACACAAAGTTACTAAATTTGCCACTTTATTTTTATGAAAAGGTGCCAAGTTTTTAATTTTAATAATTCCATCTTCATCCGCATCTGCTTGATGTTGTAAATGATGAACCTCTTCACCCATTTCTTCCTTACACATTTCACATATACCTACTATTTTTTTTGAATTGTAATGTGATGTTTTCAAAGATAAAATACTTCCCGATTTAGGATGATACTTCATACGAATATTATGTGCCAATTCAAGAAACGAGTCGGGTAAGTTCAACGATTTACATACTTCTAATCCATACATATTATCTCCCGGACCATCCCGAAGTTTGCGGTCATAAACAAGGACACCTTTCTCTCTATCAAATATTACTGCCATGTGTTTTAAAACCACACTAGTAAGTTCGCGTATTTCTTCGTAGTGAATAATTTCGTGTAAATGTGTTGCAAAAATAAATGTGCTTTTTTTATCGTGCAACTGCTTTATTCCAGCCACAAAAATACTTGTTGCTGAAATACTTTCTGTACCAGAACATAACTCGTCACCAAGAATCAAACTTTTTTCATCGGCAAGACGTAAAATCGTTCTTAATTCTGACATTTCCACCGCAAAAGTTGAGAGACCTTTGAAAATATTATCATTTCCCAATATTCTGGTAAAAATATACTTGTATGGGGAATATTCAAACGAAGAACAAGGTACGTATAATCCAGCTTGTGCCATAATCACTGCAATACCAATGGCTCGTATAAAACTCGTTTTTCCTACTGCATTGGTTCCATATAGTAAAATTCCAGAATTTCCATTCGGCTCACCAAGTATCAAGTCATTTGCCACATAGATTTCATTTTGTTGTAAATGTTCTATCAAACAGTGACGCAAATCTTGAGAATTTACGAAAGATTTTTCGGACGACTTAACGATAGAAGGTTTGCAATAATTATATTTTTTTGCAACATATGCTTTGGTATAAGATACGTCTGTCAAAGTGATGAACTCAATAATAGTATCTATTTTTTCCAACCATTGTTGTTCAAATTTATCTAAAATAGACAAGTATATTTTAGTAATAATATCTTTCATTTGTATTTTGATGGATGAAATGTTCTTACATAACTCTTGAATGAGAGAAGAAGTAATAGAATCATTATTCGCAGTTGGTGTAATAAACGCAAGCTCGGGTTTGAAGTCAAATGATTTGGTTTGATTATCAAAAGAAGATACATACTCTAACTGAACTGATTTTTTATCTTTTAAAAAACTTTCTTTTAAAATATTGCATCTACGTTTGGTTGCAACAAGACTAAAACTATTTTTTTCGGTTTCGTGAATTTTAACATAGTCAGTTGATGCATTCGCCTTGGTACTTTTTTCATACTTCATAATAGACTTGTTTAAAAAAACACGTATAGCTTCTAGTTTATCGTTGGATTCCAATAATGTTTCGTTTCTCTCATCAAGTTCTTTATCAATCCCTTTTTTAATGAAGTTTAATTCAAACTGCATAGTAGTTTCAATATCCTCACACAAGGTAACATCTATATTTGATTCAATAAAATCATACACTTCTTTACAAAAAACGGCAACTTGAGAGAACTCGGATATATTTTTTTGCAAATACTGAGCAAAAACATTATCACCGCAAATTTGAGAGAAAATTTCGGTTTGTATGACTTTTAAATTTTTGTAGAATTGAACCAGTGACTTCGGAGATAATTTTTTCATTATAATTTGTCGGACGAGTTTTGAAATATCCTTGATGAGTCCTAGTTTATTTTTTAAGAAATCATAATCGTTTATCCTTGCCAGTAAATGTTCCGTAATATTATATTCATTTGTCAAAAATTCTATATCCGTTGTTGGATTTAACAAATGGTATGAAAACTTTCTTTTGCCCATAGAGGTAATACAAAGATTCAACATTTTCTCAACCGATGAGTATTTCCCTCGGTAGTTATCATCATCAATAATATTCAATTGTTTTAAAGAATGGTTGGCTAAAATCAGTCGGTCACTGCAGTTTTCAAATTTTGGTTCGCTTATTTTATTCACTAGATTAGGATTATGTTGATAAATAAAATCAAGAAGAAAACAAAATGCTTGAGTTGCTACCGAGTTTTGGTAAAAGTTCTGATAGAAAGAATCAAAGTCGTCAATCTTATAGAATTTAGTTAGTAATTCTTTTTGGTAAATTTGTTTCTCGCAGTTTAAAACGCGTTTCACTTTCTCTCCTCCGTTTGGGTCATCTATCCAAATTTTATGTATGGATTTTGATTCAATGTTACCATAGTTAATAACATCGTCCATTTCTTTTTCCGTGATGTTACCAATTAGAATAACTTCGCTTGGATTATAAATAGAGATAAAACGCTCTAGTTCATCAAATGTAGTTGGGTTACGAATATATGTTTCGTTGAATTCAAAAATAGATGTTTTGCCAGTATATACATCAATATTCGCCAAACCTACGTAAATAAGTTGATTTCCTCCAAGGTTTCTCTCTTTACTCTTGTTTTTAAAAGTGGAATAATGGTTTAAATATTGAGATTCAACTAAATTTATCCATATACAAGTAGTGTTGTTGGTTATTTGAGATGATGACGATGAGTCAAGAGAGAAATAAGTGCCGGGGGAGTATATTCCAGACAAACTTCTTGTAGTATTTTTGGTTTGTTCATCTTGGGTATAAACCACAACGGTGAAACCAGATTCTTGTAGTTTTTTCAAGTATTTATCAATCATATAATGAGAGAAACCCGCCATAACAACAGAATCCGCGCCGACACATATTTTTTTATCGGCAATATTAAGGTCGCAAATTCTTGAGAATTCTGTGATTTCACTTCCAAACATTTTAGCGTTCGTTTTGTCCTCTAGTCCATATACTTCAAAAAAAGCGCCAACTTGCATTAACACCACTGTTTTTTTACCGTATTCATTTTTGTATTTTTTTGTTAATTCAAAATATTCTTTCACAAGTGCCATTTGTAATGAGAGAAAAATGAACTGTCTAATTATATTATTGTTCTCTCTTTAATCTTATTTTATAATTGTATTTTTGTTAGAAAAAATAATTATATTTAGAAAATATATAAGAATGAGTGATTGGTTTAAAGGTTTCAGATCATCTCCAGAAGAAGTAGTAGTTGTACAACCAGTTGTTGTAAAAGCAGAAGCACAAGCCGGAGGTTCAAGACGTAGAAAGAGAAGAGGAAGTCGTAAAACTAAGAGAAGAGGTGGTAGCCGTAGAAGAAAGCATTCAAGAAAACATCATTAGATAGTTAGGTAAGTATTAAGTAATATAATAAGTATTTGAATGTTAATACGTATTATAATTTTTTATTCTTTCGTTTCATTCATCAAGTTAAATAATAATACATCTTTATTTTGATTGGTTACTTCACCAGTAAGCATTGCGGATTCGTATGTTTTACGTAAAACATTATTTGGTGCATTACTTCCTATTTTCAATAATCCGTGTTCAACTAAATATTTTTTTACATCATTTATGGGTTTCTTTTTTAATTCTTTATGTGCATCAATAACTTGTTTTCGTGTTTTGTTATTTTTTATCAGTATTCCTACTTTTCTGTAAATACTATTTTTACCAAGGGTATATTTTCTACGTATTGTTTTTTTTATAACTCTTTTAATTGGTTCATTTTCTTCAACTGGTTGGGTTTTTTCCTTATTTTCGGTTGTTTCAATATTTTTATTTATTTTTTCACCACCGATAATAGTTTCTAATGCTGGAGCACTTGCTACTGCATATGCTGGTAAATTTTGTATTTCTTCTTGATTTTTTATTTTATTTTGTTCTTGTTCTTTTAATTTTTTTCTTAATAGTTCTAATTTTTTTTCACGTTCTGTTTTCACTACCCCAGCATTACTAACTGTTTGTTGTATTTGTTGTTGTTGTTGTTGTGGTTCAATAGAATAATTTACATTCAAAATATTATGTGGGACTGATTCATTTTGACTATGATTTTTAACTGTATAGTTCCACTGTCTAAACGTTGGTTTAGAACCGCCTTTTAAACACCCATAAGGAACACTGTTGTCACTTGGTCTGGGAATATTTCCATTTCCCATGGTAGAAGCCCAAGTGTTCACAGTTGGTTTATTTAAATGAATATGTGGAGTATTTACTTCTGGAGGTTTAATAATAACTGGTTCTTTTAATTCATCTGGAAGTTCTAACTCAACGTGTGGTGGAGATGAAATGTCGTATGTATTTGAATAACTTGTATTTTTGACAGTTTTGTTTTGAATTTTTTTTTCATATTTCTTTTTTTCAGTGTCTTCTTTTTGTTTTTTGGATAACAGTGTTAAATAATTCATAGACTCGTATAATTCATCTTGGTGTTCAGTATTTGTTACATTCGTATTGGATTGACTACCTCCAGTTGTTTTTATTGAAACGTCTAAATTATTTTTTTCTTTATTTTTATGTTCTTTAATACGATTTAAGAATTGTTTTTTTAATGAACTTTCATTCAACGTAATAGGTATATTTGGTTTTGGTCTTTTTTCCCGATTTTTTCTTGTTTTATCCGAAGAAGAAAACCCGGACTTGAATAATTCGGGATTTATTTTAATTGTTTTTTTTGTTTTATCTGACATTAATACTACGTAATATTATTTACATAGTATTTTTACGAAAATTAAACATAAATACTCATTAACATTTCATTCATAATTTCGCTCTCTTTTCTACTTTTAACATTATCATTTTTGAGAAACATTTCAAATCCTTTTTCTAAATCAGCGAAAGTTATTTTTTTTCTTTCAGTATCTGGTTTGCAAAATATACGCCTTCCGTGAGCTATTTTTATTTTTGAAAATAACGTTTCAATATCTCTTCCAAAGAATTTAAAATATACCATATTTTTTTCAAACCATTTTGTGTTAACTTTTGAATTTTCTTCAATCATCCAACCAGCATCTTTTACTTTTTTCAAAAATATTTGAAACAAGTCATCTGACTTATAATTTTCTGTTTTAAATCTCCACGTAAATCTAGAATCTAATCCTTGATTGTAACTAAAAAAACAATCCTTCAATTCAGATTCATAACCAGCAATAATTACCATCAAGTCATCTTTATGGTCACTCAATGCTTCACATAATGTATCAATACATTCCTTTGAAAAACTATCGCGTTTTTCAACATTTCCAAGTGCGTATGCTTCATCAATAAATAATACACCTCCAATACATTCTTGGATAACATCTTTTGTTTTTATTGCAGTTTGACCAAGATAACCAGCAACTAAATCACTACGTGTTACTTTTTTGAATACTCCTCTTTTCAAAATACCCAAATTACAGAAAATTCTTCCAATAATCTTTGCAATTTCAGTTTTACCAGTACCCGGTGGTCCATAAATAACAGTGTGCATAAAGTCTCCGTTTGATGAAGTGTTGTGTAAGTCTTGTATATAATACAAGAGTTGGTCTACAACATTCTCTTTCATATCTTTCATTCCAATCATATTATTCAACTCATTCAACTCTGTCTTTATTTTATGTAACGCCGTCATATTTATATTATATTCTATTTCATCATTTAATGGATATTTTTCAGTCAAGTCAATCAAATCTTTTATATTATTTATAGTTGCACAAATATCTACTTTTTTTCTAACAATAATAGACGCTTTTGCTAATGTTTTTTTCCTTTTGTTATTGTTTTTTCCTTTTGCACTATTTACAAAGTTATTTACATTATGTGGTATAAATTTATCATAACAAGATGATAGTGTAGATACATATGCACTTGTATAAATTCCACTTGTATGAACTGTCGGTTTTGGTTTTTCTTTTTTCATTTGTGATTTTTTTTCAATTGCATCTAAAATTTCTTTGATAATTTGTTGTTCTTTTTCATTGGTTTGCTGATTCGTTTCTTCTTTAATTTCAACATAGTCATTTTCATCTGTACTATCATTTGACTTTTTATCCCGTAACTTGTATAAATCTGATGCCTTATAGTAAAAATCGTGGTAGTTATTATAATTTTCATACATTAATGAGACAAACTTATCAATTTCTTCTTTTACATCATCACTTACTGTAGTTTTTGGTAATATTTTTGATTTATTAAATTTCTTATCCATATTTTCTAGAAATGTATTATAATTATGTTTTGGTTTCATTTTCCGTATTTTATTTAAATAATTTATATTTATGTGTTCTTTTTACGATATATATTATTTATATTTTTACTATTTTACGTAATATTAGATGTAAAAAAACAATTTAAAAATAAATTGAAATAATTAATAACCCATAAATGAATTCAACAATAACCACAATGAATACTCCAACTCAAGAAACCTTTGAAAAAAGATCATCTTCTTTTGACTTAGAAAATGATCAATATATTGAAACTCCGTGGACTATTATTGAATCTTATTTTAAGGGCCAACATTTAGATAGATTGATTCGCCATCAGTTAGAATCATATAATAACTTTGTTTCATATCAAATACAAAAAACAATAGAAATGTTTAACCCAGTAAAAATCGTTTCGGAACAAGATTTTGATGCAAAAAGTGGCAAACACTCTCTTGAGATTTACGTAACATTTGAAAATTTTCATATTTATCGTCCTCAAATTCATGAGAATAATGGTGCTACAAAACTGATGTTTCCTCAAGAAGCTAGATTAAGAAATTTCACGTATGCATCTGCAATGACAATTGATATGAATATTAAATTTGTTGTTCGTAACGGACCATCATTAGAAAATACACAAACATTTTATAAAACTCTACAAAAAATTCATATTGGAAAATTACCTATTATGTTGAAATCTAATATTTGTGTTTTGAATCAATACAAACACGTTGATAATGTTCATACTGGAGAATGTAAATATGATGCTGGTGGATATTTTATTATTAATGGTTCCGAAAAAACGGTGCTTGGCCAAGAAAGAGCAGCAGAAAATAAAGTTTATTGTTTCAATGTTGAGAAAAACAATACCAAATATACTTGGATGGCAGAAGTAAAATCGGTTCCAGATTTTAAATGTATTTCACCAAAACAAATAAATATGATGGTTTCTTCTAAAAACAATGGTTTTGGGTTTCCATTGTTGTTGCAGTTACCACGTGTGAAACAACCTATTCCGCTATTCATTGTATTTCGTGCATTGGGTGTTATTTCAGATAAAGAAATATGTGAAAAAATTTTACTTGATATTGAAAGTGAAAAGTACAAGGAAATTTTGCAAGGTTTGCAAGCATCTATTATTGAATCAAATGCGTATATGACACAAGAAGAGTGTATCAAATATATTACTAGTTATGTGATGTTTACACCAATTAATATGGATAAAGAAACCGGTGCGCGTAAAAAGTATGAATTTACTATGGATATTCTATCTAATGACTTATTTCCTCACTGCGCAACAAAAGAACAAAAAATATACTTTTTAGGTTATGCAGCGAATCGTTTATTGAAAACAAGTTTTGAATGGTTACCACAAGACGACAGAGACTCGTATTTAAATAAACGTATTGATTTAACTGGTGCGCTATTAAATAATTTATTCAGAAATTACTTCAACAAGTTGGTAAAAGATATGGAAAAACAAGTCATCAAAGAAATAAACACCGGGTCTTGGCGTTCAACTGACGACTATCAAAGCATTATTAATATGACCAATATCTATAAAATTATAAAATCAACCACGATTGAGAATGGTATCAAAAGAGCACTATCTACCGGCGATTTTGGTATTAAACACGTGAATAGTAACAAGGTGGGTGTTGCGCAAGTATTGAATCGTTTGACCTATGTTTCTAGTTTGAGTCATGCCAGAAGAATTTCCACACCAGTAGATAAAAGTGGTAAATTAATCCCACCGCGCAAACTGCATAACACGTCTTGGGGTTTCTTATGTCCCGCAGAAACTCCGGAGGGTCAGTCCGTTGGTGTTGTAAAAAATTTGAGTTATATGACTCATGTCACCATTCACTCTAATACTTTGCCTATCTACGATTACGTGCAACCACATATTATTCCAATTCAAAATTTGACTCCAAAAGAAATGTTCAACAAGACAAAAGTATTTGTAAATGGTAACTGGATTGGAATTAGTGAAAGTCCTTTAGACTTGTATCAAAATTTAAAAGACAAAAAGTACAAGGGCATTATTAATGTATATACATCAATTGTATTTGACTATAAATTTAATGAGATTCGTGTATGTAATGATGCTGGACGACTAACCCGTCCATTGTTACGTGTTCGTGATAATAATATACTTGTTACAAGTGAAGTCATTAATGGTATCAAAAGTGACAAAGTTGGTTGGAATGATTTAATGACAAATTGTAATATTGAAGAGTCAATTATAGAGTATATTGATCCAGAAGAACAAGCTTGGTCAATGTTGGCGATGAAACCTAAAGACTTGTTGAATACGGACTACGAAGGAAAAAACAAAGGAGACAATATTTTCAAATACACACACTGCGAAATTCATCCAAGTACAATCTTTGGTGTGTTAGCATCGTGTATTCCATTTCCAGAACACAACCAATCTCCTAGAAATACGTATCAATGTGCGCAAGCAAAACAAGCAATGGGTGTTTATGTAACCAACTTTGATAACCGTATGGATAAAACTGCATATGTCTTGAATACTCCGGCTCGTCCATTGGTAGATACACGTATTATGGATATGATTAAAATTAATAATATTCCATCTGGTTTCAATGTAGTGGTTGCAATTATGACTCATACGGGTTATAATCAAGAGGATTCGTTGTTGATTAACAAAGGATCTATTGACCGAGGACTATTCCAAGCAACGATTTACCATACTGAAAAAGATGAAGACAAACAAAAAATAAATGGTGACGAAGAAATTCGTTGCAAACCAGATCCTACCAAGACGAAAGGAATGAAATTTGCGAATTACAATAAAGTGAATAACCGTGGTGTCATTCCAGAAAATACGCTCGTAGAAAATCGTGATGTAATTATTGCAAAAATAACTCCTATCAAAGAAAATCGTAATGACCACACCAAGTTGATTAAATATGAAGACCAAAGTCGTATTCACAGAACCGATGAAGAAACATATATAGATAAAAATTATATTGACCGCAACGGAGATGGTTATAATTTTGCCAAAGTGCGTTTAAGAACAGTGAGGAAACCAGTGATTGGTGATAAATTTTCATCTCGTAGTGGACAAAAAGGTACCATTGGTAATATTATTCCAGAAGAAGATATGCCATTTACTGCATCTGGAATTCGTCCAGATATTATTTTAAATCCTCACGCAATTCCATCTCGTATGACAATTGCACATTTGAAAGAAACTTTGATGACAAAAGTACTGGTTCAACTGGGACTTTTTGGAGACGGAACAAGTTTCGGTGAATTAGATGTAAAAACAGTATGTGATGAGTTAATTAAATTGGGTTATGAAGGTCACGGAAACGAATTGTTACACAACGGATTAACTGGAGAACAACATGAATGCAGTATCTTTATGGGTCCAATCTTCTACCAGAGACTAAAACATATGGTGAATGACAAACAACATTCGCGTTCTATTGGTCCAATGGTGAATTTAACGAGACAGCCGGCCGAAGGTCGTTCGCGTGATGGTGGTCTTCGTTTTGGTGAGATGGAAAGAGATGCAATGATATCACACGGTGCATCACGTTTCACTAGAGGCCGTATGTATGACGCGTCAGATAAATACCACGTTTATTCTTGTAATAAATGTGGAATGATTGCGACATATAATGATGAGATGCATATTCATATTTGCCGAACTTGTGAAAATAGAGTAGATTTCTCTTATGTTGAAATACCTTATGCTTGTAAATTATTGTTCCAAGAATTAATGACAATGAATATTGCTCCGAGACTGATGACGAGTAACTAAGTAATTATGTCGCAATAGTTTCTTCTTCAACTACTTTACCATTATTATTTTTATCAACTTCAATATATAACCTTAATAGTGTAGTAATTCCATCATCATCATAACCAAAACTAAGATATATATTATTAGGATTGAAATTATTTGTTATACCACTAATACGGTTATTGTTTTTTATACGACCCACAAAATTTTCATTTTCATTTATAAATCCATTAAATAAATAGTTACCGTTATTATTGACAAATACCATAATAGTATAATAGTGACATTCTGTTTCTAATCTATCAGTTCCTACAAATGGTACTAATAAATTTATTAAATTATTATACGTAACTCCGGTGCTAGGAATTCTACTTGTTATATATGTGTATAATTCGTCGATATCAATATAAAAGTTACTAAAATAACTTTTACACATTGGGCATTCACACGCTACTATCGTGTTGGAACTAATACACCAATCCAATATACATTTTTTATGATATGTATGTTTTGGACCTTCCATGTTTCTACACGTAATTAATTTTTCATTATCTAACATATCATTATAACAAATACTACATTCGCCAACTATTTCTGCTCCACCCATCATCTTTTTTGCACGATGTTTTCGTGATTTTTTTGTTCTATTTTTTTTAGATTTTTTCGTATTTTTGTTATATTTTCTGTTTATTATTTTTTTAGATTTTGACATATATATATAAAGAATATAAAAATTTTTTTTTACTACTAATAGTAAAAAAATAAAAAATATTGATGAATACATTTTTTTCTAAATTTAAAATAAGTCACGTATATCGTATGTTTGGATTTAAACCCGTGATTATTCAAGTGTTGGACAATATTACAAATGCAAAGAATAAACAAAAAATGATTATGGAAATATTTCGTCTGCATAGTACATTTTATGAAAATGTAGATTTTGATGATTTATTTATGAATATATTAGACTCGCTTTTAACAATAGAAAATTCTGAAGATTTTGGAAGTTATTTGGAAATTTCGGCGCAAGTTGTTACTGATTATGGAATAACTGAAGAGATGTTGAGACAAGTATTAATAGACTGGATTTATAGCGAACCATTTTTTAGAAGACAAATTACAAATGAAATACCAACTGCAGAAGCAAAACTGTCATCACCACCGATTGCAGATGCGTCTTTTGTTTAAAAATGTATTTTATTCTACAGTAACTACTTTGGCTAGATTTCTAGGATAGTCTGGATTGTTACCTTTTTCTAATGCAACATAGTAACTAATTAACTGGACATACACGTTTGCTAATAATCCACCAAAAGTTTTATTTCTTTCTATAACAAGCTCACCTTCTATATCAGAAATTCTTACAACATAAGCATTTCTTGCTTTTATTTCTTCATAAGCATTTCTATTTTTGTCACGATGTTCGTCATCAACATCAAAAATAATAATCGGTGTTTTGTCCTCTATCAGTGCAAACGGTCCGTGTTTCAACGCGGAAGATGAGTACCCTTCTGCGTGAATGTATGCAACTTCTTTGATTTTCAATGCACCTTCTTTTGCAATAGCTTCTTCTTTTCCTTTTCCTAACAAAAACATAGTTTTTGAATACTTTATATTTTCTACTATAGGCATAATAGAATTTACATTACTTGTTATATTTTGTATTTGAAGTGATAAATAGTGTAAATCATTTATTATTTGCAAACGTAATTCCATATTTGTTCTGCGATTTTGTGAAAACCATACTGCTATCAATGTTAATACAATACATTGATTTGTAAATGACTTGGTTGATGCTACTGCAACTTCGCGACCAGCATTTAAATATACCCCACAGTTACATTCCCGCGCAATGAGAGAATCTATTACATTTACAACACCAATTGTAACTAAGTTATTATTTTTTGCAATTTGTATGCATCTGTGTAAATCTTTCGTTTCACCCGATTGAGATAGTAATATAAGTCCAGTTTCTCCATTTTTTGGAATATCTTTTACATTAAAATCTGCACCATCATATACACTAACAGTGTCAAATATATCTAAAAATTTAAATATGTCACACGACCATAGACCAGAATGATAAGATGTCCCACAACCAAGTATAATTATATGATTCAACTTTATTAGTTTGTCTTTATTACTTTCTAAACCACCTAATTTTACACTACTGTTACTTTCAATTCTTCCACCATTATTTATGGAACGAATGATAGCTTCTGGCTGTTCCATAATTTCTTTATTCATCCAGTGAGTGTAACCATTTGGTTTGAGTTCTAGATAAGTATCATTATTTATTTTTTGAATATTGTATCTGTTAATATTTTCAGTATATGTGATAGTTTCTTTTTTTGTAATTTCAATTAAGTCGTGATTGTCCAAAATAATATATTTTTTAATGTAGTTGTTAAATGCAATTTGTTCAGATACTACCATAATATACTCATCATCCATTCCTAGTAAAAGAGGTGACCCATTACGAGTAATCCATAATTTATTTGGATAATCGCGATGCATTATTACTAGAGCCCAAGTGCCACGTAATTCTTCAACTGCATTTTTTATTGCTTGTTCAGTGGTTTCATTATTATCTAAATGATAACCGATTAAAACTGAAATAACCTCGGTATCTGTTTGGGATTTAAAAAAATATCCTTTATTTATCAACATTGATTTAATGTCTTGAAAATTTTCAATAATTCCATTATGAACAACTGCAATACGTTCATTATTATCATAGTGAGGGTGTGCATTAATGTCAGTTTTTCCACCGTGGGTTGCCCATCTAGTATGACCTATCGCACAACTTGACGTATGATTTAAACTATGAATACTATTTTCTAATTTTTCTAATGAGTCGTGAGTATTTGCCGAGGCATATTTTATCACTTGAAGATTATTATTATAGTTATAACAAATACCTACTGAGTCATATCCTCTATTTTGTAACAGTTTTAGTCCAGATAATATATACTCTTTATAACTGAGACTACCTAAATAGCCTACAATCCCACACATTTTTATCTATTGTTATTATATTTTTACCCAAGTTACGAAAAAATGAATTTATTTATTTTGAATTTACTAATTTTTATATGGTATAAACATAGTCAAATAAGTATAATTTATAAATCAACAAAAATATAATTAATAGTAAAATATAATAATAATCAATAATACCTAAAATAATACTATAAAAAGGTAATAAAAAAATTGGAATTGCCATTATAATATGAATAAAATAAGTTAATAAATCATTTTTATAAAAATATAATCTATAACCAATGATAACTAATACATTTAATATAAACGAAATTATATATAAGTTAATATTTGGATTTAAAAATGTTATTGAAGAAAATAGTAATGTTATAAATGATAACTGCAGACATCTTTTTAATATAAAATTGGAACTATTGTCATCAAAATTAATTATTTGAATTGTTTTATTATTTATAATATTGTTTAAAAAAGAATAACCAAATATTAAAAATATAGTATAAATGAAAATATAAAAATAAAAAAGACTTTTTACCCTTAGCATATATATTTATAAATAAAATAAAAAAATTGATTTAAATTCCCAACTTTTTTCTAATGCACAAAAAGTATTTCAATTTAAATCAACTTACGGAAAAATGAATTTATTTATCCTATCCCTTTGTTTCAAAGAATGTGTAGAATGTATGTTTGACAAACACGTTTCTAAAATTTTATTAGAAGCAGTTCAAATGCTTTGTACAACAATTCAAATTGTTGATCCAGAGAATCCGATAAGGGATGAAATTAAAATATATAAAATCGCACATAAAAATCACCCCGTAACTATTTGGATGCGTTCATCATTAGACAATTATATTTGGACGCTTAACTTGGTTGAAGCAATGCACAACGAATGGAAGTATCGTTATGACCATCCAGTAGAAAAAATGCACAAGTCATACATAGTTGCACAATATTTGAGAAAATACGCGCCATCTGCTGACAAATTTCCCAACGTAGGATTAACACCTTTTGCATTAGCAATGCCCAAAGAATGCAAAAGTGACGACCCAGTTGAGTCGTATCGTAAATATTATCAAACACCAGATAAACAACGAATTGCTTCGTGGAAAAAACGAGGAAAACCAGAATGGTATCATTTTACAAAACCAGATGACGAAGAATTTATCATTTATGTTACTGTTAAAGTAAAAAAATCAAAAAAAAATAAAGTCCAAAAAATATAAATTTATTAGGTGTATCTTTGTATGTTTGTATTTTTTATATTAAATATTTTGACATTTGAACTCCGTGTTTTTCAAATCCATTTTTTTCGTAAAACTCGCACAAGTTAGTTTTACAGTCTAAGATTATTTTATAACAATCTTTTTCCCTTGCGAAAAGGATTAACTTATCTATTATTTTTTTAGAAATTCCCATCGTCCTAAAATTATTATCAACCACGATGTCTTCAATATGTCCAACATATTTACCATTTCTAATAATTTTTGGTTCAAAAATAATTGTTCCGGAACCAACTATAGATATTTTATTTTCTGTATTTGTACAATAACAAACATATATGTGTCCCATATTTTTTATTTCAGTTAAATTATTCATAAACTTGTCTTTTGATAGAACTGGTGTTTCGGTGAGTTGCGATAAAAGTTTTATATACTGTTCTATTATTTCTGCAAGTTGTGTATTATTGTTTTCAATCAACTGCCATAATGTATTATACTGAAAGTCATACATTTATATTTATAGTAAGTAGCTAGTTTTATTATATATTTATTAGTAAAACAAAAATATATAATTAATTATCTTCTCTTCGTGACGCGATGTTTTCTCTTTTTATTACTTCGTTTGTGTCGGTGTCGTTTTGTGACACCTTTGGCGGTTCCTTCAAGTGCCGCTTTTTTTTCTAGACGTCTTTGTTTTAAGAATGCTTTTCGTTTTTCGGCTACTTCATCATAGAGAGACATTCCAGTATAGTTTTCTCCGTATCCGGGTTTGCCTTCAAAAACAGTCCCTTTGAAATTTGCACGATCTAAACCGTGCACCCCTTCAAATGTCACACCTTCAAGGTCGGCGCCTTCAAAGTTAGCTCCATCAACAGTTCCCCATTTAATCGTAGAATTTTTTAAGTTTGCACCTTTTAAGTTGGTTGTTAACAAATCAGCATTGAAAAATTGTGAGTCTTCTAAATTAGATTTTTCAAAATTAACTTGGTGTAAATTTGTGGTATGAAAAATGGAATGATCTAAATCTTTTTTGTTTTTGAATGCTTTTTTATTTTTTTTAAAATCTGTAAAAGCAAAATTGTTTCTTTTTTTTTTATCCATACTATCATCTTTCTTTTCTGGGTTTAGGTAGTCATATATATCTGTGTGAACTTCTCTCTCCGACATATATTAATAAACGAAAATAATAAAAAAACAATTATTTTTATTTGAGTGTTTTTCTTTTATGACGACGCCGAGTTAATTTGCGCAATTTTCGTTTTCTATTTGTTTTTCTGTAGAGTTTTTTATTTTTACCGCCAAGAGGAGGAGGACGATATACCTTAACGTCAAATCCTTTTTCTTTGAGTAATCCTTCAATATTGTCTACATGGCTTCCTCCTACAACTATACAAAAATCATCATTCTTAAACTTTGGGTCTTCATTATAAGTTACTACATTTGATACAATAGCATCATCTACAAGTTTATAACTATCCCAAAATAACGGCTCAAAATTATCTTTATTTACAGTTGAGTATGTTATTAATTTTAATTCATCTCGTAACATTTTTTCAATACCATCTCCATCACACAATGTTATCACTATATTTTTAATTTTTTCAAAAATTTCTTCTCTGTAAATTTCTTCTCTGTAAGGTATATCATCACAAATACGTTGTATGTTAATACGTGTGTTTTCACCATTTTTTTTAAAGTATTCATCTACTCCGACTTCAATAGCTTGTTTGACTGAAAATTTCATACCTTTCGCTTCCATAATTATTGTATCGGGTCCGAATACTTTCATTGTTAATAAATAATTCAATAGTTGAAAACCACCTTCAATGACAGATGGCTTACTAACAATAGGAATGCTGTCAATAATATATTGAGTCCCATTATTTTTATTTAACAATTTATACGTTTTTTTTTTAGAACTTTCCGTAAAAATTTGAATTTGTTTTCCCTTTGTTACACTCACCACATTTATAGCCTCTAATATTTTGATTGAATTTATTTCTTTTGTATGGTTTTCAGATATAATATTGATTTTTCGTTTAATCGGTTCGGTTATACTCATTTTATATTTATATTTATATAGTAACTGTATATAAAAATATATTAAAAATTATTAGTGTAACATTTAAACATTTTTACGATGTAGTTTTCTTAATGTTCTCTTACGTCGTGTTCTTCGTTGTTTTCTCCGCTTGTTTGTTTTACCACCTTTTTTAGTTGGTTTCTCTATTAGAAGAAGAGGAGGTGTCAGTCCAAACGACACTTTTCCATATAATTCCGAAGACCTTTCGTCTGGAATACCCGTTTCTCTCATTTTTCCCATAAATGTATCATACTCTCCGCGTTTTACGTATCCCCGCATTTCTGTTGCAGACATGGCACCTTTTGGTCTATCCAAAGGTTCAACTTGGTACGACGATATTTTATCACCCAAACTTTTTTGAATCCATCCATAATCAACGGCACGATCTTGTCCAACAATCAAATAAGCGTTGGGTTTTTCATAACCAAATTGACTAAATAGGGCATTAAATGACTTTAAAATTGGGTTTTTTCCAAATTCTTCTGGTGTGGGGTCGTCCATACAAACAATAATGACTTGAATCTCATCTATTTTATCGGAAGGGAATTGACCTTCTTTCTTCATTTGATTTTTTAGAGAGTCAATTAACCCAGATAATATGAATTCTCTTTTTTCTTTACATTCTAATGGATTCTTTTTAAAGTCAACAGTGTGTGACAAAATAATTCCCACTTTATTTTCTCTAAATTGCAATGCTCTTTCAACCAACGTTTTGATTAGTCCCATATGACCCGGGGTGGGTGGATTCATACGACCTATAGTAAATATTATTGTATTGCTCATAAAATAAAATAATATTATAATTTTAAGACTGTGTATTTTTTTCTGTTTCGGGGTCTATTTTGATTTTTTTCATTAGATTTTGAACGATGTTTTCAGAAAATAGTGTAACCAAAATTAATAAGATAATTAACGTTACGCCTACCACAACGTGTGCAAGAGGTGTATGTAATTTCAACATATCCATTATTTTGTGAGTAGTAAATCCTAAAAACATATTCGGTAAAATAATAGAATAAAATATTAATAGAAGTCCAGTAACTACTCCAGTGGCATATCCATAAGTAATGGTATTTTTTCCAATATTTAGTATAATTCCTAAATAGGCAAGTAAATCTACTAAAATTTTATGAATATAGTCTTTTTTTGTGCAAATTTTATCTTTTAACTTGTTCTGTAATTTAGACGAATTTTTTCCGAGCAAGGACCTATCAAAACATACTTTGTAAAAATCTTTGAACTGACTATATCCAGACTCGGTTAATACAATTGCAGTTTCGTTTGAAAACGGCAGTATAATTGATAAAATATGAATAATATTTGATATATTTGACGACATTTTTTACTTTATTTGTTATATTAAAGAGAGAAAATAATATATAAATATATAAATGAGTGAAAGTGAACAAAAAGAACCCAAAGTAATAGTTGCGCGTAAATATGAAACCGCAGATGAATTTTTAGCTAGGAGAAAAAAAGAAGATGCCGAGAGAAAAAAACAAGAAGCGATAGAAAGACGTAAACAAACACGTAAGCTTCGTTTACCAGAGTATACACCATATTCTAATTCTTCTTCCAAAGCCAAGTCAAAGTCATTATCAAAAGAACAAGAATTGGCACTGTCTGGAATAAATGAAATGAATAATAGAAAAGAAATTGCAGTTGTTAAAAAGATATTAGACATTACACCAAGTAAAAAAGTTCCAGAAGGGATGAACCCATTTCTTCCTACTCCGATGGAATTAGGGTTAAACAGAAGCGAAGAGAAAGAAGATGTTATCTCTACCAATCAAGTTGCATTAGATTTTGATGTTGAAGAAGATCTAGACTTTGATGAGTTAGATACAAACGAAGAACTACTGCCAAATATAAAAAGGATTGGAGGTATAAAGAGAAGAAAATCAAGGAAGTTAAGAAAGTCTTCTAAAAAGTTGCGTAAGTCAAAACGAAAAACAACACGTAAAGTCCGCCGTCATCGTCGTCGTCATTAAAGTTTATATATTTTTCGCATTATAAACGTAGTAAGGGTGAATAAAATACCGCCCCACAAAGTGTCTAGCAAAACAATTTTATAGGTCCATTTTTTAAAAGTCGCTTTATTTGTGGTTTCATAGACCGCATAAATGAGAATACCTAATAAAAACGCGTCCAGTAATGATTTCTTTTCTCTCAAAATGAAATAATTAAGACCAAAAGCTAAAGCAACGTAACATAAAAATGCTGGAAACAAATTCAAAGATACAGGGGTTCCTTGAACATCTAAAACTTGTTGGGAAAGAAAGTCCTTGTTTATATAAAAGTAAATAGAATCAAGGAAGATTAAAATAAAAATGGTAGTGATTATTTTTATCAACATATAATTATTATATATTATATTTTGATAATTTTATTAGTTTAGAAGATTTTTATATAGTTGATATATATATGCCAGGAACTCAAGCGTCTTTCAATACAAATCATACATTTACATCAAGTTCTTTAACTAATTTTGTAAATATATATCCCGGAAGTAAATTAGGAGGAGGATTACCCGGATTTATTCCCCAAGCACTTATTACCACCAACAATAATAATGAATTTGCAGAAACTCGTTTTACTTTAAAGAATGCGTGGAATACAAACAACGCCAGAAAAGTAAATAACCAACAGTCTGTAACAAGTCCTTTTCGGGCAATCAATAATGCTGGTGACTTATTAGGTCGTCAATATTACTCTTGTGGCGGTCCTTGTCAAACATTTCAAAGTCGTCCTAACTTACACGGATTAAAAAAAGGTTTCGGACACATTCAAGATAACTGTGATGGATCCGGAATTCCACCTTCTGCTTGCAACGTAAAATATGTATATGATAGTTCGGACTATACTAGATATGCTAAACAAAAAGCAGTTAATAAAAATTATAACGATGCATCGTACGGTGGTGACCAAAGCTCGGCATCGCAAAGTGCTTGGAGGGCAATTAGACGATTTTAAAATATTTTTCATATTTTTTTGTATAAAATCATAATTAAGAATAATAATAGTATTTAAAAATGATTGCTATTATTATTTTCGTAGTTTATAGTAAATGACAACGATAGCATACAAACAATATACGAATATTCCCTATATGAGTGGTGGATACGCAAGTGCTCCAGTCATTGGACCATTAAGCACGAACCGCACTCCTTTAATGATGCCACGTCACGACTATGGTGCTTTACCCGGAAAACATCCCAACCCTCCACAATTTTATCCATCAGATGGTGCAAGTGAATTTTCAAATGCACGTCGTCAGTATTTAAGAACACGCACTACTGAAAATAATATGGGTACGGGTACTCAAATGTATTCACCTCTTCCACCTACCAGTGTATATTCTGCAAATTTACAGAAAAGTTTTTTAGTATCACAATCAACCAAATATAATGCTCCAAAGTGTTCATCAATGTATACTTCTGCGCGTAAAAGTGCCGCGGTTGGTAAAAGTTCATTTAAGCAAGGGTTACCAAATGATGCTTTACTAACATATAAAAATTATAATCGCAACGATGTAAAAACTGCATTGAAATTTTCTAGAGCCGGTGGTTGTGTTGCTCCGGCAAAAAAAGGATCAATTTATAATACCAGTTTATGTAACGGTAGAGTATGTGCTTGGGGTTCATTGAAAACTCAAAATTACTAAAAACAAAAAAAACAAAAAAAATAATTTATAGAGTAAATATATAAAATGAACAAGTACGTCGTTGAATTTTTAGGAACTTTATTTCTTGTTTTTGTTATTTTAGCAACTGGAAATTATTTAGCAATTGGTGCTGCTTTAGCAATTGCTGTTTTATTAGGAGGTGCAATTTCTGGTGGCGCGTTTAATCCAGCAGTAGCAATTGTTTTACTCGTTTCTGGTAAGATTTCATCAAAGGATATTATCCCTTATATTGTTGCTGAAATTGCTGGTGCTTTAGCAGCTTTCCAATTAGTAAGACTTGTTCTTAAGAAATAAATTTAAAAGAGTTGTTATATCAAATAAAATATAAAATTATATTGTCAATATATTAAATTTTCTTTTAGTATAATATATATGCCAAGAAAACATCATAGTAAAAGAAGACATCATCGTAGAAGTCAAAGAGGAGGGGACTGGTTTAGTAGTAGTTCTACACCATCTAGTTCTGGTTGGTTGAGTGGTATAACGAATAAAGCAAAAGGTTTAACCACTAGTATATCCAGTTGGTTTGGTTCTTCTTCTCCTTCAAATGCTATCGGATATAAAGCTCCACCACCACAACAACCTCAGTATGGACAACAAGGTCAAGTTGCGGGTAGAAGAAGACGTACTAGAAAACTAGGACATCACAGAAGGAGTAAAAAGAGATACTAAAGTGTTTTACTTTTATAACTAGTTAATGATAAAATATATGACATTTTGTTCAATAAAAATGTTATATATTAATTTATTTTTTGCTTTTCACCATAATACGATATAAAATATAAATTCCAAGAATGCCCAAACATGCCAAATAAATTTGTACAATTGGATCCTTAGGTAAGCTTAGAAAAGAGTTACCAGTGTCTTCTTTTTCACTTACACTCTCGTCATCACTATCACTATCACTGTCACTGTCATAATATTCATCATCAGTATAGTATTCATCATCATTATAATATTCATTTGAATAACTGTCCATATTTCCAAACGCTTGTTTACATTTTTTATTTGTAACTGGATTTTTACCGTCCATAAAATTACAAGGATCCATTGACTGAAGATCAAGTGTAGTAATATAATGTGATTCTTTAGATACTTTATTGTCTGTAGTAATAGTCTGTAATGTAACTTTTTGACAAGGAGGCGTACCTCCCGCACTGAATCCTTGTATAATTTCCATTGGGTTTATTGAATTTAAGTTACCCATAGTTCCCGGCAGTAAACCTTTAAATGCTTTAAAATTCGTCCCCATACCAGATGAAATAAAGGGTACATTTCCTAAAGGAACATTATTTATATAAATATACCTATCTTGGAGTTTTTTTTTATCATCCATACACTTTGCTCCCGTTTTTAAAAAGAATTTATTTCCTAAAGGCTTTCCAGTTTTACTAGCTTTACCAGTACCAGCAACAAGTAGTTCAACATAGTTAATCAAACCAGCAACATCTTTTGTCATGGCTGAAATAGTACCTTTATCACTCATTCCCAATTCGGCTGGACTTCTTATGTTTTTCCAATATGGATATGCGGGACCTACTAGTTCTTCTTGGAGACAAGTTGCATTCGTCAATGAATCTTGAAAAATATTACCACTTGGTTTGAACCCAGCACATTGACTAGAAACAGAAGCACTACCAATAGGAACAACTACTCCACCACTACCTCCGGATTTTCCACCTCCAGATTTTCCACCTTTGGATTTACTAACTCCAAGTTTTGAACCTATAGATTTCCCAACTTTTTTAATTGTGTTCCCAACTTTTTTAAATGTCTTTTTTAGCGGTTTGATATCAATTTTTTTTGGCGGTTTTGGTTTTGCTGGTTTTGGAATTTTTATTTTGGCCATCTTAATATACAAGTAGAAATTTTAATTGTTAATTTACTTGATTAATTATTTTATTTTTTAATCAAGTAAATATTCAAATCTATATTATTTAACTAACTGCACTAGTTACTGTTAAAGGTGGTCCTTGTGTAGCCTTTATAACATCTTCACTATTTTTAGAGTTCATTGCTTTTACTTGACTATTTAGAACAACCACATTATCTTTCAAGTCTCCAATATCTTTTTTCATAGCACTTATATCAGTATTAATGTCTTTAATTTGAGAGTTAAGTATAATTATACTATCACTTGAACCTTGAAAACTTTCAAAAATTCTTGACTTTTCCAAGTATATCTGATAAAATATTAATACAACAAAAAATAAAATTAAACTATTAATTAACATTTTATACATATTTTATATATATTGTTATAAGAAAATTTTATATATTTATATATAAATAATGACAACTTTAACATCTCCTCTCCCACAAGGAATGGGTTCTTATAATAATAGATCAAATGTAGGCGGATATGTAACATGGAAAGGTTCTGGAATGTATAGTAACCCCGCAGCAATTACTTCTGGTAACATTCGTCCTTTAACAAATAAGGATCCAACAAACGTATTTCCGACCGGGTTTGGATTACCCAGACCTTTGAAATGGCAATATCGTAAAGGAACAACTTCAAGTGTTCCAGTAATAGTTACTAACCCAGATAACCCAAACGAGTACTTTGAAATTAATACAAACCGTCAAGTAAAATCATCAACTTCATCTTCCTTAATTAGACAAACCCTTGACTACCCTGGACAATATTCTGTAAAAGAAAATTCAACAAATCAAATAAGTGAAACAACAAAACTTGACAAGGACTGTATCAACTGTAAAGGTATTGGTTTAGTAACCAATTATTATCCAGAATATTATTTGACAAATAACCCTCTACCAGTTTGCGAAACTCCTCAAAATTGTTGTAATGAACAACGAAAAGCATTATTAAGAGTGAGACCAGCTAGTACAAATTTAAAGAAAAATTATTATACTACTCTTGAACAATATAGACAAAATAGATGCCAAACATATGATCAAAAAGTATTTAACTTTTATTCTGGAACCGACACAGTTGGTAGTAACTCTACAGTTGAAACTTTAAGTAAATTTGCAAAGCCGGGAAGTCCTTATAGTAGTACAAATTTATATGTCGGCAATTGTTACCCTAATACTGGTTTAAATGATTTTACTGAAGCAGACTTTCTTATATTTGCTTATGAAATAATGAAGGGTAACGGAACACTCTCTGACACTGATATTACATACTTCAACACGCTATCAATAAAAACAATAGCTGGTTATGTTAATTATTTGAATACACTACCATCTGGAAATAGTGTCCAAGCAAACCAAGTGTTTAAAAATATCATACTAAATCCTTATCTAGGTATGTCCTTAAATGGACCAAGTAATCCTAGAGGGTGTAAATTAGTTGTATATAAACCAAGCAACCCTCAGTTTGCAGTACAAGGCGGTGTGTCTAGTAGTACACGTACATTAAAATTAGGATTAACAACTATTGAGAAAGCTGTATTTTTGGATAACTTATCAAAAGGCTCTGGTTTTTCAAGTGTTTATGCGAATGGAGGTGGTCAACCACACACTCCTTTCATTTATAAAACAAAAACTCCGGCGTGCGTTCCTAATCCATACTATCCATTTATGTATAAACAGCAAGACAACCCAAAGACATGTTTTAAAAATTCCGACGACTACTTGTACAAAAACGTTAGTAATACTGGTAACCTTAGTGCCGGGCCGACTGTTGCTAATAACGGTATTAGTACAAATTGGAGTTAAATGCTATTATAGTGCAGATAGTGATGAGTTTTGCACATCAGTTTCACAAGATAAATTTATTTCATTATTATTGTATAAATTATTTTCAATAGATGGTAAAAAAATATTAATCTTATCAACAAATTTATTATGTGGTATTTTAAATTTTTCACACCATTGAATACATTTTAAAATATTATTTTTTTTCAATGTCTCTATCTTATCCTCTCTGTTTTTATTTTTTATAATGTGAAGTAACATATCTAAGTGTTCTATTTGTTGGTGTCCAATATTAATATTTGAATCTTCTATTTTATTAATAAAGTATGCAGACAAATTCTCACTTATTAATGAGTCTATTATGAAATGGCCGTTGTTTAATTTTTTTATTAACAATTCCAAATTATTTACAAGTGACTCATTTTTTTTAGATGTAAAATGTTTGCATACTAAGTATCTTTCGTTTGTAATAATATTTGTTGTATTGGGTTTTACAATATATATTTTATCATACAAAGAAGTTAGTATATACAACACATCGACTATAGGTTTATAGAAAACATTATCAATTTTTATAATAGTCACTCCATTTTCTTTTTGATAAGTTAATATTAACTGTAAGAAAACAATTAAACCATTTATATAGTTATTGGTGTTTAAATAAATTTTACTGTTTAACTCAAAATATAAAAAGTCTATACTCTGTTTTTGTATATTTAATGACTTCATTTCATTATACTTTTTGAACAAATCGTTAATATTACTCGTTTCATTTAATTCAAAAAATATGTGATTGTCATTGTAGTCCTCCCTCATAATATTCATACATTCAATAATTGAATGAGAATTTTTTCCTAAGTGAATTGTATTTATATTTTGATTCATATAGTCAAAAATGTTAAAATTATACATAACTTCCATAATAATAAAAAAAATATTGTTTTGTGGTTTTAACTTACTGACTGAATATTTCAAACCCGGCACTTTTGAAAAAATAAATTCATATGGATTTATTATTTTACAAATCAGTTCATAGTTAATGAGGTTTATATCAGTTACATTATTATCAAAGTAACTCTTAATTTGTTTTGTTATTTTATCCAAGTAATGAACTAATGAATGCGAAACTACTGGCTTCAATATATTCATATTATTTTCTTCATTATTCTCAAGTAACTTGGGATTTATATCTATTGTGTTGTGTTTTTTTGGTAATATATAATAACTCATTTTAATTTGATTATTGTTATTATATATTATATTATTTTTAAGTCAAATTGTTTCATTATTCTTCAATTATAAAATCTACATTTTTACTTTTTGATTTTTTTACTTTTTTTGGTACAGCGGGTTCTTCTATATTTTCAACGTCTTTTATCTCTGTATCTTTACCAATAACTAATTTTTTTGTATATGGTTTTCTTGGTTTTTTTACTGGAACTGCAACACTAGGTGGTTCTATTTGAACTTGTTCTTGTGGTGCTTCTTCTTTTTTCTCTACAACTTTTTCTTCAACAACGAGTTCGGATGGTTTTGGTTCATTTTCAACTACAGTTTCTTCACTATCTTCTAATACCAACACTTGGGTTAACTTTTTCACTTTTGGTTTTGTTGTTCCTTTCAGCGTTTTTTTAGATTTTTTTTCGGATGTTTTTCCTTTATTCTCTTTCTTTTCTTTGCCTTCACTCATAGTTTCTTCCATCAACTCAATGGAAACTTTTTCTGCATTTACGTGTGCTATTTTTTTATATACAAAATATCTATTCAAAAACGAAATCTTTTTTTCATATGCTGTCATTTTTAATGCGTTTTCGTATTCACTTTTTTTATAACGATCTCGTTTTACTTCTTCTTCCATTAAATTATACAAGTCTTGAAACATTCCAGTTCCATTTGGTAATCCCATTTCTTTTGCTTCATCTCTGGTAATTAGTCTGAATCCATAATTTTCCAATATACGGTCTAGGTAATCAAAATTAATTAAATATTCTGGAAACATTTTATTGATAGATTCTTGATAAACATTTATCTTATACCCTAAACTAGTGACATCATCTTCAAAGTCAGACTCTGAATATTCTTTTTGAATTTCCCATACTTTTACATCATCGTCATATATATACTCACTTTCACCTTCTTTTTTATTTTTCAATAAATTAAATATTTTTTTACCATCATAACTCGTGCCAATAAAGTATCCATTCAATTTAGTACATTCTGCTAAATTTCTCATATAATTTTGAAATGTCTGGATGTTTTCAAAGAAATAGTGCAGTGCAAATTGACACGATGATATATCAAACCCACTTTCACCTACTCCATATTGACGATATACGCCTTTTCCTAATTTTTCTTCATTCTTTGCTCCTTCACCAAATACCGCGCGCGTTATTTGCATTGCCTTATCATTCAACATTGCTGCACCAGAACGAATATTTGCACTACTATTTCCATTTACAAATAACGCATACGGCATTGACCGTGTAGTTTTTTTATATTTCAAAAATCTAGCACAAGCACCATCTATACGATTTTCCAAATTGTCTTTAGAAACATCAATTCCAAATACAAAGGATAGTTGGGCTTTTATCCATTTTGGGAAATCACCACCCTTACCGCAAGCATAGTCAATTAATGTATTTCCCTTTTTTGATACTTGTGATATTAATGATTTTTTTACAAATAAGTTATGAAAGTCACGAAGTCCTCTGGTTTTTGTGGATGACACACTTCTATTGTAATAAACATCTTCGTCTACAATTTCTTCTGGAATATTTTTACCCGTACATATCATTTGTTCTGTAATCGGATTGTGAATAGAATGCCAGTTACTATTTGCAACGTGGTATGCGTTACCGAAATTCTTCAATCCTTGTCTTAACTCGTTTGTTTTATCAAAACGAACACGTAAAGGAATCCAACACCATTCTTTTTTATTATTCAATTCATAACGAAATTCTACTATGGTGTTATCACCAAAGACTTCTCTTTCTTCTGTAAACATTTGATTCACACCAGTATCATCTTTTTCCAACATAATATTTGTTATTCCGGCAGTTGGGTCGTATGGGTCAGTTGGAAAGAACTGAACTGGTTTATAACCATCTTCATTGTCAATGTCATTAACAGACGGTAGTTTATCTTCTATAACATCTTGGCAAGGATTTAAGAATCCGTGTTTCTTTTCATCAAACCCACAACGTAGAATAATTGTCTTGTATTCGTTCAACTGTATTGTGGAACTTACCGCAACTCCTTCTTGGAATATAGGTGTAACTAAATCTGCTCCAGTATCACCTTTTTTAGTAGTTACTAAAAAGTCAATGGTATTAAATTGTGGTGGCTTCCATTTAAATGAATAATCCCACGTTGATTTTGATAACGGTCCAGCTTTTCCAACACGGTCTGCACCTACTCCCATATTTTCTGGAGTAAATATTAAACCATCCGTATTATATTCAAATAGTCCTTGTCGTTCTTTTTCTAGAATTGCATTACAAAGAGTAAATATTGTATATTTCGTATTTACATTTTCTGTTTGGTTCATTGTAACCCAATAAAATTTTTTACATTCAATACGTATTGGGGACAACATTACTTCTTTGTGTTTTTCGTCTTTTGCTTTTACAACAGACTGTGGTTTTAAATTTTTAATTAACTCTTTAAGTAATGTAAGGCGAAATTTAACTTTTACATCATCTACATTTTTAGGAGTAAAACCGTGTTTTCTTACATCAATGCCTTCTTTGAAGTATATATCAAATGCTGCATACAAATTTATGAATTTACCGTGTTTGTCGTGTAAAATAATTTCCCCATCTATAATTGAGTTAAACAACTCAAAATTTTCTGTTTCTGCTCCAGTAAATAATACTTTCATATTCGTATTCAATAAATATATTTTTCCTTTTTTTGAAATAAACATCAAATGTCTTTCACCGTCTGCTTTTTCAGTGACTGAATAATCTTTGCGAATGTTTGGGACATTATTGTTATCATTCAACGGAACTATATTTTGCAATTGTAAAGTATAAGATGAAGGTCCAATAAAGTCACTTGGGTAAATTCGTTTGTCTGGATTATATGTACCATCTTCAGTATGAATCAACTTCATATATTCTTGTAAAACTTCGGCTTGTTCTGGATACGATATCGGATAATTAGTTCCTTGTAATCCCATCATAACATACTTGATTGTTTTTCTTAGTGCAACTAATAAATTATTGGGTTGATTATACAATGTTCCTGGGCCTATCATAGAATTATTGACTTCTAACTCAATCTCATATACTTCAGCGTTTTCAAATACTCCCGACTCACTAGTTGTATATACTGGAACGACTCTTCTGTCTTTGGTAGTTGAATTTTTAACAATACTAATATCTACTTTAACTGGAATTTCTGGATGTGTAAAAGTGACACGGTTTATATATCTGAATATTTTCTTGGATTTTTCCCAACTTTCAGTCATATTTTTCACAATTCCAGAGTTTGACTTGAGTTGTTCCTCTGTTTGGTATGAAACTCTAAAATTAAAGTCGTCAAAGTTTACTGGAAATACATTATCAGAACTTCCAGTTTTTCGGTAAAGCATCTTTTTATGAAAATCAATATTATTTCCAGAATATATACTTGAAGACATTAGTTTTTTTAGATCATTATGCTTACAATAATCTTGAATTGTTTGAAAACCACGAATTTCTGTTCTAATATTAGACATTTTAAAACGGCCAGTTGATGAATCTAAAAACTCGTTCTGAACACGCAACATATAGGAACCTTCTTCATTTACACAAGTAAAACCAAGTGACTTAATTTTTTGAATGACATTGTTATAGTCTATCTTGTTAAGAGGCTTTATACCTCGTGTTCCAAAACGTACTTCTAATTCATGATTCAATAATAAATTTTTTTCATATGGTTTATTACTCATGAATAAAGTGACCATATCTTCTAATTGTTCTTGTGGTGTCTTATTTGATTTTTTATATTCTCGTTTTCCATCCTTTGACTGATGAGTTCCTTTATCTCCACTCATATTGTCATTTTTTTTTAGTGTTTCTTGTTCTAAAATTTCTTCTTTTTGAATTATACTTGTCATATTATATTATATTAACACATATTTTTTATATTATAATCAATTTTTATAAAAAATATTACACTTTAACAGTTTAAAACCGTGTTTAAAATATTTAGATATATTTTTTATAAAATTCATCAGTTGTTAGTCCAGATTTTTCAAATTCATTTTTGTAATAATTTGATTTATCATATTCAGAAGGGTATTTAATATAATAACCTAGTTTATCTGAATAATCGCCAACACTCCATCGTGTAGAACCATTTATATTTCTTACAGAATACATTATATATGGAAATTCTTTCACAAGATGCAATACATTATTTTGTTCTAAATTAAATTTTATTAATTGTTCTAAATTCCAATTACTAATATTTTTTATTTTCATTTTCATAAAATATTCATTTGACATAAGAATAAAATTATTCAATATATTCAAATATGGTTCAATATTATTTTTAGATAAAACAACATGTCTGTCTGTATATCCATAATAATGTTCGCAGTCTGGTATCCATATACAATTTTCATTCATATGTTCTACTTTTGGATGAGGCAACTGGTATATAAAATCACTTCTTGTAATAATAAATCTATCATATTTATTTATTAAATCATTATCAACCAAATTTTTTAATAAAAACCATCTAAAAAATATCAATATCCCAGCAGAGCCTGGGTGTTGATGATGATTATCTTTTATTCCTCCTAAAAATTGGTCTTTTAATTTCAAAAATTCACGCCAGTGTAGGGGTTTTTTATATGTAACTACGTTTTTTTGAGTAACCCAATTGTTATTTTCACTATTTTTAATACCATATACTTGATTTTTCCACAAGTTATCTGAAAAATCTTCGGTATGTACTACAATTTCATCATCATTAAAATTATCAAAATTTTTTATATTTTCAATGTTTCCGTAATAACTAATATTTTCAGTTGTCTGATTTGGATGTTGTATTTTACCAAACAAAGTATTCAAATTAGGAAAGCATTCATATTTCGGTTTATTTTGTGACAATATATTGTAAGCATATTCAAACGCATCTCCAAAATCATCTGGTTCGTCATATAAAAATTTATATTTTGCTAATTGATAAAATGGATTATCATAATCGTAATTAGGTTTGACACCAATACATAGACATAAATCAGCGTTTAACTCATCTATAACGTTTTGTTTAAAACTTCTAAAAGTTAATTCACTCGCTCTTGTTTCACTTAAAATAACTACAAGTGTTTTAGACATCTATACTTATATATTAGAAATTTTTACAACATTTAGAGAAATAGTTTCTCTAAATAATAAAATGTAAACAAACCAATACTAATCATATATTCAATACAATTTGCTCATATAGTTCATTCTTGGTTTTCTTTTTATTCTCGCCACTTTTCATTGTTTCTAATCCCAGTTGTTTAGATAGTTCAACTAGTTCATCTGAAGTATATGAACCAACTGCTTTCAATGGTTTTTCAATACTCTCCCATTTAAACATCGTCTTACGATAATGTTCTATTTGTTCTTTGGACGCTTCTGGTTCATAACAATATTTATCATTCAACATATCATGAACTACGTGAATTGGTGAGTCCTCATCAAAGATCATTTCAAAACACTTGCGTTTTTGAATATACAAGACATTTATATTAGCCACAATACAAAGTGCTATGAATGTTTTCATTGTTATAGTAGAACAGTTCACCAGTTCATTTTCTACATGTTCCTTAATATTTTTTATTTTTTTACCCTTCAACTGTTGTTTATTTTCACGCAACATAGTAACACATTTTATTTTATCATTTTTTTCATTTACAAAGGACGAAACATCTGGATATTCATATGCAGTAAACCCATTTTTCATTATAAAAAAACACCAGTATAGTTGATCTTTTTGCGATGGATAAAAAAATCTATCTCTTTCTTTTTTCATTAATTTTTCTTTTTCCTTTTCTTGTTCAATACTATTTTCACTTGTTGTCATTATTTTGTGTTTCGCATTTGTTTTTGAATGACGCGTTTTCAATGATTGAACTAGCAACTTACCATATAACATATAATCTTGTAAATCATTAATTACATGATTATAACTTGTAGTTGGTTGTCGTGTTACTTGATTTCTATATTGATTATTATTTTGACTATATTTATGATGACGATGCATATTTACTATTCTTATTATTTTTTCCATTATTATCTTTATTATCTTTTACAAAATATATATTTTTAAAATTTTCTTTTTGCACTTCTACTTCATTTAAATTAGACTCTTGTGTATTTACATAACTAATATAATTTTTTAATTTTTCTATAACTTCGTCTTCAAAATCCGTCATATTTACCAGAACACCATACTTGTTTTCGTTAAGAGTAATTTTATTGTATTTACTCAAAATTCGCAAAACTTCTATTTGATTAAATTTCGGCATAGACTCTATTTTTTCACGTATTCTGTTCAACTCTTCTACATTTATTTTTCTGTCTTGCTCTTCTTCCTCTTCAAAACATTCATTTACATATGTTTCATTATTCGCTTCTTGGACACTGTATAACTCAGTTGCCATAATAATTTATTTTACTATGTTGACAAATATTTAAACCCTTTTTACAAATGAGGTTATTATTATTACTTGCTAATTAAATCCCGATATTTTTTATTGTTTTCAATGCTGAGTCTGGCGTGACAGAAATACTATCAATTTGTTCATTAATCAAAAAATTACAAAATTCAGAACTATCAGATGGTTGCTGACCACAAAATCCAATCTTGATCCCATTTTTCTTGTATGTTTTAATCGCCATACTGATCATTCTACGATAACTTAAATTTTCATCATTAGACAAATATGTGATTTTGTCACTATCACGATCCACACCCAAAGTCAATTGTAACAAATCGTTTCCACCAATAGAAACGCCATCTATCATTGGACTAAATTCTTCTGCTTCAATAACGTTGGAAGGTATTTCGCACATCAAATATACTTGAAGACCATTCTCTCCTCGCTTCAAACCATAAGACTCCATTTTATCAAGAACTAATTTACATTCAACGGGTGTACGACAAAATGGAATCATCACAATAATATTGGTCATTTTCATTTCTTCTCTTGCATATTTGATTGCCTCACATTCTAATTCAAATCCCTTTTCATATTCGCTTGAATAATACCTAGAAGCACCTCTCCAACCAATCATTGGATTCTCTTCATTTGGTTCGTACAAATCCCCACCAATCAAGTTTCTATATTCGTTTGATTTAAAATCAGACAAACGAACAATGACATCATTTGGATAAAATGCGGAAGCAATCTTAGATATGCCACGTGCCAATCGTGTAATAAAATACCACTTACCACTATCGTGACCACCTATGATTTGGTATATTTTTTCCTTAATATCGCTGCGAATTTTTGGGTAGTTGCATAAAGCAATTGGATGTATTTTGATATAATTACTAATAATAAATTCAAGTCTAGCTAATCCTACACCACTATTGGGTATAATAGAACTATTAAAACTATTTTCTGGGTTACCCACATTCAACATCAACTTGACCGGTAGTTTTAAATTTTTATCAACTGTCATTTTGTCAATTGTAAAATCTAACTTACCTTCATAAACGAATCCTTGTTCTCCTTCAGCACAAGACATCGTAACTTCTGGTACATCTTTTAAAATCTCGGTTCCGTTACTTGTTCCAACAATTGCATTCAAACATAACTCTCTTGCAACAATAGCTGCGTGACAAGTTCTACCGCCTTTATTCGTAATAATTCCAGATGATATTTTCATAATAGGTTCCCAATCCGGAGTGGTCATATCCGTAACCAAAATATCTCCCTTTTCAAATTTTTCAAAATCATTAATGCTTTCAAGTATTTTGATTTTTCCAGTACTAATTTTATCGCCAACGGAAACTCCAGAAACTAAAACTTTACTTTTTTCAGTTAAAATATATTTTGAAATTTCTAAACTATCGTTATTGCTGTGAATCGTTTCTGGTCTGGTTTGAATAATGTAAATATTTTGGTCTAATCCATCAATTGCCCATTCTACATCAACTCCAATCTGTTTATCAAACATTTTTGAATAAGACTCTTCTAGTCTCAACACAAAACGACCTAGTGTGGTTGCTTGGTTATTGGTTAAACTAAAATTTAACTTTTCAATCAAATTTGTTTCAACTTCCGTCACTCCACCTTCCTCACTGTAAATAATCTTCGTATTTTTGTCTCCTTTCTTCTTCATAATAATTGGGTCTGCTTCAATATCTTTCAATACTCTTTTGTCAAGAATAATTTCATCTGGTTTCACACCACCAGAAACAACTAATTCGCCTAAACCAAAAGAAGAGTTAATCACAATTGCTTTATTGTATCCAGTTTCGGGATCAATTGAAAAGGCTACACCAGCAGACCCTATATCAGACCTTACCATTTTTTGAACCGCCACCGAAATTTTTACTTCCGATAATTGAATATTGTGAGTATTACGATATGATATTGCTCTACTGTTGAACAACGATGCAAAACATCTTTTCACAGCTAGTAACACATCATTTTCACCTTTAATATTCAAATAGGTATCTTGTTGTCCGGCAAAAGATGCGTTAGGTAAATCCTCTGCAATAGCACTGGAACGAATTGCTACTTCTAAATTCTCTCTACGATACAAGTTACAAAGTTCCTTGTAATTAAAAAGAATTAACTGTTTATGTTCTTCACTAAACTCTCCTTGAATAATAAGTTCTCTTAATTTTTTTGATTCGCATTCCAAATTTCTAATATTTTCACTGTCAATTGCATTCAATTCTTGAACGATTTTTTCATTCAAATGATTGTATTCAATAAATTTATCATACAATAAAGTTGTAATAGCAAAACCATCTGAAACAGAAAACATCATTTTTTTTGATAAGTTGTACAACTCGCCTAAAGAACAACATTTACCTCCCACCAACTCTTTGTTTTTATAAGAACAATCTTTGAACCAAATAATTTCACTTAATTCGGCCATTTTAAACACCCAGTAATTATATTCGGTAATATATTTTTAACTATTTTACTAATTATTATTTTATACAAATATTTCTAGACCAACTAAATTTGAATTATACAATATTTTATTCTGTAAATGCTCAAGTAAAGCACCACCCCCAGTGGATACATAAATATGAGGACTTTTATTTTTATCTTCCACTAATGACGCAGTTTCACCGCCTCCAATAATAACTGTCTTATCTACTAACAGATCAAGTGCATTTAATAAACTGATACTACCCGCGGCATATTTGCTATCTTCAATCACGCCCAACGAACCATTCCAAAAAATAATATCAAAATCAGATAATAATTTTTTCAAGTATACAAAACCTTCTAGACTTATGTCATAAACGTTTAAATCACTTGTGTAAACATCTTCAATAAATACCAGATCATCTTCCAAACTTTTGTTTCCGTGTCCAGACGCCGATACAAACTCACGTGTTGAATCTTCAATAGTATATTGTTTTGCTAAAGCACCTCCTATGAAAACACTAGAGTTTGGTATTTTTTTCAATGACTGAATAATAGGCAACTTGTCTTTTATTTTCGCACCACCGATAATCCCTAATACTTTCTTGTCTTTATTATTGATTAATGAATTGATCGCATCTAACTCTTTCTTTATCAATATACCATAACCATATGGTTTTCCAAAGTCTCTCATTGCACATATACTTAAATGTTTTCTATGTAAACAACCAAAAGCATCACTTATAAATACGTCCCCTAATGATTTGTATATGTTCAAAACAACATTATCTTCAGTTAATCCTTTTTCATAGTCCGTTTCTTCTTTGTGAAAACGAAGATTTTCCAACAAATATATGCCTTCTGGTGTTTTTTCAATTGTTTCAGTTGTTTCACTCGTTAGTCCATCCTTTAAAAACCGAATGCGTCTATCTAAATACTTTTCTAATATTGGAACAATAAACTCAAGTGAATACTTGCTTTCTCTCCCATTAGGTCTTCCGAAATGCGATGTCAATACAATATATTTGGGATTTTTGGAAAGTATTAACTTAATCGTTTCTATGCTTGAAGAAATTCTAAAATCATCTGTAACATTTCCAGCGTGATCTGTTGGAACATTAAAATCAAACCGACAAACTACACCTTTATTTGTCAAATCCATGTTTCCCACAAAATATTTTTCTTTTATTGTGTTTTTATTAAAATCAACCATTTTTTCAACCAAACGAATCAACTGACTTGAATATGACCATTCATTATCATACCATACCATTATTTTCAACCTTCCATTTCCCATGTCAATGGATGCATTTATGTCCAATATTGTTGGAGTGGTAGTTGTTACAAAGTCCCCACTTACCAACTTTTTATCGGATACATCATATACTGTTTTATAAAGCGCATCACTTTTAATCAACTGGCTAATATCTTTTAACGTTACATTTTTATCAGACAACTCAACATTCAAATCAACTAATGAACAATTTACAACTGGAACTCTGACACTGGTTCCATTTATTTTTCCTTCCAGCATTGGAAGAACCGCTGTAACTGATGAAGATGCTCCAGTTGTATGTGGAATAATGTTGTTGAAAATAGAACGATTTGTTCTTGACGATTTTTTCAAAACATCAACCACATACTGTGATGCAGTTGCTGCGTGTATTGTAGTAAAAACACAGTCTTCTATTCCATAGTTATCATTTAATAGTCTTAATATGGGTGCAATGCAGTTTGTGGTACAAGATGAACCCGATACTATTTTTTCACCATTATATACATGTTGATTTGCTCCAACAATAAATGTTGGCGTATTGTCTTTTGGAGGCGAACTCATAATTACATATTCTGCATTATGGTCCAAACACTTTTCAGTTGTTAAGTAACTACCAGTTGCATCTATAATATATTCACAATCCATTTTTTTCCAGTCTATTTTTTTCGCATCTCTCTCCGATATTAAATGTATTACGTGATTATTAATTTTAAATAATTGATTGCTTAATATTTCTACTTTTATTTTTATGTTGTGTTTATGTGTTGTATCAAAATTTAAATAGTCTTCAATTTCACTTACTTTTATTTCAGTTGCATTCAAACATTTTATAGAAAAATTTACATTGTTTAAGAGTTGTAAAAACACACACTTTCCGATTCTTCCGAATCCATTAATTCCAATATTTATCATATTGTGGAGTATATAAATATATTAAGTAACTTATTTTTAATTTAAATCTTTATTAATTAATAATAACTACTAATGAATAAAAAAAATAATAAAATTCAATGTCCAACTTGTTTGGGAGTAGGTTTAGTGAAAACTCAATACAAAATATGTTCATATTGTGATGGTATTAAGTGTATAATGTGTAACTCAGTCGGTTTAACTGTTATGCCATGGAGTGAATGTACAGTTTGTGACAGTTCTGGAGAAGTTGAGGTAAAAAAAACTAGTTAATACTTACAAGTAGTAACAAAGGAAATTAAACTTTTTATTTGGAGGACTTATATTCCAATTTATTATAAAAATAATATAAAGTAAAAATGTTATAATATACTATACAATGGAAGAATATATTAAAGCCTACGAATATGAGTCAAATGTCAATCCCAACTTGAAACCCGTGCCCATCATTACAAAAAATGTAAAAGATTGTGATAATGGTATAAATTTCATAGATAATGGAAGTGTCTACAATGTTGATTATAAAGCAACCTCACCAAATTTATTAGCCGGTTTTATCGTATTAGATGAAAATAAGGGAAATGATAATGAAGGACATGTCATACGATTTCAAGGAGAAAATGATGCTCACGAAAAAGAAATCAATGCATCTTCTCATTTATTTTATGTATTGAATGGTAAATGTTGTTTTACATGGTCAGAAGAAGTGTATGCACGAGGTGAAGAATATGGTGAAATATATATTAATAAAAAACACACTGAATTTATTGTAGAAGGTGGTGAAATATTTATTTGTCCCATATTTCTATCTCTAAAAATCACAAATATGTTGGAAAATGAAAAAACCGAAATTTATTATGTCAATGATAGTCCATTACTGAATTATTTGGGCGCCGAAGCACAAAAAACACTTTTTCAACCGTGTGTTTATGATAAAAAATTTATACAAGAAAATTTACAAAATTTATCCAACCCCCATAAAAACCGTAAAGGAATATTATTGAGTAATGCGGATACTGAAAAAATAGGTGTAAATACAATTACTCCAACCTTATGGGCACTATATAATGAATTACCACCAAATACAAAACAACGCCCACATAGACATAATTCGGTTGCATTGGATTTATGTATTCATTGTAGTGATAGTGAAAATATATATACATTAGTAGGTGATGAATTAGACGACGAAGGAAATATAATAAATCCAAAAAAAGTTAATTGGAAACAAGGTGAAATGTTTATTACACCACCTAGTCTATGGCATTCACATCATAATGATGGTGATACGTATGCTCATATTTTGCCAATACAAGACGCCGGACTCCTTTTGTACCAAAGAATACTTGGAATTCAGCTCAAGAAAACATCCTTTAAATAAAGACCTTTGCACTTTCTGAAATTTAGAAAAAATAGAAATATTATATTTATATATATTATATTATTATATGAAAACATTTAAGAACCGAAAAAGTAGAAAAAGTAGAAGAGTTAGAAAAACTAACAAAAATCGTTCTCACAGAAAGCGCGTTGGCGGTGTACTATGGACATTTGTTGGGTGGATTGATAGTCCAGACGAATACTATAGACACGATGCTATGACTGAGTATCAAGTAAGAGGGCCACATAGGAGTGGTAAGTGGATGTTATTCAAGAAGAATGTTACTCTAGAAGGTTAACTATTAAACAATAAGTTGGATTAAAATAGTATAATATAAAAAAGAGTTGAATGTTTTACACTTTTATTCAATAACTAACTTGGGTTTGTTATTGGAGATTTTTTTTACCCCAGTTTTTCGGGGACCACTTTGAAAATCTTTTTTCGGATCAACCGCTTCACCTATAATAGATACATATTTATCATTCAACTCAAAACGTTGTCCAATGACACGAACCATTATTTTATCGTTTTCATTTATACTTGAAAAGTATTTGCTCATATAACTATGGTCCCTCATAATAAATACTACAATTGGTGACGGTAATTCTTCGTCACTTTCAGCGCGAATACCAGCTTTAGTAATATTTTTTGCAATGCAAGGGATTAACATTCCTTCAACTGGACAGCATATTTGGCATTCAAATACCACTTCAAATTTGATATTAGTACCTTGAACAACACCACTAGAATAAGTAATAATTTTAGAAGAGTTTGGTTTTACAAATCCTTCTACAATACATTTTCCTTCAAAATTAATTGCAATACATTTTTCTATTGTTTCTTTAATATTTTTTCCAATGGTAACAATTGGTAACACAACACTACGAGTAATTAACGAACGACTATAAATACCACTATATTTTATTTCTTTTTTCTTGTATATTTTTTGTTGTGGTGGCGACGTTTTTGTCTCCATAATTTCCGGCTGTTGTGCAACTGATTCCATGAATATATTATATAGTGACACTATTTTTTTAATTCAGTTTCAATTTTTATTATAATAAAAATTTAAATAAAACAAATATTTAAAGCTTTAGTAAAATATTATTATAGTTATGCCGACACCAGAAAAGACTCCAGAAAAAAAAGATGACGCATTGAATGAACTAATGAAGAAACTTGAAAAAGAAGGAATGGAAAAAGTTCAAAAATTACACAATACAAATACTTGTAATATGGAGACATTAACGCAAGTTATGAAAGAAGGAGAAGAAGAATTTAAACAAAAAACGGGTCGTAATATGACATACTCTGAAATGAGAAGAATGTATGGTTGAATTTACTAAATCTTAAAAAAATATAACATATATATATGAACTATACATATGTTACGTTATTTGAATCGCTGTATTTAATTTACATGTATTTCTTTTTCAAAACCAAATACAATATAAACACTGCGTTACTAGACAAAAAAATTCAAAAAATAGGTCCATTTTTTGTTCATAATACTGGAGCAAATGAAAACAAAATTTGTAAATTCGGAAAACTTATGGCGATCATTGCAGTGATACTTGCGTGGATTCGCTTACGTTATTTAGACAACCCAAATGTAGTTATATACACGATTTTGTTCAACACTACTTGTGTTATTTTAGCATTTTTAATGAATTTAAATGCGTTAATATATATCATACCACTTATATTTACAGAACTGTATGTGTTATATACACTAATGAAAACTAATAAGTATCAAGTTACTTCAAAAAAAGAATAATAATTTTTCTAACTTGTTAGTAAGAAAAATTATTCAGACTATTTCTACTACTGGTCAAACCATTTATACATCTCCATTGATAAAAACCATGCATTTCCGTTTTTACGGTCTTTATTGTATTTTCTCAATAAAAACTCTTGCAATGAACACAACTCCGATTCGTTAATACGATTTGTATTTTCCTCATTGTATATGGGTTGTCCAACAATATCATTTAACGTTTGAATTTTTACTTTTTTGTTTGCGTTGTCGCATCTTGCACCAGTATTTCTTTCTTTATCCATATACTTATATTTAAAAACTAAAAATTGACCCTTCTTTTCGTAATCTATGAACCCAATAATGTTATTGTACAAAGGTTTTACAAACAGTTCTTTTGCCTTTTCGGTGACAATGAGTTCATCTTCTCCTTCGGCATCTTGCCACTTTTGTTTTTCTGCATTGAATATCATTATATTTTGTCTTTTATTTGAATACAGTATAACGGCTTTAAATCGTCTGGTTTCTATTATCATCTTATCCAAATATTGTTTGATTTTTCCCTCAAATTCACTCAAGACCTCATTAGATTTTGAATACAAAATATTCAATACTGTAATTTTTTCTTCAAAGGATAACATATCTACAATATGTTCAATTAAAAATTCTTCACCCTCTGCATTTGATATTACTCCTTGACTAACCAACTTGTTTATGGTGACACCGCAATGTTTATACCAGTTATTATCTCCTCTCTCAATTTTAACATTACCCGCCGAATATTTCATAGTTAATTCATAATTTGACTTCATTTCATCAATTATTTTATACTTTTCATTTTGTCTTTTATCTTCTGACGCAATATTGATGTCACCAACTATCTCTTGAATTTGCTTCTCGGCTTCAATGTTGGGTCTAACATCAATATGTACCATAGAATGTTTATAGTCGATCGGAACAGCACGTTCAAAAATAGAAATATGTTTGTTACTCAACTCACTTGGTTGGAATAAATAGTATTCGCCAATATTTACCAAATGACCAGTTCTACCGTATTTGTCAACAACGACTTCATTTGTATCTTCTATGATTTGAGACAACGCCGAATAAATTTGCACCAGTGGGTAAGGTTTGGGTATGTTAATTCGTTTTATTAAATCATTCTTTTTATAAAAGTAACGCTCTTTCATCAACAATTTAATTTTTTGAATTATTTTATCAGAATTCATTACAATAAACGTTTCATTATAAGTATCCGTATTAATTTCATTTACAGTAATTTCCTTATTTGGATAACATTTATACTGACAGTCTTCCATATAGTCACAGTCTGCTGAATAAGGTACATCTCCTATTTTAAAATGTTCAATAACATTTCCGTCTGGTAAAATTTGTTTTATATTGTAGTTTTCTGGAATACTTGCAAAGTTTTCTTGGGTGAAATTTGTTTGATCGTGATGAACTATGCAATCCACAGCGGTTTCTTTCAACACACGACTAACTCTTCCCATTTGTATTGCCTTATATTCCGCAACACGATAGACATATAAATCAGCCGATTCTTCTTCTGTATCTTCCAATATTGTTCCATACATATATATTTCAACATTTCTTTTTTCAAACTCTAATTCTTTATGACTTGAATTACGAACTGCACGACCAATAATTTGTTCAATACGATTCATATTGTACCAAGGCTCCATAATATGTACTTGACGAATACATTTAAAGTCTATCCCTTCTGAACCAGCACGAGATATTAAAACAACTTTTATTCTATGACCATCTTTATTTATTTCATTTGTAATTCCCTTTACTTCAAAATCATTATCTGGCGATAGTCGCGGGTCTCCAGTGATCATAGAATAACGCGCTGGTTGAAAATCCTCAGTGTTTTTTGAACGCGGTTTCATTGTTCTCGCATCTATCAATGGAGATGGTGGTTCCTTGAACAATGATTTTGTATTTTTACCATATCTAGAAAATCCCATTTCTTCAAGTGCTAACGCAACTGGTATCAATCCACCATCTATCATACCAGAATATACTAGCACAATTCCTTCACATTTCATTATGTTATCACATATGCTCTTAATTTTTGAACTATACATCCCAATTTGTTCAACTGAAAAAACGGCACCATACTTTTCTAATGTTTGCTGTTTATATTCAAACGAACCTTTTTCTGGTGGTTTTTTAGAGTCAGAGAATTTCATCATTCTTTTCAACCCTTTAATTCCAGTAATGTCGTCTGCGTTTATATAAACTACGTTTTCTTCTTTTTGAGAAGATGATGTCTTACCACCTTTTTTTTCAACCACTTGAGACTCATAGTCAAAAGTAGAAACAGATGGCTCACTTGATGGCTGTTGCACTAACTCTACTTCTTTTGCTTCAACTTGTACTTCTGGTTCTTCTTCAACAAGCAATTCTACCCTTGACTTTTTTGACTTTGGAGTTATTTTTTCGCCTTGTTCTATTCTTTTATACTCTTTCAAAGAAGGAGCGTGAGTTGACTTACTATTTTTAATAGAAAATTCACGAATCGTCATTATATCTGTTTCTTCTAATCCTTCCATTGGATAAACTATATTCAACGCTTGCAACGGTAACATTAACAACGTGTATCCAAAAGTATCCATTTCTTCAAAATTTGGCATGTTTCTTATAATACCCGTTTTCGTGGTAATTGATATTTTTTTATTACGCAACTGGTCTATTATATATTTATAACCATACGACTGATACTCACCAATTTTTGTTAAATAAACATCCAATATTTTCATAACATACTCATCTTCTATTGGTTTTCCGTTCATCTGATACTTGGGATATTGAAAACTGTCAAATTTCATACCACTTGTGTTTTTAAATGTGTTTTGTGGTGAAAATGTTGACGGATAAATTCTGTATGGAAACGTATATGGATTATTACCACGAACAAAAGATACATATCCAGTTGCTTTTCGTATTAGTAATTCCTTTCCGGTCTCTTCTCCTTTGTCATTCTTTTTAAAATCACCATTTGCATCAAATATATCACTTACTTCTACTGCACCACGACGATCATTTATATTCATTAAATTCAACAACCAAACAATCTCTTTGTAATTATTATACATTGGAGTTGCAGATAGTAACAGTAACCTCAAATTATCCGCTGACTTTACTAAAGTCAATAATTTTTCAGCAACTCTTCTATTATCACTGTCTGCAGATACACGTATATTGTGGATTTCGTCTATAATTATCAACCTTTCGTCAAACTCATATTTCAAATTACGTATTGATTTTTTTTGTTTGTCTTTTTCACTTTTATACTCTCCCTCTTTAATATTTTGTATTTTTTCAATATAGTTAGCAAACTCAATATACCCTAGAAATAAATAAGAATTTTTAATTAATGTATTTATCTGACTTATAATTTTATCTTTACTTAATCCCTTCATATTCATCGGATTTATTTCTTTGAGCAACTTATTTCCAGTACAAGAACGTATATTCCACAAACCGTCCACCAGTTTCAACTTTCTCTCGTCAAACAACTGTAGCCTAAAATTATCTTGAACATTCGGAGACGCCACTATAATTATTCGTTTGGATATTCCCATTTGTTTTAAATAGTCACGCATTTCTTCTGCTACACCAATCGCACTGCACGTTTTTCCGGTTCCTAAATTATGATACAACAATAAACTATTATATGGTGTCTGGAAAGACATAAAATTTTTTACAAAAACTTGATGAGGTGCAAGTTCAAACTCAGCGTTATTCAGTACCTCTGAATACTTTTTGACATCGTATATTTCACCGTCATATTTATTGTCATTAAACTCTTTGCGTTCAGAGAGCTTAATATTGAATTCAGGGTCATTTAAATTCGGGTAGAGAAAATCATAGTCGGTAGGTTTCTTTTTATAGTCTTCGTATTCTAATA
>Ga0114966_10000202_pt1 | contig 56266 bp, 40 predicted proteins | sample M_130207_XF_Meta_FD_87029 | JGI IMG/M metagenome (GOLD analysis project Ga0114966, IMG submission 87029) | Freshwater microbial communities from Lake Montjoie, Canada to study carbon cycling - M_130207_XF_MetaG | ecosystem: Environmental > Aquatic > Freshwater > Lake | place: Lake Montjoie... | reverse complement strand
TTCCTTATAATCCACAAACAAATGCTATAGAAGAATTTTTTAGTCAATTAAAACATTATATAAAAAAAGAAAGTCCTAATACTTATGAAGAAATAGATAAAGTTATAAAAAGTATATTAAAATATAAAATAAAAAAAGTTCATTTAACAAATTACTTAAAACACAGTTATAAAATATATAATTAAAATCTAATATTATTATAATAATTTTGTCTCATTTTTCTTTTCGGTCGGTGTAATATATTTTAAAATGATTATTACACCCTTAATTATCACTAAATTTTTAAATCTTAATAAAAATAAATTAAATTATCTATATTTAAATTTTTTTATAATATTTATATTTAGTGTTATTTATTGGTTATATGGTACTGATGAACATTTTGTATTCAAACCACATTTCTCTGTAAATCATAATATTACATTCATGACTGCATTATATTATTCATTAGTTACACATAGTACCGTTGGTTTTGGTGATATTACTCCCAAAAGTACATTTATAAAAATTATAACAATGATACATATTATAATAATTATATTATGTTTATCATTACTATTTTTTAGATAGTAAAATATTTTTTATCAAAGAATATAAATCTACTTATTTTCATCAATTATCATCAAACCCATCGCTGAATAGTTATGTAAGTCTAGAAGTGTATCTCTAATTTTCTCATCATCTACTAAATTTACACCATTTTTAGTAATTGATAATGACCTTTGGATTTTATCCTCAATCCTCATCAGTATTCCTATCAGGCCAAATTTGGCAAAGGCGTCGCCATAATCTGCATTTTTCTTTGTAAATAGTTCTAGCGCTTCACTTTGTATTTTTTCTAGTTGTTTAACTCTATCCATTTTTATGAATATATAGTATGTATGAAAATATCTATAAATATATAAATATTATAATATTTATTGCTCTAGACAATGTAATGTTTATTGTGTATTGTTTATGTTTATTGTGTATTGTTTATATTTATTATTTTTCATTATATATATAAATATTACTAATATTACTAATATTAAGATTAAGTATAAAAGAATTATCACTATCAACATTAGTATTAGTATAAGTATAAGTATTATAAATAATAACTATATCTAGATATACTATATATTTCGGAATGTCGTCATTAAATCCTAATCAAGATGTTACATTTGATTCTTCTATTGTAATTAGTTATTTTGAAGGAGGTCAACAAACTAATAATGGAGTTACAGGTCAATTGCGTTTTAATCAATCTACCTATAAATTTGAAGGATATAATTATGATTCAGTTAGTAATACTGGAGCAGATATATTTGGTAATAGATGGCGTCCAATAACACTAGATATAGCTAGTAATACTAATGCTGGAATTCTAAAAGTAGGAAATAATCTTATTATGAATCCTATAACTGGTGTTTTATCAGCAATATCTGGAGGTTTGTCCAGAATAAATCAATTAGTAATTACAGTATCTCCTATTCCTGGAGCAGCAGATTATCAAGATATAAATACTGCTATTTATACAGCCATTGGAACTGCTGGAGGTGGCTATTTAGATGGAACCCTCACTAGCAATTTAGGCAGTCCACCATCATCAACATATCCATTTATAATACAATTAGGTCCTGGACAATATAGTGAATCTACTAATCAAATCATATTGCCAGATTATGTTAGTCTTCGAGGTGAAGATAATTATAATTCAGTAATTACACATAATACTGGTAATGTTTCATTATATACGGGTTCAATGATTATTCTAGGGGAAAAATGTGAAATTGCTAATATAGTATTTAATCTATCTGATAATAGCAATTCCTCTTTTAGTAATGCCATTTACTCATCGGATAAAAACAATATTTCAATAAATAATTGTATATTTACTTGTAATACTTCTATTAATACATCAGGAACTACTAATCATATATATATGAATGGAGGGCTCAATAATACTATCGAAAACTGTCAGATATTAATGAATGGTCCCAATTTATTAGGAACATATACAGGGATTGATGTATATAATACAACTCCTCGTATGATAAATAATAAGATAGATATTTCAACACCACAGGCTACATATACAAATGGTATATCTCTTACTAATTGTTATGGACTATCTAATGATATAGAATCTGTAATAGATAAAACATATATTGAAAATTTAATATTATCCAATAATTTTAATACTTCCAATACTACCAATACTCTATCTGGAACAATTAATAATGGTATTGTACTTAATAATAGTCCAGTCATAATTAAAAATAGTGAAATAGAAGTAATAAATGATACTAATACTACAAATATTTCCAATCTCAATTATGGTATATCATTTAATAGTTCGAATGTTTTAGTAGAAACAGGTAATACAAGTAATGTTATTAGTTTTTTAAGTAATAGTCTTAGTAACATTGGTAATACTCAATATAATAATATTATAGAAAGTTCCAATATCTCAATTGTAGATTTCATCACTCTAGGTTTTCAACATAATCAATATATATTAGTATCTGGATCTAATAATAATGATAATGTATTTAGAATTGCAACTACTCCAGAGACAAATAGACTAATTTTAGATAATGGTTACAATTTAACAAATGAACCTACTAATTCTACTCTAGACATAAATATAAAAGCATTATATACAGCAGATATTTATCAAACTAAAATTAGTGGTTCTACAAATCCTATTATTAATAATGACGGAAAAAGCAATTATATATTTAATTTATACAATGTGATAAATCAAGGAGGACCTTTACATATTCAACCATCTAATACTATATATTCTGGAAATAAGACTATAACGGTTGGATCCCAGAATTGCGATTATTATTCTATATCTAGCGCACTGTCATCTATAACTAATAATAATGCTAATAATAGATATAAATTATTAGTAAGTCCAGGTACTTATAATGAGCTAAATAGTATTATATGTAAAGACTATGTTGATATTGAAGGTTCTAGCAAATATAATACTTTCATCAATGTTAATAAAGTTTCATTCATAAGCAATGCTGCTGATGAAAACACCGCATCTATTGTTCTAGCAAAAAATATGAAGCTATCTGATATGACAATTACTAATTCTAAAAAAGATAAAGTAATAGGTAATAGTAATGAGATTTTTAGTACAAGTGGTGATTGTAATGCGTTATTATGGAATGGAAGTTTATGGGTTGCTGGGGGAGGATATAGTAATAATAATTTAGCTTATAGTACTGATGGTATTACATGGAATTATAGTACAAATGGTAATGAAATATTTGACCAAACTTGTAATGCTTTAGCATCAAATGGAAATATATTTGTAGCGGGTGGTAATGGTCCAAGTGTATTAGGTTATAGTACAGATGGTATAAATTGGTTAAATACTAATATTATAGATTATAGTCCTTTAAATCCTTATAATATTGTTCAGGTATTATCAAATCCTGATAGTTTTGGTACATTGATGTCTATATCTGATGATGGTAAAACTTGTATAGTTTCAGATGCTACTAATGTTTATATTTATTATTCATCCACTCCTTCACTGGGTAATTATAATTTAATTCAAACTATAAATAGAGGTTATATTATAGGTATTGCTATTTCAGGAAATGGTCAAGTTATTGTTTTCGCAGTAGGTTATAATTATCATAAATATCTTTATTATTCCACAACTCCAGGAGTTAGTAATAGTTACACACCCTTCAATACTAATATTACTGATGCAATATATAGTATAAGAAATATAAGTTTTTCTACAACAGGTCAAACCTTAGTAATTGGAGGTTTTTATACAAGACTTATATATGTTTATTATTCTCCAAATCCATCAAATGGCGAAGCCTATACTATAATAAATACTTTATATACCTACGATTATATTTATCCTTATACATTATGTAAATCTATTGCTGTATCTGGCAATGGTCAAATAATAGCTAGTGGATATATAGGTTCAAATGTATTTTCTATATTTTATTCATCCAATATATCACTAGTTTCATCATATAATGGAGTAATAAGTATAACTAATAATACACCTAATTATGATATTAATGGTAATGAATATGGTAATAATATTTCATTATCTACTTCAGGGGAAGTTTTAGCAATATCAAGTAATAATTCCATATATATCTATTATACATCTAATACCGATGGTTCAGGATATACTTTACAAAGTACTATAGAGGGATCCGAAGGTGAAAATCTAGGTAATTATAATATATCTTTATCTGGTTCTGGGCAAACTTTATTAGTAGGTTCTTATAATAGTAATATTGCTTATAGTTATTATTCATCAAGTCCATCTACTCCAAATAGTTATGTCCTAATAAATTCATTAACAATAGATAGTCCTGTAAATTGGGTTTACTTATCCAGTGATGGTCAAACTGCCCTAATAGGAGGTTCTAGTAATGGAACTGTCAATATTTTTAATAATTATTATAATAGTAATAATTTTGATTACTGTTATTCCTTATCAAGAAATAATAATTTATGGCTAGCTGGTGGTAATGGTATGTTATATAGTTATGATGGCATAAATTGGAAGAATATAATATCACCTCCTTTTTTAGAATGCTATGGTTTATCAGTAAATGTAAATGTAAATAGTAATATATGGGTAGCATGTGGTGATAGTTCTAACCCATTGGCATATAGTTATGATGGTTTTAATTGGCTTCCTAGTAATAATGGTAATGTAGTATTAGAATTTGGTTGTAATACTGTAGCATGGAACGGAGCTTTATGGGTTGCTGGAGGTTCTGGAAATAGTGATTTAAATACTTTAGCATATAGTACTGATGGTATAAATTGGGTTTCTAGTACTAATGGTGATTATAATATATTTTATCAATGTTATACTGTAACATGGAATGGAACTATATGGCTAGCTGGAGGTTTTGGTCCATATTCAATAGCATACAGTAATGATGGTAAAACTTGGTATGGAATTTCCAGTGGTACATCAATTTTAAATGAATGTTATACTATATTATCTAATAATACTATGACAATTGCGGGAGGTTATAGAAGCGGTGGTGTAGGCAAAAATAATATAGCATATAGTTATAATAGTTTAGATTGGTTACAAAATCCTAATAATTATATATTTTCAGAACCTTCACAAACTACTGCTATTTCTTATAATGGAAGTTTATATATAGCAGGAAGTAATAGTAATAATGTATTAGCATATAGTTACAATGGTTTTACATGGTATTCAAGTTTAAGTGGTAATGAAATATTTAATAGTGGAGAATGTAGATGTATAACATGGTATAATAATTTATGGGTGACAGGTTTTAATACTTATACACTAAATAAAATAGCATATAGCAGTGATGGTATCAATTGGACAGTTAGTACTAGTGGTAGTTCTATTATAAATACACGTTGTAATGCTATAGCTTGTAATGGTTTATTATGGGTAGCTGGCGGCCAAGGTACAAATACATTAGGATATAGTTATAATGGAATAGATTGGTTTCCTAGTACTAATGGTAAAGAAATATTTTTATATTCTTGTGAAACTATAGCATGGAATGGTTCAATATGGGCAATAGGTAGCACTGGGTCGGTCCCAACTTTTGCTCATAGTTATGATGGTATTACTTGGATAGCAAGTCCTGTAAATGATGATTGTGGAGGATGTGCAACTATTTTTTGGAATGGCTCTATATTTGTTGCCGGAGGTGTAGGTAATACATCATTATATTATAGTTCAGATGGTATAAATTGGATTAGTAGTAATACTGGTATTACTATATTTGATGTATGTTACACTGTATTATGGAATGGAAAAATATGGGTGGCAGGTGGATATGGAACAACCACATTAGGTTATAGTTATGATGGTATAACATGGTATCCTAGTACTAATGGTAATACAATATTATCAAATCAGTGTGTTAGTATAACTTGGGATGGTAATATGTGGATAGCAGGAGGCAGAGGTCCATATGTATTTGCTTATAGTAATGATGGTATTACATGGAGTTCATATGATACTACTAATACTACGAATACTAGTTCTATTCTCACATCATCTTGTATTTTAGCTATTAATGATACAAATGAAGTAACTCTAGATAACATAATTATTAATTATACAGGTAATTCTAATAAAGTGAATGGTATATATGCCAATACCAGTAATATATCTAGCCCTACGACAATGACTAATCTAATTATGAATAATATTGATGTCAATATTACACCAAACGTAAGTGATACTATAACTGATACTATAAGTGATGGCGACTATAATGCTATCTATACTAATAATACTAATTCCCAAATATATAATCCAAAAATACAAATAACTAATAATTTTTCATCTAGAACTACAGGTATTTATTTACGAGACTCAAATAGCCATATATACAATAGCAATATATCAATCAATAGTATAAATAATACTAATTACGGTATTTATTCAGAGTCACTTACAGATACTGAAAAATTGGTTGAAATATATGATGGAACTATAAATTCTACAAGTAATATATCAAATTATAGCATCTATGCCAATGATTATTATACTATTGTATGTAATAGTGTTAATATACAAGGAAATACTCTTACAAGCTCTCTAGACTCCCGTATAATATGTAATGATTGTTATACATTCAATTCCTCCCAATATAATTCTAGTTTCCAAAGTCTTAATAGCCGAGGGCAAAATGAACAGGGAAGTGGTACTATTACAATAGGTGATAATGCGGGTGCCCTTAATTCTACAGGAATCAATAATTTAATTATAGGTGTTGCCGCTGGTTCAAATGTTACTAGCGCATCATATAATACTATTCTAGGTTCCTATTCTGGATCTCAGATTACTACTGCCAATAATAATACATTAGTAGGTTCCTTTTCTGGGCACTCATTAACTACAGGAGACTATAATACTATTACAGGTTCCAATGCGGGAATAAATATGACTACTGGTTCCGAAAATATAATAACTGGATACAATTCCGGTAATTCGATGACTAATGGCATTGGCAATATTATGATAGGTAGTGAATGTGGAGAATCACTAACTACTGGTAATTTAAATGTATTTATTGGACAGAGTTCTGGAATAGGTACTACTACAACAGACAATAATATATTTATTGGATCATATTCTGGAACTGATAATAATACAGGAATTGATAATACATATGTAGGCTATGAAGCAGGTATGAATAATGTTATTGGAAATGATAATCTATTATTAGGAAAGCAATCTGGATATACTAATATGTCAAATGGTATAGTTTCTATTGGTAATTATGCCGGCTATTATAATTCAAACGGTATTTCAAATACATATTTAGGTACAAATTCTGGATATTATAATACTGGAGATTGTAATACATATCTGGGTAATAATGCGGGGTCTAGTGCTGGTTCTGAATTCACCGAGACCACCGCATCATTCAATACTGTAATTGGTAATGAAGCGGGGGCATCATTGACCACCGGATCTAGAAATATTCTGATTGGTTCTGGTAGCACTAATAATACCATTAGTAATATAGCTATTGATTCCACAGGAGGTGCTCTTACAACTGGTAATGATAATATTCATATAGGTGTTAGCGCAGGTTATAATTCTAATTCTTCTATAAATAATGTAATAATAGGTTCTTCTGTAGGTACATCAATATCATCATCATCTGATAATGTTTTGATTGGTAAAAATACAGCTGCATCAATAGAAACCAATGGTCAAAATGTTATTATTGGTTCTGGAGCCGGTAATTCCTATACGTCTAATAATGCTATTTTAATTGGTTATGAAGCCGGGACTTCCTATACTGGTACAGAAGCATTTGTCATTGGTTATCAAGCAGGTTCCAATGTTTCGGGAGAATTCAATATGTTTATGGGTTATAGATCTGCGGGTCTTGCTGGAGCAAGTACAACAGGTGAATATAATATTGCAATTGGTCCCTATTCCGCCTTTAAATTAACAGATGGATCCCGTAATGTTATTTTGGGTTCTGGAACATCAAATTCCAGTTCTGGAAGTGAGCTAACTAGTGGTAGCGATAATACTTTATTAGGTTATAAATCTGGAAAGGCAATATCAATTGGTAATGGAAATACATTGATTGGTAGTAATTCCGGAGCCAGCTTAACAACCGGAGCAGATAATCTTATTTTGGGTTATCAGACAGGATTTAATCTTATTAGTGGTTCTAATAATGTTTTGCTAGGTCCTTATTCAGGATTCAGTCTTCAAACTGGTGATAATAATATACACTCTGGAAATAATGCAGGAAATAAAAATATCAGTGGATCTAACAATATTAATATAGGAAAAGAATCTGGATATAAATCTACAAATAATTATAATAATATACAATTAGGTTATCAAACTGGTTATAACTCAATAGCTAATGATAATATATTTTTAGGATATAAATCTGGAATCAATAATAAAACTGGTACTAATAATATATTTATTGGTAAATCTACAGGGGCCGGTAAAAATTCAAGTAGAGAGCAGACCGGAGATAATAATATTTTCGTAGGTACTGAAGCAGGAACTAGTAATAATAATGGCTATCGAAATATATTTATGGGATATAATGCTGGTACTTCTAGTATTTCAGGATCTAAAAATATATTCATAGGTGAAAACGCAGGGTCTGATGGTACAACTAGTCATAATATATTTATTGGAACTACTACATCTGATACAACTGGAATAGGTTATAAATCTAATAATGGTGGTGATAATAATGTATTTTTAGGACATGATATAGGCCTAGAAAATACAACTGGTTCAGAAAATATTTTCATTGGAGATAAAGCAGGTAAAAACAATACAACCGGAATTCAAAATATATATTTGGGTACTAATGCTGGTTTAAATGGCAATAGTAGTTCATCTATATATAATATTGCTATAGGTTCAAATGTGGGCATTAATAATCAAACTGGAGCAAGTAATATTCTAATAGGTAAGAATGTAGCAGGACTACAAACTAGTAATAACTATAATAATAATATTATATTAGGTACTGAAGCAGGTCAAAAAATACAAGAAGATAATCAGATATTCATAGGTACTAATGCTGGACAAAATAATACATTCGGAATTAGAAATATATTTATAGGTCTAGAGACTGGTAAAAGTAATACAATCAGTAATGATAATGTTATAATTGGAAGTGAGGCCGGGACCTCATGTAATGGATCAGGAATTATAGGTGCAAATACAATTATAGGTAGTAACGCTGGTCATGCTTTATCATCAGGAGTCAATAATATTTTTCTAGGTTCTAATTCAGCAATAATAGCTACAAATAGTCTTAATAGTGTTGTTATTGGAGCTAATGCTATGTCAAATGGTAATTCCAGTAATATTATTATAATAGGTAACAGTGCAGGTAATCTAAATACGGCAGACAATAATATTTTTATAGGATATGAAAGTGGATATAAAAATACTACTGGCATAAATAATTTGGCAATAGGTTATGATTCATTATATAATAATCTAAATGGTAATAATAATTTATCTCTAGGTTATGAATCATTATATAATAATATTACTGGGAATGATAATATTGTTTTAGGATATCATGCAGGATTCAATACAGGTTACTCTGCTACTAGTAATAGAAGTAGTGGAAATATATTTATTGGAACAGAAGCAGGCTATAATAATGATACAGGTAATGATAATATATATATTGGAGCTCAAGCAGGCTCAAATACATCCATTAATTCTTCAAATAATATAAGTTTAGGTTATCAATCTGGTCAATATAATAAAGGTGAAAAAAATATATTTCTTGGACTTTACACAGGTTTAAATAATAATGCAGATGGAAATATATTTATTGGATCTGGAGATGGAATATATAATACTGAAGGATTTGATAATATATTTATTGGTAATTTAACTGGATTAAGTACTACTACTGGTAGTAAAAATTCGTTTATAGGTAGTAGTGCTGGAGCTAACAATATATTAGGTAACACTAATCTGTTTTTAGGAGAATTTAGTGGTTATTATAACAATACCGGTTATAATAATATATTTGCGGGTTTAAATAGTGGGTTTTATAATAATAGTAGTAATGTTAATCCAGAACTAGGTAATTTTAATTCGTATTTAGGAAATTATGTAGGTCAATCAAATAATGGTAATAATAATACATTTATAGGATTTGAATTAAACCCTTATAATACCGACCCATTACCATATCCTGATCCTGTTATTCTTAGTGAATATTCTAATAAATTTACAATCTATTATAATAGTGGTTTGGTTCCTATACAAAGTACCAGTACTACAAGTAATGGAGGATGTAATATTTTAGTAGGTGGTGATTTTATTACTGGTACAGTAGGTATTGGAACACTTGATCCAGATAGTTATATAGGCAGTAATATTACAATAACTGATACTAAATTAGTAGTATTAGGTAAAATCCTAGCTAATAACTATACACCATTTACAGGTTCGCATCAGGTTACTATAGATAATTCCATAATTATAGATACTGTAAATCCTTTAATAGAAGGTATGATTATGTGCTCAACCGGTAATGTTAGTTATATAGATATTAATAATACTCTTGTAAGTGTAATTCCAACATCTTTTACAAATGATAAAACAGTATATGGAGTTTATTGTGGTTTTGAAATGAATAGTATAAGTAATACTAATATATATTATGTTAATTCTCTGGGTGAAGGAGGTATATTAATAAGTAATTATGCAGGAGAAATTCAAAATAATAATTATATTACAAGTTGTCCAATAAAAGGATATGGTGCTCTCCAGAGTGATGACTTTTTACATTCATATACAGTAGCAAAATGTACTACTAATATAGATTGGGCTACTATACCAGAAAATGTAGAATATAATGGTGTAATGTATAAGTCATTGATAGTTAGCTGTACTTATCATTGCGGATAACGAGGGCTTCAGCCCCTCGAGCTCCCTTGATCCCTACGGGTAAGTTTTTAACTTTTGCCAAAATAGCCCACCAGAATTTTAAATAATTTTTTTTATTTTTTATTTTTATAATTTGTTTTTATGTATTGATATAATCATTTTTTTATGTATTTATATTATAAGTATAAGTATATTTCTAGAATGGAATTAAATAAGGTAATGTTATACATATTAGTAACAGTATTAGTATTAATAATAGGGTGTATTCTTGGTATATTTAAAAGATCTAAATATCATATGATGAATAATTATGAAAATTTTACTACAACAACTCCTGCAACAACTAGTTATCTTACTGGTGTTGTAAATTCAGTATATCAAAATATGAATACTAATATAAGATATCCTGCTATGGATAATCAACTACGTATAAATAATCTAACAAAACGTTTAAATAAAATTAATTCAGAAATAGCAAAAGCTAATTTACAATCTGGATTACCACCACCTCCAGAAGCTTTAACATTTTATTAGTATTTGTATTAGTATTCATATTAGTATAAATACAATACATAATTATAATTCTAATTTTCTACATAAACATATATTTTTATATCATATGTATATCTAGAGATAATTAGTTCTAGATATAGTTATATTCATACAAGATGACGTATGAAGTAAGAACTATATCACAAATAGATAATAAGAATATAAAATTAGGTAAAACATTTAATTATTCTTTAGGCGGGGATGGTAATTATCATTTAACTAATATTTACTATATTAATCCTACTGGTAATTCTTCTATATCATCAGAAAATATTACTGTACCAAAAGAAACAGATAGTAAGCGTCAAGATGCAATAGATGATAAAACTAAATTAATAATTCAAACACCTCTTATGTTTATTCCTAATAGTATGGTTTATTTCAATGAAAAACCTTTTTTGGAATTATCTTTTAATAATGAGAAAAATGATAAAGAAGTATCGGAATTTAAAACATGGGTTTCCAATTTGGAAACATATATATATAAACTTATAAAAAGACGTTTATCTCTTAATATTGAAAAGAGTAATATGAATAGTATTTTAAAAAATGGTTATGGTTCTAATCCTGTATCTAGATTAATAGTACCTATAAATATGAATGTAAGTAAATGTATTTTAAATGATGATTCTAAGAAGAGTAAATTATTATTTAATTGGGAAATACCTGTACCAACATATGCAATTTCTATAATCTGGGTCAAGAACATATGGATTAAAAAGGGTAAATGGGGATTGAATTTATTTATGTATGCTTCTAGAGTTATGAATTCTCATATTCTAGATCCTATAGATTTTATGGGATTTGATAATGATGGTAATAGTAATAAAACAATTAAATTACAAGATGTATCTAAACAATTTAAGACTGATGAAAAAACAAGCCTATTAGTTGGTCAAGTTCCAGAATATACAATGTTTTTTAAAATGTTAAAAATGGGTATTCCTAAGGAAGCAGTTAAACAAAAAATGTCCCTCTTAAATTTAGATGACCGATATATAGATTATCCAGATACAACACCATATGTAACCGTTATACATTATATAAGCAATCCTAAACTGGGTCCCTATGTTAAACCGAAAGCAAATGATGGTTCTGGAGTATCTGGAGTATCTGGATTACCTAGCTTATCTATTGCTAGACCAAGCATTCAATTAGATTTATTGAAAAATATTACTGGCGGATTTAAATTGAAGAAAGTTGAAAAAGATAAAGATGATAGTAATAGTTCTCAAGAAATGAAAGATAAAATATTAAATAAAATTAATAAAAATAATAGCAATGGTTTAAAGGTTCCTTCTTTGGGAGATATTCAAGGGGCTCTGTCCAGATTAAAAAAAGTAGAATTAGATGTAGATGATAGTGATATATGATTCTAGATGGTTCTAGATGGTTCTAGATGACTCTATATGACTCTGGAATATTATATTTGTTTTAATTTTGATTTTTAATTATTTATATATTAATATTAATTTCTGAAAATATATATTCTAAATATATATAGAATAAATATAAAAAATGGATTATTTATTATTATTTTTCTTTCTAATAATTTCTAGTGTAATAGGTATTTCAATAGGTTTATTACTTAATATTAAATCTTATTTGAAAATTGCTATATTAATACTTTGTATATTTATACCTATTGAATTATACACAAATTTAATTGGTGGTAAAAAGTTATTTAGTAGAAAGCAAAATATTCCTAATCCTAATTCACAACCGAATTCTGTAGGAAGTACTATAGGAAATATAATGCCTACTATGACAGGGACCACAGTGACCACAGGTGCTGCGGGTGCCATAAATGTTAAGTTTGCAAGGCAACAAGATTTAGAAGATACTAAATATGGTATTTTTAAGAAACAGGTTACTACTGGTGAAACAGGTATTACTGAAGAGAAAGATGCTTTACCTTTAGATGGTCTAGATCCTCAAACTCTACTTTCCAAGCTTAACTATATACAATACGCAACATCCAATCCTTATAAACCTATTACTTATACGGAATATAAAACCCATGCTGATAAATATCTAGACCAAGATGGAACTAAGCTAAGCGCCAATGAAATAGACCCATATTTACTAGAATTTTCAAAAGCGCATTACCCACAATTGACCAGTGACCAAATTGACGCCCGTGATTGCCTTAATTATGGTTCTGACCCTAGTAAATCTTGTTTTCAGAGCGCCCAGTTATTTCACAATATCCTTAATAAGGGTGTTAATAATGATAATTCAAATCTCATTATTAGAGAAGATTTTAGTAATCCTATGATGTTAAATTCTGTAGCTAATCAAAATAACATATTGTTTAAAAATGCACCATCTGGTAATCAAAATATTGACCTAAATAGTGAATCTAATGAAACTATACAATTACAAGATAATAGTATTGCTACTTGTAGAAATTGCAAAATGGCTGTTTGTAAATCTGATTATTGTGGTCTCCAGAATCAATTATTTATGTAGATGTATGTAGATGTATCTAGATCTAGATACAAAGTTATTATTAATTATTTATTTCTTTTATCTGTTTTTTATCTTTTTACAATATAGTATATATTACATTAAATTATAGTTTATTATAGTTTATTATAAATACAAAATGGATTTAACTACTTTATTAATAATTCTAATCATATTTATAATATTTTTTAGCATATCATTTATGATTCAAGATATGAAATATCGTATTAGTTATTATATGATTCTAGCATTATTGTTTCTAGCTGCTTTAAATATATATTTATCAATAGTTTATTACATTCAATTACGTAATACTCCAGGTATTCCAGGTGTTCAGGGTGATAAAGGGCCAGTAGGAGCAAAAGGTGCCTCTGGGAAATGTAGTTTTAGCAGTTCCTCCTGCAAAATATTAGATGCTAGAACAAAAATACTAAATATTGCTAATCAAATGTATGATATACCTGTAAACTGTCTAGACAAACCTAGTCTAGCTAGTTGTGGAAAATCACAAGATACTTATGACCAAGCCCAACCTATTAATGCTCAAATAAATATGTTAGAACAAATTGCATATAGTACCACTATGGCTGAATCTGATTTTATGAATAAAATAAGTGTATGTCTAAATGACTCTAATGAATGTAATGATCCTGCAACATTTAATTAAGTATGGATGAGTATGGATGAGTATGGATGAGTATATGTAATATAAATTTATTTTTTCATTTTTCTTTTCATTTTACTTTGTTAAATAGCTTTGTTAAATATCTATATCAATAATATATAATAGATATTACATATAATATATATTACGTAATATATAGTGAATAAAATGGAGACAATCTATATTATATTTATTGCCGTAATTAGTATAATAATATTAATAGGTATTGGTTTAGAAGTAAGTAAAGGTATAGATGATTTTGTTATATATATATTATTCTGGATGTTATATATTATAACTATTGTAACATTTATTAATATTGTATTAGTAGGTAATTATTATTTAACTATGAGAAATAAACAAGGACCACCTGGATTACCAGGACCTTCAGGTGATATAGGAAATAAAGGAGATACTGGTCTTTGTGATCCTGCTTGCCGTGATGGCATATGTGAAACCCAAGTTCTTAAATTAATAACAGATGAATTAAAATCGAGGGGACAAGGTGTTTCCGCAAATTTAAATAATATTTATATAAAAAGCAAAGTTCGGCAAATGTGTGGATCTGATGAATTTAAGCAATTATCACCTTATAATGGACCATATAATCTTATTAATTATGTTAAAGATATCTGGAAATTATGGTTTGATCTTATATATAATGCTGGCGGCTCTGCATATTTTGAAAATGTAGGTGCCGAATCGGATTTCGATTGGTTAACAAATAATCCATTTGATGAATTAAAGAAATATGATATATTTTATTGGGGAATGGGTAAACAATATAGACCACTCGTTAGTGAAAGTTGTTATTTAAGTTCAAATGGTAATACACCTAATCAGGGATCGACAAATAGTATTATTATTAAAACATCTAATAGTAATATATTTGAGTCTATTGGTGATGATAGCGGCTCTGGAGCAAGTAATAATGTTAGCTTCTGGCGTGCTAAACAATTTACATATAAAGGAGCGGTATATTATCCTTTGGGAGATATTGCTGTAGGACCATCAAGATATCGTGATGCTGAATATGTTAATGGAAAAGTAGGAACAATTACAATGCCATATGGTAATAAAGGGCCTGCTAGAGAAACTATAATTGCATCTGGAGACCTTGAAGGACCTATTGGATATGAATTAATATGGAAATATTATACAAGATATAGAGCTAAACAATTTTATATTTGGAGACCTATTGCACCATCAAATTATGTTGCATTAGGAGATGTTGTTACTTTTACCAGTAGTCCTCCTCTTACAGGAGATAGTGCACCTATACGATGTGTTCCCAGTAGTATTGCTATTAGGAAAAGAACTGATGGCAATAAATTATGGTCTTCTATTGGATCAAATATGCCAACTAATGTAACTCTTGTAGGTTTTGCTCCAAATTCTGGAAGTTATGTTACATCATCAGAAACCAATGCTTATAATCTATTTAGGGCAGTAATAGGAAATAATAATACTAATATACCAGCATCTGATGTTAATGCTAGTTTTTATACTTTAGATAATACTAAATATGACTCTGGGTATCAAATTGGTATGGATACTGGTATACCTAGTGATTCACCTGAAGATAATCGCGTAGGTAAGGGCTATATACCATCACCTAAAAAAGATGCAAAATATAGTGTTATGTCATATCTTAATCTTAAAACTAATCCCGTACTTGTCCATTCCTTTACAAAATTAAATATAAATGGTAAACTCATACCTAATGCTATAAGTAATGCCTATGTACTTAATGTTAATAATAGTTGTATAAATTACGAAGGTGTAGAAGTAAAAATGTCAGAATGTGATGAATTAAAAACTGGTCAAATATTTAGTATAATATTTACTGGAAATAAGAAAAACGAATGTAAATTACAGCATCATGAAACAAAAAATATATTAACTTATAAAAATAGTCTTTTTACATTAGTTCCAGAATCAGATACTAGAAATATTCAATATCAATATTTTATTATGCAATAAGTATACATATTTGAAGTTAGTTAGTTAATTTTTTTGTTTTTATTTTCTTTATTTTCTTTAGTATATACAAGTAATAAAATATACAGGAATGAAAGCCTTATGGATATTTTTTATATTAGTACTATTTTGTATATATGTACTTTTCGGACTTTATATAACCGAAGGTATAGTATTATTACCGCAACTAATTTTAACATGGACTATATATACAATTCTCTGGACTACATTCCTTAATGTATTCATATTAGGATATTTCTGGTCGGTAGTTAGAACTAAACAAGGACCTACTGGTTTAAGGGGTCCTTCTGGAGAGAAGGGTGGTTATGGTATTCAAGGACAATGTAGCATTTCATCATCACAAGCATATCTAATTCAAGCCCTTACTCAATATATAGATGATTTATATACATCAAAAGGTAATAAAAGTATTCTAGATAAAGATACGCAAAAATTTCCTAATACTTATCTTAATACTAGATTACAATCAATGGCGGGGAGTAGACAATATCAAGTTATTGTAGGTAATTTATCAAATGAAAATAAACCTATTGAAAATATTGTTAATTATTTGAAAAGTATATGGAAAGATTGGTTTGAATTACTCTATAATGCTACTGATCCACCTGGACTTTGGTTTACTGATGAATTTGGAGATGAAAAAACAATTTGGACTGGTACTAGTCCATTTGACGAAATACAAAAATATGATGTTTATTATTGGGGCATTACACGTAATTTTCGACCTTTAAAAGCGGAAATATGTAGGTCTAGTTCTACATATGATAGTGCCAAAATGCCTAATAAACCTAAAACAGAACCACGTATTAAAGTAATTTATTCCAATGATTATAGATTTTTAAGAGATGATGGAGGTTCACGTGGTAATGGACAACATAACTCTGGTAATATTAATTGGTGGGAAGCAAAACCAGTTGAATATGATGGGGATACTTATTATCCAGTAGGACAAATTATTCAAAGTATAGATGGTTATAGAAGTTACATGAGTAAAAGCAGTGGTATTACAAGAGTTGGAGATTTTCAATATAATAGTGGTGGTACTCAAAATGGACCAGATAGAACAACAATATTAGTAGCTGGTGATGTAGTTGAACCTGAATATCAATTGATAGATCATGACAATGGTGTTTACCAATATTTTGGTAAGGCACCTAAAGGTTATGTTACCATGGGTGATTATATTGGTGGTGGTAATATAAGGTGTGTTCCTGAAGATTGTGTAGAAGAAATTACTAATGGTACTCTTCAAGAAGGGTGGAGAAATTACTATAACGATCGTATTCAATATGTTTTAGAGAATCCAAACCATAATGAAGGTAGAGATGGTAATGCTGAAAATGCCTATTATAATTTTAGAGTAAATTATCAAAGACCATTTTATAGATTAAAGAAATCTTGTTTGGAAGGTTCTAAAAATAGTCCATCTACTAAAGATGTACAGAAAGAATTTAGTAAATTAGGTATAGGATGGAATGGTCACCCTTATAAACTTGAACCACGTTATAGTATATTTAGTTTCTTAAATCTAGTTCCAGAAGGAATTATAGTTCATAAAGGATCAGGGCGTCGTTTTTATATAATTCATTATGGAGGAGAAGAAACAAATATTTATAATGTTCTATCTTATAACGCTAGAGCAGATAAATTTCAAAATGCTCTACAAACAAATGATGATAATAATATAAATAAAAGTAATAGTATATCTAATTTTGAAGATCAACCTGATACATCTACATCTACTCCTATTTTAAATACATATACATTATCTCATCCAAATGGTAAAACTATATTATATGATAATAATACTAATATTCTATCATTAAATAAAGGAAATGAGTTATTTGTAGATATTTCATATAATTTAAATGAAGAGACTACTAATAATGATAATGAAAATGATAATAACAAAAAAATTGCAAATAATATTACTAGTGCATTTTGTAAGATTGATGATAAAAAAGTAATAGCAGATAAATTTATAAAAAATCATAAAGATACTATTTGGTATATTAATGAGAATGAAGAAGGACTGGCAAAAATATATAATAATAATGACAAATATATTGGATATGATGAAGATAGTGATAATATAACAATAGTTACTTCAGATGATCCTAGAATTGTGTCATGGAATATAAATTATATTAGTGAATAAAAAATTTTATGAATATGAGTATGAATATGAGTATTAATATAGATTTCTTATGTTTGTTTTCTTTTTCTTGTTTCTTGTTTCTTGTTTTCTTTTTCTTGTTTAATACATAAAAAAATAATAGTTGCTATTAGTAGATATTAAGTATATATATTTATCATGGGAGGAGGAGGATCTCGTATACCACCACCACCACCTATACCAAGAGTTAAAGTTTTTAATAGCTTAAAACCTAATACACGTTCTCCTATAAGTGTTGAATCAGTTGTATTATCAAGAAAAGATCCTAGACAACAATGGCAAATTGTATTACAACCAGATAAAAGATTTATGAAATTGAAAAATGTTGCGAATGGTAAATATTTATATCTTGGTCTAGAACCATTAACAAGTGAAAATCAATTTAGTACTATAGATTTAGATAAAACTATTGATGGTAAAAAAGCTAATTATAAATATAGTCCAGTATTTTCAAAGGTTAGTGAAAATGATATTGATAATGCTACAACATTTAATTTTATTTCTAGTTTTGGTCCTCAAATGGATATAATTGATAAATCTAGTAAAGTAATAGAAAAATCAACAGCTAAATTATATTCTAAAAAAGGAAATAGATTAACATTAACAACACCACCAGGAGGTAAGATAAGTCTTTTTGGAATATTTATGTTTGCCAAAGATGGTACAATAATAAATAAAGATACTAGTAAAGTATATATGAATAGTGTATCTGGTAATCAATATGCTACAAATGCTCTTAAAATAGTTAATCAAAATTCAGGTAGAACTATTGAACAAGTATTTTCTGCACAACCACTTAATGTATCTAATCCTGATTGGAATAAATTTAGTTTAGGAGGTGGTACTGATTGGTCTTATTGTGCTATATCAAATAATGAAAGTAGAGGTGGTATATGGGAATATGATAATGTTAATCCTGTTGATTTATCATTACTTGAAATATATAGTAATTCTATAGGTTCTGGATTGGATGGATTAAAAATAGAGTTATATAATGATAATGTCAGTAATTCTAAACCAGTCTGGAGTCGAACAATACAAAAAACTGATTATTTCGATACAAAAAAAAATACATATACAATACCATTAATAGTAAATATAAAATAAATTATTGAATGATAAAAATGTCTAATAAAAATGTCTAATAAAAATGTCTAATAAAAATGTCTAATTATAAAGTAAATAAAATAAATTAAAAATGTTATCAAATCATATAATTTTATTATTTATATGTATATTATTTATTTTTTTAGTTATATGTGTATGGAAGGATAATACTATGAATAAATATGAAAAATTTATATCACGTAATAATGACCCAGCTAATGATGGACGCATGAAATTTGCTTATTTAAGTGATATTAATTATGGTATAAATGCACGTAATAAATATTATATAAATGATGATTTAAAAATTAATAATAATAGAATTAGAAGACATCCATATCAAAAGAGAATAGGGCAATATTATGGCAATCCTGCTAATATAGGTCGTGAGAGAAAATATACCAATGATTTATTTAATACTTATGGTATTCGTATGTAACTCATAAAATATACATTCTATTCCTTATTTTTCAATCTTTCTTCAATTTCTTCAATTTTAGATTTATTAAAAGGTTCGTTTTCAACAAATCTTATAGGTGTCCATTTTTCAAATACTTTCGAATATCTACATTCTATCTTCATTCCCAAATTATTAGGATTAGATCCAAATGTATTATATAAATAATGACTGATCTTAATATTAGGTACTAATGCTATAGAATGTTTCATTAGATTTCGCTTTTCATCAATACAATATAGATTATAGATATCTGGGATTTCGGTTTTTAAAACTTTAAATACCACATTATCCTTTTCTATTTCAACAGTAGATATAGCATTTGCGCTTGCGGTTGCAGAAGGGGTAGATGGTAATGTACCTTTCGTTTCATCGCTACTATCATTACTATCATTACTATTAATACTATGTAATTTTTCATTTTCAATATGATCGTTCGGAATAATTTCATTAGCCATAGAATGTTTCTTAGCCCATAATTCCGGATATTTATCCTGAACTATTTCATCAATTTCACCACTAGTTTTTATCTCTATTTGCGCATCTCTAGGGATTATATAAGCATAATTAGAATGCTTATTATTTAGTGTATAAAATATAAGACCTTTACACATATATGACAGATTAGGAATAAATTCAGTAACCAGTTTTTTAATATCTTTATATAAAAATAGCTTCTTAACACTTAAGGGGCATATTTCCAAATATTTATCACTCTTATAATCATTCACCAAAATATTATGAATCAGTTCAAATCTACTAAGAATATTCTTATCAGTAGTGCTCATACCTTTATAAAGTAAAATATTATCAATCAAGAAAAACCAACGTCGCTCCAGGTCACGAACCAATTCTCCAGTAAATATAGTATCTTTTTCAAATAATTCATCGGCAAATCTATATTTAACACAATGCATTTTGGGATATGTATAACCATCCTTTAATTTTTTATCAATAAATAATGCGCAATTAACATCATCAATTTTAGTTAAATACAACATATAAGGATTTCCATTAGTATATGTAGACAATATATGCTGATGATACGATACATTACGAAGAATATTAGGATTTAATATATTGTAATCTCTAGTTACAACCTGTATTTTATATTTAGTATCAAGATTTTGGATTACTTGAGCTTTAAATTTATTATCATTAACATTACTACATTGCTTATCGCAAAATGATATTTTAGACAATACATTACCAGATAGAGTTAATGCCATTTTATATTATGTATGAATATGTATATGATTATATATGTATATGTTTATAGGTTTGTATAATCAATTTTATTTGAGTATATATTTGACTATATATTTGACTATATATTTGACTATATATATATGAGTATATATGACTATATATTTATGATGTTTTCATAATTTATAAAATATAATTATTCTTTATGTTGTTTTATTTCTAGATTTTTATATTATTATATTGTAAATAAGTAATATAAGTAATATAAGTAATATCTCTAGATTATATAATTCTAGATTAGATATTTCTAGATTATATAATAATTTACAAATGGGTAAGACTAAAAAAAATGATAAACATATAACTAAAAAAAGCAGTAATATAATTAGAAAACATAATAAAAAATATAGTAATTTAATTAAAAAAAATAAATATTATAAATCAAAAAAATATGTATATTCAAACAATACTAAACTTAATACCAATACTAATTATCATAAGGGTACTAAGCTAAATATACATAGAGGAGGTTTTGTATTTAATTATTTAAAACATAAATATAGCATGTATAAATTTCATAATCTTATTAAAAAACTTAGGAAAGAAGAAAAAGAAATGAGTCAAACTTTTAATGATTATAAGATACAGAGTAATTTATTTAAAAAATGGAGTGAAGATAAAGCGCAAATAGTATCTGAATTTATGTCGACAACACGTAAATCAACAATATTAAATTTGGTTAATGATAGTACTGTATACGAAGAAGATAAAAAACACCTAATTAAACACAAATTAGAAATAATTACCCATAAATTTACTGAAATTAAAAAAACTCTTGATCAAGGTAATAAAAATATAAGCAAAGAAATACCCCATTTTAATAAATTAACTACTAAATTTAAAAAAGATACTACTAAATTTGAAAAATTAGTAGGAAAATTTAGTAATCTTTCTGATTTTAAAACGAAAGTACAAGGTTTAAAAGATAAATATGATGAGGCTATTGCAATAAAAGATAAAACAAAACTTGGTAAGAATTATAAAAAAGATATTAAAAATTATGAGCAATATAAGAATGATTATAATGAAGTTGTTCGTTTAACTAAAGGTTATATTAAGGAACAGGAAGATAAAGTTGATGAAATACATAAATTTTTATCAGAGGCGGAGAGTTATAAAGAACAACATACGAATTTATCTGATACTATATCAAGTAAAGAGGATGATTTAGATAAATGGAGTACTTCCTATAAACAAATATTTAATAAAATGGATGAAATGGTTAATAATATTAAAAATATTCAATCTGAAATGGCTACAATAAAAGAAAATATAAATGGTATCCTTACAATTTATTTAACTTTATATACTACATCTGGTAAACCTGTAGAGGCCGAATTTATGAAACAATCTGCAAATGAAATTGATAAAATTGTTAAACTTTTAGATCTAATTGGTACAACTGTTAATAAAATAAGAGGTGAATTTTATAATGAAACCCCTGCTACTAATGTAATTATGGATTCTATTGTTACAACAAACGCTATGAATTATATAACTGGTAAATTAAAAGAATATTATGATATTTTTGATGTTGCTCTTAAGCCACCTAAAAACTTAGGAGGCGGTGGTAGAATAAGTAATAATAGTAATAGTAATAATAATTATAATACATATGGGAATGGTAGAGGTAATGGATTAGTAAATAATTATAGTAATATGAGAGGTGTAAATAGAGAAAATTTTAAAAGAATGAAAATTCTAAATATGAGTGGAGGAGCTGCAGGTAATCCTAATCCTACCCGTGGAAAAAATATAATTCCTGGATATGGAAGGGGAAGGGGAAGGGGAAGAGGAGCTTTTACACCTGGTAGTGGTAATCCTTATGGACCACAAGGTGCATTACCAAAACATGCTGATAATAATACACAAGAAATAGGTCCAGGAGCTCCAGGAGCTCCAGCAGTTGCTGATTTAGCAACTAATGCTGTAATTATGGCAACTTATAAAGGCTATGATTTTATAGAATGGAAAATAGAAATTAAAAATATAATTGAAATGATGGAAGATGTATATAAAAATTTGCAACGCACTGATAAATATAATTTATTTAAAATTTATCCTGTTAATATAATTAGTCAAATATTAGATAATTTCTATTATATATGGCTAATATTTGTGTATTTATTTTATTCTGATGGAATATTACATCAATTTGAAGCTGTTCCACCGGCTGGAATGAGTCTAGAATCTCCTGATTATTATATAAATGTTGGTCCTGAAATAGATAAAATTACATTTTTAAATATTAGAAATTCAATTAAATGTTATTATAAATTAAAAAAATTATTAGATAATGTACCAGCACCAGACAAAGATAAACCTTATAAAGAGTATGAGATATTAATAAGTTTATTTGATAAATGGAAATATCATGATACTACAAAGAATTTATTTAATAAATTAGAGTATAATATTAATGATTTTTTAAGTAATAATAGTAAACAGATGAATGAATTATTTTTAATATATGTTACTAAGAACTATAATTCATTATTAAATTATGGTTTATATGGTGTAAAAGGTGGTTATCTTTTAAATCTTAATCCCGATTGTCTAAATAGTGTTAAATTATTTTATAATTATTATAGATATATAACTACAGCTGCAAATAAAAATAAAACAATATTTCAATATTTAAATGATGATAAAATTGACCATAATACTGCTGTTCCTGTAGATAAAAATGCTTTTAATGAACCTATTGTTGTAGGTAATTTAAATGAATATCCTACTGCTGTTGAATGTGTAGGAGCGGGAGCTAATTGTACCAATTTTAAGATTCCTGATCTTGGATTTCCCCTTCCAGTTGCCCCTGCCCCTAATTTTATTGCTACACACAGTAAAAAATGGTATGAAGCTATACAAAAAGAAGCTACAATTGAAATTGATAAAGATCTAAAAGACGTTAAAGATGCTGCAGACAATTTAAATGCTGCCTTAACTGCTGGAACAGCAAAAGATAGTGAAATTACAAAATTAAAACAAGATCTTGCGGATGCTCAAAAAAAAGCTGCAGCAAATGCAGCAAGTCTTACACCTACTCCTATAACTACATCTGCACTAGGTACACCTACTCCTGGTACATATTTACCTGGTACATATTCAAGTACTTCAGTAGATACTACAAAACCAAAAACTTCTGATGCTCAGCTTTCATTAGTTATTACTAAAATACAGGATATTAGTCCATCACAAGGTAAAGAAACTGAAAGTAAATGTAACAAAATTTTTTCATCTCTTAATAATCTTATAAAATCAGATGGTAAAATTATTTTATTATCAAATAGATTTCAAGAATTATCAAATTTACTTAATAATTTAAAATTTATCGAAGTTAAAGTAGGTCCTGTTACAGTTAAGAAATATGAGGATCCTATAGCTATTAAATTCAATTGGATTCTAGATCCAATTAAAAGTGATGCTAAAGATTTTCATGCCTTAGAAAGTACTACTAAAATTGCAGAATTATTAAAAGAAATTACAAGTAAACCAATATCTAAAATCACTTCATCTATAACAGGTAATGAATATACTAATGCTATGTTACAAGCTAGTAAAGGAAATTGTATTTCAAATACTATTATTTTAGATAAAATAATAGAATCTGTAGATAATATAGATAAATTTATTAAAAAAATAAAAGATACTCCAGTTTTAGCTTATGATAATTTAACTTTAAATAATTCATTAGTATGTCTATACTCACGAATTAATAATAGTACAAATCCTATTATTAGACAGAAAATTCTTGATATTGCTGCAGAAAATAATATTATTAATCTTTCACAACTTGTTTTTAAGAATAAAGATAAAGATAAAGATAAAAAATAAAAGATAAAAGATAAAAGATAAAAGATAAAAGATAAAAGATAAAAGATAAAAGATAAATTATAATAAAAAATATAAAAATTATAAAATATATATAATATATGTAATATATGTAATATACAGAACATACCTAATATGACTACAATAAAAACAAAATATTTAATTCTGTTTTGGATTCTTGCCCTAATTATCTTTACATTTTATTGTATTATACGTTTATATCTTCTAAGAGAAAAATATAGTGACGTTTTACCAATTGCATCATATGTTTCCGGAATACAAAATATTAAAAATATAACTGATATTCCAGGATGTAAAAATGTTTATGATGATAATTATGCTGTTCAAACTCTAGGATATCGTAATTGTAATGATGCTTATTTTAATTATTTAAGCAAAAATCTAGATGTTAATAATAATTACGGGCAACCTAAAACCCTTGCTCAAATATGCCCAGTCTCCGCCAAAACTCCAGAATATAGTAAATGTCTTAAATCTCTTATTAATAAATATGCCGATGGGGCAAATGCTTTAGATAGCATTTCTACAGATATGAATACATCAATAAATAATAGATTACAAAACCGTAGTAATGTTATGAATAGTATAGATTTAGCATTGAATCCTGTTTTATACAGTAAAGATCAAAATGATTTTAAGACTAATATGATTATATCTAATGCCCTACCAAATTATCCTCAAGAAAGGTTAGGTTTGGTTAATAATTATTATAATGATAAATATGGAGATAGTCTTATGTTTGAAGGCTTCAATCCTAATGTTTCAACTTATATTGTTGATCCTGCTCTAGAGGAAAAGTTCTTTGGAATATATAAACCTATTAATGGTCAATTTTTATCATTCGATAATTTAAGTATTACTCTGGGATATGATATAACAACCGAATCCACTGCAATGGATACATCACGTAGATCATCCCAAACAGCGCTTAATCAAGTACGAGCTATTAATTTAACAATTACGAATCCTAGCACTACTGACTCGACTAATGATTTACAAGTTATTTATACAATTAGTAATCTAGATAATTATAAAGGACAACCCAATGCAATAAAATTAGTATTACAAAAGCAAAATGTAGTTTTACAACCTAACGACTCTGTTGTTGTACAGCAATTATTAAGTGTTTTAGGTATTAATGCACCATCTCAAATTATTTTAGTATATAATGAATATATATCTACTGAAAATATTAAACATATATCTTATAAATTACTTAATGATAATCTAGATACAATAATAGTTTTAGAAAAGATCTAAAATCTATATATTGTTAGATTGCATTTTTCATAAATATATTATCTTCCAAACAAGTCATTCTTAACGTTTTATTTATTTTTTTACTACTTACTTTTCTAGAACTAGATCTAGAACCTTTACCTGAACTACTTCTACCATTTTTGCCTAACAAACTATCCATAATTGCCTTTAGGTTTCCATTTTTGGTTCTAGCGTTATCAAATAATTCTATAAGTTTTGTAAAATTATTATTTGTTCGTATAAATTTCATTTTACTATCTAGATTAATTTTAAAATATGTATCTAGATTCAACAATATATATAATTTCAAAATATAATATGAAAATACACAGCTATCTTGTTTAAATTGAGTCTTTACATCATTATGATTACCTTCTATATCTAAAGTAGCAAATTCATTCCATTTCTTATAGCCACAAACTTTCAATATCTTAGATACTTGTAAAGTACTAAACATTATTTCCTTTACCAGATTAGTCTGAAACTCGCTTACAGAATTAACTAAAAATAGATTATTCAATATATTAGCTAGTGTTTCAGTCATACATTCATATAGTAAGTATTCATTGTTTTTATTTATGTTATGAGTTTTTAAGAGATAATCTATAATTGATTGAGGTATCTCTCGAAAATCTAGGTTGTGAAAATGGATTTGTTCATGAAATATACTTTTGAGCAATTCCTGTTCTCTATATATAATAATATCATGACTATTTGTTACAGCAGTATTAATATTGATGGTTTTAAAATGCATTTGGGACATTACATTATCATCAATTTCCTTTTTCTTATTAGTTAAAAATACTATGAATCTATTAGGTAGAGTATCTATTCCTAAAAATTCATTAAAGAATAATATACGTTTAATTATTTCAGTACCCATATATTTATATTTGTATTCATCTTTGTATCCCGATCCCCTTGTTCCTTTTTTACTTTGTCCAGATACAACATTGTTGTTATGAGTACTATGACTACTGTGATTACCGTGATTACCGTGATTACCGTGATTACCGTACTTGAACATATATACTAGGTTTTCTATCCTCTTGCCTTTCCAGAGTACTGTGAATGTTATAAGACTCTTTATATTTTTTTCTAAATCCTCTATAATTTTATAACTAGTAAAACTATTTATAAGAAGGCTATGAAATTCTATAGATGGAAAATGCTCTAGGAGTTCTTTTTTAAGATGAGATCCTATATAATAGTAATTGTTTGATATTTTTTTTCCTAAAGGAGATTTATCAAGGAATGTATATATTGTATTATGGTTGATATTATTCAATACTGTATTTAATTCATTTTGTTCTGCAGTTGTAAATTTGTCTTGAAACTCGGATTTGGTCAGTAAATATTTGAATATTTCTATAAATGGTGGTATTTGATTATATTTATCTAGAGGCACTTCTTTAGTTTCGATTGTAAAATCCATAGTTTCTTTTAGTTTTAATATTTGTGATAAAAGTTGTGTCTGAGAAGTAGTAAATTGTTTAGCTATTTCTTTAATATGTTTTTCATATTGGTTATATATTGTTGATGCAATATTATTTTTTAAGACATTGCTAGAAGCATTACAGATATCGCTAGAGTAAGTTTTCCTTTTTTTTGTAGTCATTGTTATATTTATAGTACATACTAATAGATACTAATAAATAAAGCTGTATTATATAAAAATATAAGAAAAATGCAAAAAATAATAAATAATAAATAAACTAATCGTCATCTTCCAATAATTTATTCATTTCAACGATTTCTTCTATACGGTGTTTTAAATATTTTTTAAGATATTTGCTATTTTCAAAATCATATTCAATTCTATTTATCATATCTTGTAAAACTTCTTTTGTAATTAGTAAATTAGTATCATCTTCTTTAGTAGGATCAAAAGTGCGTGTTTTAACAGTTTGAAATCCTTCACCTTTGTTATTTTTCGATTTACCTTTTCCTTTGCTATTACTAATATTAGTGAATTTGCTCTTACTATTGCTATTTTTACTTTTATTATTTTGTTTCTCCTTTTTATATATAGTTAATTTATTTTCTAATATACCTTTTTGTAATTCATTTTTAGGCCCCTCTTTTAATTTATTAACAGTTCCTAGAAGAACATTTTTAATACTATCTATTTTTCCATCTTGTTCTTCCTCGGCTTCCTTAATTTTTTCTGAATTAGATTTTTTATTATTTTTAGGTGTAAATCTATCATTTTCTTCTTCATCGTCACTCTGCTCATTGTCATCATCATCTTCATCCTCATTAGTACCATCTGTAAAATTTTCTATTGAATTACTATTACGAGTATTATTACCATTCATATTATTGCTATTAAATATTGTAGAACCAAATAAAGATATAAACAATAATAATAGAAGTAGAATTGCTATATTGATATTATAAAATCCTAGAATAATTACAAATATTAATACAAATAATATAATAAATGGATTAGATATAAATGAGCTAATTGTATATCTAAGTGGTGTATTTATAAATGTATAACAACTAATAAGTAGAATTAAACACATAATTATAAAGAAAGTAATATTTGGATTATTAAATACTTTTGTAATTTTTGTATTAATATCATTAATCATAGTAGGCGTAGGTTTATTCATTTTATAAATATTTTTATATTGCTGTGCTAGATATAATTTAATATATTGTGTGAAAAAAAATAGATACAGTAAAACATAATAAAACATAATAAAAGATAAATAAAAGATAAATAAAAGATAAACTTATACAATTAAAAAGTTGGAACACCGGTTTTAAATTGTTCTAAATGTATTTTTAAATCATTGGCTTGAGGCATCATACTTTGTACATCTACTGGGCTAGAACTACCAGCCCCTCCAGATTGAAAGATGGTAGAAGCTATTCCACTATTACTAACAAAATCTAATCTTGAAAAATAAATTGTACCAAATGAAGAAATATATATTAATAAAGCAATACGTAAGTAGATTGCTGAAGTATATTGTTTCTTTTCAAATTTATCATATAGATAAACAATTGAAATACCTATAATAGTTGCTATTAAAGGCAATACATAAATATTAGTTAAATACTCTAGCATTATGATATATTGATATATGGATATATAGATATATAGATATATGGATATATTTTGAAATTACTTTATATTTAAACGTAGATAATATATAAAATTGGAAAAAATAACGTAAAGTGATCTAGATAATGTAGATATTCTATTCAGGACCATAAATACCATAACTTTTAAATTCACTATTTAAATCACCAGTAGGACAAAATGCGGTTCTAGAACCACTATTAACATCTAAAGTTTGAGCTAGAGTAGTATTAGGTATAGATGATAAAGTTGGGAAAGTAGTAGATGGTATTGAGGCACTAGCTTGTCCAAAAATATTACTAATAATACTAGGAGTATACGATGTAGTGGTTGGTGTAGGTACTCCAGTAGAGGTTGGTGTAGATGATGTAGTAGAAGTAGCAGTATCAGTTTTTTGTGAAATAATAGAACCCTTGCTATCTACAATTACAGTTTTAGTAATTACAGTTGGTACTTTAATATAACGAATTTCGTCACACTTGACACAAGGGACTTGAGTAGGACAGGGGGCTTGAGGGGGGCATTTAACTTCGGGACATCTTTCAGGGGGAGGGCAAGAAGGAGCCGGAGGGCATTCCCTACAGAGACCTGCACTAACTTTTACTTTAGGAGCAATACAAGGGGGGCATTTTTCATTAGGAGGTAGAGTGGATTTTTTAACATATTGACTATAGTCAATTTGAGGTGCCGTAGGACATACTGTAGCAGGAGGAATACTGGATTTCTTAACATATTGACTAAGATCAATACGAGGTCCTGGAGAAGGTACATCAGACTTAGCTACAAATTTATCTCTATCATCAGCTGTAGCAACAATACATTTTCCATCATTAGGAGATAATTGAGTTTTTTTTACATAATTATTTAAATCTGGAGCATAACCATAATCGATTAGACGCTGTTGAAGTGTTGATATTGTTTTTTTAAGCTCAGCAGGAGATTCAGATTGTAACTTAGATTGAATAGCATCAATAACAGGATCAAAATTTTCTATATTATTCATGTGACTATTTTTATTATCCATAAGCATTAAAATGAAACATAGAATTAATATAATACCAAGAAATATTAGAAGTACATTTGTAGTTGTTATCTCCATTTTTATTACTAATACTTATTTTATAATTATTACTATATATTACTATATTATTACTATTATAATATATTAATATAAAATTAAAAAATATTAAAATTTATTAAAATATTAAAATATAAAGGATGAAATAAAGCATTAAAAAAAAATTATCTATTATCTATTATCTATTATCTATTATCTATTATCTATTATCTATAATTTACAATTACAAGTTGACACTCGATTACTAGTATAATCATTAATATTAAATAATTTGCATCCTTGAGAACTTGTTAATTGATTTTGTAAATCAGATTGTGTATAATATGATTGACTATCACTATTATTTATAGCATTTTTTTCATATTTATCTAGAATACTTAAAATATCACTATCTGGTGTAGAACCATCTACATTAGCAAATCCAGAGACACCTCCTTGATTACCACTTAATTTAAGATTAATATTAAGGGGTAAATCTTTATTTCCTAATGATGATGAAGATATTTGACCGCTTGGTTGAGATTGTCCCATTTGTGATAAATATTGTTGAATACTTGATTTAACAGCATTAATTACATCTGATACTTGTTGTGAATTTTGTTCAGTAAGACTATTTGATGTATATGATGAAGAACTTGAATAAGGATCAAATTCGGGTGTAAACAAACTTGCTGGACTATTATTAAGAACTGGGATTCCTCTTGTAATAACTGATGTTGATGTATTAAACTTTTGACCTTCATAACCTAGACCTGTAGAATTATAAGGTCTAATTGCCAAATTTCCATTTTCATATTGTAGTGCAAACTTCGTTGTAGTATTAGGCATATTTGGTTGAACAATATAATAAGAACCTCTACTATCATCTGGCATTTTTGTAATAGTCCACCACTGACTAGGATCAGCATCATTTCTTACTTTAATAGTTAGTAGTCCATCTGCAGATACTGCATACATGCTTCCAAGTGTTCCATTATAAACTGTAGGAATATATTCAACCAAAAAATATTGTGTAGCAGAACTAGTTGATGTTACAGGATAAATATTAAATCCTACACCAAAATAACGTGATATTATAGATGCCGGAGGAGCGGCACTAGGAGTAGGACAGGGACCATATGTAATTGCAGGTGTAGTAGTAGTACCTGATGTAGTAGTAGTACTTGAGGATGTAGTAGTAGTACCTGAAGATGTAGTAGTAGTACCTGAAGAGGTAGTAGTAGTAGCTGAGGATGTAGTAGTAGTATCCTCAGATACATCAGTATCATATGTAACCGTAATTGATGGTGATGATGCTAGTGCTGGTGTAGGAACAACAGTACTTCCTAATATTCCTGAAGTAACACCTGTAATACCAAGACCTCCTCCACTAGTTCCTCCACCAGCAGCAAGCATAATAAGAGTTGGTGGAGTTGTACTAGTATCATAGATAGCAGAGGCACCACCCCCACCTGCTGTACCATTTAGTGTTGTTTTAGTACCATCACCACTTTTACCACCTGCTGTTGCTGAAGTTCCATTAGAACCTACATAAAAACTATATGTTGTACCTGGTGTAGTTGCTATTTTTGCTGTAAAACCAGAGGTTATTGTTTTTGTTACTTGGTATCCTTTAGTTCCATTAAAACTATCACCACCAATTAATGTAAATGTAATTGTTTTAATACCAGCTGGTACTTCCCATGTAGGAATATCAGTATCAGTTAATGCAAAAGGAGTATAAGTCTTAGTTAATGCTGTAAAATGTTCTATTGTATTATTTTTACTATTACTGTTATGAGATCTGAAAGCTTCAGGTTTTAAATACATAAAATATATTATAAATCCTGTAACTACCATTAATATTAAAATTATTACCAATACAGTTTTGTTTGTTTTATTTTTAACTACTTCCATTGTGAATTTATATTTTATTAAGTTTTTATTAACTTTTTATTATTATAAATAAATTTACTTCTAGTATACTATTATTATATATTTTAGATAATAAAAAGGAATAAAAAATGAATAAATATTTATAATTGAAAGTTAAATATTGAAAGTAAACTAATTAAACTAAATTTTTGAGAAACATAGAAATAAAACCATTATTACTTCCAGAGAGTGATGAACTAGGAGCAACTTGAGCTACAGTATTAAGAATAGTTTGACTAGCAGGAGAACCATATATGGAACTTGATGGTGATAAAGGTAGACCTTGGCTATGACCACTAGGAGAGCCAGTTGAACCAGTTGAGCCAGATACAGGTTGATCAATTGTTGTAGCTCCGTTAGCATTTGAAACTATACAGCTACTAAAAACTTTAATAGGTTTATAATTTATTGCTGATGAAGAAATAGAATTTGCATTTAAAGTATCTTGAGCATTCTTTATTTGTTTATTTAGATAATCAATTTGAAACATTTGATATTGTTGTTGAGATTCTAGATCCATAGTATCTATATTACCTGTATTTGCTGATACTGATGAAGATACTGTCATCTGAGAATTTAATTGATTTATAGAGTCAATTAATGTTTGAAGTTTATTTGTATATTCTGTATATTGAGTAGGATTCAAAGATTCAATTTGAGATCCAGATATTGTATCTGTAGATACTCCTGTAATAAACTGATTCATTAATTCATTATTATCAGCAAATCTTTCTTTATTCACAGTTGTAGGAGTTGCAATAGGAATCCTCATAGGCATATTAAGTTTATCTTTTATTTTAAAATAATATGCCAATTTGTAGAATACTATTACTGAAAGCCCAATTACAATATATGATAAATTACAAGAGTATCCATTTTTAATAGAATTATTAAGATTATTACTCATACAAAATACGAATGATAGAAATATAATAAATATTATGGCTACTAAATCTAATATATTTGCCATTTTACTAGGTCTAGAATCTTATATTATAGATATATTATATTTTTTATTATAGATATATTATAGATATATTATAGATATTACAGATATTTTTCTATTTCTTTTATTTTATATAATTTATATAATTTATATTTTTCTTTCATTTTACTAAATATTAAGATCGTAATGTAGTTGTAGTAGTATTTTATATTGTAATTATACTTATATTTTTAGTAGGATTTATAGTATCTGTTACTTGTTGTGATAAAGCTAGTATTTTTTGTTCTTGAGCATCTAGTATTTTTTGTTGTTCTGATTTATTAGCAAATTTTTGTATATATCTATTTATAAAAGAATTAATATAACTAGCTTCAAATAACTCAATCTTATTAGTTTGTAAATATGTAATTGCTACAATAATAATAAGACATAACGCGACTAATAAATTTATTATTGTTGGAGAAAATAAATTATTTAATCCTTGTTTAAAACTTTTCATACTGTAAACCATTTTGTAATTGTGTAATTATGTATTCTACTATATTATACTATATATTGTATTGTAATATTTTTATTTATTTTTCAAGATAAATTAATAAATATAATATTTAATTATAAATATTTATAATTATTCATATTTATTTTAGGTGAAAAAATGTTTTTCTTTAAATGTAAAAATATTTCGACATTCAAATAATTAAAATTTGTCGCGTAAAAAAATGAATTTAAAGATATCCTTTTATTACAAAGTATAATCTGATAACTATTCAACTCTCCAACTTTCTTAAATTCTCAAATTTAAACATTCTATACAAAGATGTCTCTTACTTCCCAAATTGGTTCTAGTGATGTAACTTTTAAGCTTGCACAGAAGCTCGTTTCTGCTCTTGCTGAGAAATTTTCCTTCTCTTTTGAAGATGGTTGGAATACCGTCAGTGCTCGCACCATTGAAAACATTCAGAAGCGCATTAAGCGTGAGAAGCGCAAGGCCAATCCCGCATCTGCTCTCAAGCATGCTCGCACTGCCTTTTCTTTCTACACTCAGCGCCAGCGCCCTATCTCCCAGGCTGCTCATCCCAAGGCTACCTTCGGTGAATTGTCCCGATTTGTTTCTGAAGCCTGGAAGGCATTGACCCCTGCTCAAATGGCTGAATTCAAAGATCTCGAAACTGCTGATAAAGGCCGCTACCAGGCTGAACTCGCAACTGTCCGTGCTGCTATCCCTGCCGCATCTGAAGCAGTTGTTGCAGTTGTTGAATCTTCCGAGACCGCCGCTGCCCCTGTTAAGGAAAAGAAGGCCAAGAAAGCCGCAACTCCTAAGGCCGCACCTGCCACTACCGAAGCCTCTGTTACCCCTGCTCCTAAGACTCCCAAAGCTGAAAAGGTAAAGACTCCTAAGGCTGAAAAGGCACCCAAGGCCGAAGTTGCTGCTGCCCCTGCCCCTGTTGCCGAAGCCAAAGCTGCTAAGGCACCCAAGGCCAAGAAGGAAGCCGCACCCGCTGCCCCTGTTGCCGCACCTGCTACTCCTGCCCCCGTTAAAGCCGCCGCGGCACCCAAGCCTGCCTCTGCCCCCAAGGCGGCATCTGCCCCTAAGGCCAAGGCTGTTAAAGCCTAAGCAGCTTTTGCCAAAAGCCGCGCCAAAACGCTAGAGAGGCAAGAGCCTCTCAGTATTTAAAATTTTAAAAATAATAAAAAAATATTTTTAACCTTTTTCCTCTTTTTTACATTATAAAACTTTATTTTAATAAACTTTTTTATATTTTTCACATTATAAATCTTTCTTATAAATCTTTCTTATAAATTTTAATATCGCAATTAGATAGTAATACTATAATATGTCTCAAGATAACTATTATGATTATGTAGTAGTTGGTGCTGGGGTATCTGGCTTATATACTGCCCATGAATTATATAAAAAATACCCATCCGCGTCAATATGTGTTCTAGAAGCTACAGCATATATCGGTGGACGATTACATTCTATTAAATATGATGGATTAATCATGGATGGAGGAGGTGCTAGATTTAATACTGATCAACACCGTATAGTTTCATTAATTAAAGAACTTGATTTATGGGACAAAGTAATTCCTATTAAGACTGATTCTACATATAAACCCGTTAATGATACATATAAATCTCTAGGACAAGTATTTCCTACAATAGATGATTTCATTATTTATATGAAAAAATATATAAAAGACAATAATATCAAAAGAGATACATTAGTAAATACTACTATTATAGAGTTTGCTGAAAAACATTTTATTAAAGAATATCCAAATATTAACCATTATTTAATTAATATATATCCATATTATTCCGAATTAATAGTTCTTAATGCTCTAGAAAGTATAAATTTATTTAGTAATGAATTGTCAGCAAAAACGAACTATTTCATTTTAAATGGTGGGCTAGAACAAATTACTGAAACTCTTTACAATAAATTAAAAGATTTAAAGCAGAATAAGAATTGTAATAATAACAAATGTAATATAGATATTTATAAAGAAACTCCTGTTCTAGAAATTAATCATGGTCAGGATGGTAATGATAGTCATAAATACATAATTAAAACTGATAATATGGGAAGTCAGGAATCAAACGAACAAGGGAAAGTATTCACAGCAAAACATATTATAATAACAATACCTAAAAATAAATTAATAAAAATTAAATTTTCATTATCTGCTGGTAATAATAGTAATCATACTAATCATAGTAATCATACTAAATTAAAAGAATTTAAAAATAATATAAATTCAGTACAAAATGAACCTCTCTATCGTATATATGCTAGATATCCATTAGATAAAAAGACAAATAAAGTATGGTTTGATGGTATGGGAAAGATTGTTACTGACTTGCCAATAAAATATATAATACCTAATAATTATAAAAAAGGTGTAATAATGATTTCTTATACAGATTCCAAATTTGCTAGATATTGGGTTAAGCAAGTTGCAGATGGTACATTTGAAACAACACTAAATAAACAATTAAAACAACTGTTTCCAGATATAGATATACCTAAAGCAAAATGGTATAAACATTGCCCTTGGGTATCTGGAGCAGGATATTGGAAAAAAGGCTATGACCGCAAAGTGATCATGCCTAAGATGATACAACCCTTAGGTCCAAATGAAAACATTTACATATGTGGGGAAAACTATAGCAGTCACCAGGCATGGGTGGAGGGATCTCTAGAAACTTCAGAAATGGTTCTGGACAAACTAGATAAGAATAGTAAAAAAGAGAAAAGTATGAAAAATAAAACAATGAAGAAAGTGAAGAATATGAAGAAAATACAAAATATGAATAATATGAATATGAATAAACTGATGAAAGGTGGTAAAACTAAGAAAAATACTAAACTAAGTACTAAAGAAAAAGAATATACATTAGCGGAAGTTGCAAAACATAATACTAAATCAGATGCTTGGATTGTAATACATGGAAAAGTTGCGAACGTTACTAATTGGATACCTAAACATCCAGGAGGTGATATTATTATGAAAGGAGTTGGTAAAGACGCTACTAAATTATTCGAATCAATAGGACATGATGACTATGCTAGGAAAATGTTTAAGAAATATCAAATAGGTATTCTGAAGAAATAGGAAATTATAATGTATATATGATAAAAATTGAATTTATAAAGAATAAGTTTTAGAATTATATTAATAACATATAAGACAATTTAACTTATTTTATAATTCGTTTTTAAAAAATGGGCAAGGGATTGAGTGCATTTTTAACAAAAACTATAAGTGGTAAAGGGTTGGAAAGATTACATCTTGAAAATCTATCTGGAACAACAATTGCTGTTGATTTCAGTAATATGCTTTATAAATTTCTAGATCGCTATGATAAATCCGTTTTTCTACGAACTTGTGATTCGGATTATTATATATTGGAATTTATTAATTTGATACATAAATTTAGTAAATGGAATATTAAATTAATCTTTGTATTCGACGGAAAAGCTAGTAGTCTTAAAGATGATACAATTAATAACCGTAGGAACAAACGTATGAAAAATGATAAAAAATTAGATGGTTTATTATTAGATGTATTAAAATCAAAGAAACAAAAAAGTTTAGATGAAAGTTTTGATTCTGGAATAGATGAAGAGGATAAAGAGGGTCAAATGGATCAATTACTTGATACGGAAATTACGACATTGATTCGTAAAACCAAATATATAAAGCCAGAACATGTTGAAAAATGTAAGGAATTATTTATATCAATGGGGGTTCAATATATTCATGTAATAAGTCAAGAGGCCGATAGTATATTTAGATATCTAATTGATGAAGATATAGCATATGCTTGTTATTCAGAAGATATGGATATGCTAGCATACGGATGTAAACGAGTTCTTTGGGGATTAGATTTTAACGAAAAAAATAATACCATAAATCAATATAATCTAATTGATATACTAACTGAATTGTCTATAAATTATATGCAATTTATAAATGCTTTTATATTATCTGGAACATCTTATAATAAAAATTTAAAATATTCAGATAAGTTTGAAGTAAATTTGGGATTTATTAGGCGCTTTGGAATGGAAGCCGGGATCACAGGAGTTTTAAATAATTTATACATTATTAATAATGGTAAAGAATCTAAGCTTATTGAACCTCCAGATGTATTTCCATATGAAAAAGTTATTGATATATATAGTAGGGAATTATCTAGTAGTGTCAAATGCGAAATAGACAAATCTGTATTAAATTATCAAAGTTTAGAAAAGGAATGGATGAATAAAAAATCTACTTCCTTTCTAAAACTACAAGAGGGCAAAACAATAATTATTAATAATATTAAAAAAATTACTGATAATCATAATGAAATCCATTATAGTTCTAAGATTGTTAATTTCTATGTGAATATGAGATGATTATAATGAATATAAAAATTAACTTTATATGATTATCATTTTTATCATTTTTATCATTTTTATCATTTTTATCATTTTTATGTGATTATCATTTTTATTTTTCATATTTTTATCTAAGTATCATTCAATATATCAAAGAAATTTAAATATAAATAATATAAATAATAAATAATAAAATAAAAATTAAAAATGAATTTGGTAATTATGATTATAGCATTAGCATTATTTAGTATGTTAATATATTCACTTGTTGTAACTTGTGATAAAAAAGAAGGGTGGGTTGATTACAAACAATTTCCTTATGGCAATATTCAATCTGGAGCAGGTAATAATGATTCTACGCCAGTTTCATTTTATGATTATCCCAGTTATAGAAAACCAATGAACTGGCCTATATGTCATTTAGTTGATTATCCTGTTCCTCATTGTAGAGCAGATTCACTATAGAATAGATTCTTTATTTTACTTTATTCAAGAACACATATATTTTCATTAGGTGATATTTGCCATTGTTGTTGTATATTATTTAAATTACATTTAGCAACTGTTATACCATCATCTGACATTGATAAGCAATTATTATTTACAGAAGATCTAAAAATATTATAAGGATATATATTTGTAGTTGCTATTTTATCTGGTGTTACATTCATTATTTTAGCAGCATCAAAAGGAGACATAATACGATTTGTTGTGAATTTTTGACTGTTACTAGAATATAATTTCTTTTGACAATCAAGAAGACATACTTCTTCTTTACATAAACCATTTACTGTAATACATTTATCATTAGCTAAAACACCATAAGTAGATAAATCATTCGCAAAAGTACTAAGATATTGAGAATTATATTTAGATTTAATAGTTTTAATGAGTTTATCAACAGGAAATGATTGAGGAATAGGTACTATACCTTGTTTCATACTTGATAATTGTGCAATATCATTTAAATTTGAATTTGTTTTACCATAGAGGGCCTGATTTTGAAGATTATTATATGATACTTGTTTATTATTAGTATCTCTAAGAAAACTATTATAACTATTAAGAATTGGAGGTCCTTGTTTAATTATACTAGAAGGATTAAATGGTTGAATAGGTGTTAATGGTAAAGTTATTGAAGAACTATAAAATGGTTCTATAGTTCTATATTCATAGCTTAAATATATTAATAATAATATACTACATATAAGAACTAATATTAAAATTAAATAAAAATAATCAATTAACATTTTTTTATTATTACTATAATAACTTTATATTTTTTTTATAGATTTTCGAATTGTATTTTGTATTGTCACAAAGTATATATATCTATTCTATGATCAAAAACTAGAATACATATTAGGACTGGAATACCCTGCAGGTGTTGTATTAGCAGTTATATTAGCATTAATTATACCTAATGCCATTGATTGATCAACTAAGTCAGCTAATGAATCTGGATTTACAGTTTGAGAATCTAATAATAAATTATCTGGATAATTTCCTAGTTGAGATTTAATAAGTTCATATTGACCATCAGGTGTAGCGATCATATTATTATAATTATTGGATCCAGAGCTTGTAGAACCAGCTTTTGAACTTGTTAATGACTGTTGATATTTTTGAAAATCTGATAATTGTTGACTCTGTGCTTCAGCAGATACATTTATAGTAAAAAGTCCATCTGGTGAAGTAATATTATATGGTGTTACGTAAGGAGTATGAATAATGTTACGTACATCAGCAAAGGGAGAAGATCCAGAAAGAGGATCTGTAGTAGCTCCTTCGGTTGTGGTAGGTTCGGTTGTGGTAGGTTCGGTTGTGGTAGGTTCGGTTGTGGTAGGTTCGGTTGTGGTAGGTTCGGATGTGGTAGTAGCGGCAGCAGTTGTTGTAGTAGCGGCAGCGGTTGTTGTAGTAGCGGCAGCAGTTGTTGTAGTAGCGGCAGCGGTTGTTGTAGTAGCGGCAGCAGTTGTTGTAGTAGCGGCAGCGGTTGTTGTAGTAGCGGCAGCAGTTGTTGTAGTAGTATATGACAAATCATAAACTGCAGATACACCTATTTTATAATAATATAGATTACCTTGTGGATCCCTAACATCAAGATTTGTATAATTATATTGACATATAGGTACACCATCTACAATATTACATATATTTGTTTGATAAGCTAGTGAATTTACGGAAACACTACTATTTAATTCATATTCATTACTTACAAAAACTCTATTATTACCTGTATTCTTTTTATTAATATCATATTGAGCTAAAATAACATTAAACTTTTTAGGCGTGTATGTATTTTCATTAGTAGCTATTGTAAAATTCAATGATACCGTACCACCATTTATTGATACGCGAACATTACTAGGAGGAGGACATAGATTTAAGTTTGTAACATCATCTTTGCCATCATGATTAGCATCAGAAATTGCAAAGTTCTCTGAATAACATTTATTATAGGTAAAATATAAAAGTACTACCAGAATTAATAATGAAATTATCAATCCAATATTTCCAAAAATTGATTTACCAGTTTTAATAAACATCCTATATTTATAATGTATATTTATAGTGTATATTTATACTATACATAGTTAATTTATTTTTATAATATATTCTATTATTTTATATTATATTTTTGATTTATATGTTTTTTTCAATTTGTTAAAGTTTTCAAGAAAAAATAATCATTGGCGATATCTGATATTCTCATTCTATCTAGACTACTAACCATTAATTCATTAGTAGTACTTAGACCATTATTTAATGCCGATATTTCTGACTCTATTTCCAAATTTATATTATTAATAGCATTATATGCTTCTTGATTATTATTTAATGATGTAGATAATTGTTTATTTGTAATAAGATTATTAAGTTTATTAGATACACTAATATATGTAGAATTTGTAGAAGGTTTTGTATAAGTATCCTGTATATAATTTGATAAATTAAAACTTGTTGGAGATGGTTTAAATAAATTATTATATAAAGTTATATCATTTACTGTATCTAGATTAATATCTGGATTACTAAATGATTCTACTATTGTAGTACTTGAATCTGGTATTTGTTGTTGTGTTGATTGTTGTGTTGATTGCTGTGATACTTGTGTAGTAGTAGGCATATTATTCTTACTAGTAATAATATTAGTATCAATAATAGAATCGACAATATAAAATATTGCCATTTCTTGTTCTTGAAATTCTTGACTTGTTACAACATCAATATTTAAATATTTACCATTTAACATAATAAATTTATCAGTTGTTTCTCCTTCTATCAAAGTAGCTCTAAACATAATACCGCCTTTTTTACTAGAATCATATAGATTAAAACTTACTCTTTGTTTATCTTCTGTTTTACCAGAAGTAATATCCTTTAATATTAGATTATTATTAGAGTCCCTATAAATATATTTTTTTGTATATAGATGTAAAAATGCTACTGTTCCAGAACCATCTTTACCTTGTTCTATCCTAAATTTGCATTTCATATTAAACTCACTCTCATTACGATCAACCATAATTATTCTACTATCGCCACTATTACCCAAATATTCATTAGGTTTCGAATAAGATTTAATTAAAATTTCCCTATTGAGTGTTAATTCAGAATCACCTATACAATTATTTATTACATTATGTACACTTGATTTAACAAATGAGTTATATTTAATTGCCTTTTGCATTTGTTCATAAGTACCTTTACGATTACTATGACAATTGCCATTAACTATATTGCGAGGATAGCACTTTGCCGGTTCTGTATCAAGAACTAATTCCCTACTGAAGCCACTACATCCTTCCATTTTATTACATAGGTCAGTACATTGGTCCAATGTTTTATTTTCCCAAACATCATTACCTACTTCTTCTCCATTATAATTAGCATATAGCAATTCTAAAGATGCATCTGGTTCTATGTATGTTTCTTTAAGTTTTAAATAATTTATTTTTTGTTTTTCAATAGTATCAGTAAATGTTTCTAGGTCATTGGTTTTTGTTAATTTATAAAATACAAATAATGCTAATAGAATAAATAAGAGTTTTGTTAACATACATTTCCAATTTGATAACATTTTCTTATCAGACCGTGTTGTTACTTTTATTTATTATTTACAAAGATTAAAAAAATAAAATATGAAAACGTAAAGAAAGAATAGAAATAATAGATATTTTTGGATATGAAACTATGATATCAGACTACTATGATATAATTTGATATTTTTCTTTTATACTAGAACTACTTGGTTCATATTTCAATAAATTTTGTATAACATTTTTCAATTGTGTGATCTTATCATTATTATCTTCGACACTTGATAATAAATCATAATTATCAGAAGTACTTATTGATGTGCCACGATTACTACAAAATTGTCTTAATTGTGTTTGTGTATCAATTAATTGTTTTTGATAAGCAAAATTTGGATCATCGTCGCTAGAATCATCCATTGCATTAGCATTTAAATATGTAGATACACTACCTATTTTTGTTTTAATAATATCTTGATCTGACATTACAAAATCAGGAGAAGTACTTTGAGCTAAATAAAGATCAACCGGTGCAAATTCCGCTAGGTAAAATACAGATGATTGCTTCATAATTTGTACCATGAATGATCCAGGATTAAATACTAAACCAGATAGGGTTCCATCATTATTATATAATATATCTTGTATTTTACTAGAATTTGCACCTCGTTTTGTATTTATATTAGAAGTTTTCCAAGTCAAGTCATTTATTTGATACATATCGAATTTATTGTTAATTATTAATACATAGCCATTAAGATCATAATATAGACGTAATATTGGTATATTGATACCTGTAATTAATTCTTGATTATTAGATGTAATATCCTTAGAAGACTTTATAAATAATTTACCTTTTATATCAATTGACATTAATAAATCTGTTAAATTATCATATACTACATAGATTATATCTGTATTATTAGGTACTTTTGTCCAAACTGCTTCTAGATTTATATTACCTTTACTATCTGGTGATTTAGTATATAACATATTATCATATCCAACAGCCAATAATGTTATTAAATCATTAGCAAGAGTTACCATTCTTAATGGAATTTTATTTTGTGGCATACTATTATTAATAGGTCCATTCCATATTGTTGACATGATTGAATCTTTTTGATAAAGACGCCCATCATTAAATACTGCTAGAATACTACCATCATTAAGTTTAATCATATGCACCGGGAATTGATAAATTACATATGCAGTATTATTAACTGTACAAGTATTGGCACCAGTTGGTATCATGCTACATAAGAGACGAGGATTATTACTATATACTTGTTTCAATGATGTCTCGTAAATTGTATCTGTACCAGATGATGATATTGAATTAGTAAGTGTTTCTGTAGGGTATGATGTTGGAATAGAAGTAACTGTAGGAGTATCGGTAGGAATAGTGTATTCGGTAGAGTATTCATTAGGGTATTCTGTAGAGTATTCGGTAGAGTATTCAGTAGGCAGACTATTATCAAATCCTTCAATTCGTAAATTATTATAATCTCTAACTATAAAATATTTATAAATAAGATATGCTACTATAAAAAATATTACAATAGCAGAAAAATTTACAACAGATTGTAATACTTTATCTTTTGTGATACCATTCTTATTATTTTTAAGATTATTTGAAGCCATTTTTCCTATTATCTATATTTTATAACTTATTGCTAGTTATATATAATTAAGATTATTTTCCAATTTATATTTTCCAATTTGCAAAGAATAAAAATATTGTAATAAGATAATATATATACATAAATCTATAATCCTATAATCTATAATCTATAATTTAAAAATGGTTAATCGTAAGACTAAGAAGCAATCTAAGACTCATACCAAGTCTCGTTCAAGTAAGAAATCAAAGTGTAGTTCATCTAGGAAATCTCGCAGTAACTCTATTGTTATGAAAGGTGGTGATGATGGCCGTTATGTTCTACCTAAAAGCTATTTTGGAAAAGGTACCAGTGGATATCATGCGTCTGGATCTGCTGCTTTAGCTGAAAGTGGAAAAAATCATAATGTTAGTCAAGGTGCTATTTGGGGTAATGGTATGTTGGCTGGACCTAATATGTATCCTGGTATGAGTGGTGGTGGATGTGGTTGTAAGCGGAAGAGTAAAAGGAAGAGTAAGAAATCTAAATCTTCCAAGTAAATTTTTATTATATAAATTTTAGTAATTATATTTTTATTTTTTATATTTTATATTTTATTTTTTATGTTTTATGTTTTTTATAATAATATATAATTTTCTTAGTTATATATAAATACTAAAATGTCGTATTATCCTACTACTTATGGTAGTACTAATTATGGTCCTACTTATGGTAGTACTAATTATGGTACTAGTCAATCTGATACTAAACCATTGAGATGTTCTGGTGATATAAATAGTCTAAAAGAAAAATTAGGTAGAAAAACAAAAAAGAGAATAGAAAAATATGATAATATTAAATTAAAAATATCAGGAAAAGGATGTGATTCTTATCCTCCTAATGAAAAAAATAAATCACTATGTGAAAATCTTAAAAAAGAAAAACATGATGCTGTAAAAGAATTATTTCAAAGATCAAAAAAAAAATCAAAAAAATTTATTAAGAAAGTATTATCAAATCCTACTGATGAAAATTTAAATAAATTTAGTTGTTATTTAACATTACTTTTCAATACTTATCAACTTTGTGGAGTGTCAACACCTACAGTAAATAATTTTATTGATACCTTTATTAAATCAAATACTACTACAGCATCTGAAAGTAGTATTTATATTAATTATATATTAAAAGATTATAAAAATAATACTGCATCTAATGAATTTATTAAAAAAAATAAAAAAACAGATTATGAAACAAAGTTAGAATCTCAAATTGATGCATATACCGAACCTACAACATGTAGATAAAATCAATCATAATTAATACACATTTTTTTATATCTAGATACAGAATAATTCATATCATAATTATCCATATGGCTTATTATTATATCTAATAATATTTTGCTATTTGTAATTTTATTTTTTTGTCTTATAAAATCTATACGTTCTATATTATTCATATTTAGATAATATGCCAATTTACCATTATAATATTCATAGTCATAGGCATCACTACCACCATAGAAAAATCCAATCAAACAATTTAAATCAATATCCCAAGCTATATTATAAGCCAATCCCATACCAATATATGTTTGAAATAATGGTATAAATTTATATTTAGGTTCTAGATATTTAGGTATATGTATATGATTATGAAATTCAAATTCATCAATTTGTTTAACTAAATCAAAAGTATTATGAAGTTTAAATATATTGCTAGAACTCAACATGGCAAATAATATTACAGTATTAGATAACTCAGATACTTCTATATTCCAATATTTAACTAATTTACTTATCATTATATCAAGATTATCTAGATTAATATATGTGTCCAGATACTCTATTGTACTTTGTGTAGTATTTATTTCTTCTTTTATCTCTAGCATTGGTTTCATTTGTTTACAGATATTTTGAATATTAGATAATTGTTTAGTATGATTAGTAAATTCATAGGAAGATATAAAATATTTATACCATCTAGACTTTTTATATATATTATTTATTATTACTGGATTCATTAAAAACATTCTTACATTTTCTATAGTATTATATACAGTATTCTCTGTATTCTCAATATCATTCTTACTATTTCTCTTTCTTTTTTTAGTATTACTATTACTATTGCTATTAGTATTAATATTACTCATAGTCACATCTAGTATTCTATTATAAGTTGTTAAAACTCTATCGCTAGATACAATAATCATTTCAATAATATCTAATGGTAGTTCTAGCAAACTCATTTTAGATAGTTTATAGTTTATAGTTTATAGTTTATAGTTTATAGTTTATAGTTTATAGTTTATAGTTTATAGTTTGTGATTTATATTATTTATATTAATTATGAATTGTTTTTAAGTTATTCAATATGTCCAGATACATTTTTATAATTGGCTTTTCTAATCTATAAAAAATCTAATAACAAATTAAATATATACAAATATATTACACAAACACATATAACATAATACAAATATGAAGTGTAATACTTATATTACTCTAGCAACTATATCAATTATATTAATTATATCAATTGCAATATTAGTTTTATATAAAAATTATGAAGATAACCCAACTAGTCTAGAATTATTTATTAGCCAAACAGATGCTGAAAAACAAATCATTGCTAATAATAATCAAATTAATTTACTTATGAATCAATTTAATGCTAATAATATAGGATTGGATAATACATTATTAGGTGATCAGAGAACACCAGAAACTATTGATTTCGAATTTCAAAATAATGTAGCAAGCAATATAAATACAGTTACATCTTTACTTAGTAGTAATTATACACCAAAAATTACAGCAAATAGTAATCTTATTACCAACTTAGAAAACAGTCTTACAGATTTAGAAAATATGATTTCAAATATGAATCTAGATAAAAACAAAAAGAAAAATTATACACATATTAAATCATTTAACAATGGTATGGAAATGAAATTGTCTAAATCACGCAATAATTACCAAGTACCAGAGACAGGTTCCAATGTAGCAGCATATTTAGTTAATGTCAATAATGGTTGTTTATCTGTAGGGGCAAATGATTATGATGTATATCAATGTAATGATAATAATGTCAAGCAATTATTTACAATGAAAAATATATTAAATGAAAATGATTATAGTAATAATATTGATAAAGCATTACCTTTCGATAATGTTGATAAAACTAAAATTAGCTATCCTTTTGCAATGATGAAATCTGTTAATAATGATAATTGCTTAACTAATAATCATGGTACTCTTACAGTTCAACCTTGTTATAGTTTTGTTGCTCAACGATGGATGCCTATGGAAAACTAATTATGGAAAACAAATATTTCAATATATTTCTATATATTTCTATATTTGATTATTTTTTTTTCTTTTTTTCTTTTAATACTTTAAGTAATAGATATAAGTAATAGATATAAATATAGATAAATAATTAAAATCTATTATATATTTATATATATCAAAAAATGCCTATGAATAAATTAAATAATTTAATAGAAAAATATGAATTGACAAATATAATTAAAGTTATTATTATTTTATTAATATTGTATCTAGCATATAGATTATTTACATCTACAAATGAAAAGTTTAATAATAATAATTATGGTAATGGCGATGTAATTGAGGGTTTTGCCAATATTACAAATGGAACTACATATGGTAATGTAATTTCATTATTAAATAAAAATAATACTCCTAATTATTCTAAAAATACATGTACTTTTCAACTGGATGGTAATTATAGAATTGATAGCTTACAATTTGTATTTAATAGTAATGCGAATGTTACACCGTCATCAACATTACTTGCTTATAGTTCTACACTACCAATAAGTATTCAATATGTAGATCCCAACAATATAAAACATGATATAAAAGCTACTGCTTCCATAGGTAATATAAATAGTGGATCTCCTATTACATATACAACAAATACTACATCACCTTATACTTTACAATTATCTTCAATAACTGATCAATTTAATAAAATTATATTTACATCTCAAATAATATTAACTATTGGCGAATCAACTAATAATATATCTACTTATATAGATTCTACTGGGAATGGTTATATTAGTAAATTTGGAATATTTGGTGGTAGTATTAATTTACCAATTTTAGCAGATTATGATACTAATCGTGTAAACCAAAAATTATCAGCATTAGCATTTACTTCTACAACTCCAATAAGTACAATTATATCATCTACATTAAATTCATCTGTATATAATTTTACAAATAATAATGACCAGTTAATTTATGCTCTTCAGTTTGATTATAATATAGCAAAAACTCTAGCAAATTCTACTACATCAAATGCTACTACTACTACATCAAATGCTACTACTACAACAAATGCATCTATATTACCCATACTTACAACAACAGTAACACCTTTTTACATTAATATTACATATACAAATTCCATTTATCCAGGTCAAAATTTTGCAATTAATAATGTATATAATGTTAGAAGCGATGCGAATAGATTACAACCTGATTCTACAAATATACAATATATTTTCTTTAATACTAATGAAGCTATTATAGCAAATAATATTAGTTTTACTGTTCAGAGTGTATTAGATAATAATAATTATATCAATAAAATAACATGTACCAATCTTCAAGCATTATGTACTATACCTCAATCTGCTGATATTTCTACATTTCAACAAACGGTTAATACTATAAATGGTATAAATGATAAATCTACGAATATTTGTCCTAGCATTAATGAATTAGTTGATACCCAGACTAAAACCCAGCAAATATGCGATAATTTAGAATATCAAGATAAAATTAAATCAGAAAAAATTAGACTTCAAAGGAATCAACAATATCTATTAAAGTTGAAAGATCAACAAGATCAGGTTGATCAATTAAATCAAGTTATACAAGACTTAGAGGGAAAGAGACAAGCTAGGGCTCAAAGCGCAGATCAACTCAGAGTCCTTCAATATCAAAAACAAAAGAGTGATGCTAGTACTATACGCGACTTAGCTAATCAACGTTTAGAATCACAAAGCAATAATCAATTATATCTAGATGTAAATGTTAATACAATCTAGAATATAAGTTATTCATCTTTTTATCTTTTTATAATTTTCATATTAGAGAATAAATAACTAAAAAAAATATCAATTTGTATTAAAGAACTAGAAGTATTACTAAAAATATTACTACAAATGAAAAATTTAGATATTGATATTAATATATCCAAAAACACATTAATAACTATTTGTATTATCATTATTGTTCTAATTATATTTAGGTGTATTTATGTTTATTATTTTCAAGAAACTACAAATAATATTACAGAAGGATTTATTATAAATAATGATGCAGCAAAAGATTTATTAAGTAAATTAAAATCAACACAATTACAAGAAATAAATAGTAACACACTTAATGTTCCCAGTATTACTTCTACCAGTGAAAATACTATTGTTCCATGGAGTAATAAAATATATAATATGCAAAATCCATTAGTCCAAACTAGACCAATATCTTTTTATAAACCAAATCTTACTATACTAGGGCAACAATATTATAAATTAGGCGATATTGTTTGTCAAGAGGCAAACTATACTCCTAATACTACAAAAGATTATACATTACTCATAAAAAAGACAGGAAGTGATGTTCAATTACCTACCAGTTTTGAATTAGTACTTGATTTCGGTGATACTAATATTAATCCTACCTATTATCAATATGACAAATTCATTACTGATATAGATAGTTTTAACAAAATATCTACAAGTTTATCATCTTGTAGTACAGCTTTCTCCGATCTTGAAAATATTATTAAAAGTAGTTTAACTAATATAAAAACTGATCTATCTACATTAATATTTAATAATGTTAATATTAGTATTGGAACAGTAAATCAAACATTAACTAGCTTAATTACTAATTTATCATTAGGTGATGGTATAGTTAATACAAATATAAGTAATTCTACTGTATTAGTTTTACCTTCTGGAATTAATGGATATATTACAACAGATACTGGTATTGGTTTTTCATTATTAATACCTGAAAATATTGATAAAGGTCAATCTCAAACAGAGACTAGTGTTTTACAATTATTACCAGCAGAAATCTATCGTACTCTAACCAGTAGTAATATAACTTTTACACAAATTGGAACTTCAGCAACACCATATTATTTAATTGATTTTGTACCAACATTATCAATAATTAATTATCTTATATCATTATGTAATAATATTAAAAATGTATATAATAATGGAATTGGTAATAGAAATTTATTGACATATTTAAATTTGGCTTCAAATGAAAATGATGTTATTACTATATTAGCCTCATTAAATACATTAAAAACTACTTTAATGACTTATAATAATAGTTCATCAGTATCATATCAAAATACACCAACATCTGGATCTATTCGAAGTCTATTACTGTCTTATAATTCTACAACAACATTATTAGGTTATGTAATAAATATAATATGTAATATGCCAATATCTTATAAAATGACAAGTGTAAATTTTACACCTAATATATTAGCTAATCCTATGATCACCCTTCCACAAGGGTATACATTTGGTACAGTAGATAGATTAATTATAACTGGATTTAATAATACTATTGCAAAAAATATTCCTAGTACAGTATTTAATGTAACTACTAATCCTACATTTACATCAACTATTAGTAGTATATTATCTAATCTTAATAATATTACAAATTTTAAAACACAATTAAATAATCAATCAATAGATTACTTTCCACTACAAATTTATAAACCTATCGCTCCTGATGGCTATACCTCTTTAGGTCACGTATTTTGTAATCTATCAAGTGATTTAAATAATATAATAAATAATAATAGTGTTGCATGTATCCCTTCCCATTGTGTTAAAGTAATGCGACCATGGGTAGCTAATGATAAAATATTTGAATATAATAAGAATGGTATTTATTGGGCCATTTATTACAATCCCTATATTGGAACATTTATAAGCACTAAAACTCCTCAACTACCAGAGGGAAGTGTTTGTAAGGTGGTGGCTTGTGTTGCCAAATGTAAAGCTGTAGATAATTTACAGAAAGCCGATGATTGCGCTAGAAAATATTATAATTTAAATCAAAAATCATTGGCTAATTCCAAGATTGTTCCAGATATAGTTAGTAATCAAGAAGAAGAATTCTATCTTCAAAAACTAAGGGTGAATAGTGATAGTATTACTAAACTAAAGACAAGAGCGCAACAAATGCAAATTGATATTGACAAGGCAAATATTGTTAATAGAGAAATGAATAAAAATAAATTACAAACATATGTTGATACACAAAAGACTAATATTGATATTATTATGAAAAGACTTATTGATGATAATAATAAAATACAAACAAATATAAATGTTCCTTCTAGTGTTCTTAATGATATCATAAATATGATTAAAAATTCTTTATTATCAGAAGATCAAAAATCGGAATTAATTTCTAAAATACTTAAAAGTCAAAATATGTTAAATAACAACCTTATGACAAGTGCAGAATATAATGCTGCTATTAGCCAAGCATTAAATTCCTGTCCTGAGTATGATCTTACCGGGCTAGTTAGAAAAGATCTAGCATCTGATGTTTGTTATGGATGTGATGTTCCACAATAGAGTATGTGTAGTATGTATTAGCAATATGCTTGCGCTTGTGTAATAACGCATCCATCACCTTCTTTACCTGGAAATCCAGCAGTACCAGGTAAACCTTGAATTCCTGTATTATTAGAAACATGATTGTAAAATCCATATATAAAACTTATTATTAATATATTTATTACAAGAAGAGAAACAAACCATATATTACCTATAGATGAAGAATTACTACCAGTTTTATATTTATTAAAAAGAAATATAATTGAATCAAAGAAATAAATTATTATAATTGCTGCTAAGGTAAAAAATATTATAAACATTCTAGTATTACTTACTATAATACTATATTACTATAATACTATATTACTATATTACTTTTTTACTTTTTACTATTATGATATTGTAATATAATATTTATTTTGTGTTCCATTCATATATTTTTTCTCTTTTACATTAGTATATTTATAAATATAAGATGTCTAGCAATGGCACTAATGGTACTAATGTTAATAATTTAAATATTTTCACTTTCATTAAAGATATTTATCAATCTTTAAAACATATTGACCAATGCTTTAATAATTTCAATACTGTAATAGGAACAAGATTAACTAAGCTAGAAGACAATCAACAAATTTTAATCGATAAGCTATCTGGAATAGAAATATTATTAAGTAAAATGGGTGAAACTAATAAAACAAATGCTATGCTAGATAAGAATATTGAATATGAATTACTGGAAAAAATGAAAATAATGAATAATTTAAATATTAATGGAGGAAATGATAGAGTCGATTTAAAACCAGATGAACTCACTTTCGCTAATATTCTAGAGAATGGATATAATTTATTAGATATTAATGAAAGCCTAGCTAAATATGAATTAGATAATGATTCTACAGTAGATATGACTAGTAGTAGTTCTAGCAGTGGTTCTAGTACTGGTTTATTCAGCAGTAGCAGCGGTAGCAGCTATTATAGTGGGAGTGGGAGCGGTAGTAATAATAAAAGTAATTTGGATAAATTATTATTTTAATTCATAGTCATATACATAACATTACCCATTAAAAATTTAACTGTTTGACCAAAATATAAAGATGATAATCCTACAGCTGGACCAATTAAACTAAAACTACTTTCTAATATTAAGGCATTTGTAATTATCAATCTTAGATAATATCTGAGTATCATTACAAAACATAATATAATTACTAGATGAAATACCAAAAATAATACATTAATATGTTTATCTTGAGGATCTTTATTTTTAGGAACAATTAAATTTGTAATCTTATTTGCTATAAATGCACCTCCAAATACACCAAAAACTACTACGATTATAGAAATAAATGTTTCATAAACATCTCTAATAACTAATTCATGATCTGAAAATGGTATATTCATTTTTAGTAGTATTTAATTATATTATTTACTAATATTATTTTACTAATATTATCTTAGTAATGGATAATATTTATTATGTATCTAGATATAAAAATAAAAAAGTATAGATATGAATGATTTACAATAATAATATTTACTCTTCTTTTTCAGCGTTTTTCTTATCTAATTTAGCACGAAGTCTTTCGCGTGTAGATTGTTTATTAGGTGTTTGCGATTGTTGTTTTTGCATTTCTTTCATTTGTTGTTTCATTTGAGGGTTATTCATCATATTTTGAATATTTTGGGCTCCACCAGCAGCGCTCATTGTTTGTTTTAGCAAGTCCGCCGGATTAATATTACCCTTTTTAACTTCATCCTGTAATTTACTACCAAACTTACCAACAAGACCCATCAATTTAGCAGGATTATTTCCAGACATAAAACGACCTAGCGCTTCACCAATATTTTGAGGCTTACCTTCCTTTTCCATTTCATCAAAATTAAAAGTTTTGCTAATCTCATCGGCTAAATCACCAAAGAGGGGATTATTGAACATAGGATTAGAAGGATTAGAAGCATTAGAAGCATTGGAAGGATTAGAAGTGGAGGATTCCGAAGTAGAGGAAGCAGATGTAGATGATTCTGATGTACTAGATTCAGTATTACCAGAATCTCCTGTAGTACTCTCAGAATTTGCAATAGTAGCAGCATCGGCCTGAGGAGGTACAAATTGTTGAGATAATTGACTCATAGCGGTAGTAAATTCGGGATTATTAAACATATCCGTAAGACTTCCCATAATATTACCTAAACCTCCCTCACCGCCTCCTAAACCACTTAACAGACTACCTAAACCTCCGGCAGCACCATCGCCACCTCCACCCATCAAGCCGGTTAGTCCACTCATTAGACTACCTAGGCCGCCACCAGTTCCGCCTTCACCACCCTTACCAAGACCATTCATAAGACTACTTAGACCTCCTAGACTAGATGCAATATCACCTAATCCAAAAACACTGGGTGTTTCCTCGCTTTCATCTTTGGTATCGGCGGTCAGAGTTTTTTCAACTTTGGCAGGAACATTGATATCACCATTGGAAACACGATTGAGAATATCAACAATTTCTTTATGGTTGGGAATTAATCTGCGCCCTAAAATCATGAGAATCTGTAGATATTTCCAGATGGCGGTGCGATTGGCATCAGTAGCGCTAGAACTATTCCAGATGGCATATAAATCAACACCTTCGATGAAAATTTTACCCGGTGTATCAAAAAGGGTAACATCCTTCTTGGCTATCTGGGTAAGGAAATTATTAATCTTGGTATAATAACATTTAACATAAAGATCGTTTTTATCACCTTTACCTTCTAGGAGAGGACGATAGTTGGCAAGAATGGGTTCACGAGTTTCAGGAAAAGTATTGACCAATTCACTCAAGTATTCCTTTAGATAATAGTTAAAATAATCTAAATATGTGTAGTCCATTTTATGAGTTTGTGAGGTTTGTATAATTACGTAATTGATTATAACAGTTTAATAGAAATTGAGAAAATAAAAAGTGTAATAAGGACGCATAATTAATAAATATTAATTTATTATATTGAAATAATAATTATATTTTACTATAGTTTATATGTATATAAAACTATATTTGTGTTAGCATCAATAATTTGATTAATTTTATACCTATTTCCAGAATTTAAAAAATATGGAGGTTTTGAAATATTTTTAAGTATTTCTAATGAATATTTATTTGGATCTAAATTTTGGAAAAAATATATTGGATTAGAGTTATCATCATATGACCATAACATTGTATTAGCACTATCAGATGATTGTCTAATAGACAAATTATCTGCTCCTGTATTTGTATCTATATTTATTTTATTATTATTACTATCATACCATTGACCTATATTAGTTGTATCAATTTTAATATCTGAACTATAGTCATAGTTTTTAGAATTATTTCCAACTATTTTAAGATTATATACGACTCCTAATGGAATATCTGTAGTCTGGTAATTTGGAAGATTAAATTCTGACTTTAAAAAAATTTCAGTAAAACCATTACTTAATGCATTAGAATCACCATTCCAGATTGAATAACTTGTAATTAGTGAATCAGCTTCTTGATTTGTAGGTGCATCCCAAGTTAAACCAAGTACTAATGAACCTGTGACACTTAATGCAAAATAATATTTTATATTACTGATTTTATTATTATATGGTATTATTGTAGATCCAGTAATTGATGATGAATTACTTGATGATTTTTTTAATAAAACTAAAGGTAATGTAATTGCAAGTACAATAGCAATTATTATAATTGATATAATCAAAATATTTTTTTTTGTAAATGAAAACTTCATTTTTATTATTAGATTATTATTAGATTATTATTAGATTAGAGTTGTATCCATTCATTTGAAGGTGTATCTTTAAATGCAGGTATAATAAATTCAGTATAATCAGATAAAATAATGCCACTAGTATTCTGTGCAACAGTAATAATAGCTTTAACTCTTGTAATATTATTAAAACTTCCATTAATTACACTAGGTGTAGCTGTTTCTATAGGTATTTTCACAGATGGAGATTTTGTATTAATTAGATATCCAGACTTATTATTAAGACAAGTATTACCATCAGATGGAAGAGTACAAATATTAATATGATATATAATTTTTGGTGGTATTGTACAATTTAAATTTAAAAATATAAGAGGGTTAGAATCAGTATTATTTGGGTCTTGCACAACTGAGTACATATAATTTAGTTTTGGTACTAAAGGTATTAAATTTTTAGTTGTAGTTGGTAAACCATTATTACTAATACTATTACTAGTAATAGTATTATTATTACTATTACTATTACTATTACTAGAGGATTTCTTTAATAAAACTAAAGGTAATGTAATTGCAAGTACAATAGCAATTATTATAATTGATATAATC
>Ga0114966_10000201_pt1 | contig 56375 bp, 52 predicted proteins | sample M_130207_XF_Meta_FD_87029 | JGI IMG/M metagenome (GOLD analysis project Ga0114966, IMG submission 87029) | Freshwater microbial communities from Lake Montjoie, Canada to study carbon cycling - M_130207_XF_MetaG | ecosystem: Environmental > Aquatic > Freshwater > Lake | place: Lake Montjoie... | reverse complement strand
CGTCCACGCGCCTCTCCAATGCGACGAATGGTGCTCAGCTCGGACGTGTCGAACCTCAAGCTCGTCAGGTAGGACGGCTGAAGTGAGGGCATGAGGGCACTCCTGGCAGCAAAGAGGTAATGGAATGTTCATTTTACCCCTTACCGGCGAATCGTTACCTCTTTTTAGGACCTGATGTGCCGGACCGCCTGGGCGTGGCCGCTTGCCTGCTGGGGAGGGTTCCGCGAACTGTTCACCGAGATGAGGCGGACGGTTGGTCCGCCTTTCTTGTGCACGATTTGCGAGGTAATTCGAGGTTCATCAGGCGGCTCGTCCCACAAATAGACCCACATTGTGGCGCTGCATGCCCTTCGGTTTCCCTTCAACACTCCCTGCATTGGGCCTTTCCTCAGGCCTACTACTCCGTCTTCGCAGTCACGCTCGCCCATTTCAAATCAGTCGGCTTCAGCGAGACCTCTCGTACGGCTGTGATTAGGAAGTTCGCCATGGAGGTCATCGCTGGGCGTTACCCAGACGCCATCGGATTCGCTCTTAGTGGGAGGCTCAGCCCGACCTACTCCGGACTCTCCTGCACGACATTACCGACAACGCTGACCTTCGCTTCCCATGACGCGGGGACCGTGGACGGTCAGATTGCCCAGTTCCTGAATGCCACGAGAAAGATCGACGTGGAGAACCGGAAGGCAGCGGCCACGGATGTTCGCACCAAGCTGGGAAAGCGCAAGAAGAGCTTCAGCGCAGCAGACTGGGAGCGAGTTGCCGCAAGCGTAGGACCGACCGCTCTGCTCAGCCTTCTCTATCGCAAGAGAATCAAGGCCAACTACCGTGACATCGACACGTTTCTGCATCCGGACCTGGACGCGGAGGCCCTGTACTCCCACCTGCTGCAGATAGTCAGCAGCGTGAACTTCATCCATGAAGCCCTCATTGCCAAGGCCCTTGGGGTCCACGAGCTGGAAGGTGTCATCAGCGGCTTCCGCAGCTCGACGATGCCATACGCGGCGAAGCGCCTTCCCAGCGTCCAGGCTGTTCTAAGGTGAGAGTGCGAGGACTGCAACTCAGGGCCGCTTACCGCCTCGACCCAGCTCCCGACGTTGCGGGCAGCGGGCCACCGGCTAGCGAGAACTTACCTGTGCAAACCGGGAGCAAAACTCAACGGATGCGAACAGGGAATGAGCGAATGGCGGGCCGATGACCTGGAGCGGCTTACGAGCGGCGACGAAATGTGGGACAAAGCGTGGGATGACGTCCCATCGCAATCCAGCAACTAGTTTAATAAAAACGACTTAGCCGGAAGTTGTGGCGGAGAGAGTGGGATTCGAACCCACGGTAGGGTTTCCCCTACACACGCTTTCCAAGCGTGCTCCTTCAACCACTCGGACATCTCTCCGCACGAGTGGAATCAGTAGTTTAAGCGGAACAGCTGTTGTGCTCCAAGCGGCATTGTGAAGTATCCCGCGCCAGGGCGTGAACGGCTGCCTGCGCCGCCGTCCGACCGCTGAACCGTTCGTCTTCGGCCTGCCCGTCGGCGCGTGGATGTTGGCCCCGACCGCCCCACCTGGCTCGAGTCCCATGCGGACCAACTGGCAGTGCTGCGCGGTGTAGGTCACCCGCGGGCGACTCGCCCACGTGCCCGTCTCCGACGCGCCGGTCACCAGCGCCTCGACGCGCTCGCCGTCAGATCGACGTCGCGGTACGGCGTCGTGCCGCCGGCGGTGGCGGCCGGCGAGAGGTCGAGACAGAGCAGCGGGCTGGCGGCGTGCGCACGACCCGCCGAATGCAAAGCGCCCTGAGGACCGAGCGACACCGCAGCGCCACGCACGACGAAGATGCAGCGATACAGCCTGACGCCGACCAACGCCACCACCGATGGCTTCCAGCGCCGGAACGACCCGGTCTACTTGCTTTCCTTGAAACCGGCAGGAACGGCCACCTCTGCGTCGGCCACCGTCGTCGACAGCTTCAGCGTTTCGTTGGTGGTGGTGACCACCGTCGCGCGGTCCTTCGGACCGGCGGCAGCCGCCGGCTCGTCTTCCTTCTTCTTCGCCATGCGGCGACCGAAGCCGCCGATGAGGCCGCCCACGCTGGTCGGCGCCGATCCACCAGAGGACTTCGCGTCACCGGCCGAACTCTGCGACGCGGCCACCTGCTCTGCCGACTGCACGGCGTCGATGGTGGTCGTGGTGAGGATGGCCGTGCCCTGCAGCTTGCGCCCTTCGGCGGCCATGCGTTCGAGCGCTGGCTTCATCTGCGGATACATCGCCATCGCCGACGCCATGTCCTGTGGCGACGCGCCTTCGATCATCGGTCCGTAGAGCTTCTGCGCGTACTTCATGTGGAAGTCGGCGACTTCCTTCATCGCGGGAATCGACGGCGTCAGCCAGATGTCGCTGGTGAGGACCATGCCGCCGCCCTGCTGCAGCGTCTTGCCCTTCTCACGCACGGTGATGGTCATGATCGACTGCGTGGTGGCGAAGCCGTTGATGTCCTTCTTCTCGCCGGTGTTCTTGACGTCGAAGTCGACCTCGACCTCTTTCGCGTTCGGGTCGCGCTGGGCCGGCTTGTCCGCCTCCGGATTCTTGGCGGCCTCTTCCTGCGCCCGCTTCCGCGCCTCTTCCATCTGCTGGCGCAGTTGGGCGAAGGTGACCACCGTGTACGACTTCTTCTTCAGGTCGAGGTTGTAGACCTTCTCTTCGGCGAGGTCGATGATCTGACCGCCCGAATCGCCGGTGGTGGTCATCATCCGGTCGCCCTTCAGGGCCACCGTCGAGGTCACCCCATCGCGGGCGGCCTTGCCACCGAAGAAATTCACGACCTTGCCGAGTGCACCGGCAAGCTGGAACTTGGTTTTCTGATCGGACCGAACGTCGGCTCTCAACGCCTGCGTCGAAGCCACGGCGAGACAGGCGGCGAGCGCAAGAGCGATGCGCGAATGACTCATGGATATAGCCTCCGAGTTCGGATTCTACACCCCTGGCGCTGGAGCACGAGAGACGCGTACGCGGGTAAGCGCGAGCGTCGCCACCAGGAGGGCCGGCGCCGTCGTCCACATCAGCGCCCTGAAGCCGATGTGTTCGTACGCCGCGCCGCCGATAGCCGGACCGAGCAGGAGTCCCGTGGCCCACGCGCAGTTGTAGATGCCGTAGGCGACACCGAACGAGCGGACGCCAGACGCGGTGGTCGCCGAGGCCATGTACGCCAGCGACGGCGTCACCATCGCCGCCACCGGCACCATGAAGACAGCGTAGACCACCGCCGCACTCACGAACGTGTCCGCGAGCGATAGCAGTGGCAACGTGAGGCCGATGCCGCCAAGGCCCGCCAGCATGAGCCGCCGAAGGTCGATCCGGTCTGCCAACCGCCCCATGCCGGGATGGAGCATCGCCGACATCACCGCCGCGCCGCCCATCACCATGCCGATGCGTGCAGGGCCGAGTCCGGCCACATCAGCCAGGTGGAGTGACAGCGTGGGCTCGACCAGCGCCAGGGCGCCACCGCCGAGCACGATAGTGAGGGCACAGACCCGCACCTGGCGGTCGCGCATCAGCCGTGCGAACGGCACGGCCTCGGTCACCGCACGATGGACTGGCGGACGAATCCACCAGAAGCCGGCGGCGCAGAGCAGCGCCAGGCCAGCCACCACCAGATACGGCACGCGCGGTCCTCCAACCTCGTAGAGCCAGCCACCGAGCGACGGCCCGGCGAGGAAGCCGATGTTGGTGCCGGCCATGACCAGCCCCATGATGCGACCGCGCTCGTCCTCGGCGTAGAGGTCGGCCACGAGCGCCAGCCCCACCACCCAGGTGACGGCGTCGGCGGCGCCCTGCAGGAACCGGGCGAGAAACAGGAACGGCAGCGTGGTGGAGATCGCAAAGGCGGCGCTGGAGACGGCGAGGCCGAGCGCGCCGGCGAGCAGCGGCCCGCGGCGGCCGGTGCGATCCGACCGGCCGCCCATTGGCACCGAGATCATCAGGACCGACACCCCGAAGATGCCGAAGAGCAACCCGATGGTGGTTGGCGACGCCCCGAGCCGGCGGCTCAGATCAGGCAGCACCGGCACCGCCATCGAGAAGGCGAGAATATCGACCACCGCGGTGGCGGTGACGAGGACGACGGCCGTGGTGCGTGAGTGGCGGAGCGACGACACCACAGGCCGGGTCAGCGGCGCTTCAGCATCAGGCAACTGAGCGGCGGCAGCATGAGCCGCACCGACTCGGCGTAGCCGTGCGCGCCGGTGGACTCGCTGTCCACGCCGCCCCCGTTGCCGGCGTCGCCGCCACCGAACAGCGACGCGTCGCTGTTCAGCAGTTCCTGGTAGAAGCCGCCCGCGGGCACGCCGACGCGGTAGTCATACCGCGGCAGGGGCGTGAAGTTGAACACCATGACCACGAAGTCGCGCCGATCGAGCGCCGTGCGCATGATCGACACGACGCTGTGCTCGTTGTCGCTACAGTCGATCCAGCGGAACCCGCCGCCTTGGAAGTCGGTTTCGTAGAGCGCCGGCTCGGTATGGAGCAGCCGGTTCAGCTCTTGCACGTAGCGCTTCATGCCGGCGTGGTGAGGGCTGTCGAGCAGGTGCCAGTCGAGGCTCCGGTCGTGATGCCATTCGCGCGGCTGGGCGAACTCGTTCCCCATGAACGTCAGCTTCTTGCCAGGGTGCCCGAGCTTGAAGCCGTAGAGGGCGCGCAGCGTCGCGTGCTTTTGCCACACGTCACCCGCCATCTTGTCGAGCATCGGCCCCTTGCCGTGCACGACTTCATCGTGCGAGAACGGCAGGATGTAGTTCTCCGAGTAGTTGTAGATCATGGAGAACGTGAGCAGGTTGTGCCGCCACCGCCGATGAATCGGATCGCTGTGCGTGTACTCGATCAGGTCGTGCATCCAGCCCATGTTCCACTTGTAGGTGAAACCGAGACCGCCGAGGTGCACGGGGCGGCAGACGCCTGGGAACGACGTCGATTCCTCCGCCGCGGTGATCGTGCCCGGATGCTCGCCGTGCGTGAGGGCGTTCAGGCGCTGCAGGAAGTCGATCGCGTCGAGGTTCTCGCGGCCACCGAACTTGTTCGGCACCCACTCGCCGGGGTTGCGTGAGTAGTCGAGATACAACATCGAGGCGACGGCGTCGACGCGCAGACCATCGAGGTGGTATTCCTCGAGCCAGAACAGCGCATTCGACAGCAGGAAGTTGCGGACTTCGTTCCGGCCGTAGTTGAAGACGAGCGTGCCCCAGTCGGGTTGTTCACCCTGACGTGGGTCGGCATGCTCGTAGAGCGCCGTCCCGTCGAAGCGCGCGAGGCCGTGCGCGTCCTTCGGGAAATGTCCCGGCACCCAGTCGAGGATGACGCCGATGCCGGCCTGGTGGCACGCGTCGACGAAGAACTTGAAATCCTCAGGCGAGCCGTAGCGGCTGGTCGGTGCAAAGAAGCCGATCACCTGGTAGCCCCACGAGCCGGTGAACGGATGCTCCATCACCGGCAGCAGTTCGATGTGCGTGAAGCCCATCTCCACCACGTAGGGCACGAGACGCGCCGCAAGCTCGCGGTAGGTCAGTACGCGGTCGCCGTCTTCGGGCACTCGCGCCCACGATCCGAGGTGCACCTCGTAGATCGACATCGGCCGCTTCATCCAGCCGCCGTGTTCCTGGCGCGTCGACATCCAGTGGCTGTCCTGCCACGTGTAACCGGAGATATCCCGAACGATCGAGGCGGTCTGCGGCGGCAGCTCGAAGGCGAAGCCGTAGGGGTCGCTCTTCTTCAGCAGGTGGCCGGCAGAGGTCCGGATCTCGAATTTGTACTTCTCGCCGTCCTGCAGATCAGGGATGAACAGTTCCCACACGCCAGAGAGCGTGAAGTGCCGCATCGGGTGCAGGCGGCCGTCCCACGCGTTGAAGTCGCCGACCACGCTCACCCGCTGGGCGCTTGGCGCCCAGACGGCGAAGTGCACACCGGTGGTCGTGCCGACCTGCCGCCGGTGCGCGCCCAGGATCTCGAAGGCGCGATGATGCGTGCCCTCGCCGAACAGGTGCAGGTCGAAATCGGTGAGCACGCTGCCGTAGCGGTAGGGATCGTCCACCTCGGACGACAGCCCGCTCCACGACGTCGGCAGCAGGCGATAGTCGGGCACCGACCTCGCCGTCAGCGTCAGCTCGAACAGGCCGTCGCTGGAGAGCCGTGTCATCGGCGTCAGCTCGCCTGACGGGAGCAGCCGCACGTCGACGCGCGAGGCGTCGGGCCTGAGCGCGCGAATGACCACGCGCCCCTCCGGCGTGAGGTGCGGTCCGAGCAGCGAGAACGGGTCGGGGTGCTGGCCGTCGGCGAGCGCCGCGAGGCCTGGGGCGAGGGAGTCAGTCATGGGTGGGGCCCAACGAACACAGGGACGATGCGGGTTCCCGCACCGTCCCTGCTGTTGTACTGCCAATCGTAGCTGCGTGCTACGGAACGATCGTGGTGGTCTTGATGAAGTCGAGCTTCGGGAACCCCTTCGCGAGGTAGGCGTTGCCTTCCGTCTGCATCGCACCCTGGTCTGGGCCCTTGCCGCGGGGGGCGCCCTCACCGTAGCCGTCGTAGAGCTGGTCGACGATGTCCATGCCGGTGGTGATCTGTCCGACCGGCGCGAATCCCTGCTTGTCGAGGCCGGCGTTGTCGCGGAAGTTCACGAACAGCTGGGTGGTACGCGTGTTCGGACCGGAGGTCGCGAAGGTGACGTAGCCGCGCAGGTTGCTCTGCTTGACCGCATCGTCCTTGATGCGGGCCGGACGCCAGGCTTCCATCACCGACGGGCGGCCATGGATGCCGAACTGCGCCATGAAGCCCGGGATCACCCGGAAGAACCGCACGTCGTCGTAGAACCCGGCCTTCACCAGGTTGAAGAGACGGTCCGCACCGAGCGGCGCCCAGTCGCGATGCACGGTGACGACGAAGGGCCCCTTGCTGGTGTCGAACTTCACCTTGTAGGTGGCCGGCGCCGTCTCCGTGAACGCCGCGGGGTTCTTCATCTTGTCGATCTTGGGATCCGCCTGGCCGGCGAACGCAACCGCCGATGCGAGCATCAGGCCGGCGGCGCCGTAAAGCACTCGCTTGAGATTCATAAGCCTCCTGTTGGACCTGCCCTGCAGGTTCTCTAATCGTAGCCGCCTTTGGCGCGTCTCGAGATACCGGTACAATCGCGACAGTTCGAGTCTACGAATTGGAGAGCATATCAATGATGCATGCGCATTTCACGACCTCGGCGGGCAGCTTCAAGGTCAAGCTGTTCGACGCGGAAGTCCCGAATACCGTGAAGAACTTCGCCGGCCTGGCCGAGGGCACTCAGGAATTCGTCGATCCGAAGACCGGTCAGAAGACGACCCAGCCGTTCTACGACGGTCTCGTCTTCCACCGCGTGATCGACAGCTTCATGATCCAGGGCGGTTGCCCGCTCGGAACCGGCACGGGCGGCCCGGGCTACAAGTTCGCCGATGAATTCCACCCGTCCCTGCGGCACACCAAGCCGGGCATCCTCTCGATGGCGAACTCCGGCCCGAACACCAACGGCAGCCAGTTCTTCATCACCCTGGTGCCGACGGCGTGGCTCGACAACAAGCACAGCGTGTTCGGCGAGGTCGTCGAAGGCATGGACGTCATCGAGAAGATCGGCAGCACCCCGACCCGGAGCGACCGGCCGCTGACGCCGATCACCATTGAATCCGTGAAAATCGAGCGCTCCTGAGCGCGGCCTGCCCCCGGAGTCCGGCTCCGGGGGCGCTTCTTCGCCAGCCCCGCCGCCCGTCCCCTTCCCGCGCCCAACCTTTTCCTGGCACCGCTTCAGGGCTGAGACACGAGTACTGCTCTGCTGTCGCGAAGAGTCAGCAATACGGCGGATAAATAGTCCATGCAGAATCCGGACTATTCACCAAGATAGATTGACTGCCTCAGCGCCCACCTGTTACTGTCCGCCCGTAGAGTCTGCTTGCCAAGAACCGTCCGACATCCCCCGGAAGGACGCGATGGAATACGTGGAATGCCCCGAGTGCCCTGGCACCGCGAAACGCATGCCGGTGCTGAGCTACATCAATCGGTCTGACAACTTTTATCAGTGCGAAACCTGCAACGGTGTGTCGCACATGCCGAAGGACGCCAGCACGCCTCCCACCGTCTTTTCGGCGAGCGTGCTGCGACCGCAGGAAGCACGAACCTAGACCTCCCCCAGAGGGGGAATGGGCGGACGGAGACACTAGGCAGCGATGCCGGCCCTCCGTCTGCCCTTTCCTTAACGCGCCTCTCAGCGATACGCCCACAGGATTCCCTCGGCGGCATGGGCCCCTTCCGCGGTCGCGCTGAAACTCGCGCCGTTGCCGATGCCCCACGGCCTTGACCGATTCCACAGCCGCGTGTTGAACTGCAGGCACAGCGTGGCGCCGGTTGGTCAGGCCTGCCGTCGCGGTACTGAAGCCCAAACGCACCGAGTCGATTCACACGGCCGGAGGCAATTCCTCTCTATGAAACTGTTCTACCGCGCACTTCTTGTTGCGTTCGCGGTCAGCGTGCTCTCCCCGGTCTCTGTGTTCGCGCAGAAACCGCAACTGCCGGAACTCGTCACCGACCGCCCCGACTTCACCGAGTCGAGCGACGTCGTCGGGACCGGCATCCTGCAACTCGAGTTCGGCACCAGCGTCGAAGGCGACGGACAGGCCGGCGCTCGCGACCGGGTGCTGACCGCGCCGCTTGCCCTGCTCCGCGTCGGCGTCGCACGCCGCGTGGAACTGCGCTTCAGCTCCGACGGCTACATCTTCGACCGTCTCGGTTCGGGTTTTGGTCAGACCACCACGCGGGGTGAGGCCGATCTCGAAGTCGGCGCGAAGGTCGTGCTGAAGGACGGCGCGTCCGGCTTCGGCATGGCGGTCATTCCGATGATGTCGCTGCCCACGGGTACGGATAGCGTCTCGAGCGGCACGATCGATCCGACGGTGAAGTTCACCTAGGCCACCGCGCTGCCGAAGGACTTCGACCTGTCGGGCAATCTGAACGTCTCGCGGCTCGGCGACGAACTCGGCCGCTACACGGAACAGGCGGTCAGTGTCTCGCTCGGGCACGGCCTAGCGGCCGGGTGGGGCGGCTACTGGGAAGCCTACGGCTTCATGCCGCAGGGCGAGACACGCGCCTCGGCCTGGACCGTCGACACCGGCCTGACACACGGCATCGGCGGCAACGCCCAACTCGATTTTGAAATTGGCCGTGGCGTCACGGCAGCCGCACCCGACTGGTTTGTCGGCGTCGGCTTTGGTATCCGCACGGCCGCCCTGCGGCCGCGTCACCGCTGACTGGGCCTCAGCGCGTCCCGGCCTCGCCGATGAGCGCCTGGATATGCGGCTCGAGTTCGGCGCGCGTCATGTTCCCCGGGTGGAACAAGCGCACCTTGCCGGCGCGATCGACGAGTACGATGGTCGGCGTCGCGTCCATGCCGTACTCGACCGCGTCCTCGTCGCTCACCGGCACGGCCATGTTCGGCAGCATGTTGTAGGACTGCTTGCGCACCGTGTCGATGTGCGCCAGTTCCTGGGCCGGCGTGGCCGGCGCGCCGCCAGCCACGTAGCCGTAGTGTTTCGTCGGCCCCACCACCAGCAACCCCTTCGCGCGGTAGTCGCGTTCCAGTTCGGCGACGATCGGCGCCTGGTTCTTGCAGTCCGGGCACCAGTGCGCCCAGAAGAACATCAGCACCGGCTTCCCCGTCATGTCCGGCATCCGCGGCCCGAGGAACTCCTTCGCCGTCAGCCTCGGGGCGGTCTGCCCCGCGAGGCTGATGAGGTTCAGGTTCTTGGTGAGCCGCATGTGAATCGGCGTGTTGCGGTACTTCGTGATCTGCGTGCGCAGGTAGGCGACCGCACTCGCGCGCTGGCCGGTCTCGGCGAGCAGCTTGGCCTGCGTCTCCAGCGCCGCGCCCAGCGCAACAGCCAGGTTCGGGTCGGAGGCCATCGGCCTGGTCTTCAGCGTCTCGAGGGTGAGCCGCTCGGTGTCGCGCGCGTATCGCTCGGCCGTGTCGTAGTCCTTGCCGGCCAGCGCGCCGCGACCGAGCCACGAGAGCGCCGCGAGCGCCTCGGGGGTCGTCCCCGACGTCGCACGGTAGCTCGTGACGAGGGCAGCGCCGCCGGGGATGTCGTTGCGGGCAATCGCCGCCCTTACGTCGCGCACCAGTGTTTGCGCCGACGCCAGCGCCGGCGCGAACACGACCACAGCTGCCAGCAGCATCAGACGAACAGTCCGCATCACTCTCCTCCAGGGCGCAGGCCCGCGACCGAGGGCACGCAGCGCGGCGCTATCGTAGCAAACCCCCTGCGGCACAACCGGAGCCGTCCGCGCCCTCCCACTCCTGCTAACATCGGCGACACGCTGATTCGGTGTCTCGTTCCATAGGCCGCTGCTGAGCGCCCTGCTCGGTCCAGTCATGCCTATTGTCTCGATCGTCACCGCGACCTACAACCGCAGCAACGTACTCAGGCACGCCATCGCGTCGGTCCGTCGCCAGACGGTCACCGACTGGGAGTTGCTGGTCATCGGCGACGGCTGCACCGACGACACCGACACGGTCGTCGCCTCGTTTGGCGACCCACGCATCCGCTTCGAGAACCTGCCGCGCAATCACGGCGAGCAATCGTTGCCCAACAACCATGGTGTCGCCCTGGCCACCGGCCGCTATCTCGCGTTTCTCAATCACGACGACCTCTGGTTCAGCGACCACCTCGACGCATTGATCGGCGCGCTTGACGGTGCGGGTGCCGATCTCGCGTACGGGCTGAGCGCGCGCGTCGACGCCACCGGACAGGTACACCTCTGGGGCGACTCCCCTGGCGGCGTCTATCGCCTCTGGCAGCCGGTGCCGGCATCGCTGTGGCTCATGCGCCGTGACCTGTTCGAACGTGTCGGACCGTGGAGGTCAGCCAGCACCCTCTGGGACTCGCCATCACAGGAGTGGCTGCGTCGGGCCGCGGCCACCGGGGCGACACTTCGCCCGGTCAACCGGCTGACCACTGTGCAGATCACGTCGGGCGGCCGGCGCAATTCCTACGCCTCGCGGGCCGAGGCCGAGCATTCGGCCATGGTACGGGCCATGGATGACGAAGCCGCCAGCCGCGAACAGTTGCTCACCGCCATCGCCGCTGGTTCGTCGGCCATGACGACGGCCACACGGCCGCTGGTGCTGGCCGGGCGAGCGCTCCGGGCGCTGGTCACGCGTGCCTGTGCCGCGGTCGGCGTTCCGCCAACGGCGCTGGTCAACGCCGTCAGGTTCGGGCGCAAGGGCGGGTTCATCCGCCACTTGCGAAGAACGCGCGGGCTGGCGCCTGCGATTGGAGACAGTCAATGACGGACGAGTGGATGCTGCCTGGGGCAACGAAGGAGCCGCAGACCGTGGGTGCGCAGTGGAACCCGCTGGGGCAGACGCTTATCGACGGCGTACGCATCCATGAGGTGCGTCACGTGCCCAAGGCGAGCGGCCGTCTCACCGAGATCTATCGCCGCGACTGGCTGACAGACTCCGAGCTGGTGGACCAGGTGTTCCAGGTGGTGATGTCGCCAGGGCAGATCACGGCGTGGCATGCGCACGAGCGGACGCTCGATCGGCTGTTCGTCTCAGAAGGCAGTGCGCGCATCGTGTTGTATGACACCCGTCCCGATTCACCCACCCGGGGCACCATCAACCAGTTCTTGTTCGGCGAGCATCGCCCGGCACTGGTGGTGATTCCGGCGCGCGTGTGGCACGGCGTGCAGAACACCGGCAGCACGCCGGTCTGCGTCCTGAACCTGGTGGACAGTGCGTACGACTACGCGTCGCCGGATCACTGGCGCGTACCGGCGGATTCACCGCATGTGCCGTTCACCTTTCCGCCAGCCTGACCCCCGGTCGTTCCTGTGCGCTCGCTCTGCGCACGGCGCGGCGTGACACAGGCGCGCCGGACGAGGCGCGCCCGGCCGTGTTTCGCCTACGCCTGCTTGCGTGCCCAGGCTTCAAGCGACAGCATCTTCACGCCGAACTTCTGCTCGAGTCCGGCGATGTCGGCGTCGTAGCCCGTGCGGTCGAACCACTCGAACATCAGCGCGACGTCCTCGCTGTTCTTGCGCACTTCACTGATCGGGATCTGCAGGTATTCGAGCGGACGGCCGAGTTCGCCGCCGATCGTCGCCGCGGCTTCGGCCAGCGTCACCGAGTCGCCCGCGAGATCGAGCTCGCGGCCGTGCAGTTCAACCGCGCGCGTGAACGCCAGCGCGCCGAACGTGCCGATGTCCTCCACCGCAATCATCTGCAGCCTCGTCGCCGGCGCCAGCGTGCTCACCAACTTCTCGCCATTGAGGGACCAGGGCGACAGCAGGTTCTCCATGAAGAAGACCGGACGCAGGATGGCGTTCGACGCGAAGCCGAGCGAGCGGACGGTGTCCTCGACACCGGCTTCCCAGGTGTTGTGGACGGCGTAGACACCCCATACGTCGGTCAGCGCCTGCTTCAGCGACTCGGCGTCGTTGAGGTCGCCCTGCACCACCTCGACGCCGTGGTTCGCCAGCGCCCGGGCGTTGTCACTCTCCGGTTTGCGCGTGAGCGTGCGGAGCGTGAAGCCCTTGCCGTGCAGGTTGTGCAGCGTGGCGCCGCCCTGAAGGTTGGCAGCTACACTGAGCGGGAAAGGCGCTAACCCCGCTACAATGAAGGGTTCGCGAACGGCCGTTCGTCAGGGTCCGTTCGAATCGTCACAACCGTCAGGTCGTCGAATCGCCCCATGCTGAGAGCCGGAATCGTCGGACTGCCCAACGTCGGCAAGTCCACGCTGTTCAACGCCGTCACCCGCACCCGCAAGGCGGAGGCGGCCAACTATCCCTTCTGCACCATCGATCCGAACGCCGGCATGGTCACTGTGCCCGACGCGCGCCTCGCCGTGCTGCAGAAGATCGCGAAGACCAGCGTGGTCATCCCGGCGGTCATCGAGTTCGTCGACATCGCGGGCCTGGTCGCCGGCGCCAGCCAGGGCGAAGGGCTCGGCAACAAGTTCCTCACCCACATCCGCGAGGTCGACGCCATCGTCCAGGTGGTCCGCTGCTTCGACGATGCCGACATCCACCATGTGTCAGGCCGGGTCGATCCGGTGCGCGACATCGAGGTGATCAACACCGAACTGATCCTCTCGGACCTCGAGTCGGTGAAGAAGCGGCGTGAACGCGTCGCGAAGGATGCCAAGCGCGGCGAGAAGACGGCGCAGGCCGAGGAACCGATCCTGGTCAGGCTCGAGGAACTGCTCGACTCGGGCAAGCCGGCGCTGATGCTGCCGCTGACGCCCGAAGAGAAAGCGCTCGTCACGCCGCTCTTCCTGCTGACGATGAAGCCGACGATCTTCGCCTGCAACGTGAAGGATTCGGAACTGGCCACGGCCGACACGAACCCCTACGTGACGCAGGTCCGCGCTTACGTGCAGACGCACCTCGAGTGCGAGGCGGTGGTGATCAGCGCCCAGATCGAAAGCGAGCTGATCGACCTGTCGGAAGACGAAGCGAAGGACTTCCTGAAGGACCTCGGCGTCGCCGAGAGCGGCACCGGCGCCCTCATCCGCGCCACCTACCACCTGCTCGGCCTGCGCACCTACTTCACGGCCGGTGAGAAGGAAGTGCGCGCCTGGACCATCCATGTCGGCGACACCGCCCCGAAGGCGGCCGGCGTCATCCACTCCGACTTCGAGCGCGGCTTCATCAAGGCCGAGACCGTCGCCTACGACGACCTCGTCGCGTGCGGCTCCGTCGCCACCGCGCGCGAAAAGGGGCTCTACCGCATGGAAGGCAAGGAATACATCGTCAAGGACGGCGATGTGCTGTTGTTCAAGTTCAACGTCTAATGGTCGTTGGTCATTGGTCGTTGGTCGTTAGTCATTGGTCATTGGTCATTAGTGCGACGGCACCAATGACCGACTAACGACCAAAGACCAACGACTACAGCGCGTAGATCTCGCTGTACTTCTTCGTCAGATAGCCGACGTACGGCCCTACGTCGAAGGTGTCCGAGCCGGTCACTTTCTGCAGCGTTTCCTTTGGCGTGAACTTCCGGCCGTGGCGGTGCAAGACCTGACGCAGCCATTCGCGCAGCGGGCTGAACTCGCCGCGTGCGATCTGCGCTGGCAGGTCCGGCATCGCCGCCAGCGCCTTGTCCCAGATCTGGGCAGACGCGATGCTGCCGAGCACATACGTCGGGAAGTAGCCAACGTAGCCAAGCGACCAGTGCACGTCCTGCAGCACACCCGACGCCACGTCGGGCACGTCCACCCCCAGATACGACTTCATCCGCGCATTCCACGCGTCCGGCAATTCGGCCAGCGGAAAGGCGCCGGACAGCATCTCCTGTTCGAGTTCGAAGCGCAGGACGACGTGCAGGCCGTAGGTGAGTTCATCCGCTTCGACACGGATCAGCCCCGGCTTCACCTTGTTGATGGCGCGGTAGAACGTCTCGAGATCCACGGAGTCGAGCTGGCCCGGGAACGCGGCCTTCAGTTCCGGCAGGAAGCAAGTCCAGGCCGCACGGCTGCGCCCGACGAGGTTCTCCCACAGGCGGCTCTGTGACTCGTGGATGCCGAGCGAGGTACCGCGGCAGAGCGGCGTGCGCTCGAGCGACGGGGCGATGCCGGCTTCGTAGAGCCCGTGCCCGCACTCGTGCATGCTGCCGAAGACCGATACCGCGATGTTGTCTTCGTAGTAGCGCGTGGTGAGGCGGATGTCGCCAAGCCCCGTGTTGGTGGCGAACGGGTGCGCCGTCGGGTCGAAGCGCCACCCGTCGTCGGTGTAGCCGAAGCGGCGCAGCACCGACAGGCAGAACTCGCGCTGCTGCGGGATGGGGAAATGCCCATAGAGGCACCGGTCGTCGACCGCCTCGGCACGGTCGGCCACAGCGGCGATGAGCGGCACGATGGCCTGCTTCAACTGCGTGAAGATGGCGCGCACGTCGGAGGTCGGCAGGCCGCGCTCGAACTCGTCGAGCAGGACATCGTAGGGTTCGGCGGCCGGCTCGAAGCAGTCGACGTAGCGCTTCTTCAAGTCGATGGTCTGCTGGAGGAACGGCAGAAAGGCGCCGAAGTCGGACGAGGCCCGCGCACTGGCCCAGGCGTGGCGCGACAGCGACGCGACGCGGGTCATCTCGGTGCGCAATTCCGTCGGCACCTGCCGCGCTCGCTCGTAATCGTAGCGGGTGACGCGAATCAGGCTCGCCTCGTCGGATTCGTAGGGGAGCGACGCTTCGTAGCCCGCCAGGCCGTCGAGCAGGCGGCCGATGTCCGGGCTGGTCAGGCGCTCGTGCGCAATCCGGCCGACGGTGGCCATTTGTTCCGCACGAACGGCCGCGCCGCCTGGAGGCATGGTGACGGCCTGGTCCCAGCCCAACAATGACGAGACCCGGTTGAGGTCGTGGATCTCTGCCAGCCGGGCCTTCAGGTCGAGGAAGCGTGTGTGAAGCGTCATAGGTCGCCACACACTATTTCACAGTCATCGCGCCGGCGCGGACCAGTCACGCCACATCGTGCACGGACAATGTCGAGCGCTCCAGCCAGCCGGATCATTGGTCGTTGGTCGTTGGTCGGTTGGGGAGCCGGTGCGCATGGTCTACGCGGAACGGCGCACGATGGCACGCTTTTCATCCCTGTGCACTCCACTTCTGTGGGACGACGCCGATATAGGCCAGAAGGAGGAGCGCGAACGTTGCGACACATTTCAGACGTCCCACGATCCTCGTGGCACTGGACTGCTGCTGCGTGCACAGTCCTGATGCTCGCGGCCGGGCTGCTTGCTCCGGCGACGCGCGTGCTCGCGATCACCCGCGGGTCGACGGTGGCGTTTCCCAATTTCGATCCGTACTTCCACAACGTCTTCTCGCTGTCTGGCACCGCGACGTTCGACCTCGGGCGCTATCCCGATGGCCAGTCGCGCGCGCGGCAGTTCACCAGGACTGGCGCGGTGAAGCGGTACTGCCACATCGACTCGCAGATGAGCGCCACGGTGCTGGTGCTCGCTCCTCCGTACTTCGTGTCGCCGGACCCAGACGGCCGCTTCACCATTCCCGCGGTGCCGCCTGGTGATTGCTCGCTGGTCGGCTGGCACGCGCGCGTGGGAGAGTACGCCACCCACATCACCGTGTCGTCCGGGCAGACGACGGCAGCGGAACTCTCGCTGCCGGTGACCGAGGCCCGATGAGCTACGGCAGGCGTCCGCCGCGGCTCGTCGTCAAGGCGGTGGCCGTCACGTTCGGCACGGTGGCACTGCTGCTGGTGCTGGTCTTCCTCGTCGTACGCATGAGCGTGCGCGACCAGGTGCGTCAAACGGTGACGCAGAACCTCGACATCAGCCAGCGCATGCTGGGAGCGCTCGAGTCGAGGCGGCTACACGAACTGCGCATGCAGGCCAGCACGCTGGCGGAGAACCCGACGCTCAAGGCCGCGATGGCCATCTACGTCACTGAGCAGCCGACGGCCGGCAGCGCCGCCGGCGCGCGCCTGCTGTCCACCATCCAGCGCGAACTCGACAAGCTGTCGGCGCGGGTTGACACCGACGCCGTCTCGATTGCCACGCCGGACGGCACCATGCTCGCCGTGACGGGGCGGCTGGCCAGCGCCTGGCGCGCCAGCGGATCCTGGGCGCGGACGGACGTGGACGAGAGCGGCGATGCGTTGGTCGACGCGGGCGACACCCTGTTCCGTGTCGTGCGCGTGCCGCTGACGCTTGACGACGGCGCCACGATCGGCTGGCTCGAACTGGGCACCGCCTTCAACGCGCGCTATGCGCAGGAACTCGATCGCATCTCGCGCGTGCGCACGGCGGTGGTGAACGGCAGCACGCTGGTCGCCACCACTCTGACCAGGTCGCAGGCGCGCGACTTTCAGGCCGCGCTGCGCGGCGCGTTCCGCGGCATCGACCCGCTCGACCTCGACGGCGGCGCCCATGCCTGGCGCGAAATCGCCGGCATCGGCAGCGTCCGCATCTACGCCCTCAGCTCAGTGGACGAGGCCGCGGCCGCCACGCTCTCACGGCTGAACCTCGTACTCGCCGGTATGGCCGGCGGCGCCTTCACCCTGGCGTTGCTCGGCAGTCTCTGGTTGGCGCGCCTGCTGAGCCGCCCCATCGAACAACTGTCCTCGGCGCTCGAACAGATGGCCGCCGCGCGTGACCTGACGAAGCCGCTGCCAGCCACCGGCTCGAGCCGCGAACTCGATCTGCTGACGCACACGTTCAACCACCTGATGACCTCCGTGCTCGACGCCGAGTCGCGAACGGAAGCGGCGTACGCCGGCGCCATTCGCGCGCTCGCGGCTGCGCTCGACGCGCGCGATCCCTACACCGCCGGTCACTCGGAGAGGGTCAGCGTCCTCTCGGTCGCCATCGGTCGCGTGCTACGCCTGCCCGAGGCCGACCTCGAAGTACTCCGCTTCGGCGCGCTACTCCACGACATCGGCAAGATCGGCATCTCGGACCAGGTGCTGCGCAAGCCCGGACCGCTGACCGACGAGGAGTTCGAAGCGATCATGGAGCACCCGGTGGTGGGTGCCCGCATCATCCGGACCATCCCGTTCCTGCTGCCGCATGTAGACATCGTGGAACTGCACCACGAACGGCCGGACGGCCGCGGCTACCCGAAGGGGTTGCAGGGCGACGCCATCCCGCTGCTCGCGCGCATCGTGCACGTTGCGGATGCCTACGACGCCATCACCGGCGCCCGCGCGTATCGACAGGGACGATCCAGCGCGGATGCCCTGCGCGAGCTGTGGCGCTGCGCCGGCACCGAGTACCACGCCGAGATCGTCGGTGCGCTGGCGCGCGCCCTGCCGCGCATGCTGACCACATCGGTACCGGCACGGTGCGTCGACCTCACCGCGCGCGACGTACGCACCGACGCGCCGGAGGCGGTCAGCGCCTAGTCTGGGCACGTCCCGTGCGCAGGCGCTCTCGCGCGTCAGCCTCGACAGCGTCGGCGCCACCGACTGGAAAGGCGGCGTGCAGGTGGTGTGGTCCAGGCGCTGGTGGTCACGCGTTACGGCGTCGGGCCGGCGTTCGGCTCGTCAGCCACGCGGTAGATGCGGCGGGTCACCGCCGGGTCGACACCGACGGCGAGAATCTGCGGGAACATCGCCGCGTGTTTCGTCAGGTCCACCTTCAGCGCGGCATCGTCGGCCGTGAGTCCCTGGCGTCGCAACGCATGGGTCTGCGCGATCAGATCGCGCAGGTAGTCCTGGAACGCTGTGATGCGCTCTTTCCCCTTGAACGGCACGCCGTGCCCCGGCAGCACCGTGTCGAAGTCGAGCGCCTTCAGCTTCTCGAGCGTCACGATCCACTCCTCGGGATACGAGTCGCCCATATAGGAGATGACCGATTCCATCAGGTCGCCGGTCGCGACGATGCGCTCCTTCGGCAGGTAGACCACGACGTCGGTGTCCGTGTGTCCACGTCCGAGATACATCAGCCGGAACTCGCGGCCGCCACGCACCAGCGTCATCGTGCTATCGAAGGTGAGGTTCGGCGGCGTCTGCTGCACTTCCTTCACCTGCTCCTGGTAGGCCTGCGCGTTCTTGATCTGCTGCTCCAGCGTCGCCTTCTGCTGCGGATCCTTCTCGGCGGCAATCCGCTCGCGCAGCGACTGGATGCGCTGCGGAATCGGGCGGATGCTGGTGAGGAAGGTGTACTGCTCGAGCGTGTTCGCCTTCAACCGCTCGCGCGTGTGGTCGTGCCCGATGATCTGCACGTCGGGACCGAACACCTGGTTCCCGTAGAGATGGTCGTAGTGGAAGTGCGAGTCGATGACGAACTTCACCGGCTTGTCGGTGAGCGCCTTGACGTCCTGCACCAGCGCCCGGCCTGCCGCCGGCGACGTGCCCGAGTCGATCACCATCGCCTCGGTGCCGTTCACGAACACCGGCGAGTTCGCACCCACCGACATCGTGCCAGACGCCGTGGCGTAGTAGATGCTCTCGGTGATCTTCTCGAAGCGATGAGCACCGCTCACAATCGGCGACGTCCCCTGCGCCCCCGCATCGAGCCAGAGATAGCCGGCAAACAGAACCGCAAACAGAACAGCCACACGTAGGCGCATCGAGTCCTCCGCGCGACAGTCTAGTGCATTGCGGTCGGGAGGGTCAGGAAGGGCAGGCGGGTACGGTCCGGCTGAAGCCGGACACTACGACTGTCACATCGTCTGACCAACGACCAACCCCGTCACCGCCCGAACACGATGGCTTCGCGGCGCAGCAGGCGTGCGGTGAGCCACACGAGGAGCAGCGCGCAGGCCAGCACCGACACCCCGGCCATGGCGTAGAACAGCACGCCTGGCGGCGTGCCGCCGAGCACGTCGGCGCTGAGCGCGTACTGCCCGAGCACCGGAACCGGCGCCAGCCACGGCCGCCCGCCCAGCGGGTACATCGTCGACAGCAACCCCGGGAGCATCGGCAGCATCATGAGCATGCCGAGGTAGGTCTGCGCTTCCTTGAACGACCGCGCGAAGGTAGACGCGAACAGCACGAGCGCGCTGAGAAACAGGACCAGCGGCAGGATGAGCACGAGCAGGCTCATCAGCTCGCCGTCGGTGACGCGAAAGCGGATCCCGAGGTCGTGCCACGGCACGCGCCGCATGACATTCACCGTCAGCAGCATCGAGAACAGCACCGCGCCGCAACCGAACGCCGACGACGCCAGCCACTTCCCCGCGGCCAGCGCACCGCGCGGCACCGGATTCAGCAGCAGCGGCTCGAGCGAGCCGCGCTCGCGCTCGCCCGCCGTCGAGTCGATGGCGATCTGCATGCCGCCGGTCAGCGCCGCAATGACGAGCAGGAGCGGCAGGATGCTCAACTGCTGCGCGAGACGCTGCTGCGAGCTCGACACTTCCACTTCCTCGATGCGGACGGCGGAGGCGACCGACGGCGCCACGCCGCGCGCGATGAGGCGCAGGGCGCTCGTCTGGCTCGAGTAGGTGGCCACAAGGTTGCGCACCCGCGACACCTTGGGCCTGGCGCTGTCGCGCGTGACGTCGCTCACCAGCTTCACCGGCGCCGGCACAGCGCGCGACATGTTCTTCGCGAAGTCCTTGTCGATGATGAGGACCACGTCCTCGGCGCGGCTCGACACCGCCTTCTCGGCGTCGGCCGGCGGTGCGACGATGACGACGCCACTCTGCTGCGTCAGCCAGTCGACGAACGCCGGCGCGTACTCGACCCCCTCGACCGGCAGCACGATCTCGTCCGCGCTCTTCCGCCGCTCGGCCGCCACGGTGAACATGATGCCGAAGAGGAGCGGCGCGATCATCGCCGAGAAGACGAGCGAGGTCAGCGCCCGCCGGTCGCGTGCGCCGTCGATGAGCTCCTTCCTGACGATCGCCCAGACGAGGGTGAGCGTGCGCATCTACTCCACCGCCTCCGGATCGAGGCCGGCCAGCGCCACGAACGCATCCTCCAGATCCGGCTTGCCCGTCTGCGCCCGCAGGTCGTCGGGCGTGCCGTCGGCCATCACCGTCCCCTGGGCAATCACGACGATGCGGTCGCAGAGCGCCGACACCTCCGGCATGATGTGACTCGAGAACACCACGCAGCAGCCGTCCTGTTTTAACCCGCGGATGAGGCCGCGCATGGCGCGCGTGCTCATCACGTCGAGCCCGTTGGTCGGTTCATCGAGGATGACATTGCGCGGTCCGTGCACCAGCGCCCGCGCCAGCGCCACCTTCGTGCGCTCGCCCTGCGAGAAGCCGGCGACGCGGCGGTCGGCAATGGCCTCGAGTCCGAGCCGCTTCAGCAGCGCGTCGGAACGCTCGCGAATCTCGCCCGTCGCCATGCCGTGCAGCTCGCCGAAGTAGCGGATGTGCTCGCGCGGCGTCAGCCGCGGATAGAGCCCGCGCGAGTCGGGCAGCAGTCCCATGTACCGCTGCGCGCCGATCGGATCGGCGACGACGTCCGCGCCGTCGACGAGGATGGTGCCCGCGTCCGGCCGCATCAGCCCCGACAGCATCCGCAGCGTGGTCGTCTTGCCGGCACCGTTCGGGCCGAGCAGGCCGGTGACCGAGCCGTCCGCGGCGCTGAGCGACACGTTGCGCACAGCTTCGACGTGACCGAAGTGCTTGCGAAGGCCGGTGATGACAATCACGGCCGCTGCTCCGGTCCGGTGTAGCTGGTGAAAAAGGGCGGACGCTTCAGCGCGTTCACGCACGCGGCATCGAGCGCGGCCACGCTGGCGCTGTCGAGAAAGTGCCCCACGAGGTCGCGGACGCAGCCGCGCATCAGCGTGATGTGCCCGGCGCCTGGCACGACGACATGGCGGCTGTTCGGCAGTGAAGACGCCACGTGTTCGCCCCACGACGGCGGCGTCACCGGGTCGTCCTGTCCGGACAGCAGCAGCACCGGCTTCGACGAGGTGATCGGCGCGTAGTAGCTGTCGTCCACCTGGCCACGCGGCCAGAAGTCGCACAGCACCATGCGGGTCTCGAACATCGCGCCACCAACGAAGCGGCCCGCGGTTTCCCGCGCGACATCGTCTGGCGAGATGTGCGGCATGTCCTCGGAGCAGACCACCGACAGGAACAGGCCTTCGCTCATCGCGCCCTTTGGCAGGTCGGCCGAGAAGGCGAGGGCGAACATGCCCTGATAGTTACCCGCGGCAGCGTCGGTGAGCAGTTGCGGCAGCAGCGCGGTGATCTCCGGCGAGTAGAGCGCCTGGAAGACGATGCTGCCGATGAGCCGCTGCGTCACCGTCAGCGAGGCCGGCTTGCCGGTGCGCGGGTGGGTGAACTGCACCTGCGGCCGCGCCTGCAGCTGCGTCCACAGCGCCTGGACCGTCGCGCGCAGGGCCGGATAGGTCTTCGCGCAGCCGGTCGTGTCGGTCTCGCAGTCGGCCAGCAGCAGGTCGAGCGCACGCTGCCCGTCGCGCGCCATGTAGAGCGGAATGCGCATGTCGGTCGGCGCCACGCCGTCGAGCACGACGCTGCGCACCGACGCCTCGTGCTGCTTCAGATAGACCAGGGCTGCCCGCGTGCCGTAGGAGCCACCCCAGAGGTTGATCTGGTCGTAGCCGAGGTGGCGCCGCACCTCGTCGATATCGTCCATCGCGATCGACGTGGTGTAGAGCGAGACGTCGGCCTTCAGCTGCGCAAGGCAGCGGCGGAAGCGCTCGACCGGCACGGTGTCCGCCGTGCTGAGGTCGTCTTCGTCTTCAGGCGCGCTCTCGCAGTCGAGCGGATTCGATTCGCCCGTGCCGCGCTGGTCGATGAGGACAATGTCGCGGTCGGTCTGGAAGTGGCGGAACATCGGGATCCGCTCCGAGGCCAGCGTGGCGGCGCCGCCGCCAGGGCCACCTTCGAAGACGAACAGCGGATCGGGCTTCGGGTCGCGCCGCAGGGCTGGGGCGACCACGATCTTCAGCTCGATCGTTCGGCCGGAGGCCGCCGAGCGTTGCTCGAACACGCGGTAGGTGCCGCAATAGGCATCGGGCGGCCCTTCCGCAATCTGGCAGGGATGCAGCCGATCAATCGGGCCCTTGCCGGCTCCCTGGCAGGCGACCGAGAGCACGAGGGCAATGAGCACGAACACGAAGCGCATGCGCGCTCATTATCGGATGGAACCGCCGGCGGCAGGAGTGGTGATTCAGCAACATGCGCCTGGCGCGCCGCTGACGCGGGAGCTGTTCGAGCAGCTGACGCAGGTGGCGCCGTAGAGGGACGGGTCAGGTCCGGCTGAAGCCGGACACTACGTACAGCCCGCACCTCGTAGTGTCCGGCTTCAGCCGGACCCTTCACGCATCCGCGACAGGTCGACGTAGCTGCTATCGAGCGCCTCGACCCGGTCGGCCCCGAGCAGCTTCAGCGTGCGTTCGACGTCGGCCCGCAGGATGTCGATGGCCCGTGTGACGCCAGGCTTTCCCGCCGCCGCCATCCCGTAGGCATAGGCGCGTCCGACGAGCACGGCTTTCGCACCGAGGCACAGCGCAGCGACGATGTCGCTGCCGCGGCGGATGCCGCCGTCCATCAATACCTCGATGCGGTCGCCGGCGGCGGCCACCACTTCGGGCAGCGCACGGAGGCCAGAGGCGACGCCGTCGAGCTGACGCCCACCGTGGTTCGACACAATCACCGCCTGCGCCCCGGCGTCGGCGGCGCGCCGTGCGTCATCGCCGACCAGCACGCCCTTCACGACGACCGGCCCCTGCCAGAGTTCGCGAATCCAGGCGAGGTCGGCCCAGGTGACCACCGACTGCGCCAGCGCCGGCCCAACGCTCTCGTAGCGCATCGGTCCCGTGTCGGGCATCACGACGTTCGGAAACTGCATCAGGCCGCCGTCGCCGAGAAACCCGGCGAGCCAACGCGGGTGCGTGAGGACCTGCCCCACGTGTGGCAGCATGGCGACCGGGTTGCCGCTCAGGAGTGCGGCCGTGCCGTTGCGCGGGTCGCGCAAGCGGTTGCCTGCCACCGGCGTATCCACCGTCACCACCAGCGCCGTAAAGCCGGCGGCTTTCGCGCGCGCGATCGCCTTCTCGGCCACGCTGCGTCCACCAACCAGGTAGACCTGATACCAGGCGGGGCCACGCGTGGCCGCCTTCACGTCTTCGAGGCGGCACCCGGAGAGCGTCGACAAGATGTAGCCCGTTCCTGCATCGCCAGCGGCCGCGGCCGCCCGTTCCTCGGCTCGCGGATAGAACATGCGACCGCTGCCGATCGGCGCCAGCAGGAACGGCAGCTCGAAGCGCTGGCCCAGCACCGTGGTGCGCAGTGACACCGCACGATTCGCCACCGCTCCACGCGGTCGAAACGTCACATCGTCGAACACACGACTGTTCTCGCGCAGCGTGCGCTCCGCGTCGGCGCCACCCTCGATGTAGTCGAACACGACGCGAGGCAGACGGCGTTGTGCGAGCACACGAAGGTCGGCGATGGTCAGAGCGCGGGAGATCACGGACATTGGGGGAAATTGGAAGTCAGCGTGGGACTGCGGTGAGTCCGGTGGCGGTGCCGCCGCCACCGGAGTAGCCGCTGGGCGTGGCGGCGCTCGAATCGCCCCCGCCCCCGGAGTTTCCGGCAGCGTCGCCACTTGAGCCGCCAGCGCCAGACGAGGTCTGTGGTCCGCCCTGATAGAGCGGTGTGGTGCGGACCGTCTCGCGCGGTTGTACGCGCGTGTAGCCCTGGCCGTTCACCGCCTGCCCATGCGACGCGTCGTCTGCCGCGCCGCCTCCGCCGCCGGCCGGCGCGTACGAAAAGCGACCCGGATAGTAGCCGTAGCCGTTCGCGCCCATGAAGTAGGGCACGCCGAACGAACCGAAGCCGTAACCGTAGACGTCGGCGAGATAGCCCCACTCTCCCGGGTAGAAGTCGTCGAGCCAGCCTGAACTCCACGAGCCGCCGCCGCTGCTACGGCTGCGGCGATGCACCTCGAACTTCTCGGGGTAGGCCAGCGCCACCATCAGGTCGATGACCTGCGGTGCGACGTGCGCGTCCGACAACTGCACCAGGCCGCGGCGATCGAGCGGCACCTGCACGCGCGACTCGGCGAGCCACGCCTCCACGGCAACGGACGCCACGGTGCGGCTCGCTTCGATGATGGCGTCGACCGTCGTGGCGGCAATGACGGGGCGCGTCGACGTCACGCCGCGCAGCGCCTCGGCCACCGCTGCAGGCGGAGCCGCCGTCGAGCGCCAGAAGCGCCGCGTGCGCACCTGCTCACGGCCGCCCTCCTCCGCCACCTGCACGTCGAGCCACTGGTCCGCGGAGACGAGCGCGGAGACCCCGGTGATCTTCACCACGGGTCGGTTCGCACAGGTGAGCGTCGAGGTGGAGAACAGCCGTGGCCCGGAGGCCGACCAGCGGGCGACGCGCTCGCCACTGCACGCCTGCTCCTGCAGCGCCTGTGTCGTGCCGTCCGCAACGAGCCGCTCCGACAGCGCCTCGCGCTCGCCGGCAAACGTCACCATGCGCACGCCGGTACCGTCTGGCACCAGGCACACGATCGAGTCTGACCCCTGGCCCGGACGCGTGCCTGGCGTCCAGCATCCGATCCACGCCGACCAGCGGGGATCGTCACTCGGGATCGCCGCCGACACGGCCGCGAGCGGCGCGACGCGCCCCAGCAACGCGAACAGCAACAGCGAGGTGATGCGCTTCATGGTGTCCTCAGAACGCGATGCCGAAACCGGTACTGGCGCGGAACCCCGCGAGATCGATGCCGTCGAAGCCGCTGAAGTCGGAGTCGAGTGCGCCGTGCAGCCAGGTGTAGCGGCCATCCACCGACACGTACAGTCGCTTCCACAACTGCAGTTCGGCACCGCCCTGGACGAACGAACCGAACGTCCAGCCGTCGGAGACGAAGGCGTCGGTGAAGATCGAGCGGTCGGCGAAGTCGACGAACTGTCCGCGCTGGCTGAAGTTATAGAAGCCGGCCGTTGCGCCGGCCCCGACGTAGGGTGTGACGCGCCGCGGGATGAAGGCCAGCCGGCTGATGCGCCGGCCGCTGCCGAGCGGCAGGTAGCGCAGACCCAGCGTGACGCCGGTCTGCTGCAGCCGCGTCGTCTGCGCGATCGGCTGCCCGTTCGAGGCCACGAACTGGCGATACTCGGTATTGGTCGATCGACTCGACCGCTCGACGCCGGTCACCAGGTCGACGCGCGGCCCCATGGCGACGGCGAGGTCGGCCACCACCCCGCGCGAGCGCAGGTCGGCCGGCTCGAACGTGAGCTGGTCACCAACAAAGGCAAACAGGTCGCCGCCCGCGCGCGGCATCAGCCACGACCCGCGCACACCGAGGCGAACCTTCGGTGCGCCAATCAGGAAGTCGGGCGTCCGCGCGATCGCGGCAGGCGTCCGCGGCGCGGCAGGTGCGGCAGGTGCGTCATCGCCGGCGCGCGCCGTGCCGAGGCACACGCTGGCACAGAGCACGGCGACCAGCACGAGGCAACGGCGAATCATCAAGCGCTCCTTCCCGCGCAAGCGTAGCCCACTTCCAACTTCCCCACCCTCCGCCTACTGGGCGAGGCACGGCGCCGTCTGGCCGTCGAACTCGAGGCGCCGACCGTTCCCCGCCAGGAACTGCTCACCTCGGAGGTGGCCGCCGCGTTCGCGCAGCCAGTCCTCGACCACCTCGCGCACGATCGGCGCATCTGCCGCGACGCGCAGCGATCCCGGCGGAATGACCGGCGCGAACAGCTGGCCTCCGAGCAACGAGTCCATCCCCACGACCACCAGCGACTCGCTCGATCCGATCGGTTCACCCGACGGGCGGAAGAGCTGCACCTGCAGACCTGCGTCGCCGCAGCTGACGCGGACGCGCGCCCCAGAGATGCCGAACGCCCCGCGCCGGCCACGCCGTAAGGCATTGGCAATCCCCTGCTCGAGCACCGAGGCCGGCAGGCTGACGCGCACGAGGCGATTGTCGAAGGGGAACGTGTCGTAGAGCTGGCCGAACGTCACCGCTCCGCCAGGCAGGTCGGCACGCAGGCCGCCAATGCTGTTGTTGTTCAGCGCGATGTCGGCGTCGCCCTCGTCGCGCAGCGCGTCCGCATACAGATTGCCGAGCGGCGACTCCGGGTCGCCGCTGCGCGCCAGCGTGGTGTCGAGCACCACACCGAGCGGCGTGGCCTGCAGATGCCGCACACGCGCCAGCGCCGGCGCCATGGCCCGCAGCACCGCCACGTCTTCCATCACTGGGCGCCCTTCGTACTCGGCCCGCGGCATCGGTCCGCTCTCGGGAATGGCACAGGCCTGCGTCAGTGGGTCCTGCCGTGCGCAGATGTCGCGCGGCGCAAACGGCGTCGCCGCCATCACCGCCCCACTCACGCGGTCCACCCTCAGGTCGATACGGCCGAAGGCCCGTCCACCCCAGTAGGACTGCACGATGGCGATGCCGTTCACCTCGTGTGCGAGTCCGGCGTGCGTGTGTCCGGCGACGATCGCGTGCACGAGTCCGGCGGGCAGCTCACGCGCCAGGTCGAAGATCTCGGCGTTCGGATCGCACGACGACAGGTTCGTCGGATCGTCGAACCGATCGCAGCCACCGCCCGCGTGCGCGCTGAGGATCACCAACTGGGCACCGGCGTCGCGCAACCGGCGCGCCTCGGCCGCCACCGTCGCGGCGAGCGGCGCCGTCGCAAGCCCGCGCACATTCAGCGGCAGCGTGGCGCGCAGGGCGCCGTAGGTCATGACGCCAACAATGCCCACTTTCAGGCCGGCGGCCTCGACGAGGGTGGAGGCGTGGACGTTCTTCCAGTTCACGCGCTGGCCGGTCTCCTCGTCGAGCAGATTCGCCGCGAGGAAGGGAAACCGCGCCTGCGCCGCGCGCGCCTTCAGGGCACCGCGCATGTCAGCATGCGAATCCTGCCGTGCGCCAGGCCGGTCGGCCGACCCGAAGTCGAACTCGTGATTCCCCACGGCCAGCGCCGCGTACCCAAGCGCGTTATACGCGTCGACTACCACCGCCCCCTCGCTCAGGTCCGACTCGACGCCGCCCTGGAACGTGTCGCCCGCATCGAGCAGCAGTACGGCGCCGCCGTCGGCCTTGCGCGCCGCGCGCAGGTTGTTGACGTAGCCGGCGAACACGCCGATGCCGCCGCGGCCGTTGCGCTCCATGAAGTAGCCGTGGAGGTCGCTCGTGCCGACGATGGAGAGAGTGAGTGTGGAGGAAGTGCCCGAGGTCCGGCTGAAGCCGGACGCTACGGATGTCACGGCGTGCGAGGCGCTGGTCCGGCTGAAGCCGGAGGCCGCCATGGCATACAGCGTCCGGCTCAAGCCGGACACGACGAGAGTCGGGACGAGGGCTGGGACGAGCGCCGAGGCAAGCAGCGTCAGGGCCACCGTGGCCATCAGCGTGCGAAGCGGCGTCAGGACAGTGAAGCGGCGCATGGGTGGTGAAGCGCCGGAATTATATAGTCGACCGCGCCCACGGTGCGGCGGTTTCACGCCTACGGCGCCAGCCGCTCCCTGATCCACACGCCGTGGGTGTCCTGGCGGTAGCGGAGGCGGTCGTGCAGGCGGCTCGGCCGTCCCTGCCAGAATTCCCACTCCGCCGGCAGCACGCGGTAGCCACCCCAGCTGCGCGGGCGCTCGAGCGCCGCGTCGCCGACACGCTCGGCCAGTTCGACCAGCGCCTGCTCGAGCACGTCACGGTCAGGGATGACGGCGCTCTGGTTCGACACGATGGCGCCGAGTTGGCTGCCGCGCGGCCGGCTCAGGAAGTATTCGTCCGACTCGGCGTCGGTCGTCCACTCCACGCTCCCCTTCACGCGGATCTGCCGCTCGAGGCTGTCCCAGAAGAAGGTGACCGAGGCGTGCGGATGCGCGGCCAACTCCCGCCCCTTGCGGCTGGTGCGATGCGTGTAGAAGACGAGGCCCCGATCGTCCAGCCCCTTCAGCAGCACGATGCGGGCGTCGGGATGCCCGTGCTCGTCGATCGTGCTCAGCGTCATCGCGTTGGGCTGCATGATGCCGGCTGCGTGCGCGTCGCCGAGCCACGCGCGGAATTGCTCGAACGGATCGGGATGCGCGTCCGCTTCCGTGAACGCGCCGGTCGCGTGTTCGCGCCGGAGTCCGGCCAGCCACTGGGTCATGATGGATCTATTGTGACCCACCGACCGGGTGCAGCAGCAGTTTCTGCACCCGCCAGTTCGAGGTTTCGGCCACGTAGAGCTCGTTCTCCGATGGGCAGGCGAGCGCGTGCGCCCCTGAGAACTGCTTCAGGTTACGCCCCGACGTGCCGATGACACCGAGCACCGTCCCATCGAGCGCCACCTTGAAGATGCGCCCTGGCCACGTGCTCTCGCCGAGAAAGATCACCTGGTTCGGTCCTGGCGTGATGCACAACGAGTTCGGCGCGCCCACGCCTTGCATGTCGCCGGTCTTCGGCGTCGGCCCGTTCACCGCGCGCGTCGTCCAGTCTGGAGGCACCGTGATCTTCCACTCGCGCAGATACGTGCCAGTGGTATCGAACACCTGCACGCGCTGATTGGTCCGATCGCCGACGTAGACGTTGTCGTCCTTGTCGATGACGATGGCGTGCGGCAAGTGGAACTGGCCAGGGCCGGTGCCCGGCTCGCCCCACGACTTCACCCAGTCGCCGTTCTTGTCGTACTTGGCGACGCGCGCGTTCACGTAGCCGTCGGTGATGTAGCTGTTGCCCTGCGAATCCCAGGCGATGTCGGTTGGCTGCCGGAAGCGGCCGTCGACGGGCGCGGCTGGCGGCGTGGTGTGCTCCCACGGCTCGGCGCCATCAGCCGACTCCTGGCGGCGTCCGAACACCCACACGACGCGCCCCGCCGGGGTCATGCGAATCACCATGTCCGAGCCCTTGTCGATGGCCCAGATCTGGTCGTTGCGGTCGATACGCACCGAGTGCGCGAACGCCCACCCGTAGAGTTCCTTGCCGATCTCGCGGATGAACGCGCCGTTCGTGCTGAAGAGCAGCAACTGCGCAGCGGTAGCACCGAATGCCGGACCGGAGGCGCTGCCCGATCGCGAGAAGACGTAGACCTGCCGCTTCGAGTCGACCGCGACACCGGACACCTCACCGAAGTTCATACCCGGCGGCAGCTTCAGGAAGTCGGGCACCGAGTCGAACGGAATCTCGGGCACCCGCGCCTGCGTGCCCTGCGCGCCAACTCCGCCCGTCGTCAGGACGGCCAGCAGTGCGGTGAGTGCGATCAGTCGTGCGATCATCGGCATCGTCTCCCGAACGAGTGGGTTACCTGAGAATCTGGCGGATCGGGTCGGGCTGCAGCCGCGACACCAGGCCGTGCCACGGCGGAATGACGATCGTGACGTTGCCCGCGGCGCGGGTCTGGCACGCCAGCCGGATGAACGGCCGATCGTCGGTCACCTGAATGTAGCCGAACTCATGGAGACGCCGCGTCTCGTATGCATCGATGGCGCTCACCGTGTCGCGACCGCCCAGCACCCCGACCCAGCAGGTGCTGCAGGTGGCGGAACGGCACTGAGCGGGGATCGGGCCTTCCTGGAACCGGCGCGGTCCGTGCGTGTAGTCGCGCGTGTCGTTCGCCGAGGCGGTCGTCAGGTGCTGGCCAGCGAGCAGCGGGAACGCCGCGTCGGCGCGTCGCTCGTCGAATATCACGCGGTAGTGCCGGGTCGTGCGCAGGAACCCGAGCAGCCCCTGCCGGTCATCGCGCGCACGGCGCGCCACCACGGCCTCCGGCGAGCGGCCGGCGGGCGCCGGCGTCGTGCCGCTCGCGCCAGTCGAGGCGTGAAAGGCGTCGGCCCCCACCTGGCGACGCGTCATCAGTCCGATGAAGGCGATGCCGGTCACCAGGCCGATCTCGACGCGCGCCTCACCCGCGACATCAGCCGCAACGCCGCGCACGAGGTCGATCAACGGGCTCGCGTGACCTCTGTCGTGTCCGGCTTCAGCCGGACCGAGCGGCATCACGTCGTAGCGTCCGGCTTCAGCCGGACCGAGCGGCATCACGTCGTAGTGTCCGGCTTCAGCCGGACCGAGCCGCGCGAGCACCGCTGCTTTCACCTGCGACCAGTAGCGATGACCGTAGAGAAACCCGTGGCTCGCGTCGATCTGTCCGGCGGCAAGAGAGGGGTTGCCGTCGATGCGCAGGCGGCGGGTCAGCGCCGCCGCGTCGCTGGCTGCCGCGTAGGCGTCGGCGAGGGCCAGCGGATAGAAGGCATGCCAGATGCGCGTGGCGTCGCGATCCACCAGATGCATCTCCGGGAGGAGTGCATCGAGCGTGGACGACCAGTCGGGAGCCGTCATACCATCTGATATTCGGGTGTGCTCATCACGATGTGCACCACCATCCGCAGCGCATCTTCCATGTAGCTGCCCGCACGCGCCACGTCCTCGGTGCCGAGCTCGGCACTCAGGAACGCCACGAGCCGGTCGCGCGTGGCGGGTGCCGCTGGCACACGCAGCAGGCGGCCAAGCAGGTGATCGACCGCGTCGCCGGTGGTCTTCGCGCCGCTTTTCAGCACCTGGGCGGTGAGGTCGAACTGCGCGGCACGACGCGGCGTCGGAATCAGCTTCCGCGCGGCCTGCACCCAGCCGATGTAGCCGGAGATGCGCGTGTTGAACTGCTCGTCGCGCTCGAGCGCCACGCGGTCGAACGTCGACATCGCGGCAGGGTCGCTTACCGCGGTCGCCGCGCCGACGTCGTAACCGTCGCGCAGCCGCGCGCCGAGGACGTCGTCGGTGCCGGCGGTGAAGTTCCAGTCGCGGAAGCCGGTCATGTCCGGCATCAGCACGTCGCGCGCCACGTTGCCGCGTTCGATGAGCAGCCCCGGCGTGATCCACGCCTTGCCGCCGGCCCAGCCTGCCACCGATGGTGGGTTCAGCAGGTGCTGCCCCATCGCGATGGTCGACTGGTTGAAGTCGGGCACGCCGGGCAGCGTGTCCACGCCGAGGGGCTTCATCATCGCCACCAGGTGCTCGACCGGCCCCTTGATGTGCGCGCCGTAGCTGGCCTGGCTGTAGAAGTCCTTCGACGAGAAGATCGCGGTCAGCAGCGGCTTCATGTCGTAGTGGTTGTCGCGCAAAACGGCGCCGAGCTTTTGCCGCAGTGCCTGCGGCAGGTCGTCGCGCACGAGGAAGCGATAGATCTTCCCCGCCAGGTATTCGGCGGTGACCGGCTGCTCGAAGATGATCTGCAGCGCCGCGGTGCCGTCGAAGTTCCCCGTCTTCCCCAGGAACGTCTTCGGCCCGTCGTCGTGCTTCTCGGGATTCACCTTGTAGGTGAGGTTGTCGAAGTACCAGCCCGTGAAGGCGCGCGCGCACTCGCGGACGTCCTTCTCGGTGTAGTTGCCGACGCCCATCGTGAAGAGTTCCATCACTTCACGGGCGAAGTTCTCGTTCGCCGCGCCCTTGACGTTGTACTGCGCGTCGAGGAAGTAGAGCATCGCCGGGTTCTGGGCCACCGCGAGTGTCAGGTCGCGCACGTTGCCGGTCGCGCCGGCTTCGAACAGCGCGATCTGCTGCTGCATCTTGCGGTAGTCGCGCACCTTGTTCTCGTGCGTGGCGAAGTGGCCGTGCCAGAACAGCGCCATCTTCGCCTCGACCGGATGCGTCGTCTGCAGCATGCGGTTCGCCCACCAGTAGCCGAGGCGACGCGTCTCGAGCATCGTCGCGCGCAGCCAGTAGAAGAAGCGGTCGGACACCGGCTGCAGGGGGCGCTTGCCGGCAGGCTTGGGCTCGAGGCCCATCGAGCGTCCGCTCTTCAGCGCGCGGTCGGTGGCTTCGGGCCGGCTCTCCGGAAACCCATTGAGCGTCTCGTCCCACAACCCCGACTCGACGAACGGCTGCATCTTCGGGTTCGGGATCGACTCGTAGTGCACGAGGAAGCGGACCGCACCCTCGAGGCCGCGTGCGGCGAGCGCGTCGATCTCTTCGGGTGTGCCACCGAAGCCGGCGTGCGCCAGCAGGTGTGCGGCGCGATCGGCGTTCCACTCGGACAACGGGATGGGTGAAAGGTCGTCCTTCCACGACGACGGTCCGGGAGCCCACTGCGTTCGTGTTGCCATGTGGTCCTCCTAGCTTCGGAACAGGCCCATCGACTCGAAGCGGCGCCCCAGCACCTTCGCCGAGTCGGCGCCCATCCAGTCGATCAGCGTGGCGAAGACACGCCTGAAGTCAGTCGTGTTCTCCAGGTTGCCGTCGAGCACCAGGTTCGACAGGCTCGGCGGCGTGCCGTAGAGGCCGCCCTTCACCGCATTGCCGACGACGAAGTTCACCTGCGCCGTGCCGTGATCGGTGCCGAGGCTGGTGTTCTCCGGCACACGCCGGCCGAACTCGCTGTGGACGTAGAGCACCACGTCGTCGGCGCGCCCGATGCGCTGCATCTCGCGGAAGAATCCGGCGATGGCGTCCGAGCAGTACTGCAGTTGCCGGTCGTGCGGCGCCGCCTGGTTCACGTGCGTGTCGAAGAGGCTGTTGCGCAGCGGCACGTAGTACAGCGACGTGGGGAAGTCGGCTTCGATGAGCGCCACGACCTTGTCGAGGTCCAGCAGCCGGAGATCCGGATTGTCTTTCCCCTGGTAGTGGCTCCAGGCGGTGCGCACCACTTCGGAGGCCTGCGCCGCACTGCGGGTTACGTCGAGGACGTACTTGTGCGAATCGCCCACTGCCACCGTCTGTGCGGCCAGCGCGTCGAGCAGCGCGTGCTCCTGTGCGAAGGCCGCGCGCTGGAATTTGGCCGGGTCGAGGAACACCAGCGGCACATGCTTCTCGGCCTTCACCGCCAGGCTCTGGCTGTCGGCAACGTTGACGATCATGTTGGTGCGGGCGCCCGACGGATCGAGCGCCGCCGCGGTCCGGCCGATCCAGCCGAACTCGTTGCCGCTGTTCGGCGCCGCCGTGTGCCAGAACGACATCGACGAGAAGTGCGAGAACGACGGCTGGTCGTAGCCAACGCCCTGGACGATCGCCACCTTGCCGGCGTCGTACAGCTGCTTCATGCCGGCCATCGACTTGTGCCAGCCGACGTGCGCGTCGATCGTGAGGACGTCCTTCTCGCGGATGCCGATGGTGGGGCGGTGCTTGTAGTAGAGCGCGTCGCCGTAGGGGACGATGGTGTTCAGGCCGTCGTTGCCGCCGAACCACTCGAAGACCACGAGGACCTTGCCGGACAGTGTCTGCGCCGACACTTCGCTGGCCTGACTGAACACCTGCGGCACCGGGCCGAGACCGCCGAAGAGGCCGAAACCGAGCCCGCCAGCGCCGAGCCGGAACAGGTCTCGACGCGATACGCCGCTGCCGAAGAGCTTGCGCTTACCACTCATGGGATTGGTCCTCGCTCATCGTCGTCGCCGGGTGGTCGAACCACTGAGAGCCACGCGGCCGTGGGACGCCGCCGCGCCGTTGGCGGCGATTATAGGCGGAACGACCGGTCGTGCCGCTCCCAGGCGTAGCCAGGTTCTGTGGTCAGGCGCCGGTCGTCCACCGGCTGGCCAACGGTGAAGTGATACAGGCTCTGGAACGCGTGGCTCGTGAAGCCGAGCAGTTCGTGCACGTCATCGTCGAAAAAGCAGCCGATGCCCGTGGCACGGGCGCCAGCCGCCTCGGCCTCCAGATACAGCGCCTGTCCCACCATGCCCGTTTCCCAGAACAGTTGCCGGTAGAACGATGGTCCGTACGTCTGCAGGCTCTCATCGAAGTCGGCGAGCATCCCGAGGCTGAAGTAGCTGTCGGCCGCAATGTCCTGGTTGCAGCTCACGCGAGCCGCCATCGCCCGCGCGTCCTGGTGCGACAGCCGCCACAGGGGCAATAGCTCGTCCGCCTGCTCCCACACGAGTTCCTGGCGACAGGCAGCACGCAGTTGATCGAGCACCCGCGGATCGCGCACCAGCACGTAGACGCCAGGCGCTACGTCGTCGACGCGGTGGACGAACAGCACGAGGTGGACGCGCGGCGTCCACCAGGCGCTGTCCCACGGAGGCGCCGCAGCCGGCAGCACGCGGGCGAGCATGCCGAGGAACGTCGCACGATCGAGGGTCGCGCGGCCATCGAACGCGACGGCACTGCGACGTTGCAGCACGAGGGCGCGCGCATCAACCGCGGGGCCGCGCGCGGCATCAGGAAGACTCGGTAGCGCAGGCGGTGTGGCGAGGAGAGCGGTCCGCGCCGGTTGCTCCGTGGCCGTCGCCACCTCGTCGATGAACGACCAGGTCACGTGGTCCTCGCTCAACTGGCTCGCCTGACCCGACCACCGGCCCCCGGCCACCGCGAGCACGAGCGCCTGCACCATCTCCTCCGACATCTGGAGTGAGTCGCGGACACTGAGCGCGATCACACAGCCGGGTTCCTCGCGTTCGGCGTCGATGAAGTCCTGATCGCGATCGAGACCGGCCAGCGCGGCGGTCGCACTATGGGAGAAGGCTGGCAGCATGGTGGCGCGCCAGCCGACCAGCGCCGCGGCGAACGACACGGCGGCCACGGCATGTCCGAGGTCGTGCTGGCAGTAGCGAAACGCGCGCTCGCCGTACTTCCACGCCTCGCGCCAGTGAATGGAGGTGAGCACCACAAACAGCACGTCCTGCTGTTCGCCCACAGCGTCGCGCCAGGCCTTGTCATTGAAGGCGCAGCGCTGCTCGAGCAGGTGCCGGTCCGGTGCGTAGTGGTACACGCCTGGAGTGTCGGCGACCGACGGCAGCGGACCGCAGACGACGTAGGCTTCGGTCGGGTGCAGGTTGCCACTGGACGGGTTCACCCGAAGCGGCCAGCGCGCCGGGTCGGCCTGCTTCCAGGCCGAGAGGCCAAGGGAGTGCCGGAGCACATCACCGACGAGCGCGGCACAGAGCGGTGCGGCCGTGGCCAGTCGCGGGCCGAGTTCGGCGAACGTCACCGCCGTCGGGGCGTAGTCGTCGGCAACAGCATCAGGCGACGGGTAGAGCGGGACGGTTGGCGTCTCAGCGAATGCGCGGAACGGCCTGGGTTGTGAGGCCCAGTCCAGGTATCCGAGCGAGCGTGCGAAGCGGTGGACGTGATGCTTGGTGCCGTCGTGGTAGCGATACACCGAGTCGAGGGCGTCGTCGCTCATCGAGACGCGGCGCTCACTTGGCGCGCATTCTGTTGTTCTTGGCGTTGTGCTCAAGCTCGCAGAGGCCCAGTTCTTCCATCAACGGCGGGATATAGACCCCAAAGCGCCCACGCAGGCCCTTCTTCAGTCCATACCAGCCACCGACAGGGTTGGCCTCTGAGCGGCCCCAATTTTCAACAGTGCCGTCTTTGGCCGGCTTCTGTTCATCCGCCCCGCCGAGGTCGACCCAGTCGCCCGCCCTCTTCAGCATTGAATGCAGGTCATCGATGCATCTGGCGTCGGAGTAAAGGACAGTGCTTCCCACAGTGCAGACAAGTATCGTCCTTCCGTCCTTCTCATCCGTGTGAATCGTGTAGTCGGACGCCCCTTAGGAATCTTCACCTTCCACGGGTCGTTCTTCGGTCGAGCGAACGCGCTTCCTATGGCGTTCCTTTCGGCGGAGAAGGCGCGATAGCTCCAGCGCGCCTTCGACCTCCGCCTAAGTAGAGGAGTGCACTCGTCATGTCACTGTCCAGCGGTCCAACGTCGCGCATCACCAGCGGTGCGCCCGATTTAGCCTCGCCGCGCGGTCTGGCACATGCGGAGTTAGACCCCCGCGGGTCGTGCGTATCCGGTCACCCTCACGCCGACTTGATGATGCGGTCGCTGTTGAGTATTGGCGCGACGGCTGGGGAGATCGCAAGACTGATCAAGAAGGCTGACGCTGCATGGCGGCGGCGCTCAGCGACGGGTCACCTGCCCTGAGCTGGCCTGCGCAGCGACAATTAGATCTGCCGGGCAAGAGTAGTTGACGCCGCGCACATGGGTACTGACGTTCACGGATACAGATTGATGCGTGCCGATCATCGCTCGGTCATCCCTGTGTTGACACAGAATACTCAGGGTATGCAGGACATGCAGGTTGTCATTGTCGGAGGTGGCCTGGCAGGGTTGTATGCAGCGCTGCAACTGGAGCGAGTCGGCATCGCTTATGTGCTGCTGGAGGCGCAGCCTCGCCTTGGCGGTCGGATTCTCTCCTTGCCGATATCGGACAAGGGGACGGGCTCTGGCGTGAACGAGGTGGGTGTGGATCTGGGGCCGACCTGGTTCTGGCCGCACCAGCAGCGCATGATCCGACTGTGCCGCGACATGGGTGTGCAAGTGATTGAGCAACACGTGGCCGGCGATGTGTTGCACCAGCACAGCTCTGCGCAAGTCACGCGGCACAGGGCAGGGGCGCCAGGGATGCTGTCGTATCGGTTGGCTGGCGGGATGCAGACGCTGGTAACTGCCATTGCCGCGCGACTCGATCCGCAGCGACTGCGTCTCGCCCATGCGGTGACACGCTTGGATCGCCTTGGCGATGGCTGGCTGGTCACCGCATCGGACGCCGGAGAATCCAACGCAGGTGAACCACGCCATTTGTCCGCGCAACGGGTGCTGCTGGCGGCGCCGCCGCGCACACTGCTGCAGCATCTGGGTCTGTCGGCGTCGTTGCGGGCGTTGCTGCCTGCGTCGCTGTTGACCGCACTGGCCGCCACCCCGACCTGGATGGCGGCGCAGGCGAAGTTTGTCGCCGTCTACGAGGCGCCGTTCTGGCGTCATGCCGACCTGTCCGGACAGGCTCACAGCCGCGTCGGGCCGATGGTGGAGGTCCACGATGCATCGGCATCACACGAGTCCGGCTTTGCGTTGTTCGGCTTCATCGGCGTGCAGGCACACGTGCGCAGCGGGCTGAGCGCTGATGCGATGACGCGGGCGTGCATCGCTCAACTGACGGCAGTATTTGGCGTCGACGCGCAGCGTCCTGTCGCGACGTATCTGAAAGACTGGGCGCAGGACGAATGGACGGCCAGCGCTCAGGACCTCACGCAGTCACCGCAGCATCCGGCCCTCGATCTGTCGCCATGGCTGCCTGAACTGCAACGCCTCAATCTCCATTTCGTCGGCAGTGAATGTGCGGTTGAGGAGGGCGGCTATCTCGAGGGCGCACTGCGCGCCGTCGACGCATGCGCGTTGTCACCGGTGCTCGCCGCCGAAGCGTGATTGCATCGAGTCGATTGAATTGGCCGTCGATAGCCGTACTTGGGACGTAATGGTCCCGATCAGACGCTGGACCGGAGCACATGGCACCGCAAGACAGCGAGCGGGGGAAGCAGTTGGGCCAGGTCGCCGAGCGCGACGTGGCGCTGACCGGTCAGGACCGACAGGATGGCTAGAGGAGGATGAAGCCCGCCCCGTCTACTTGCGCCTCACAACGGAGTGTGGATACCGCCGCTCTGCGCCGCAAGCCATTCCTCCCAGCGCCAGAATGCCACGCTTGCCGTGTGGAAAAGAATACGAAGACCCAGGGACTTGAGAGATTCAGAGTTGTAGGTGGAACACCTTCTGAGCGGCGAACTGGCCTACTTTCCGAGCGGCGCAACCACCCTGAGCCCTCGCCGGAACCGGGGCCAATAGGGCGAGTATTGTCTTGAGCGCGTCACGTCGGCGCATCAGCCTCTTGCCCTCCACGCACACACCCGGATCGCCGTCTAACGTGCCGCTTCAGTTGCGGCGGCCATCGCAGCCCTCTGCCGCCGTCAACTGCAAGCCGGTGTTATGCCGCCCCTCGTTTACGCTCGGTGTGCAGTGCTTCGATGACGGCTTTGGGGTTTCTCGCGGCGACGCGGAGCAGCGCCAACGCTGGACCGTCGGGCGTCCTGCGCCCTTGTTCCCAATTGCGAAGCGTGGCCACGCTCACGCCAATCATGAGCGCGAACTCCGCCTGCGAGGTGCCGAGCTCCGCGCGGATGGCTTGCACATCGGTCGGGGCGAACGTGGCGACGCGGGATGGGCGCGCCGTGCCACGTCGAATCTTACCCACCTGGCGCACGCTGGTGAGCAACTCTTGGAATGCTGCGTCCTTCATGTGAATTCCTCTCGAACCAGTCGACCCAGTTCGCGGGTCTGCGCCGCCGTCAGATCGCCCTGTTCGGACTTGGTGTAGGCGTAAACCATGTAGAAGACCCGCTCGGACGGAGCCCAGTAGTAGATGACCCGCAGGCCGCCCCGCTTACCCGAGCCCGGTGTGCCCCAGCGGACTTTCCGCAGCCCGCCTGAACCGGCGATGACCGGCCCCTGTTCGGGACGGAGCATCAGCGCGATCTGAAGATGCCTGTAGTGTTCGTCGTCGAGGTGCCGGCGGATGGCCGACGTGAACACCGGCGTCTCGACGAATCGCATGCTAGGGCAGCACTATACGCCAATGGCGCATACGCCTGCAATTCGTGTGGTCTTGGATTTCTGCCGGCGTAACGTTATATGGCTGGAATGCGCCAATTGCTGGACTGTGAGCGCACAGTCCTCCGCCGGAGCACTTCACCGTCATCCTTGTTCGCGCCATTGTCGGCGTCGCGCATGGTGCGGTCAAGCACCGTGTGCACAGTACTTTGCATCGAGTCGTAGCCCCATGGCCCGATGGATTGGCGCCGGCCACCTAATTCGGGTTTACCGAGGTTAGGTGGAGGGTGCCAATTGCTCGAAGAGCGACGCGATCGCAGCAACCGCGGTTTCCGCGCCTGGCATGGCGTGCGCCCGTGCCGGCTCCCCCTCCACACCGGCCGCGGCCACAGCTCCCGTAGACGCAGGCAGTTGCGGGTACGCACGTGTCACGGCGTGCGCGTTGCGCATCAGCGCGGCGGAGGCCCCCGTGCGCGAACTCGAATCGTCACTCCAACAGTTCGGCGAGTTCCTGCTCAAGGCTCGCCTCGTCAACGAAACCGCCGCTCCCTACTGCGTGCGGTTCGTCCGCCAGTTCCTGACGCGCCCGGCGAACGACGGGCCACTCGCCGACCGCGTCCAGCAGTTCTGCGAGACTCTGGAACGTTCCGGCGCGCACGACTGGCAGGTCCACCAGGCCGAACAGGCCCTGCGCATCTACTTCGTGAACTTCCTCAACCGCACCGACCGGCGCACCGGCAGTGCGCAGGCCAGCATCGATGCCGAGGGGCGCGTCGATCCGCTGCCAGCCCTCGAGGCGCTCCGGGCTCGCATCCGCACACGCCACTACTCCTATCGCACCGAGTGCAGCTACGTCGATTGGGTGCGCCGCGCTGTTTCTCTGTCGCGAGGTGCTCGGCCTCAGCGTTGAGGGACTGAGCGAGGGTGTCCAAGCCAAGCGTGGCCGGCACCTCCCGGTCGTGCTCAGCGTCCCGGACACGGCGGCGCTGCTCGATGCCTTGCGTGGCACCGCGCGCCTGATGGTCTGCCTGATCTACGGCGGGGGCCTGCGCGTCTCGGAATGCTGCGAACTCCGCGTGAAGGATCTCGACTTCGAACAGGGGCTCGTCTTCGTGCGATCCGGCAAAGGCGACAAGGACCAATCGACGCTCCTCGCCGAAGCCGGACGCGACGAACTGCGCGCCCACCTTGCGACAACGAGCGCACTGGATCGCCAGGATCGGACAAGCGGCGTCGCAGGCGTCTGGATGCCGCATGCGCTCGACCGCAAATACCCAAACGCCGGGCGCGAACCGGGCTGGTTCTGGGTCTTTCCGAGCGAGACGTTGTCGACCGATCCGAGAGCCGGCGCCGTGCGCCGCCATCATGTGAGTGACTCGCTCGTCCAGAAAGCCGTGAAAGCCGCGGCCGCCACCGCGCGCATCCACAAGCCGGTGTCGGTCCACACGTTGCGCCACTCATTCGCCACGCACCTCTTGCTCAGTGGCGTCGACATCCGGCAGATCCAGGAATACCTCGGCCACGCCAACGTCGAAACCACGATGATCTACACGCACGTCCTCATAGAGCTGCGGAGTCCGGCGCGGAGTCCGCTCGATGCACTGCTGGCGAGCCGGCAGACCTGAGCCCGCCGTCGATCAGCGAGGCGCAGGGGTGCCGACCGCCTTCTCCGTCGCACGGTAGCCGCTCAGCATGTTCGGCAGCGAGCGGTTGCCCTCGTGACAGGCGTACTCGTAGATCGGCGCCGTCGATCGCGACAGCGTGAGCTCGCCCTTCCACGGCCGCGTGAAGGCGGTCGGGTTGTCGACATCGAACTGATAGAGCATCGTGTCGGCATCGAGCAGACTGAAGCGCTCGATCAAATGCAGATTGCGGTCCCACCCGAAGTTGCCGCCCGCATCGCCGTAATACCCGCCGCCGTCATTGAAGTTCGTGGTGTCGACGACGAGCGTCTGCCCCTCCCATCGGCCGATCGAATCGCCCATCCACTTCCGCACCGTGGCCGGCGCGTGCGGCCTGCCGTCCATCGAGATGATCCGCGCGTCGTGAATCATCTCGATGTGGATGACGATCGCGCCCGCACTCTCGAGAAACTGGTAGTTGCTGTTGTAGCTGTAGGGCAGCATCGGCGGCCCGGCGGTGAGCATCGCCAGACACTGGTCCTGCAGCCCCGCATCCTGCGCACTCGCCAGGCCGCGCTGCGCCTCAGTCCGCTGTCGCTTCACCGCGGCAGCGGCAGGCGTCAGCGGCGGAATGCGGCCATCTGGCGGGTCATACACGATCGCGGTGCGGCGCGTCTTGACCACGTCGGTGCCGAACTCGCGAAAGAACGTGTTGTAGGTACCGGTGCCGCGTTGCGCCGCCGCCGAACCGGCTGGCGGCTCCTCGTTGGCGGCCGCCGCCTGCCGCTCGAACGCCGCGGCTTCGGCGGCGGTGAAGAACGGCTTGTCGCGCAGCGCCGCCGGACGCTCGATCGGCGTGGCCGTGCCGGAGTTCCAGATGCCGTCGAAGCTTGGGTGAGCGCCGCGCGCCGCGGGGCGCCCCTGTGCGGAGGCGCGGACCATGGCGGCGGTCGAGAGGACGAGCAGGCACAGGAACAGTCGCCGCGTCACTGGCGTGCCCTCCGCGGCTCGACAATATTGAAGGCGGGGTCGAAGTCGTCGAAGTACGACATCAGCTCGGTCAGCCGTGCTGCGTTGCCAACGACGGTAAGGACACCCTGCTGTTGCGCGTCGGCGAACGTGCGCTGTCGCAGCACGACGGCGTTGAACACGGCGCGCGTCGTGGTGACTGACGCGTCGGCTCGCGCGGAGGCCTTGCCGGGCACGTAGGTGAGCGCGGCGTGGTCGAGCGTCGACACCAGCGACTCCTTCGTGTCGGTGAACGTCCAGTTCAGCACCATCGTCGCGTGCTCGGCCCGCGGTCCGTTGAGCGTCGTGCCGAGATAGTCGAACACCAGCGGCACGGGCATGGCGTCGATGAACTCGGCGTCGAGCGCCTGCCGCGGACGCGCCTGGGGGACGCCGCTGCGCAGCTCGCGCGCTCCAAGCAGGTAGGCGTTGCGCCACGTCGCCGACTCGGCGAGATAGCCAAGCTGCTCGAACGCGTCAGCCGCCAGGGCCCGCGCCTCGGTGTTCGACGGCTCGGCGTAGACCACCTGGTCCATCACCTGCGCCACCCATCGGTAGTTGCCCTGACGGAAGTCGTCGCGCGCCTTTGCGATGATCGCCTGCGACCCGCCCATGTACTCGACATACTTCTTCGCCGCAGGTTCGGGCGGCAGCGCGTTGAGCACCGCCGGATTGCCGTCGTACCAGCCGAGGTACTTCTGGTACACCGCCTTCGCGTCGTGCGACAGCGTGCCGTAGTAGCCGCGCGCCGCCCAGACGTCCTCGAGCCCCGCCGGCAACCGCAGCGTCTCGGCGATCTCAGTGGGCGCCATGCCCTGGTTCATCATCCGCACGGTCTGGTCGTGCACGTACTTGTAGAGGTCGCGCTGCTGTTCGAGGTGCCGCACGGCATTGTCGTGCCCCCACACCGGCCAGTGATGCTGCGCGATGACGATGTCGGTGCCGGCGCCAAAGCGGTCGAGCGCATCGCCGAGATACTTCGACCAGCCCTTCGCGTCGCGCACTTCGGTGCCGCGCAGCGGCAGCAGGTTGTGCAGGGTGTGCGTGGCGTTCTCGGCGGTGTCGAGCACCTTCAACTGCGGGAAGTAGAGGTGCATCTCAGCCGGCGCCTCGGAGGCGGGCGCGAGGTGGAAGGTGATGGCGACGCCGTCGATGGTGCGCGGCTCGACCGGCAGCGTGATGGAGTCGGTCGGCGCGATGATCGACCGTCCGGGGAACCCGCGCGAGTCGATCTTGCCGAGGCCCGCATCCACGTTGCCCTGCGGCCCGCGCGGCAGCGGCGCACCGAACTGGAACTGCGCGCGGCGTCCCATGGCGTTGCCGGCAATGACCGATTCGGATACTGCAGCCTCGAGGAAGCCGGCGGGCGCGTAGACCTTCGTGCGCCCGGCCCGGACGTCGGCCTCGGTGGCGACGCCCTTCGCGCCTCCGTAGTGATCGCTATGACTGTGCGTGTAGATCACGGCCACGACCGGCCGCTTCGGACGATGCGCGAAGTAGAGGTCGAGCCCTTCCTTCGCCGAGGCCACGGTCGACAGCGGGTCGATGACGATGACGCCGGTGCGCCCTTCGACGATCGTCATGTTCGCGAGCGAGAAGCCGCGCACCTGGTACAGGCCGTCCACCACCTTGAACAGACCGTGGACGGCGTTCAACTGCGCCATGCGCCAGAGGCTCGGGTTCACCGTGTCTGGCGCGTCGCCCTCCAGAAACTGATATTGCTGCGGATTGACGGCGTTCGGCACCGTCGCCACGAACCCGCGCCGCGCATCGTCGAAATCCTGGCGATCGGCGAACGGCAACTCGCTCCGCACGGCGCGGTTGCTGGCGCTCACCAACGGCTCTGCCGCCCGCGGTGCGGCTGGAGGCTGCGCGAACGCGGCCGACGAGACGAGCAGGCCAAGAGCCAGGATTGTGATCGCGACAGGATGCTTCACGAAACCTCCACCAGATGGCCGCGCGCTATGGCGGCGCGGTCGGCAGCGACACACAGGGGAACACGTCCGAACGTTGTCTCAGGGATAGCGCTGGAAGTACGGGACGGTGAGCTTCGACAGGGCACCGAGCGCGAAGCAAAGTGCGGCGGCCGCGGCGAACAGCGGGAAGCGCGGGCGCTGCGAGCCGTACTCGGTGAGCTGGATGGAGCCGGCCGCCACCTTGTCGATCTCGTTGATGGCCGCGAGCAGCGTGCGCTCGTCGCTCGCGGCGAAGAACTTGCCGCCGGTCTTCTGCACCGCGTCGCGCCACAGCTTGTCGGGCACGGCCGGGTCACCTTCGGCCTTGTTGTAGTTGGTGCGCACCAGATAGACCGGCACGCCGGCGTCGATGGCGCCGCTGATGATGTCGTCGAGCGACCGCCCGTCGATCATCGCATTCGTATCCTCGCCGTCGGAGAAGATCAGCAGCAGGTTGCCTGAGGCGTCGAGATACTTGAACGCCTTGAAGAGCGCCACTGCTTCCTCGATCCCCCTGGCAATCAGCGTCCGCTGATCCGGAAAGGTGGCGAACTCGTGCGGTTCGCCGATGAGCGACAGGCTCACCAGGATGTTGTCGTAATCGTTGGTGAAGGGGGTGACGACGTAGGCGTCGGCGCCGAACTCGACGAGGGCCAGCAGGTCGCGGTAGGGTCCGCTCATCCGCATCTGCACGAAGCGCTCAGCGGCAGCCACCGTCGTGACGAACGCGTTCGACTCGCCGTCGGCCCGCTGCGGCAGCACGCTGGTCTTGAACGGGCTGCTCATGCTGTTCGATGCGTCGATCATCAGGCAGATGCGCCGGCCTGGATAGGTGGCCTCGCGGCGCACCAGCGCCGTGAACGGATCGGCGAGCGCCACGGCGAGCAGCGGCAACCCGGCGAGCGCAAGCAGGAGCGGCAGGTGGGTGAGGTGAGCCGAGAGGGCGCGCGGAATGGAGCCGATCACCGCCGGCACCGCCACGCTGTAGCGGCCGCCGCGGCGCGGCAGTACGAGCCGCACGATCAGGACGAGCAGCGCCGCCAGCGCCAGCGCCACCAGCAGCAGGCGCGCTTCGCTACGGTGCCAGAACTGCAGGTCGCTGAAGCGAAGCACCCGCCAGTCGCCGAGCAGGTCTGCTGCGAGAACTCGCAGCGTGTCACGCACGCGTCACATCTCCGCGCGTCACCCGCGCCTACTGCTGCGGATTCGGCGGCCGCACGACGAAGGCCGACAGGCCCGACGCCGTGATCTCCTCGCCGCCGCGGATGGCCGAGATCGTCCAGAAGTAGGTGCCCGGATCGAGCCGCAGGTCGGTGGGGCTGTAGGAACTGGTGGCAATCGCATCCTTGCGCCAGACCATCATGTCGATTTCGTTCCAGACGCCGATGGTGTACGACTCGGCGCCAGGCACGGGCGTCCACTCGAAGCGGGTCGGCAGGCTCCCCTGGGAGTCGCGTGCGGGGATGAGGTGATCGAGACGCGGTGCGGCGACACCCGAACCTTGAATCTGCCGATCGATCGCGGTCGCCCCGCGCAGCGACGGGTCCGCCCCCTTCGTCGACGCGGAGGCGCAGGCCAGGCTCAGGGCGACGCAGCCAAGAGCGGTTGCGAGACGGACGGTTCGACGGCGCTGTTCAACGGTCACCGGAAGCTCCTCGAGTATCGGGGTGGCGAGCAGACATTGTAGAGCAGGCGGGAGGCGCGCAGGCACGCCGCGGCGGTCCGGTGTCAGTGGACGGTCGCGACGGTTGGCGCGGGAATGGGCGAGGCGCCCTGCACCAGCGCATCGAAGTCGCCGGCGCGGATCCGAATCTGGCCGTTCTGCACGAAGCGGGCAAGGTCGACGCGTCGCGTACCAATCGTCAACTCGGCGTCCGACGCCCCGACCGCGAGATAGGTCGGCTGCGTCTCGAACTCGAGGCTCTCGCCAGCGGCCAGCGTCTTCTCGGTCGCGTTGTTGTCGGCATCGCGGACGAAGATCCAGGTCGGGTGCAGCGCGCGCACGCTGCCGAACGCCGAGGGCGTGTAGCCAACCGGCGGCGCGTTGCCGGCAGGCGCAGCCGGCGGTGTGTCGGCCGGTGCCATCTCGGCCGCGGGCACCACGGCCGACTGGACCACGGCGGCGGGCGCAGACGGCGGTGGCTGGAGCGGCTCGACCTGAGCCGTCGTGCTGGGTGCGGCGGGCGCGGCCGTATCGCGCACCGACAGGAAATAGCCGCCCGCGGCCACGGCCGCTGCCACCAGCAGGATCGAGCCGACGACAAGCAGGCCACGGCCTGACCCCTCGTCGATGCGTGGCTGGTCCGCCTCCGCCGCGGTGAGCACCGGCTCCGGACGCGCGACGGTCGCCGCGACGCGGTTCAGCAGCGTGGTATCGATACCGGCAAAGACGACGTACTTGCGCAGCGCCTTCAGGTGAAATGTCGGGTTGTGGAACGCCGAAACCTCGACCTCTTCGAGCGCCTTCACCTGCCGCGTCGACAGCAGGAGCTGTTCGCCGACCTGCGTCAGCGTGAGGCCGCGAGCCACGCGCACCCGCGCCAGCTCGGCGCCGATGTCGGCGCAAGCGCGCGCATCGAGCGGAGAATCGCCAACAGAGAGGCCAGAGCGTCCGGAGTTCATCGCCATCGTGGAGTGCGTTGACTGCCCGAGCAGCATACAATCGCACGTGGCCTCCCGACAAACTCCCTTCCTCGCATGACCGTACTTCGCGACACGCTCCAGGGCGCACTCATCCTTGCGCCCATGACCAAAGGTTCGAACCTCCCCTACCGGCAGTTGTGCCAGGAACTCGGCGCTCGCGTCACCATGAGCGAGATGACCGTGGCTCGACGGCTGAAGCAAAAACGCCGCAGCGAGTTCGCCCTCATCAGGAAAGCGCCCGACGAGCGGTTCTTCGGGGTGCAACTCGCTGGCAACAAGCCCGAGGAGATGGCGTGGGCCGCGGAACTCGTGGTGTCGCGCGGCGCCGACCTCGTCGATGTCAATCTCGGCTGCCCGATCGACTACTTCACCAGCAAGGGGCTCGGTGCCGCGCTCGGGCGCGAACCCCGCCGCGTCTTCCGCATCGTCGAAGCCATGAAGAAGGCGGTGCCGGTGCCGGTGACGGTCAAGATCCGACTGGGGTGGAACGACGAGCACCGCAACTACCTCGAGGTGGCGCGCGCGGCGGTCGATGCCGGTGTCGATGCCATCACGGTGCACGGACGGACCCGCGCGGCACGCTACACGAAGTCGGCCGACTGGGCGGCGATTGCGGAAGTGGCCGCGGCGGTGCCGGTGCCGGTCATCGGCAACGGCGACCTGCTGTTCGGTCATCAGGTGGCGCCGGCCCTCGAGAGCTCGGGTTGCACGGCGCTGATGTCGGCGCGCGGCATCCTGATCAAGCCGTGGCTCTTCCGCGAGGTCACGGAAGGCGACCTCGACCTCACCGCCGAGGATCGGATCGCGATCTACGCGCGCTACGTCGCACTCGCCAAGCTGCATTGGCGCGACGACGAAAAGGGGCGCGCGCGCATTCGCGAGTTCCTGCTCTGGCACCTCGGCTTCTGGTGCCGCTACGCACCGCCGCGTGCCGACGGTACCTTCCCGATCATGCAGCAGCGCGAGTCGTGGACCCCGCGCTCGCCGCTCGAGGCGCTGCTCGCGCGGGCCGACGCGGGCGCACACGGCTTCATCGCCGACGCACTGCTCGACACCGTCGTCCCCGATCCTGCCACGGCACCCGAGCCGACCGAGGCGGGGGCGATCGACGACGACGCGGCGGAGGCGGGCTAGAGGTTCGACGTCAGCACTCGGAAGTCAGGAGGTGCTGACAGTGATTGACCTCACGAAAGAACGAAGGGCACGAAGGCCTCTTCGGGGCCTTCGTGCTTCGGCGCGTCAGTAGTTGACGTACCCTTCCGTGAGCTCGATATACACACCGCTCGGGTCGGTGATGTACGCGATCTTCAGGCCGATGGACGGCACCTCGCGGTAGGCGACGTCGAACTTGATCCCCTTCGCCTCGAGCTGCTTGACGAGCGCGGCCAGGTCCTTCACCTCGAAGCCGATGTGATCGATGACGCGCCCCTTGGTGGCGACCACCGGCTCGCGGCTCGTCTGGTACGACAGGTTCACCGTGCCGGCATCGGCGGTCGACTTGATGGTGCCGCGGCTCCGCTTGGTCAGCGAGAAGATGTCGACATACCAATCGAGCAGCTTCTCGAACTCCGGCGTCCAGAAGTGGATGTGGTTCGGGATCGCCTTCGCCGACAGCGTCTTGTCTTCCTGCATCTCGACGCGCAGACCATCGGGTCCGAGGAAGTAGGCGTTCGGGAATCCTTCGGCGCCCGTGAACTCCTGCTGCACCGTGTAGCCGGCGGCGCGCACCGCGGCCAGCATCTCGGGCATGCTGCGCACTTTGAAGCCGAAGTGATCCATCACCGTGCCCTGCGACGGACCGGTCGGCGCCTTCAGCGTCAGCGCGATCAGCATGTTCGGGAACTTGACCGTCATCAACGGTCCCTTCTGCACGTAGGTCCCGCCGAACATCTCGACCCAGAGCTTCTTGTGGACCTCGACATCCGCGACGTTGAGGTGCACGTGTCCGTAGGTAATCCCTGCGGCGTTCATCGGCGACAACTGGGCGCGAGCGGGACCGGCGACGGCAAGCAGCAGCGCGACGGTCAGGAACAGTCTCTTCATGGATCCTCCGGGCGGTAACGATAGCGGCTCGGGCCAAAACTTCAAAGCCAAAAGGCCGCAGGTTGCCGTTAGTATTCCGCCATGCTGTCCAGACGCGACCTGCTTTTTACCCCGGCCGCCCTCGTGGCCTTCGGAGCCCTGTCCTCCCGCGCCGATGCGGCGGGGCGCCTGTCGCTGGCGTTGCACCAGAACACGTCGTCGCGCGCCGGGTTCACGGGCTCGCTCGAAGGATGGGCGAAGGCCGGCATCAGGCAGGTGGAAATCACGCAGAACCTGCTCGACCAGTTCCTGAAGACCGAGTCGCTCGCGGCGGCGAAGCGCGTCATCACGGACCTGAACCTGACCGCGGTGTCCGGCGCCTGCGGCGTCGCCGGCCTCCTCGAGCCTGGCGCCGAGCGCGCGACGGCGGTGGACACCTTCAAGAAGCGCTGCGAGCAGTGGGCAGAACTCGGTATCCCGGTGATCTACGCCACGACGTCGTCAACGCTGAAGCCGACGGCTGACGACTACAAGGCCGCTCCGGGCTACGTGCGCGAGCTTGCCGAGGTCGCCCATCAGCACACGCTGACGCTGGCGTTCGAGGCCGTGCGGAACTCGACCTTCATCGCCACCATCACCACGATGCTGTCGATCACGAGGCAAGCGGCGCAGCCAAACGCCGGACTGCTCTTCGACTGCTACCACTTCTGGTCGGGACTCGGGAAGCTGGAAGACCTGGACACGCTGAAGCCTGGCGAGGTGAAGCATGTCCACTTCCAGGACGTGCCGGACATGCCGCGCGAGTTGCTCGACACCACGACACGCTTCATTCCCGGCGACGGCGTCAGCCCCCTGACCTCCATCCTCCGGAAGCTCTCGGCGAAGGGCTACGCTGGCCCCCTGTCGGTCGAACTGTTCCTCCCCCAGTTCACCGGCGGCGACCCGTTCGCCGTGGCCACGGAGATCAAGACCAAGTCGGAAGCGGTGATGAAGAAGGCCGGCGTGCTGTAATCGCCTGACGCGTGGTCCTGCTGGCCGGCCTCGGCAGGAAGGCTGACGAGGTCTGGCTGGCGGCTCCCGGAGTGATCGAGCGCCGCCTGCCAGGCACGTCCTACGAGCGGTTGAAGCGGTAGGTGAAGGAGATCTCGCTGCCCTGGTTCGCGAAATTCAGCGTGCCTTCGCCGCTCAGGGTCGAGAGCGCGGCCGTTCCGTTCTGGAACGTGAACTTGGTGAAGCCGCCCGGATAGAGGCCGTTGGTGGCCGGCGGGTACGCAATCTTCAGCGTCACCTGCGTGGTCGCCTCGCTGCCGACACCGGCAACCGAACAGTGGCAGGTGGTGAAGGCTACGCCGCCCGGAGCTTCCCGCGTGAACTGCCCCGGCCCCTCGCCGAACAGCAGGCACGACGTCGGGAAGCCCAGCGTCAGGTCGGTGCCGGGATGGCACACGCCTGGCTCGAAGTTGGTGCCGGCAATGTCGCCGACCAGCGTCACATTGCGCCCTCCCTGAACCGCCGGGAATCCCAATCCGGCCGGCAATCCAAACGGGGCGAGGCCACCACGCCCCTGCAGTGCGCCACCCTGCGCATCAGTGGCCACAGACGCACTGCTCAGTGACGCGGTCGGAGCCGCACTCGGGCTCATGGGCGAGGAACCGGTGCACGCGGCCGTCGCGACAAGGCTGACGATGGCGAGGGTGGAGCGAACGAACACTGAAATCTCCATGGGTCTCCTTCGGAATAAGAAGACTCTCGGCAGACGGCGTGCGCGGGGCACGATTCACTGGGTAATACAGGGAATCACAGGCGCGCGCCGACGGTCAATCGGGCGCGCGCGAAATGTATATCACCTACGACTCAGCGGGGTGCCGCGCGAGACACCCTGAACCTCGTCAGAGCAGGCCGCGCTCCGTCAGCAGCGCGCGGACCTCAGGATCGCGCCCGCGAAAGCGCCGATAGGCTTCCGCGCGATCGATGGTGTTGCCGTCGGACAGGATGTGCGTGCGAAAGCGATTCGCCACCTCCGTATTCCACGGCCCGCCGGCTTCGAGGAAGGCCTGCCAGCCGTCGGCCGCCATCACGTCAGCCCAGAGATAACTGTAGTAGAGCCCCGAGTAGGCATCGCTGCCGAACAGGTGATCGAAGTGCGGCATGCGGTGCCGCAGGGCGATTTCGTGCGGCATGCCGATGCGCGCGAGCATCTCCTGCTCGAACGCCGTCGGGGCGAACACGCCGTCCGGCCGGGAATGCAGCTCGAGGTCGAGGATGGCCGCGGAGACCGCCTCGACAGTCTTGTAACCCTGGCTGAACGTCTCGGCCGCTTTCACCTTCTCGATCAGCACCGACGGCAGCGGCTCGTTGGTGCGGGCGTGCCGCGCAAAGCGATCGAGCAACTGCCGCGTGAACACCCATTGCTCGTTGATCTGCGACGGCAGCTCGACGAAGTCGCGCGGCGTGCCGGCCAGCGTCGGGTAGGTGACGTCCTGCAGCAGCCCGTGCAGTGAGTGGCCGAACTCGTGGAACAGCGTCCGCACGTCGTCGAGCGACACGAGCACCGGCTCGCCTGGCGTAGTGCGCAGAAAGTTGTTGTTGTTGGACGCAATGGTGGTCGCGCCGCCGTCCATCCGGTACTGCGTCCGGTAGGAGGCCGCCCAGGCGCCCGAGCGCTTGCCGGTGCGCGCGAACGTATCCAGGTAGAACAGGCCGCGGTGCGCCCCCGACGGCACGTCGATGACGTCCCACACCCGCACGTCGGGATGGAACACCGGGACGGTGCCGGTGATCTCCTTGAACGCGATGCCGTACCGCTGCTCGGCCGACCACAGGGCGGCATCGAGCATGCGCCCGAGTTCGAAGTAGAGACTCAACTCCTCGACGTCGATGTCGAACTCGGCCTGGCGGACGCGCTCGGCGTAGTACAGGTAATCCCACGGTTCGATCCGCAGCAGCGACTCCTCGGTGGCCGCACACGCCTGCATCTGACCCACTTCTTCGCGCGCCCGCGCCACCGCCGCCGGCCACACCTGCATGAGCAGCGCGCGCGCCGCCTCGGGGTGACCGGCCATCGAGTCGGCCATCTGCCAATGCGCGTGCGACGGATAGCCGAGCAGTCGCACCCGCTCGGCGCGCAGGGCGACGATGCGGGCGATGGTGGTGTTGGTGTCGTTCACGTCGCCGTTGTCGCCGCGCGACTTGAACCGCCGCCACACCGCTTCACGCAACGGCCGTCGTGCCGAGAAGGTGAGGAACGGATCGACGCTCGATCGGGTGTTGAGGATGGCCCACCCCGTCAGTCCGCGCTCGGCCGCCGCCGCCGTCGCCGCCGACACCAGCCCGGCCGGCAGGCCGGCGAGGTCGTCTTCAGCGGTGAGCAGCGTCCAGGTGTTCTCGTCGGCCAGCACCTTCGCGCGGAAGTCGGCATACAGCCCGGCCAGTTCCTGGTTCACGGCTGACAGCCGGGCGCGGTTGGCCGCGTCGAGGTTCGCACCGGTTTGGATGTACTCGTCGCGCGTCAGCTCGACGAGCCGCGCGGCCTCGAGCGGCAGCGGCTGCGCGAGGTGTGACCTGTAGACCGCGTCGATCCGCTCGAACAGGCCAGGTGTGAACCGCAGCGCATCGGCGGCAGCCGCCAGCCGTGGCTGCCACTCGCGGTCGAGCGCGCGATAGTCCGGCGTGCTCATGTTGAGCCGCATCACGTTGAAGAGACGCAGGACACGGTCGAGCATTTGCCCGGCGCGCTCGAGCGCCTCGAGCGTGTTCTCGAATATCGGCGGCTCGGGGTTCGACGCAATGCGTTCCACCGCGGCCCGCTGATCAGCCAGCGCCGTCTCGAACGCTTCGGGGAAATCGGACACCACGACGCGGTCCCACGGCGGCACGCCACCATAGGGACCGGACCACTCCTGCAGCAGCGGATTCGTCAGCGACATGTGTCCCACTCTAGCCGAGCCCCGGCCGTCCCTCACGATGGCTTGCACGGTTTCAGCGGCGGGGTTGCACACGACATCCCGGTGGCGCACGCGCGTCTCGAGCCCGTCGTCGCCGTTTCTGCCCCAGCCATAACCTGGCCATCGTCCGTCCGCACGAGGCCAAAGCCTGCAATCGCGGCGCGCGGCCATGCGACGGGCTACAATCCATACATGCCTGTTTCCCTCACGCCACGCGAGCGCGTCTCGCTCAAGGGGCGCGCTCATGCCCTCGAGCCGGTCGTTCAGGTGGGCACTGCCGGCCTCACGGATGCGGTGGTCACCGAGGCGAACCGCGCACTCACCGCACACGAACTCATCAAGGTCCGGGTGGGCAGCCCCGACCGCGACGCGCGCGCCACCACGATCACCGCGCTGTGCGAACGCACCGACGCGGCGCTGGTCCAGAAGGTCGGCAAGATCGTCGTGCTCTGGCGCCCGCGCGAAGCCACCGCCGACGACTAGAGGCTGACACGCCGCCCCTGCGGCAGGCTGAGACCACACTGTCGGCACTCTTCAGGCGTGCGCGACGGAGCATGACGTCGCCGCGAACCGTCAGGTTCGCTCGCACCGGCCGACCTGCAGGTCGGCAGCTACGTACTGTGTGGACAGGGCGCCGACGTACGGAAACCCCTTTTTAGCGGTTGAATCGCAACAGGCCGCGCGACGACACCAGAGCCATCGTGCTGCCCGCGATGCCGACCGTGCTCTCACCGGTCAGGATGCGGGTGTAGATCGCCTGGAACGACGCGGTGCTGCAGGCCGCGAGGGTGCAGGTCAGCAGCGGCGCCACCGTCAGCGAATCGCCAACGAGCGTGAAGGTCGCGCCGCACGTGTTGCAGTCGGCGCGGCTCGAGAGCGTGCCGGTGGACGTCAGCGTGAGCGTGTAGGTGGTGCTCGCCGGCGTCAGCACCGCGCCCTGCCCATAGGGCTGCAGCAATTCGAGCCGCCAGCTACCGGCAAGCCCCTGCGGCGAGATGGTGCCGATGGTCGGCGACTCGGGATGGCTCGTGCAGGCCGGCGCGATGATGACGCAGCCAAGCACGGCCGCACCCAGCCACCACCTACCCCAACGGATCGATCGACAGGCTTGTATCATCGCGCCGCGATCGTAACATCCGCACGCGGGAAGGACACAGGGTGAACGGACCGGTGCACGACACCTGAACGTCACCGCGTAAATTCTTGCGCGCGGTCGCGGCGAGCCGCGATTGATCGGCTGCGCCCGCCCGCATCTTCGGTATCATCGCGATATATGGAAATTACGCTGGGACGGGCGCGATCGGCACACGACGTCGGCGAGGCCTGGACCACGGCCGACGCCACGGAGCTGTACGAAATCGCCCGCTGGGGCCGCGACTATTTTTCGATTGGCGACAACGGCCAGGTGAAGGTGCACCCTTCCAAGGATCCCAAGCGCTCCATCGACCTCAAGCAACTGGTGGACGACCTGCAGCGGCGCGGCATCAACCTGCCCGCGCTCATCCGCTTCAGCGACATCCTGCAGCACCGGCTGAAGGACATCCACGATGCCTTCCAGGCGGCGATCGCCCAGAACGAGTACAAGGGCAAGTACGTCTGCGTCTACCCGATCAAGGTGAACCAGCAGCGGCACGTCGTCGAAGAGGTGTTCGAGTTCGGGCGGCCGTACAATTTCGGGCTCGAGGCCGGGTCGAAGCCTGAACTGATGGCGGTGGTGGCGATTGCCGACAACAACACGCCGATCATCTGCAACGGGTTCAAGGACGCCGAGTTCATCGAGATGGCGATGCAGGCCCAGAAGATCGGGCGCAACATCATCCCGGTGGTCGAGAAGTACACCGAACTCGAGCTCATCCTCGACTACGCCGAGAAGGTGGGCGTGCGGCCGAACATCGGCATGCGCGTGAAGCTGGCGGCGCGCGGCGGCGGACGCTGGCAGTCGTCGGGCGGCTACCGCTCGAAGTTCGGCCTCACCGTCGGTGAAATCCTGCACGGCCTCGAGGAACTGAAGAGCCGCGGCATGGAGGACTGCTTCAAGCTGCTGCACTTCCATCTCGGCAGCCAGATCCCGAACATCCGCATCATCAAAGGCGCTCTGACCGAAGCGGCGCGCATCTACGTCGAGCTGCACAAGGCCGGCGCCGGGCTGCAGTACATGGACGTCGGCGGCGGGCTCGGCGTCGATTACGACGGTTCGCAGACCAACTTCGAGTCGAGCCTCAACTACACGCTCGAGGAATACGCGGGCGACGTCGTCTATCACCTGCAGACGGTGTGCGACGAAGCGAACGTGCCGCACCCGACGATCATCTCCGAGAGCGGACGCGCCGTCGTGGCGCATCACAGCCTGCTCGTCTTCAACGTGGTCGGCGTGTCCGGCTTCGGCGACAACGGCAAGGATCTGCCGAAGGCGGCGACGCCCGACATGGAGCAGCCGCTCGTCGACCTGATGGAGAGCTACAACGGCCTGTCGGTGCGCAATGCCACCGAGACCTATCACGACGCGCAGCAGGCGCTCGACACGGCGATGAACCTCTTCTCCGCCGGCTACCTGCCGCTCGAGCAGCGGTCGCTCGCCGAGAACCTCTACTGGGCGATCTGCGTCAAGCTGCAGAAGCTGGTGAAGGACATGAACGAGGTGCCGGAGGATCTGCAGAACCTCGACGAGTCGTTGTCCGACACCTACTTCTGCAACTTCTCGCTCTTCCAGTCGATTCCGGACAGCTGGGCGATCAAGCAGCTGTTTCCGATCATGCCGATCCACCGCCTGAACGAGCGGCCGACGCAGCACGCGGTGCTGGGCGACATCACCTGCGACTCGGACGGCAAGGTCGATCAGTTCATCGATCGGCGCGACGTGAAGAAGACGCTGCCGCTGCACCTGTTCAACGGCGAGCCCTATTATCTCGGCGTGTTCCTCGTCGGCGCCTACCAGGAAATCCTCGGCGACTTGCACAACCTGCTCGGCGACACGCACGCCGTCCACGTCAGCCTCGGCGACGACGACACGGCGGTGCTCGACGCGGTGATCAAGGGCGACACCGTGCGCGAGGTGCTCGACTACGTGGAGTTCGACGGCGATGCACTGGCCAGCAAGCTGCGCACCGACGTCGAGGCCGCGGTGCGCGCCGGCAAGCTCGATTACGAAGAGTCGGGGCGCCTGCTCCGCTTCTACGAAGCCGGCCTCAACGGCTACACCTACCTCGAAGAACGTCCGCGCTCGTAAGCAGCGCGCTCAGACGATCCGGCACGCGTCCTCGAAGTCGAGGCGCGGCCGCCTCGGTACGAGCTGCGCGTGGTCGGCATAGCCAAGGTTCAAGAGGAAGTTCGACTTCCAGGCCGTGCCGGCCATGAACGTCTCGTCCACCAGGGCGGTGTCGAATCCGCCGATCGGTCCGCAGTCGAGGCCGAGTGCCCGCGCGGCGAGAATGAGATAGCCGCCCTGCAGGGTGCCGCTCTGCTGCGCCATCTTCGCCAGCACCTCCGGCGGCCGCGTCATCAGCCGGCCGCGCACGTCCACTCCCGGCATCAGCTTCGGCATCTGCTCGAAGAACTCGAGGTCGTAGGCGACGACCGCCGTGACCGGCGCGTGCATCACCTTGTCGACGTTGGTCTCCCAGATCGCCGGACGCAGGCGCGCCTTCGCCGCGGCACTCTTCACGAACACCAGCCGCATCGGCTGCGTGTTGGCCGACGTCGGCGGCATGCGCGCCAGGTCGTAGAGATCGCGCAGCACGCTGTCCTCCACCGGCATCTCGAGCCAGTGATGGTGCGTGCGTGCGTCGAGGAAGAGGGCGTCGAACGCGGCGGGAATCATGGGGTCTGCTCCGTTACCCGTCGTACACTGATCGCGCGCATGAACGCAGACACGATCGTGGTTTTCACCGACGGCTCCTCCAAGGGTAACCCGGGGCCTGGCGGCTGGGGCGCCCTGGTTATCAGACCCGATGGGCACGTCACCGAACTCGGCGGCGGTTCACCGCGGACGACCAACAACAAGATGGAGCTGACGGGCGCCATCAACGCCCTCACGCACATCCGCGACGTCGCGGGCCCCGTGGCGATTTACACCGACTCGACCTACGTCATCCAGGGCATCCGCGAGTGGATCCACGGCTGGAAGCGGCGCGGTTGGAAGACCGCCACCGGTGCGGACGTGATGAATCGCGAGTTGTGGGAGGCGCTCTCGGCGTTGACCACGGCGCGCGGCGCACGCGGGATCGCGTGGAACTACGTGCGCGGCCATGTCGGCACCCCGGGCAACGAACGGTGCGACGAAGTGGCGGATGCCTTCGCAACCGAACAGCCGGTGACGCTCTACGACGGCCCGATCGCCGCCTACGAGATCGACGTGCACCAACTGCCGGACGACACCTCCGTGCCGGCTCGAAGCAAGTCCGCCCCTGGCGCCACGAAGAGCAAGGGCACGCCGTTCTCGTACGTGAGTGTGGTGGACGGCACGCCGATGCGTCACTCGACATGGGCCGAGTGCGAGGCGCGGGT